>VFQN01002832.1_pt1 | contig 25954 bp, 36 predicted proteins | sample 3512371 | NCBI WGS metagenome assembly VFQN01 (sample SAMN10412370, study PRJNA504923) | tailings metagenome | isolation source: Replicate 2 from Balatoc abandoned mine | place: Philippines: Itogon, Benguet | collected 2017-08-28 | reverse complement strand
CGAAAGCTGGGCCCCTGATTGGAAAGATGAGCCCTTAGGCAAGCTACGTATATTAATAATTGTGTTATACTGTCGCCTATGGTGGCATTAAGTGCGCGATACAGGAGCGAGCTGTTCGAGCAAGATATAGGGTTGGCACTCTCGCGCCATTTCGGGAACGCCGAGCTATTTCTCTCCAGTGCACGCGAGTCTGAGCCCGGGACGAGCTCCATCGCCCTTGGCATGCTTTGTCCAGTGCGAAAATATGTCGCTCATGCTCGTTGCGCACAATCCCCAGGGCCGGGTCTGCATCCCCCATGAGACAGGCCGCGCACACAGCGTATAGCGACACCTGACACATTTTGGTAGTGTACATTCACATCAAGACTTGGTTCGGTGGTCGGGAGGCTGCGAGGGGCTTCCCTGCGCAGCTAATTGGCAAAGGCTTCGGCGAAGCATGGGAGCTCAGTCTGCCTCTGTGCTGCAGGCCGCACAGTGCGCTTGACATTTTGCTCTAGGACTGCATGTTATAACACTGTTGCAGCGGGTCCGGTCACGAAAGCCTGTACATAGCGCACGTTATTGCGTTGCGCCCTTGAGGGGGCCACACTGGCAGAAGCGGCTACCTAAACCGCGATGTATCCTTTTCGACGAGCATTCCATTGCTATAAAGTGGACTTCTTCTACTACTTCTTGCTGGTATCGACCCTCCCAGTGGCAAATTGAGGGACCCGACCAGGCAGTCGTAACAGTGCTTCCGAGTCTCATAGAGGCCACCACGGAGTGTGCTATAAAAACCTTATACATAAGACGGTGCTATTAATAGATACACAGCAAGTTCGTTCTTGTGGGAAGCAGGCTCCGGTGCGGCTGATACCTTGACCTAGGGCAACGCGCAAACCAGACGCGCAAATTAGACGCGCACCAGCCAGGAACTTTCGTTGTCTTCATTTCGAGATTGATACTTTCGTGTCGGCCAGCGCAAATGACTTCACACGGGCCCCCGCAGGCTACCCCAATTCTAGATCAGCTGGCGGGCCTGGCCCACCGGGTGCAGCTGCTGTCACGTTTGGCCGGAGCAGCCGCGATCGGAAGCCTAGGGGCCGCTGCGTTGATAGGATACTACGGGAGTCACGTTCTCGGCAAGCTCGAGACTGTCGACGAGCTGCGCGCCAAGCTGGAGGACGCACAGAAGGACAACCACGCCGACATGGCCGCCATGCTGCGGGAGACTAGCGGTGCGTGGTCCTGCTTCAGGCTGCTTTGAGGGGTGCTCGGGATTGCAGGCTGAGCGGGATTGGCCACCTGCTACCGCTACGTTGATGTGTTCATTTGTTTCGAGTTTTGTATTAGACATAGTTAGGACCCTCAGGCCGTCCTTCCAGCACCCCGTGCTCGCGAGAAACGCACCTCCAGAGGCAAACAGCCACATGCGCATGAAGGCATGAAGGGGTCCACACATGGGCCATTGCTATTGTGCAGGCATACTGACTAAGTGCGGCATAGCGAGAGTTGCTCCCTCCGTGACCCGCGGCCCACCCTGCAGAGGTCAAGACAATGCTCGCCACTTCCCAGGCGGAGCAGAAGGCAATGCTCGCCATGTACCAGGGCCAGGTGCTCTATGAGCAGAACAAGGTGCTCAAGGCGGCACTCTTCCACCACGGGCAGCAGGTGCAACATGTTGATGTTGAGGCTTACCGATCCGTGAAGTACTTGATGTGGTGGGGTGGCGCAGCATGCCTGTCTACTTCCTCGTGTCCACACGCTGTCATCAGGGGAGCAGGGACTATAGGGGTATATTAAATCACTCCGCTTGGTGACGGGCTCAAGTGCTGACATGGTGATGCTGGGGTTTGGTCACACGTTGCGGGTCAGCCTGTTTGCTGTTTAGGGCATGCCCTGTGCACACCATGCTACCACCTACCCACACGCTACATGCATACAGAACACCTACATGTGATGCACTGGCCAGGCCTGAATGCAAATTCACCCTGCACGCAACTGCCTGCCCCTCAGGTGTCCCCGCCGGAGCCCTGAGTGGCCCATACTGGAGCATGGAGGTGGCGCAAGGCTGCTTCCATATGGCTGTCAACGGTGGCATGCTGCGGTTAATGGTGCGCCCCCTTATGGCACCAGGAGTGGACTTTACGTGCTGCCGGCACGAGGGCCTGGCGAGAGGCATGCGCGTCAGCGGTGCAAAAACGGGGTGCAATCCTAGCCAGCTGGCAAATGTCCTGCGATCATAGCCAGCAAAAAAAAAGGGGTGCAGTCCTAGCCAGCTGGCTGTGTACGCGTACGGCAAACTGACACCAAACTGTATTCCTCCTGCCAGCGAAATGGCTGTTGCACCTTGTGCTCACTGCTGCTACCTGCGACGCTCCCGCAGGTCAGCGCAGACGAGATCGCCGACCCCAACGAGTACGAGGACATCCTGCAGGTGCGCCCCTGTGCACGATTGCTGTACGGCTTGAACCACAACCCTCACTGAGGCAGTGGCACATACTTGCATCCAGCACAAGCATTGCAATGCGGAGAAGCGAAATGTGTACAACGGCAATGACCGGGCCGGGTAGCGGTGCATGAGGGGAGATGTGGCCAGGCTGACACACCGACGACCGCCTGGTTCCGTTTCTGCAATGGCGCCCCAGCCACTAAATCAAGAGAGCTCGGGGGTTGCGTTAGCATGCGTGAGCTTTTTCTGTCATCGTGCTCCGTCATGTTACCTCGCCCTGGTGTGGTTAGGCAATTACCGTTTAGTGCTCTCTTATTCGCCCTCGCCCCCGCAGGACATGCGCGAAGAGGCCGGCCGGCACGGGCTGTGCAACAACGTGCTCATCCCGCGCCCCACGCCGGAGAACCCCAACCCGCCGGGCATGTGCAAGGTAGGCTGCATGGCGGACGGGTCCTCAAGCGCAGGGTGGGGAAGGCGCTCTCAGAATCCATCGGGACGTGTTGTTTACATGTGGGGGCATACGTGGCATTGGCTAAACCAAGCTGTCGCGCTGCGCTGTTGCCCACTGTACGGCTGGGCCCTGCGAATGAGCAGCAGTGCAACGCACCAAGGCATCCATGACATGGACGTGGGCTGCGTGCTGCTGTGGTGGTTGGGCACGTTCGGTTGACGTGTCTACGCGCCTATGGCCGCAGGTGGTCATGGAGTTCAACGACGTCAGCTCGGCGGCCAAGGCGCGGGCTGCCATGCACGGCCGCCGCTTCGCCGGTCGCGTCGTGAACGCCACCTACCTGACGGAAGAGGCGTACTTCTCCGGGCGGTACGACGGGTAGGCCGCCGCAGCTGCCGTACCACCGCCGCGGTGCGGCACCGGGCTGCGATGCCACTGATGCAGGACGCTGCGCCACGACGCCTGCTGACTGCACAATGGGAGGTGCTTGGGCTGGGACAGCTGCGTGTTCTTCACCTTGATGTTGCCGGATGGGGGTGAGGGTTGCGAGGTGGTTGCCTGGGCTCTGGAGTGGGGGTTTCGAACCGAGGACAAGCGGCACCTGCATGGCGTGCATGTGTGGCGGAGCCAGTTGCCCGTTGGCGCAGGGGACGGAGAGGTCAGCAAAAACCTTGTTTGGGACTGCCTGACGACTTCCTAATGCAGTAGCGTTGACGAACATGGACGGACGGGTGGGAGAAGGACACGGCTTTGTTAGTACGTGTGCTGCTGCTTTGGACACGACCGCGTGTTCATGGAATTGGTGGTGGTTCGAACACGGAGACAGACGTAGCCTGTGGACCAGGTGTGGCAGGCCCACGCGAGAGGCACTAGCGGAGTACCAAAGGAAGGCTGGGTGTAATGGCGTGGATGTCAAGGCTGCTGACATACACTGCCGCTGTCTGTCTGCTGCTCATGTGTGCAGCAGGTGTAGGCTCTGATAGTGCCAGTAACTGTTATCGTCGTTGTGTTGCTGCAGGTTGCTGGGCCTGTTGTCGAACTCGACGCTTTGCACGGATGTAGTTATGTTAAGAGTACTGATACCCCCCTGTCGATTGTCGCTGTGGCACGGAAGCGCTGACCAACGCACAGTCCCCACTCACTCCAGTCATCAGCCACAATGCCGCACTCTCGAAGATTGCCGGCGGATGCTCGTGCCACAGCTGATCAGCGCTTGCATAAACGTGTGAGAACACAGAGCCCAGCAGACCGCAGCGACCAACTTCCTGCATACCGCATGTGTTGGTCCCCACGCGCCCTGACATATGACACGGGGCGCATGATCAGCCAGTCAGTGTTACACGGTCTTCGGTGGTGCTGGTGCTTGCCTGTGCTGGTTGGGCTTTGGACTCCCGCTGGCCTGTCCCTTCCCGTCTCCTTACCTGTAAACCTTTCCACAGAAAAACACAAAAAAAAACGGCGAGGGTTCTCCCCTCGGCAAGTGCAACGACCCGTGTATGAGCCGGGGACTCAAGGGTCTCCATGCATGAAACCAGGACGTTCAAATGGTGATTGTACATTCATACAAAGCAACGCCAAGCGGCGTACCGTATGATGACAGTCCATGGCGTGCGCAAGTCTTGTCATGCAAGACGGACAGCCTTGGTGCCTTGCCCCACGATCCCATGATGCCCCACGATATACCACGTGTCAGGCCACCTCCGTCCGCCAGTCCGCCGCCACACAGCGCACCTCCCGCCACACCCACATGGGCGGCACGCTGCCTAGCACCACCGCCCCGCCTGCAGCGCTCCCACCCGAACACCCGGTGCAGCCCCCACTGCCCGCGGCATGGCCTTGGCTAGCACCCAGCACCCCCTCCGAAGCCCCAGCCTCTTGACCGCTACGAAACGCTGCTGCGCTGCGCTGCTCCGCTGCGCCCGCCATTGCATCCGCCACCGAGGGCAGCACCAGCCGCTGATGCTCCTCGCCTGGCCACCTGTCGTGTGAAGCCAAAGGCACGCTAAGCCACTCGACCCAGGGGTTCATGCTGCTGCTTTGGCGCCTCCTCAGCTCACGGATTGCAGCAGCAGCGGTCAGGGTGCCGGCAGTGGATGATGTGGTTGTACGATGATGGGGGTCGGCTGGGTCCGAGCTGGTCGTGCTGTTTGGGTTGCTTCTGCCGTCCAGGCCAGAGCCGCTGATGGCTCGCGGCCAGGCGACGTACGACAGGTAGCTAGACGGACTTGAGGCAGACGCTGCGTGGGATGGCGACCTTTGGTGGGCATTGGCTGCGCTGCTACCTGGCGGCCGTGAACAGCGTAGTCCATTGCACCACACCTGCACAAGTGCAACATCGGCATTGGTCACCTGCTGCAGGGCAAGTGTATTACGCGGAGCATGCCAAGCAAGCGCCGTAAGTGTCTGGTAGTGGTCACGTGCACAGAACGAGGCATGCGGTCTTCCGAGCGACAGCGCTATACAGTCTTAAGAAATAGTCCTAGCCAACCACTGACCGCGGGCATCGCGCTAACATGTAACCAATAGATAGGCACAGACCTATCCCATTCCAAACCACCGCACAACGCACATCCGGCTCCATGGCCGCCGCGCCTGGTGCTGCCGCCGATCCACTAGTCGCCGCCGCCACCGGTAGTGCTCCCTGCCCCGCTCCCTTTATGCCCCTTGCCCCGCCCGTCACCAGCGCCTCCGCCCCCGCCTGCGCCCCCTCCTTGCCCCTCGCGAGGGCGCTGTCCCTCATCAAGGCCTCCTGCCCCTCCGGCGGGGCGGCGGCTGTGGCGAGCAGCGCCTGCCCTAGCGCCAGGTCCCACAGCGCCAGCTGCCCCGCGGCGTTGAGCAGCTGCAGCCGGGAGCCGTCGGCGGAGGACGACAGCGCCACCGCAGGGCTAGCGGCGGCCACCGCCAGCTCCGTCGCGAAGTGCGCTGCACCAGAGGCGGGCGGTGCCGAGGACACGGCCGCGCTGGGTGCCGGGCTGGCGTGTGGTTGCGGCTGCAGGCCGCCGCCAGGACTGCTTGCGCCTCCGATGCTGTCGCTGTCCTGAGGGGTCCTGCCGCTGACGCGCAGCTCGGCCACCTTCCGCCCTCTGGCCAGGTCCCACACCCACACGGGGCCCAGGCAGCCCCCGGGCCCACGCTGGGCCGTGAGGAGCAGCGGGTGATGCTGCTGGTCCGGCTGCTGCTGCTGCGGGTCCCGCTCGCCGGGCGGATGGCCGCGCCTGCGGAGGAGCTGCGGCGGCTCCGGCTGCTGCGGATGCACGTGGGTTTCGTACGGGTGCTGGTACATGCCTTGGTTGGTTGTGTGCTGCTGGCGGCTGGCGCGGGTGTCGACGGGGCGGGACTCCGAGTGCTGCAGCTCGCAGAAGACGGGCACGGCCTGCAGGAAGGGGGCGCGGAGGGGGAGCACAGGGGCGCGGACGGAGCAGGTAGGCGGTGTGAGCGTACGGCTGCACACGTGCAGAAATACATTGACGCACGGAGAGGCAGTAGCGGGCTAGGTACAGGCGTGCCACAGCGCCACGTCGGGCCGTACAGCCCTGCTGCCTTGGCCTACCTCACCGTGGTACATGTGCCTGGGACGATACGCATGCTACCCCTGCCAGGTGCAGAGCCCCCAACCCCGCCATGCGCGCCCCCATAACCCCCAGTCGCCACGCACCTCGTCCAGCGGCACCTGCCTCCCGGGCGCCGCGGGGTGCTCCAGGCTGGTCGCGAAGGCCCGCGCCTCCAGGTCGTACACCCAGTACCTGCAGGTGCGTACGGCAACAAAGGGAGGAAGTCGGTCAGCCGTCCTTACATGCAGGTATGCCGGGTACGCTACACGGCAACCATACATGCAAACCGTGTACAGCTTGGCGGATAACGTTCCCGTTAAAGCTCTACTACAGCGGGTATTATCCTGCAGATAGTGGGTGTACCGCACGCACCTGTCGACAGCGGGCGTCTGTGTAGCAAGTATGAGCCAGCGCCCCTAGTGTCAGGTAGAAACGATATGAGGGCGTTGATTCCTCTTAGTAGGCGTTAGATGACGTTGCCAGTGGTTGCAGGGAATTGACTGCTGACCAGTGCCCGCCACACGTCAGGGTTGTGGGCTGTGCCTGCCGTGCACAGAATGCAGCCCAGTTGAGGGCCGCACGGCACCCGTGAAGATGCTCTCACAGGTGATGGACAGCGGGCCAGTGCAGCTCACGTTTGCGGTCATGGCCATGGCCCGCACCAGGCGCATGCACAGGTCCTGGGGGAAGCGCTGCTGGTCGGGCCGCCCGGCGCCCCACCTGCGGAGGGGTGGGAGGGTCATGCCGTAAGCGCATGAGAGCCGGTGGCAACCAGGATGCGCCACCCACGACGTCGTGTCGCAGCGAGCAGCATGCATGCAGCCGTGGCGGCAAATAAGGATACCTGTTGACCGCTTCAAGAAAGTACAAGGAGAAAGTGGTAAGAAGTCGGGTACCTGCCCAGGTGTACCGGTGCACTGCAGAGGTTACCCTGCTAGCACTCCCCCAGAGGGTAGCCAGCGCAGCCCCGCGCGCTGTGCTGCAGTGGTGTGCAGCTGGGACCTTGGGCACGGCACGTGTGCGGCGCACCTGTCCTCCATGATGACGTCATGCACGTTGCCGGTGGCGATGTCGTACACCATTACCGCGTGCACCTGCAGGAGCGGGAGGGCACGTACGGCGGGTGCAGGAGACCATCACGACCATCAAAATCAACAATGTGCGGGTAGTTCCATCGCGCAGGGCAGGCATGGCGGTGGGTAGGTTGTCGCGCACGCGGCCAGCAGCTCGTGCCCTGCGCATGTGGACAACCGTTTGCGGACGGAGACCATGCCAGGGGAGCGGTCCGGGCTGAACCAGGTGCAACCAGGCTGGTTCAAGCAAATGTATATCCCTCTGGTAGTAAAGCTCTTGCCAGGGTAAAGGAACTACCCAGGCGACCTCTTCGTTCGGTCTGCAGCACCGCGACTTGCCGCTCAAAGTGCGAGCGCCACGATATACAAAATGGAATGCGCTGCTACGTAGCCACATATGATTACAAGATTTGCTGGTAGACAAGTCTTGCAGTCACGACAGGTACAGGGACAGGCACCGACAGCGCCCTCACCTGCGCCACCGCCACCCTCCCCGCCCCGATGGCCACGTATCGGATGTAGCCGTAGCCCCCCATCAGGTTGGGCAGGTGGAAAAAGTGAACAATGGAGCGGTCCTGAAGAGGGGAGAACGCAGCGTGGATGCACTCATTGTGAGCTTGCGACTATCGAGCTTGCGCCTGTGGCTGGACACAGCGGACAGGCCGCTGGCGTGTGCCAAGTGACCATGCGCCTGGTTACGGCTGAGCATCTTCATAGCCACATGCACGCCCCTTACTGCAGTACCCGCGCCTACCCGCAGTCCCCGCAGCTACGCTAAGCCCCTTCCCCCTCCTTCCGTTCCCCTGCCCGCCCACCTGCAGGTCCCACACGATGAGCCGGTTGTCCCAGCCCGCGCTGGCCAGCAGCACCGTGCTGCCGCCCGCAGCCCTGCTGCCGCCGCCTGTGGCGCCCCCGCCGCCGTCCGCACGGCCGCTGACACCGACACCGCTGGGGCCCACCCCGGCCGCCGCCCAGCCTGCCGGGCCCTCCTCCCCGGCCCCGCTGGGCACGTCCGCCGCCGCCACTGTCGCCACCGCGATGTCCCTCACTCCCCGGGTGTGGCCTGGGGCATGCGGGTGCAGGCAGGTTAGTGGAAATCCCCCACTTTCCCTAGCACGCTGGTACACTGGTTTTAATCTTTCTTTAATGGGCAAATTGCTTGCGGAGTGCACAGGATGACGTCCCACATGCTGGTTCAGAGCGAGAAAGCCCTGCCCTGCCCTGTCCTTCCCCTACGCAAAGGAAAGGGCAGTTCACGACATGTGGGGCACACGTGCACAACCTAAACGAGCCGTACTGGACAAAGCACAGCCAGGTGCGGGCCCACGACCCCACCCTCCAGGTCGTGCACGCGCCCCGTGTCCAGGTCTGTGAGCAGCAGGTTGTGCTCGTCGGAGTGATGCGCCGCCACCAGCCACCGCCCGCCCCCTGCCGCGGTGGCCAGCAGCGCCTTACTGCCGCCGCCGCCGCACGCGTTGGCGGCCAGGCAGCACAGCACGGAGCGCTCGGCGAGGGCGGTGCCGCGGGGTGCTGGAGCTGCTGCTTGTGCAACTTGCTGGTGGTGGTGGCCGGTGGGCGTCACTACCGCTGCATGGGAGGAACCTGGGGCGGCCGCGGGTCCGGCCAGGTGCGTATACTGGCTCGTGGCAATGTGCTGGTGGGCGTGAGGGGCGGCAGGGCCTGCCGGGATGCACAGCGCACGTGGAGCGTCGCCAACACGAGCGGCAGGACCGGGGTGTTGCTGTGGCCTGGTTGGGTTGCGGCCGAACGAGTGCGGCGCGGGGCTGGGCCCTGTTGTCAAGGCTGAGGCCACCCAGCAGGTGCTGCTGCCTGCGTAGCTGCCGCCGCCGCCGGTGCGCTGTGATGTGCTCCTGTCTGCCGGTGTGGGGCTGTCCAGCCGCAGCAGGTGGGCGGCCAGGCCCATGTCCCCCTCCGCGTCAGAGGGCGGAGACGGGGCCCCTATCCAACCCGCAGGCTCAGCAGCTGCTGCTGCCCTGCCCTGGCTTCGGGCTGACGGCGACCCCACAGCGCCTGGCGCGTGCACACTGGGCAACCCCTCGCCGTACGTAGGCCACGAATCACTGCCCTGCGCAACAGCCTGCTGCTGCCTGAAGTCACCTTGCTGCTCCTGCCCGCCCTCGCCGCCCGCACCCTCCCACAGCGGCACCAGCGCCAGCTCCAGGTGCCGTACCCGGTGCTGCTGCGGATGCTCGCCGGGCCTCCCGCTTGCCGCCGCCGCCGCCGCATCGACCGCCGGTTGCAGCCTGACCCTGTTACCCCCATAATCCCAGCCGTACCCCTGACCCTGCAGCGGCGGCTCCAGACTTGCCGCCGCCCCGGACCTTGCCTCGCTCCCCCACCCCCACGCACCCTCCCAGTCGGCTGCGGAACCCCACCCTCCCTCCCCACGCCCTGCGCCTCTGTCGTACAGCTGCTCTTGCTCTATATCGTACATACCGCCGTACGACGTGTCGTACGGATCCGACCTGCCTTCGCTGCTGCCTCCTTGTGGGCCTCTGGCTGCCGCCACTGAGTCTTGTGACTGCGAGCGGCCGCTGTGGCTAACGGCGCCGCTGGGCGCGCCGCGCAGTCGCACGCGGCACAGCACGGCCTGTATCCACGGCAGCCCAGACCGCTCCACAGCCTCGAGGCCTTCGCGCGTCATCTGCAAGAACACCGCAAGCCTCCTCACTGTGTGTCACGCAGTATTAGGTGCGCTGAAAGGGTGGCTGAACCGGCACACAATGCGTTTAATCGTAGTGCCATACTGCAATCAGGAGGTAAGAAAGTAGCGTCGCTGGTGGGTGCACTGGGAGAGGTCAGAGCTCTGCGGGCAACTGTGCTAAGATACCCAATGCCCCCATCCACGTGCTGCCCGCCTACCCGCAGGTCCTCCTCCGCCTTCCGCCTCCACCACTCCGCGGGTAGCGCCGCCCCGCCCAGCTGCGGCTGCCCTGCGGCGGCCGAGCTCAGCCAACCGCGGCTCCCAGCTCCGGCAACGGCAGAGCCGGCCGGGGCAGTCCTCGCCGCTGTGCTAGGACCACCATACCCGGAGATGGCAGCTGGAGACCCAGCCCCTAAGGCGGCGTTGGCGGAGATGTTGGCGCCGCTGCTGCTGGTGCTGCTGCCGCTGACGGTGACTCCCCTAATGGCTACGCCGCACAGCACGTCCCGCAGCCAGCGGCACGTGGCGGGCAGGGAGCCGCAGGCGGCGCGCAGCGGCAGGAAGTCGCACACCTGGGCCAGGGCAGCAGCCGGCGACAATTCATACACGTCAACAACCGAGGTCACTCTGACACGGAGTGCGTGTGCGGCAGTTTGCATGCAGGCTGCTGCGCGATAAGACAGATTGTCAGTGAAGCATGCGCTCTCGGCGACTAAGTAAAAACGGAGGACATCACCGCAGCTTCTACGGTCGATACCAACAGGCATCTCTTACAAGTAGCCGCACACAAGCCACTGCACCTGGATTGCTTACGCACCCGCAGGATGAGGGCGGGCGGCAGGTCGGACAAGCCTGGGCTGGGCGGCTGCGGCATGGGCGGCGGGCCTGGCACACTGCTGGCGGCGCCGCCTCTAAGCATCTCCTCTAGTATAAGACGTGAATTGATGGCTGCCCCGTGGGTCTGCTGGTGGGTCAGGGGGGTCGATGTTGCGCTGTTGTCCGGAGGCTCCGGCTGCTGACAGACCCGTGGGTCACTGAGGGGGTCCCGGGTGGGTCACCGCGCCCTCCCGTCACGGCTTGAAACAAGAAAGGCACTTGAATGCGCCCGGCAGTCCTTTGCACAGCTATGCTAGGGCACGTGCATGGTGTTGAGGCTTGACAAGCTGGGCGCCGCAGGACGAGGGCGCTGGCCGTTCCTGGGGTCACTCGGTGGCGCCGCTACGCTCGCCGCAAAGGCAATGAGCAAGGCCAGGTGACGCAATTGCAGTTTTTAAGCTGCGCAGTAAGTTGCAGTATTGCGCCCTTGTCAGAATGTAACTGGAGCGCTGTCCGCCTGACGCATGACCGCGCGGCTCCAAGGACACGCCTGCACTTGCCATACAGTGCCCTTGCAGTGTGCTTTTTACGTCAGGCCAGGCCGCGCAGTGTTGAATGTTACATTAATGTTGCTTGAACATTGAAGCTTTTGTCGGCTGCGATTCCGGCAATGCGGAAGGGAAGGATGTTTCGGCAGGTCTCGGGCCATTCGTGGACTGACCGTTGGCATCATGACATGCGACGATGCAGGATGGCTGCTTTAATGGCTCGCATGTCCAGCGCATATCATTTCAACATTGACTCACATACAAGTCATCGTAGACACCTGCAACCGAGCACGCTTTGCACGCGCGCGTTCTGTCGCGTGCCCCCGGTTGCGTAACCCTCTCGCGAGCAACACGCTGGTCGCCTGTTGCCTGCGCTCTGGTGCTGCAGGTTGCTTGGAGCGCGGCAGTAACTCGTTAGAAGCTTTGCTCAACGATGGACCGATATGGCTCTCCCCGCTATGGGACCTCCGGCTACGGTAGCAAGGTGCGCTGGAGCCCGCTGAGCAGCTCGTTGGTATCGACCAACCAGGTCATCATGTTTCGGATGCCACGTGCATCGTCTGTCGGCCTGCTTCTGGTCGGCTTGCGTGGCGTTCCGCTCGCGGGGACATGAGGGTTTCGCCAAGCGCCTGATGACCCGCGGGGCGTTAGGACCAATGTGGCCCTGACCGCAAGCCGCATGGCCTACCCACGACGGTAACTTGGATTGCCACGGGCTACATTTTTGCTGTTTGGCCTGCGCTGCCCACATTGCTGTGCGCGCAGGGGGGCGGCGGCACGCCCTCCTCGTCCTCCGTCAAGAGCCGCTACACGCTGCTGGTGGACAACGTGTCCAGCGCCACGCCAAAGTGAGTCATTGGCTCGCCCATTGTCCACCCTGTGGAATGTGTTTCAATCAACTGATACCGTACCACAGTGGCAACACTACGCAAAGACGAGCTAAGCATGCCTGCTGCAAGCCTACCCTGTCTCACCAGCAAGCCATGCCGACTGCCGCACACCGTGCTCGCGACTAGGCAGAAGGCCGTGCATGCGCTCTGGGTGCAGTTGAGAGACCCATGGACTGTCTTGGGATAACAGCGGCACAGGCGCACGTGGCCATACGCTGGTACCGCACATGCCGTAGCACGCGTGGGCCTGCTGCCCTCTTGTACTCCCGTGAACGCCCTTTGCGGTCCCCAATCCATCTGCCTACCTGACATGTGTGCCTGTCTGACCGCCTGGCTGCAGGAAGGACCTGATCCGTGAGATGGAGCGCATCGCCGGGCCTGTGATCGCGGTAGGCAAGGGAGTGCATGCCGTGGGGGCAGGGCGACTATATCTGATCACCCGCCTTGCCACCGTACGGTATGCACGCCATGCTGGGGAGGGCAGACACGGGCAGTAGTGGAGGGATAGAGAGAATTTTGCTCCTAGCAGCAGCAGCAGCAGATGGTCGCTGCCGGTCTTACCGCAACCGTTCGACTGCGTTGCGCAAAGGCGTGAAAGTGCGTGGCGCCTGGAGTACCAGTTGGCACGCATGCTGTCCTGCTGCTTTGTCCTGCAACAGCTTCCTGTAAAGCACGTGGCCATCCTGCGTGCCGCCACGGCCCCCACCGCACCCCTCGCCCCCCAGGCCTCCAAGGACGACCGGCAGCGCTGCGCGCTGGTGGAGTTCAAGCGCGCGAGGTAGGGGTTGGCGGACAGCACAGCTCAATGAATACGCCGGCGCGCGGCGACTTGCCGCAACAGCGCACATAGTACGGCGCATATCCCGTTCGTTACAGCCACCGCTGCACATGTCGTACTACCAACAGCCTTCGCCCGACCCGTAGCGTAGCGGGCATCGTACACTGCACACAGCGTGCGGCACACATGTACCCCGCGACGCTGCAACACAGCTGGATGTGCTCAACCCACGGCTCACCTTTGTTGCTCCCCGGTAACGGGGTTGCCCGACCCGCGACACTGGATATTGCGCCTTGCCGCTCCCTCCCCCACACTCCCCCCATCGCCCCCCCCCCCACCCCTGTGTGCCCGCAGCGACGCCGACTACGCGTACCGCAAGGCGCACGGCGTCAAGATGGACGGCCGCGCCTGGAAGGTCAGCTACGCAACGCGCGCAGACTTCAGGTGGGCGGCGGGAGGGGTGGCGCCGGGGGGCAGCTGCCGCCAGGCGCATGTGGTCCGGGCGGCAGCAGGAGGGGCCCACAAGCCACACAAGCTGCGCCCATTTGCTGCAACTAAGGATAGCGCACCTGTAGCGCACTGCGGGCTCTGTGAGGCCTGCATTTCATACGTTTGTAAGCGCCAATTTGCGAGCGCTGCTGCAGCCCCTGCCATCAAGTTAGGCAGGTTACCGTTGTGGCCTATCCATCTACCGTAGCAGTCTGCTTACGCCTTCCTAGGTTGCTTCGGAGCCGCCGCAGGCCCCGGCCCCTGACCTGCCACGGCCTGGCTGAACCCGTGGACCCGGCAGGCTGCCACACCTCACCCTGCCGCTGCAACCTGAGCATGTGCATGCACCCCTGTGGGCCGCAGGGACTTCGACTGGAAGTGGACGGAGGGCGGCGGCGGGTCGTACAGCGACGACGAGGAGCCGCAGCACACGGCGGGCACCGGGGGCACCGCCTACCACAACAACACACACTTCGTGTCGCCCAGCACGCGAGACCGCAGCAGGTGGGACCCGACAGGCACCCAGCGCTGCGTGTTGCCACTGGCTGTTGTGTGGGCCCATATCGTCGTTGGTTTGCCGGCGCACGCTCGGTATGGATGTTAGCAGGGGACGGGTCAGGAGTGGGAGGGGGCTTTGCAACGGCAACATGTATGCGCGCGGAGGGAAGGGGGGCTGATCTTTGGGGTGGTCGGGGCACTACGGCGTACCTTCTGTTTGGTAGGTAGGTGTATCAGGTCACCCATGGGCCGCTGTTGCCCATAATTAATTTTCGCGTGTCTTGGTTCTTGCCCCGCAGGAGTCCGATTGGCCGTTACAGCCCATGATGATCCAGCAGTGGAGGACGGCGATAGCTGCAGCATTGGTTGTGTATGTCCTTGAGCAGGGAATACCGTGATGAGCGGGGCAGGATGGCGGGAGGGAGGGCCTGTGCATTGGGCCGTGTCAATACTTGGTCTGGAGTTGGCAGCTCCCTCAGGCGGGGCTGGCTGGAGCGCCTTATGGATGCCTTCTACGCAGTAAGTTGCGTTGGGCAGTAGAGCAATACTACCGGTATATACGGGTGTGACTGTTGCCTTTGCGTATCGTTGCTCGTGCTGAAGGTCGTACATCGCACGTGTTGGTGCCAGGGCCGCGGACAACGTTCTCTCCTACCGAAAAGGTTTTGTGCTTTGGTTAGGCTGTTGGTATTCTGTGATTGCGTCTTGGCGAGAAGCTGTGTGGGGGTAGTGCCAGACGGAGGTGGAGCGAACCTGAGCGAACATGAAGCGGGCCACGCAGGTGGCTCGTATCCGTACAGCGAGAGGTAAAGCTTCTTGTATTAAGGCTGTTTGTCCTTACTTGCGGAGGGGAGAATTCTTGCCGTGTAACACCGGCTGACTGAAGAGGGGTGGAAGCCCCGTGCCCCTGCTGGCCGGGGCCAACCCTGCTTGGCGGCTGGGACTGGGATGTGCTCTGAAAAGGGGACAAAAACTGTCAAACGGTACAGTGTAAGCTGTTCGGTGCCTGAGTGTGCTGCAGTAGCACTGTAGGCCAACGCTGCAGCGCAAACGCTCCCTTGACAGCTTCCGTGCCTGCACGACCGCATGCCGCTGTCCATGACGGCAGATTACACATTTGTGTTGACATGCGCAGTTGCGGGCATGACAGCCCATGTGAGGTTGGGTTGGGTACAGCCAGGTACAGCTGATTGCCGTACCGTATCCTACACAAGGCACTCCGTAAAGGGTGACGTATGATCTCCAGGGTATATTCGGGGTGCACAGCAACAGATTCACAGCGTCACTCCAGGCAGCCTGGGTACACACGACTCAATGCACAATGCACCAGCAGCCCTTGCAAGCCAAAGTGTGGCACCAAACCCTGGCCTGAGGACCAACAGATGGCACCACGTGCAAGCTGCTCGTGGTCGCAGCCGGCCTGGTAGGGAAATGCATCTGACTACCGTAGTGACACGTCAGCCCGCACAGCGGCAAGACCACCGCACCCGTTCGCCAACTGTAGCGTACCAGCACATATGTAGGTCTGGCACTGCGTGCACGTAACAACCGTGCGATGGGTCCCTTCTTTTTCAAATGCTGTCGCGCTTGCTTGTCACAGACAGCCGTCGCGCCCAACACCAGACCTCTATGCCATCTGTACTATGGTACGCATACTGACATACACCAGTACAATTCCTTCACGTGCCCGAACGCATACGGTACGCATCCCGTGCAGCCTGCTTCATGCCACACTGCGTCACTGCCAGCCACCGTCCTGTGCTACGTCGGTGTACCGCAGCCCTGTCCATCCAACACGGCAACACACACGAGTCAGGAAGCGAGCTTACTTTCCGTCGCCCCAACTCGCACTTGGATACTGACCGCAACCCATCCGACCTCTCGCCTTCAGGTCAGCGGCACGCAATCCTTCCACGCAGCGCCGCAGGTTGGCCTCACCCCCCGCGATGGGGCACGTGGCGCTTACCCGCCGCTGCGCCACCGCCCTGCCCATGTCCTCCCTGCTGCCCACCGGCACACCCCGCTCCCTGGCCAGCGCAGCGCCAGAACGTCGCACCCCTACACAACCGCTCTGGGAGCGATCACCACTGGGCCCATGGGCACGCCCGGGCGCTGTACGTAGGGCCGCCAGTGCGCCTCGGTAGCCCCTCCGGCCACAGTACCACACACCGCACGCTGTGCCCCACCCCTCACACCCACCCACGCCAGCACTTCCCAGCTGCAAGTACTCCTCCGCCCCGCATAGCTCACCGCAGCTAGTAGGCGCAAGGTGGATGTCAAACCAGACGTACGCTCGCGTCCTCCTACCTCCCCTTAACCCTCTCTGCTGCCAGTGCACAACGCACGTACGGGAACGGAGGGACCTTCGCACTGCTGCTTGCTCACCGCAAAACCGCCACCACTGCACGTTTGCTTGTTCCTTACGAGTGTCCTTGCGTTATCTGCACCGTGCTTGCCCTCCTTCCCTATGACACGTAGCCGTGGCCGCATGCCACCTGGCAGCGCCAGGCACCCGGGCGCCAGGGGAGCTCCCCTGCCGGGCGCTGGGCAGGAGTGGTGTTTACGAGTACGGCGTAATTGCTTGTGCTCTACCATAACGCCACCCAGACACAAGCAGCCAACCCCGTTTGCAACGACCATGCCTATCCTTCTCCAAAGCCGCACTGTCATACATATCCAGTATCGGCGCGCCTTCGGCAGGGCGAAGGCATAGCTGCATGGGTCCACACGCAGCCGGGGCGCGGTTTGCAGTTCAGTGTTCTCCCGGTCTGCCAACCCACAGCACTGGACAGCCTCTCACATGCACAGTACAGCGACTACGGATGCTTCACCTCAACCCGCACGCCCGTCACCCCAAACTGTGCAGCCAGCTCCTGCGTATCGACTGCATGCACAACTCGGTCTGAACGGCATGCGCGCAGTTGGTGAACCGCAGCCACTGCAGCTGCACCGCGCCGGGGTGCGGGCGGAGCAGCAGCAGCGCCACAGCCTGCAGCACCTCCGGGTCGATGCGGCTGGGGTAGTGGCAGGGGAGGTCCACCTCCAAGCGTGTGAGGCGGGTCATGTGGGGTCGCAGGCCGGGCAGCGCGGCCAGAGGTGCGTAGCAATTTTGCAGGTCGAGGCCTGCGTGTGTGAGGGCAAACGGCAGCAGGGGCGTGTCAGCATCACAACGTTGGGCCCTTTGAGCGAGTGAGTGTATCTGGTGCATACCGTGGTCTGATACGGTTTTGCCACCACTGGCTCTGCAATGGCTCTCTTGGCGGCTCTACATATTCCTGAGCATACCAGGCGACGGGCAGAGGCCACCGCACACTACGGTCTTGCATGGCGACTAGTACTAAAAGGCTAGGGGCCAGCCGTGCAAAAGGTCTTACTTGATAGGTTGGGCAGCACCTGGCCCAGGCAGCACAGCTCCGCAGTGCTCAGGTGCACGGTGTCAATCGCAATCTCATCGAAGACGTCCAGCCCCTGCAGCTGCCGTATCCACTCCACGTGACCGTTCGGGGAGTCCTCGCAGGGCAGCAGGGGGGCCCCGCTGCCGTCAGCGTGGATGCAGAGGCTGTCGGGACCGCGCACCGGGTGCCGGCAGGCCACCAGCGTCCGCACCGCCGGGCCAACCGCCGCCACCGCCTCCGCCCGCAAGTTGTCATCATCCACGTCTGACATGCCAAACCGTAGTGTCGGCACGACCAGGTGCACCAACGACGGCGGTGGCTGCAGCTGCGCAATGGCCCGCGGAGAGGCCGCCATCACCAGGACCAGCTCCCGCAGCTGCGGAGGGAGCGGTGCGCTGGCAGCGGGAAGGGGGGCCGACGCCAAGCCCAGACGAGTATGTCCCGGGGGCGGCAGCAGCCCACACAGGGTGAGGCTGGTGAGGGCGGTGAGGAACGCTGGCAGCTCTAAGGGCCGCAGCCACATCCTGGGGCACTTGAGGTGCTGCAGCTGCAGCATGCAGCGCAGGGCGGACAGCAGCGAGGCGCGGTGCGCTTCTCGCGCTTCCGACCAGGAGTCGAGCGCGTCCGCCTGCCATGTCTTGCCGTCACCGTCGTCGTCATAGCACCCCGACGGCAGCAGCTCCAGGCTGGTGAGGGCGGTGAGGGCGCTGAGTTGCGCCACGCCGGTGGCGTAGGTGCGCAGGGTGTCGGGCTTGCACTTGACGTGGTCCATGACGAAGCTGAGCCGCAGAGCTTGGAGCTTCCGGAGCTGCGACAAGACGCCGTATACGTCTGCTTCCACGTCTGGGCCCTCCGCTGCACGGCCAGTTACAAGATATGAGCAATGGCATTAGGAGGAGAAAGGGAGGAATTACTATCCATTGTGGGAGGAGAGAGGCAAGGACGCACGCCCATTGGCAAGCCTAAGCGCATAACCTCAAACGCCTTGTGATTAAGCATTATAGTACTGCAACAGCTGTCTGCAGGCACGTCGGTTGCAAAGCAGCTTACGTGGCTAGGTGGAGACACGCCTTCTCCATAGCCTGCAGTCTGACACTGTCATATTTAATTTCTCTTCTACAAGCCACAGATTGCTGGCGCCCACCGTTGCAAGAGTATGCCGGGCTGACCCAATTGTAATCATCAGGTTCCCTCCACCCGGCCTGCAGCTCCAGGCTGGTCAGTGCCGTACACCACTGCAGGGCCATGTACGACATCGTTTGCCAGCGTTGCACATCCAGCAGCCGCAGCTCCCGCAGCCGCGGCCCGCACAGCGTAAGCAGCTGCACACAGCCGCTATGGTACTCTGGTGGTGCCGGGCCCCCCGCTACGGGCAACACATCAGAGCGCTCGTACTCGTGGTTGAGGGTGAAGCGCGCCAGCTGGGGGCAACGGACACGCATGGCGTCCGCGACCGCGCCGTTGAGCGGCACAGCGCCGTGCAACGTCAACTCCTTGAGGCCTGGCCCGCAGGCCTCCAGCGCTGCCAGCCTGTGAGGAGGAGAGCAGAAGGCCACCTTTAGGATACATCGGTGTCAGACCATCTGCGAGGTATTGCCGCATGTTTTTACCAGGCAATCACATGTGCTTCTAACACACCTAGGCCTAGGTGTGTAAGAAGGGCATGCATGTCCCCGCCCACCACTCGCTGACGTGTAAAATCATGGCAGTCTGGCATGATGATAAGCACTCACAGTTGGGCCTCCCTCAGACCAACGTCCCCGCTCCTGAAGCGCGCCACTAGGGCCTGCAGGCGGGCCCCGCGCCCCACCACAGCCTGCAACGAGCCGCGAACTTCCCCTGGCGAGGGCAGGCTGCAGCTGGAACTGCCCAGCCGGAGCTCAGCCAGCATGCGGTCGTGCTGCAGCCGCCCTGCACTGCAGCACGCCCGAATGGCCTTCCGCTCAGCCGGCTGCAGATAAGACCACGCTACGGTGGTACCTTGGAGGAAGGCCTCGGCGGACGCGTGGGCGCTAGCGTCGGGTTGCTCTGAGGCGTCTGGGCGGGAGCCCGCCTCGTGCTGGGTAGTACGAGTGCCGTTCATGGGGGGGAGAGCTGGACAGAAGACTGTAAGGTGATGCCAATGCCCAGTGAAGCACCTGTGACGTAGACACAGAGGAAGGGTAGCGGTGCTGATCAAGGGAAGTGAGGCGTTGCGGCAGGGTGGTCGTGCCCCTGTGATGCCCCCAAGATGCCAAACCCCAGGGCCGCAGGTGAGCGCACAGTGTTCAACACAACCATCTTGTTGCGTTTGAAGTGCATCGGCGCCCCAAGGCATCCTGGCTGCCTACCTGGCTGCAGGTTAAGGGAAAGAGCGGGAAGAGCCACACGGCACGCGACGGCCGCCAGGCCTGGGCTCCATACTAGCTGGTCCCTTATAAAGAAGGCCGACGCGGCAGTTCGATCCGCGCAGCAGTCGCAGAGTGCCTGGTTCGCCGCGTCAGGGCTTTCGAGGCGTTCAAGGCTTTCACCAGCAGAGATGTCTTTCCATACTGGTTGAACGTCACCGTGAAATGTGCAAGATATATTGTGTGCGAAGCGAGGCACTGGAAGCGGATCTCTAGCTTACCCCCAAGGCCTCAACATGACCAATGCCGCGTGCGCCCTGGTGTGCTGATACCTATGTCCGGGTATGGGAATACTGGCCCGCCTGCAAGATACTCGGTACATGCGAACACCAACCTGGACTTGCACGTAGCTTTCCTTGCGGGTTCTTTCAGAGGCACAGCCCTTGAGCCGTTGAGGAGCTGCACGGACTCCCCAGTCCTGCCCGCCGCCTCCTGCCTCCCTCCCGACCCTTGCGCCACACCACATCGCGCCCCAGGGTTTGGAGCTACCAATGTGATCTGTAGTAACCGTCGGGATTTACACAAAACAACCCGTCGTCCTCCTGCCGCTACCGCGGACTTTGTTGCACAACAATAATGTGCAAATGCGCGGGCCTGGAGGACCCGGTTGGCACGCCCGCTGTCCTGCTCCACTTCCTGTGAGCATGGACTATTATTGGCCTCCACCGTAACTCTGCCCCCCCCCTCCTCCCCTCAACTGCGCCCGCAGCCTCCGGCCTCCTTTGCCCCTTCACGGTTACCCCTCCAAGGACGAGCGGCAGAGCTGCGCCCTGGCGAAGTTAGGGCGTGCCAGGTAGTGGCGGGCGGACAACCTACTCAAACACTTGCACAGGCGCGCGGCGCAGGCCTTGCCCCAGACGCGCACACTATAAGGCGCATACCCCGCTTGCTGAGGACACAGCAGCACACTGCCACCAGCGGCCCTCCGCCTGGCAGGCATTTCCGACGCACACAGCGCGCGTGCCCCGCCGCAAAATTGCAGCACCACTGCCGTCATGCATGTATCAGGTTCGTGGACATGGCGAGGACGGCAGTTGTCCTAGCTGGCAGGGCGCAACTGCAGCCGACGGGGGCAAGGTGACTATCGACGCTCTAGGGTGAGTCAGCAGTCAGGGCGGCGCCGCCGAGACCTGAGCGGCTTGCTATGCCAGTGGGTGAGGGCTTTGCCGCGCACCGAGCTCCTGACCAATACAGCGATACTCCCACCGTTCCGCACTTCCTCGCCGTTGTGCTCAACGATGACCACAGCCCGGAGTGCGGACGGAGTGGCGAAGCTGCAATGGTTCCAGGAGTGTGGGGCCCCGCCGCTGCAAGTTGCAGACGGTGACTGGGCGGGCTGTGTGGTGTGCGCAGCTGCAGAGTCTCGGCTGGTCAGGTGGAGGTAGGTGGTGCGCCACCTGCTGCTTTCCCTTGGGCCCAACGGAATTGGTCCGCACCGCAGTGTTGTTTGGCTCGCAGTCGGCTCAGGCAGCATCCCCATGGTGGAGCTCCTGCTGCAGGCTGGTGTCGAGTTCACCTCGGAGGCATGTGAAGACGTGGAGGGGAGCGAGCCTAGATAGCCATGCTCCGCTGGCTTGCCTGCAAGGCGCGGGTTCCACCTGCAAGAAACTCCTGTCTTGCGGGGTACATAGAGTGTGCACTAGATGGAACCACACCCGCGAACAGAAAGGACCTGCTGGAGGCGATGCAGATGCTAGTGGAGGAGTTTGGCTACACCATCTCCCCCGCCGACGACATACAGGTTGCAGCACGCCGGGGACATCTATCTGGGTGTGGTGCAGTACCTCCTTCAGCAGCACCCAGAGTACCTACACGACAGCGAGCTCCTGAATTGGGCAGCGGAGGCTGGCTGTGAGGCGATGGTGGAGTGGCTGGTGGAGCAGCCCGGCTCCCTGGATGCTGTAGTGGGTGCGACCCTCTATGTCGCCGCAGCCAAGAACGGAGACCGGGCCACCCTGGCCACGCTGCGGCGGCTGGGCGTGCCCTGGGGTGCACAGGACGTGGTGGTGCGGGCGGTGCGGGAGAAGTGCGGAGTGCCAGGACTGCGCTGGCTGGTGGAACAGGGGGCGCCTGTGGGCAGCAGGAGCGCCATGGTTGCAGCAATTAAGCAAACGCCTTGGCCGTGGTGCAGGTCCCTCAGCGCTGAGGAAGTGGCGTGCCTGCAGGGCCTGGCGGAGGAGGACCAGGCGGCAGCAGCGGCGCCTGGCTGGGCCTCCCGCGGGCCAGCCTGGCGGGCAACAGTGCGCAGCGGAGAGGGCAATTACGCCTGCACGTGCAACGGGGTATTGGCCGTCGCTGCTGCCCCCGACGGGACTGCTTTGCAGCATGCTGGCCGTGCTGCTGCTGGCGTTGCTGGTGCTACACTGCATCGCTGCGTTCCCATCCACCTACTTCACGCGACTAGGAGCAAGGTGGGTTGGGTTTTCACCGGGCTCTCTTAGCTATAGCGATAGGCACACGTGGAAGTCTTACACTGCTTGGGTAAGCCCTACGACTGGCCGTGGCAACCCTACGCGCGGGGCTCGTACGCACAGATCCTAGTCACATGGCGCAGCGCTGCACGACCTTGCTGTTGCTGAGTTTTAGTGTGCACATCATGTCAAGGTCTGCGCGGTGCAGACGTGCTTTGTGTTCGTACAACTCCGTACGCGCACTACCTGCAAGTAGTGCCTGCGTCCTACTTGCTGTAATGTAACTAATACGACCCTCATGCATGTACATGTGTGGTGCTGTTGCAGGCGGTAGCGGTGCGCAGCAGGCGGCAGGCTTGGCGCCGTCGGCAGCCGCAGCGGTGCTGCTGCTTCATGCAAGGCGGCTGGGGTGGCCAGGCGGTTGCAGCGGCCGGGTGCAGCACGGCAGCGGAGTGGGGTCATGGCCCTGACGCCGGCCGGATGCGTGGTGGCGGCCGTCGGCAGCAGGGCAGTGGGGCACGGCCAAGGGGTTGAGAGCCAATGGTAGAAGATGAGCGGCGAAAGAAGGGCGGCTGCCGGGTGACCGTTGGTATTAGGTTGCATATTAACCTGGGACGGTGGCAGGGAAGCCCTAACCAGTTGGGACTGCACATGCCGGGCGGTCACTCATCTGGTGGCGCAGTTCGTACTTCGTAGCATAATTCGCGGCTTCAAGGTTTTACTTGTGTCTGGTGGAGGGGATCATCAGTTGCGTTTGCAAGTGGCACATGGGTGGTGGGTATGCGGGACGCGCTAGCGCGCTTTTTGCTCCTGGCTTACGCCGCACACTGGCTTGCTGCTTAGCTATTTGATGCAGAAGCAGGTCAAGCCTGCTGAGACAGGGCAGAGCCTCGTAGGGAGACGAGTGGCGTTGATAGCGCGCGCAAGCCGAGTACTGGGGTTAGGGGTGGGGTGCTTAGTGTCGTCGGTACTTTCATCGTCGCAGGAGTATGTGGTTACTAATGGCGTGTGGGGCCGCAGGGGAGGATACGAGCACGGCAATAGGCATACACAAGGTAGAGCGTTACCCAGTTGCGCCAGTAAGGAAGGTATGGAAGTACCGGTACCGTATCCGTCATGCAGCATGAGGGCGCAGTGTGCAGGGCGGTGTATGTCGAGTGAACGGGCGGGGCCCGAGATGGGGCTGCCGCTCATATACACTTGTACGGGCACTACGTCCATGCGGTGGTTTTTTGCGTGTGCAGCGTGAGGTGAGGAATGGAAGCCCTGAAAGGCAGCTTACCTAGGACACAGCTTGCCTCCTGGGATCCTTCACCGAAAACCCCACCTCATAACCCCTTTCCTTCCCCCCTACACTGTACCCTGCTGTATCTCTTGAAACGCTCCCGTACCGGACCTTGGCAGGCTTGGCCATGGCTCGCCCTGCTGCGCTGAACGGCGGTTAGCACGTGGCTCTGAGGCAGTCCTCCTGCTCACGCTCCTGCTGGGAACACCTTCATGTACCTTCGTACCCAACGGCCCGCAGGCTCAGACTGCTTACTTTGTGTACATCATTAATTCAAGACTTTGCACAAGTTTTTTGAGAACCAACACAATCCCGGAGTGTGGGCAGCAGCACAGCCATGTGGGCCGGTGCGAACGTGAAGGAGTGCGCACAGGAAACGCCCAAGGGGACCTCCCCTGCAATTTGTCGCCGTTAGCAGCAAGGTCAATGCGCTCTCAGACAAAAGTTGTGGCTGAGGGCCTTCGGCCGCGCCTGGTTTGCAAGTCACCGACGTTTGGCGTAATGGCCTTCAAAGAGTGCGTCCGAATGTCGGACGCCTCGACATTGATCAGTGATACTTGCGATCGATACCAATCTTGACAAGTAACATATTTGCACAGAGGTAGCTTGAGATGTCATGGTTCTTTGCAGGTGGGGTGGCGCCCTCCTCGCTGTGTACGGCGCTGGCTTACAGGGTACAGTATACTAGTTCCTACCATGTCGGCCGCACCAAATGCAACCATGCGATATGCGCTTTGAGGTCAAGCCTGCCGCGCGTGTAAAGTTCACCGCTTACGTTCGGCCTACCCAGAGTCTTAACCACCTCGTGCACGCCCGCGTTTTCAGCAGGTACAAACCAATATATGAGCCTCAAATGCGTTTCCGTCAGCCTTTTACTCCTGGCATCAGTTGCTGCCCAAAGGGCGGTCCATGCCGACGGAAGCACACGAGTTCGAAGAGCTAGACTACGGAGAGAAGACGTTATACTGGGGTAGGGACAAGAACAATTCGTAGATGAACGGTTGCTTTCACGCTCCATATGGGCTTGCAGCACGAGCAGACCCAACGCACACGTCGTATGGGCGCAGGCCAAGTGCTCGGACAACCGAACTCATGGGGCATACCAACAGCTTTCACTGCCTATCTTTGCAGGCGGCTTCTAGATGAAGATGACGATCAGGGTTCGCCTTCCAGTGCAGACGTGGCCACCAAGGCCTCCACGGACGGGGCTGCAGCCTCAGGGGAACCCTACGCCAACGCCCGGGCGTGGCGCGGGCTGCCTTCCCTGCGGCTGTACCTGGTGGGCTACGACCCCCGGCAGCCCCAGGCGCTGGGGGAGGCCCTGGCGGCGCAGGGGGCCTCCGTGCTGTCGTACGTGCCGGACGACACGTGGCTGGTGGCAGCCACGCCGCAGGCCATCCGCCGCGTGGTGAAGGACACGGGCTCAGAAGCGGTAGGCCGGATGGGTGGGGTTCAGGGTGCGTCCGCGCCCGTACTAAAAAGGCGATGTGCTCCAGCATAAGCCAAGAGGCGCCTTGTGGCAGCGCCCCATCCCGCTGCAACCCAACACGTAGAGCAACTACCGGTAGCGATATGGCATGAGGACGTGTGTTGGCCCTATTGTGTGCTGTCCACCTTGCGCAGGCTCCGTACCGCCCTGAGCTGCGCGTGGCGCCCGAGTGGGACCCGGTCGAGGTGCTCTTAGCTGCCGAGCCCGGGGAGAGGGAGGGGGAGGGGGAGGGGGAGGGTGAAGACCCCCAGAGCAGTACAGCGGGGGAAGGTGCCGGTACACCTGGCACGGGGCCCGCGGGTGAACGACCGGGCAACCGCATACTGTCGCAGGACACAGGCGAGGTCCTGCCGCACCAGCGGGTCGTGGACGGGCAGGCGCTGTCCCGCCTGCTGTCCTCACTACGCACGCTGGACTCCACGCCGCTGCACCCTGCGGTCAGGGGGCGGCTGGACGAGCGCAGGCGGCGGCGGCAGCTGGGCGAAGCTGGCGCAGGGGAGCCCCCTGCACCCCCGCGATACGGCGTGTGGGTGCAGCTGGCCGGGGTGGTGCCTGCTGCCGCGCTGGAGGCTGCGGAGGAGGACTGGCCGGAGGCCCTGGGGAGGGAGCTGGGGCGCGGGAGCGGGCAGGGGGAGGGGGAGGGGCCAGGGGCGGGTGAGGGTGAGAGTGAGGGTGACGGCTGCCAGCCGGTGGTGGTGGCGCCACGGAGCGGCAGGACGGGCGAGGTGCTGGACGCGGCCACACACAAGTCGACTGCGTCGCAAGGGCGTGCCCCTGACAGTTGTGGGTGTTGGCGG
>VFQN01002831.1_pt1 | contig 25960 bp, 49 predicted proteins | sample 3512371 | NCBI WGS metagenome assembly VFQN01 (sample SAMN10412370, study PRJNA504923) | tailings metagenome | isolation source: Replicate 2 from Balatoc abandoned mine | place: Philippines: Itogon, Benguet | collected 2017-08-28 | reverse complement strand
AGCAGCGCGCCCTTGACGCGAGACCCGCGGCTCTCCTCTGCGGCATGAGAAAATGGATGGAAAGAGTGGGTTAGTAACCACACAACTCTGTGCCACAGCAGCTTGCGGAAGGGGGTCAGCAGCGCGCCCTTGACGCGAGACCCGCGGCTCTCCTCTGCGGCATGAGAAAATGGATGGAAGGAGTGGGTTAGTAACCACACCAACTCTGTGCCACAGCAGCTTGCGGAAGGAGGTCAGCAGCGCGCCCTTGACGCGAGACCCGCGGCTCTCCTCTGTGTTTGGGGAAGGAGAAAAGGGAGATGGTGCTAATAACACTGTTTGCGGAATCCGGGGGGTGGGAGGAGGGCCGACCGCAGTGCACCCTTGACGCGAGACGCGCGGCTCTCCTCTGTATTATGGGGCAAACGGGGGAAAGAGCCAGCTAGTAAACATGCTAACACGACGGACAGGCGACAGCTGAGCGCCCTTGACAGACGACTCGAGGCCCTCCTCTGTGAGAGTGGGGCGGCAGGTGTGACCAGGGGCGCAGGAGACCCATGGGTCACTGTGGAAACCGTACTATGGGCCCATGTGGCAACCTGGCGAACGAGTGCACCGGTTATGACCTTCCACAGCTGCCCGTAATGCCTGTTCCAGGATGCGTGCCCCTGCTACGGCTAGCCAGCGCACGCAAGAATGCATGCATGCACACCTACAATACATCAGCACTACGTACGGCCTGACACCGTGGATGCTCGACCCTGCCCCGTGCAGTACTTGGGGAGCATCTGCGATACGAAGCGCGAGGGCGCTCATGGGCCCATGGGTTCCGCTCTACCGCTTCACGGCTTTTGTGTTTAGCCGGGGTAATAGGCTTTCCTCACCCGTATAGTAGTTGGGGAGCATCTGCGATATGAAGCGCGTGTACACTATCTTGTGGAAGGCCACGCCCCACAGGTCGCGGGGCAGGGGCCAGTGCGCCTGCGAAGGATGGGAAGGGGCACCGCCGGCGTCTGGTAGGTAACTGAGAGGCAGTACTGATGATACGTGGGGTTGTCGGAGTACGGCAAGCCACGGACGCGCCCTTGGGAAGCTGCTGGCTAGCGTTGCCCGCGCCCATCGCCCTCTTGCCTCCTGTGAACCCACGCCCAGATGGGATTCCTCCGCGTACGCCCACCCCACCTGCCGCCACGACGAGGGGGAACCAGCCGACCCTTTCCACACCAGCTTACCAACTTACATGTATCCGTAATCCGTCGCGTCGCATCGCTACGTCGCTTCCAACCCCTTGCGTCAGCGTCTCGCAAACGCCGTGCAGCTTCCTTGAAAGAGTTTTAGCCCTGGGAACAGTGCGTGTTGAGGTGGGTTACCACCAGCCCCAACGCCTCCCCACATGTCTGAACAGCGTGGTGACGCTGGCCGGCGCCGCCGCCACCATGCTGCATGCCGCCTAGGACCCCTTTCCCGCACCGTGCGTGTGAAATGTCCCAACCCCACCTATCTGAAGAGGGTCGCACACTGGCCGTCCCCGCCGCCGCCACCACGCTGCGTGCCGCCCAGACCCCCTTTCCCGCATCGTGCATGCTGTTCGGCTCACGCCCACCTGTCTGAACAGCGTGGTGACGCTGGCCGGCGCCGCCGCCACCACGCTGCATGCGGCCCAGACCCCCTTTCCCGCATCGTGCATGCTGTTCGGCTCACGCCCACCTGTCTGAACAGCGTGGTGACGCTGGCCGCCCCGGCGTCCGGCGCCGCTGCCACCACGCTGCAGTCCAACGCGCTCTTGCCCGCGCCCAGCACCAGCACCCGCTTGCCGCGCAGCAGGTCCCCTGTGAGCCGGAAGTCCTTGGCGTGCAGCACCTTGCCTGTGAACGTGCCCAGGCCCTGAAGGGGCAGCAGGTGGTGCGGGTTTGCGCGCGTGTGTGTGTGTGGGTCTGTGCGGGTCTGTGGGTCAAGGGTTGGTGCGAGGGGGTCCTTGTCGTGCAGCACCTAGCCGGTGAAGATACCCAGGCCCTGGGGGTCCAGCCCCTTGCGTTGTGGGTGCAGTAACGCAGGGTGTGGGCATGCGGCACCTGGCCGGTGAACACGTGGCGGGTGCAGCAGGGTACGGCGCATTGACGGGGACCACCTGACAGCTTTGTGCAGAAGGGCATCGGCGCGCAAGCAGCCCGCTCCTTGTAGGCTGCTGGAAGCCATGTCCATCACATGAGTCGTACACCGGCTGCGCAGCCCCGCTTGGAACATGACCCCCCAAACCTGCAAGGCCCGGCCTTATCCCACTCGCCTACCCAGCTGCAGCCTTTCCTCTGCAGCAGCAAATTCCTTACCCACCTGTACGAACGGCACGTACGGGCTGTAGTACATGCCCGTGGCCACCACCACCACGTGCGCGTTCATGCTGTACAGCGCCCCCGTGTCCGGACTCCGCCCAGCCTCCGCACGTCGGAAGCGAACGGACCATCGGTACGGCGCGCCGCAGCCCGCCCCCGGCCGCACCGGCCCACGCAGCCCCGCCGCCGCCGCGCCTGTCCCTTGCGCTCCCGCCTTCGCCGCACGAGCCTCCACCTGCTCCGGCCTCTGCTGCTGCTGCTTCTCCCCCTCCGCACCGTTATCGCCCGCCTTAACCCCTGCCCCCTGACCAGCCTCGCTCGACCCCAAGCCCTGCAGGCCGCGTCCGTTGCCCGAACCTGACCTCTCCTCCGCCACCTGCGTCAGTCCCCCGGGCTGCCCTATCTTGCTGCGCCCAGCCAGCTCCGCTTGCAGCTGCTGTACACGTGCCGTAGCGCACATCGCCGCCGTACCTCCCGGTGTCGTACGCGCGCCGTCGGTACCGGCGGGTACGGCAATCGTGGAGGCTTCGGAGGCTGAGTCGGTTGTGGTGGTGCCGCCGCCTTCGCTGAGCGTGCTGGGCAGTACAGCCCCTGCCGGCCCCGTGCCGGACTGCGACGGCCTGCTGTACACGGTCGCGCCTTGTATGTGTACGACACGCGAGTTGTACAGGATGTACTGCTCCAGGTTGAAGTATTTGCAGTACGCGGTGATGTAGTCCTGCGGCGCCGAGCGTTGGTGTAGTAGGATGTTGTGCAGGAGTGTACAAAGAAAGGAACAAGCTGGGTGTTGGTGTGAGCCAGGAGGACGCGCACGTTGGCCAGGGGTACGCCGGGCACCACTCTTGACGGCAGGGGGCCTCGGTTCCTTGAACGGTGAACATGCCCGCTGCTGTGCTCGAACCCAGGCGCTCCATAGATGCAAGTGAGCAGCGCACAGCTGGCCAAGCCCTTGACAGTCACTACACCCCACACCCAGTATGCACGCAACTGCATACGCTACACCCAGTATTTACAACGAACGCTTTAGATATGCCGTGATCACAGGCCGTCCCTGGACCCGGGAGAAGCGTTCCTGACGCAGACCCAGATCCCCTTACGCATCCACACCGCCTGGGATGTAACAAAAACATTCCCTAAAAGCGCATGGCCCCCTAACCTGGCTTCCTCCACGGTTGAATGGCGCCACGTGCGTCGGGCTGCACACCTACATCTCGTGGCGTGCTGCAAGCCGAGTGCACCCCGCTGGGGTAACAGCACCAAAGGGCCCTTTCTTTTCGTTAACGTCGTTCCCTGCATACCTGCATGCATTCTCCTGAAGGGTACAGCTCATCCTGTGCCCGTATCCGAATGGACTCGGGAGCCTGTTCGTACGAGTACTCTGGGAAGGTGAAGACCTCGTACGGCACTGCGCAGCGGTGGTACGGCACGGCAGGGCAGGGCAGGGCAGGGCGTGTTCAAGACTAGCAGGCTATGTCCCTCGCATGATGAGAGGAGGGTACCTCTTGGTCTCGGCAGTTCGGGGGCCAGAGGGTCGGGCGTTGTGACGGGCGGGACACAGCCCTAACTAGGGCACGACGTGCGCTATTGGTTTGGGCAGCGTAACCTTACCATGCCAGTGATGCATATTGGGCTGCCATGGCAAGAAATGACCATGGCACTACATGCAATATGTTGGCGGGTATGCGTGTGCGTGTTCGGAAGGGAATCCCCGTTGGGGTGTGCGCAAGGCGGGGTCTGCCCGGAACACCTGGGCGGTGAGGACGAGAAACCCCAGTTTGCGGACGTTCCCATCTATCCGTATGCACAATATGTGACGTCTTCGCGTTCACCAGTGCTGCTGCGATGCAACCTAGCAGAGCTGCACAAGTCCGCATGATGCGGCCAGGCATGCGACCCCCTCAACCGTGGTAACCCATATCTTGCGACTTCCTTTGGTAGTGGCATACCTTGGCAAGAGAAATTACTGTAGTTGCGTCGCCAGGTGCCACCCGGCCCCCGGCCTTGCTCCAAAACAACCACTTGGTACCCGGACCGAAGGAGGGCCCTTGCTGACTGCAAGCCGGCAACACCTGCTCCAATCACTATAGCAAGAGGCCTCTCGACCATGCCGTTGCCTTGTGCCATGTTCAGCGCTAGGCACGCATTGCTCAACGCGCCGGCTTTAAGGGTGCCTCCCGCAAGTTACAACAGTTTACATCAATGCCGTTGATATTGGCACTGCAAATGACATGCTGACAGCAAGTTTTGGGTCAAGTGAAACGCGCGGAAGGACGGTGCTGCGCGAGCAGAAGCAAGAAGAGCCAGGGTGAATATCAATAGTTGTGGTCTGGAAGGGTCGCGCATTGTCCAACAAGCCCAAAGTGTGCTGCACGGTTTATTTGCAACCCTTCACACACTTTTTGCGTGGACGGGCGGGCGGGGCCATGGCCTGGCCATGGCACTCCGACGCTCCAAGGCGCAGCCAAACTAGTGGTGTTTGTCATGAAGTTGAAGCAGGCGCAATTTGATAACATGTGCCACTGAAGGCCTGCACCTGCAGCGCCATTGTACTGCAGTGAGCTTTACGACCCCTGAGTCAGACACACCTCGCACAGGCTGCCATGCGGCATTAGGACGCAACAACACCCGCCGGTTCAGGGATGCATGCATGTCACCGGTACTCGTAAGGGCAGTGGATGTCCACGTGGGCCTGGTACATGGACCCCTCTGCACACCAACGGCCAAGCAAGACCCACTGCCAATTCTGCAAGGGGCACGCCACAGGTGACTGCCGCGCACAGCGACGCCTACTGCACGACACCGTGGCCGGCCCTCACGCAGACTCCACAGGCGATATGCACAGCAAGCAGGCAAAAGACAAGCCTAAGCATGGGCCTTCCGTGCGGGGAATGCCGCATCGAGTCCCCAGGGCACAACGCCCCACTGTTCATCCGCACACCGCCACCAATCCGTTCGTCCTTATGGCCCCCTGGCTCTCCGGACGTACCCCATCGGGGTCTGTAACTGTAACTGTAACCACCACCAATCCATCTGTCCAAGCTGTATGGTCGTCCCTGCAGCCGAGCCCCTCAGCAGTCCACCTAGAGCCTCTACCACTCTCAGTACGGTGTCCTAAGTTGCGTTCCAATGCGTCCCACTTCGACCAACAGCAGCAGCCGCTACACGTGCACCGCCTACCGTCTGCTACCTGCGAGAACCATCAGTGCTTTTGTCCAGCCAGTGCGTCCATGTCCCTGCATGTACGTCCCACGCCAAACCCCTCCCCCTCGAACACGCGCGACCGTAATGCTGATGTCAGGCTGCCCTCCTCAACCCCGCCATCCCGCTTGGCTCCCCACTCGCCCACCGTTACCAAGTCTCCCATTGTGATCACAGAAGGTCATGCTCTTCCACTCGAGCGCCTCACAACTCTTTGGCCAAGTCCATTACAATCACGCCGCACCGCACAGCAGCACACAAGCGCTGAAGCAGACACACCTGGCCACGCGTCTCACCCGGCGTTCCCCAGCCCGAGCTTCCTGTGCTGCGGCTTAACGTCCGCAGGCGTATCCACTACCGCCTTGCCGGAAACGCCGCCTCCCGAAGCTGCGCCCAACTTAAACCCCTGCCCCTGGCCCTGCAGCACTAACCGGTCGTTGCCACCACTGGTTGACACCGCCTCGCTGCCCTCGGCACCGCCCACCTTGACCACAGGGCCCGATGCATCATTCTCAGATGCTGCTGCGCCGCTATCGCCGTCAGCCTGTGGCGCAGGGAGGAGGTTGTTGGTCCAAATCAAGGACACACAGAGCCGTGTCCTGCTTATCATGTGTGTCCGCCCCTGAGCCTCCGGCCCGCAGATGGGTTGATGCGTTTCCTTCCCAGTTAGCACCACTGGTCTGCGACCAGCTCAGCGAAAACTGCCAAGTCACGTCTGACCAACTGCGTAGCAAGGGACCCTTAGCCGTGTTGCCTCGCCCGTAGTACTGATCCATTCAGGTGCATCAAAGCCTCTGCTAGATCTGCCAAAAACATGCAGCGGCCTGGGTGCCCCGCCCATGTCGCACCTGCACCAAGTGCCCGAACTTGTCCACCGTCACCACAGGCCCCACAGCCGCCTGGTGATCCTTTTCCACACCACCTTCGCTGCTGCTGCTGCTGCCGCCGCCGCCTGCAGATGCAGCACCTCCCTGCTGCGCCTGTGCTCCCCCCGCTGCTCCTCCGCCCGTCAAAGCGGCCGCCACCACAGCCGCCTCCCCGCCCACACCAACCCCCAGGGCAGCATCGCCGAGGCCGCCTGCCGCTCCTGTGGTGCCTGAAGCAACACCTCCTGCGCCAGCAGCCCCACCGCCGGCGCCCGTCGCCGCGACTGCGATGTGGAGATCCAACGATGGAGCCTTGCAATGAGCGGAATTGCGGTCAAGGGCCACCAGGTAGCCCCTCGTTGCATGTGAGCAGCAGCCATGCACAACCCAACTTCAGCACCGTGCGCGTGTGCCTTGAGTTGCGTGTGGCGGCTTCCATCCATCCTAAGCGTATCAAGGACTACTCAAAAGTGCAAGGACTCACCCTTGCTTGCGTCCTTGGCCACCTCGTTGATAAGGACGGTGTCCTTCAGGATGTCTACAACGCGCTCCGCCACCTGTTGGGTAAGAGGCACGGCGGAACGGCAGTGTCAAGTGCCCTTCCCGGAACCGCAGTGCATGCAACAGCCACCTTCTGACTGCACACCCGCGCTTTGCACGTCACACACAGCGCCGAAGCAGGTCAGTGTAAGGTTGCACAAAGCTCCACCTCACTAAAACATTTGGCACACTGCGGTAACACACATGCATGCCAAGGCACCCCCAAAGTTGCTCCGTCCTCGCACGGCATCCAGCCGCTTCTTGTGGACGACACTCAACACTCAGCCACTGGTAGACTACACCGCTTTACACGGTTACACAAATCCTGGCCCCACCTTGGAGTCCGTCTGTGTCAGGCTGTCCTCGATCTGCTGCAGGGCCTCCTGCTGCTTCTCCTGCGTCAGCGCCACCGCGTCCTGCAGCGCCGCCGCAATGGACGTCATGTTCACGCCCGTGCCCGTGCCAGCACTCGCTCCGCTGCCAACAGGCCCAGCGGCCCCAGCCGTGCCGTTGGCCACCGTCCCCGCCGCAGCGCCCCCGGCCCCAGCTGCCGGTGTCGATGATCTTGCCATCGACTCCGACCCGGACTTCGCAGCAGCTGTGCTAGGGCGGGCAGTGCCCTGGTGGGTGCCTGCGGCCTTCTTCCCAGCGTCGGCAGCCGCCTTGCTGGCACCAGCAGCAGCTCCATCAGAGGTCGGGGTGGTGGTGGTCACCACACCGGCCACCGTGACCTTGTGTTCAGCTGCCTTCGCCACCGCCGCGGCCGCAGCCGCCGCGGCCGCGGCGGCAGCCGCGGCAGCATCGGTTGTGCTCGAGCCCCCAGCCGCTGCGCCGCCTGTGGCCGCGGCCAGCTTGGTGTTGAGGTCCGCAATGACCTTCTCCAGCTGGCCCGCTGTCTCGGCAGCCCGAGCCTCGTTTGTACCACCACCCGTGGGCGCTGTGAGCGTGGCACTGCCCTTATCGACTGCGCTGCCAGAGCCTGTGCCTCCATCCTTGCCGGACCCTGAGTCACCACCAGATGCCCCGCCGCTGCCACCTACGGCACTGCCACCGCCCGAGGCCCCGCCAGCGCCGGCAGTTGCACCGGCGTCGCCTGCGCGTGCGGCACCCGTGGTGCCGTCAGCACTGGACGCGGCCGTGCTATTGCTGGCGGTTGCGGCGGTTGAGCCTGCGCCTGCGTCCTCACGCTTGACCCGCACGACCTTGCTTTTGGCAGCCGACTTCTCAAGGTCATCAGAGACCTGCAAGCGGTAGAAAACGTGCCAGTTAGCGCATAGGGCCGCGCGCGTTGCTTGCCGCATCTTGACCGGAACGGCAAGCAGCTCAGGGGCTGGCCAATTGTGCGTGCCTCTTCCGCACAACGCATCTCCCCTCTTCTCCTCCATCACCAGTGCGCACCTTGACCAGCATGGCCAGCAGCTCGGCGGCCTCCTCGGTGGCGGAGCGCTGCAGCGCCTCCGAGGTCAGCTGGATGGCCATGGTGGAGCTGGCGGTGGCGTTGAGGGCCAGGTGCATGGCCTGCGGAGAGGGACAGCAACCAGGTGTACGATATCGGTGGCTACTAGGCGCACAGTATGGGGCTGGGCCAGCAGCTGGCGATGGCGTTGAGGCCAAAGTGCATGGCCTGCAGTGGGGCATGAGTAGCTTCAATTGGGGTGCTCGTCTAAGGAGGCGCCTACGGTAGTGAGGGGCCGGCAACTGGGTGGGGGTAACAGCAAGGACATGACGACTAGCGGTACTATGACGTTCCGTGCATGCCCACGGTCCTGGCCGCCACAGACGGGTACAGGCAGAGCCATTAAGGGCACGCGGACTGGACGCTGAGCCCTTGCACCACACATGCCGTAAGCGGCACAGCGTAACACGGTCCACACATGTCTACTGCGTCCTTGTGGGCTGCCTGCTCACCGCTTCTGCTACGCGCTTGCTCTCCTCCTAGTTTTGGTGCTTCCTGCCCCTCACAAGCGGAACAACAAGTCCAGGGGAAACCACCAGCATCACGGCTTCCGCGACCTGTTCACCGCCACTGCCACGCGCTTGATCTCCTCTTGGTCATGGTGCTTGCTGCCCCTCACGAGCGGAATAGCATGTTCGGTTGATATCTACAGGCACTACGGCTCCGCGATTTGCTCACCGCCACTGCCACGCGCTTGATCTCCTCCTGGTCGTGGTGCTTCTTGCTCTTCTTGGCCGCCTCCACGGCGGCGATCACGCGGTCCAGCACCGCCGCCGTCTGGTTGAGCGCCGCCAGGGTGGACAGCGCAGTGGCGCGCACCTGCTCCAGCGACTTGCCGGCGCCTGCGCGGGTGGATGGGGAACAATGCAAGCACTTAACAAGAAATGACTTGCCCAACACAAGTGAAGCCAGCAACATGAACCTGCTCCAGCGACTTGCCCGCGCCTGCGCGGGTGGAGAATGGACAGAGACAAGCCCTACACATGAGGCGACTTGCCAGCACCTGCGTGGAAGGAAACAGTGCAAGGGTGAGGCCAGGTCCAGGCGCCTGCTCCAGGGACTTGCCCCCGCCTGCGTGGAGGGAAACCGATATGCGCAGCACTACAAGTGAAGCCGGCGACATGCACCTGCTCCAGCGATGGGCCCCTGCCTGCGCTGGTCCTCACCGCACCACGCAGTGTACAACTTTGCTACGACAGAGATACCCCGCCTACCTCACTCCGTACTTCCCTTAAGCCAGCGCACACACCCAGCACACACCCCGGCATACTCGCCCAGCCACCCGCAACTGCACAGTGTCCCCTTCCCACCTGCCGTTGCGTTCCCCGCCACGTCGCTGTACGCCCCCAACGCCTTGCCCAGCTCCGTAGCCAGGTCCGCAGCACGGTCCCGGGCAGACGCGCCGGTGGACGACGGCTTACCGCCCCCACCACCACCCGTGCCTCCCCCCGCACCGCCGCTAGCTCCCGCCGCTGCCCCTCCCCCTCCTCCGCCTCCCGATGCCCCGCCGCCCCCTCCTGTTTCTGAGGATGAGGCGGCTCCTGAAGAGGCGGCTGATGATGTCCCGTTGGAGCCGTCCCCGCTGCGCAGGTGTGCCAGGGCTGCGTCCAACTGTGCCACCACGGCCCCCACGCCGGCGGCCGTGCGGCCTATCTCCTCCTTGACATCACTGAGCGTCATGGACACGGTTTTGAGCACTTTGGTGTCTGTCACGTGTTGCTTGTGCTCCTGCAGGGAGGAGGACACAACGTGTGCGAGATATAGCGTTTCCGCAGAGGACAGAGGTACGGGCATCACTACCGAGGACCGCGCCCGCGCGCACGAATACCCACAGTAAGGGAGATCCTGCCCCCGCTACACACCTTGACCAGCGTGTTGAGCCCCCAGTCGTGGTGCCCCTCGCCCCCGGCGCTGCGGTTGCTAGCAATGGACGTCAGCGCGTCCGCGGCCTGCTGCAGCTTGGTGAAGGTGCCCGTGCTGTTGGCCGTGGCCTGGCCCAGCTCCTTGGCCGCCTGCTCCACGGCCGACACGGCCGTGACCGCCTGCCGCGCCTTCTGCTGCACCTTGGCCGTCTCCGCCACCACCACCTCGTGCGCCACCAGCTGCTGCGCCAGGTGCACCACCGCGGCCTCCTCCTGGACGGCGTTGATGATCTGAGGGACAAAGGACCAGGTGTGTTATTGTGGGCCGACTGGGCAGAAAGCCGAGAGGCCTCCTGTGGAGGAAACAGGTGCACCGCCGCGGCCTCCTCCTGGACGCCGTTGGTGAATTGCGGTACAAAGGACCAGCTGCGGATGACCGGGACAACGGGAAGCCGGGAGGCCCACTATGGTAACCATGTCGCCGTCCGTCGCTAGCGAGTGGTGAGGAGGAGGGACACCGGGTAACAGGGGTAGGATAGGACTGGAGCATGGCGCACGGCACGGCGTTCTGTTTTTCATCAACGCGTGGCGTGCGGCCCTCACCGCGTCCGTGCACATGATGCAGCTGACGACGCCGAAGCACAGCAGCACGATGGCCTTGCGCCGCCGCCACAGCCACTCAGACCTGCACGAACAGCGCAAAGTGAGGAAGGCGCCCATTCAGCACAGCACGGCTGAGATGGTAGAATTAGAAACTCTCTCCTCCTGCCTCCTCTGCTTCTTCCAGTATTGGTGCCAGTGAATAGCTGCGGCGAGTGGTCGTTGGTGCTACAACTGTGCCGTACCTGACGAAATTAGGCATGACCTTGAAGTTGCCCCCTCCCAGCAGCTCCGGATTGAAGTCCAGCACTTTGATGAAGGCGAAGGCGGGCAGGATGTACGACAGCAGCACGGAGGCCGTGGCCCCCGTCAGGCCGAAGATGAACTCGATGTTGGGCACCCAGATGGCAGACAGCAGGCTCAGGCCTGCAGAAAGCAGGCACCATTGTGGCAGCCCGGAGTCAAGCGCAACCTGACAGGTTGGCCGGGTGGCAGACGGCAACGCATCAGACCACATCCACCTTCCTTTGGTTTCGCATTTTACGCCTCCCGTTCGCTTCAGCTCCAGCCTCCCTCACCCGTACACCTTGCCCTCCGTAGGCACAGCGTTGCCACACGCTCGACCCAGCACCGCCCGCACCGCTCATCCTAGCTCCATGCAAAATGCCACCCCCATGCCCCAGTGCCTCCATGCCCCGCCACAGCCTCCCTCCCGTGCTCACCCAGCACCGCAACCACCACCACGAGGTGCTGCGAGAAGGGCAGCTGCTCCGCGTCGTGGTCCGGCCCCCCGTGCTGCATCTTGAGGTCCACCACGTCCGTCTCGTGGTGGTGGTGCTGCGACCGCCACGGCCCGCCCCCCGACCCGTGGGACGACAGCCGCGAGCCGCCGCCGCCGCCGCCGCCCTTGCCGGGGGACGGCTCGTACTCGGGGAGACCGGGCCCGACGTCGATGCTGCTCCTGCTTTCCCTCCTGTACGTGACGAGACCATCAGGGCATGAGCAAGCCGTGAGCAAAGACGATTAGGGACTTATCGGTGATGCAGCAAAGTAGGTGTGGTATCCTGGCCGGCCCTGGTGTGGAAACGAAAGGGGTCCCTAACGTACGGTGCTTCCTGGGTGGTCCCCCGGACCCCTTTCTCACCGCTTGGCTCGCTCCTCCGAGCCCCTGCCCCTGTACTGCGGCCCGAAGCCGTTCCACGCGCCCGGCTCGATGCCCAGCAGCGGGCACAGCACCGTGTAGGTGGGCACGATCACCAGCGGGATGGACCCCAGGACGCTCAACCTGCGCAAGTAGCGGTACAAAAGCTCTGTGTATTTAGGGGCAGCCCTGGACGAGAAGCGAAGGTGGACGGGGGCCCTGCAGACCGGGACGCGCTCTAGCGTGCGGTTAGTGGCAAGTTGGCGTGAGCTTCAGCTTTCAGTTACGCAAGCGCGCAGTGCACCGGCAACAGCAGCTCACCCGTAGCACAGCTTCAGGGCGCGCTCGTAGGCGCCTCGTAGCCCGTCCACATGGGCCGCGCCAAAATTGCGGAGCAGGTCACCCGCCGTGCGGCTGCCGAAGATGATGTAGCCGCACACGCCCACAGCCCAGTACAGGAAGCTGCCGAGCGATAGCGCCTGGGAGGGCGAGAGGCAGCAGCGAAAGCCCGTTTTCCTGATACGCCGTGCTCTCCTATTCTACAACCAGCATACCGTAGCTGTGCAGCGCACTTTGCTTCAGCTCGAGCCGCAAAACATAACCACCCCGGTGCTACACAGCTGTCTGTTGCCCCGAAGGCCACACGACCAGGCAGCTGTGTGCGGTATCCCAGTCCCCAGAGCACGGAAACCCCGACGCACCACGTCTGTCACTTTCTGCATCCGTGGGAAGTTGGCTGACTGCAGCTGGTTGAAGATGCCCAGGAAGTAGGGGTGCACCGTGAAGCTGAACACGATGACGGGCAGCGACACCAGCAGCCCCTCCGGCCGCCACATGGCCAGGCCGCTCACTGCAGCGTGCAGGGGTGGGGTTTAGGGCGATAGCGATGGAGTTGTTGCATGCGCGTAGGCAAGTGTACCAAGGTGGCAGTGTGGCACGATACTACAAGGTGGGCGCAGGCAAAAAAGGCCAGGCACGCAGGCAGGTAGCAGGAATTGGCTGAAAGGGGTCCTCGCTGGGCTGTCCGTGTTGATAAGCGAGTGCCCCGGCAGCAACTGACGCTGGTGTGTCGTAGCGCTGTCAACGTAATGCACGTCAGCGCTGTGCTTGTGCAAAATCAGTTGCACTGCAACGCTACCCAGTTATGCTGCAGACTCTCTGGAAACATTTCATCAGCCTCAGCCACATACACGCACGCACGTGTCCCTGCGGGGTTGAAGGCGAAGACCACGATGACGGCCGCGAACAGCACGGTGAAGCCCACGGAGGCCATGGAGAAGGTGGCCATCATCTGGTGGTCGCGAACCAGCAGCGCAACCGGCAGCGCGCCAAAGATGCTCACACCTGAGGAGGGTGAGAAACAAGCTTGTCATGTGTCCTGGCATGAATAGGGCTGCCACAGGCCCACAGCAGACATGCATCTTACGCCAGTGTCGAGCCACCCGGCCGGCGCTGCCCTGCCCCGCTGCTGCTGCATTGTGCCCCCGGCGCACCCACCCATGATGTAGGCGTTACGCGACGGCTCCGCCCCGGGCGGGATGATGGTGCCCGCCACGGACGACAGCACGTCCGCCAGGATGTTGAGGTAGGCCACGATGGAGCCCAGGTTGAGGGCTACCATGCACAGCTCTACAACCTGGGGAGGTGAAGGGTAAGAACGGGCAGCTTCGACGCACTGAGACAGGCTGTACTGACACGTGTGGCATGGCTGCACTGTCCCGGGAAAGGCTGCCGCCAACGACGGCTTTCCACTCCATTGTGCAACCGCCCAGTAACACACGTTGCAAAAGGCACCACACTGCCTCGCCTTCCTGCACTGCCCTTGTGATCAAGAGCAGCCCCGCACTGAGGCGGGGTCGCCGACACACCCAATGCGTGCCGGCCCAGTCCTTTGCCACTGCGGTGTCAGACCCCTGTGATGGCAGTGCGATAGGGCGTCCCTGGCTCCTGGCTGTGCCGCACCTGCCGCCCCGCTTTGCCCATTACGTGCTCCACGAGCTCCTCATAGCTGCGCTTATTGGATATCTGGGACGCCCACAGCAGCAGGTTGCAAGAGAAGCGAGAGGCCACGATGGAGACCGCCATGAGCACGGTGGCCAGAACCATGCCGCACGCACGGAAGCAAAAGGGGTAGCCTACAGGCAGGGCCAGAAGAGCGGCGGTTATGGCATTAGCGGACATGCCCTAACCGGTTGAGTGCCCACGAGAACGGATTGACCCATTTGCTATGCCCACCGGAGCATCCAACAGGTGTTGTGCGCTGTGTGGATGCTTGCAGGGCAAGGGGGACAGGGCGATGGAGGGGACGGAAGGCCCTGGGGCTCCGTCTCTTGTGGAGGGGTTGGTGTGCTGATGCTGCCATAGGACTCACCCAAGACGCCGGCTCCCAAGATGCAGTTGACGAGGTTGAGGATAGACTGGTTGGTGGAGGTGCGGCCCTCAAACCCCCCACTCCGTGTCGGCACCTGGCATGGGGAGCCAGGACGTAAGGGCGAGGACCCCCCAGGAGGGACGGCGTGCGAACCGTTCCGCACCCTGTACACCAGGAGGCCATATGAGGTCGATCAGCGTACCTTTCCTTTGTTGCTTCCTCCATCATCATGTGCAGGGTCTGCGTGCCAAAAGGCAAGTTTAGCGAAAGCGCTCGTGCGAAGCCAACCGGAACCGGTTGCCTCCGGGGCGACACAAACGCACCGATAGCTTCAGCGAGTTTGCGCGCAGCCGCTTCATCTAAGCTAGAGGCGTTGGCCATTCCACGCCTCATAGTCAGGTTCGCGACCATGTTCGCTGCTGTTGCTGCCCCATCGCTCATGCCTCTTTGCTAAGGATAAAAAGTAGGGGCTGTAATTGGATCATGTGTGCTTTGCGCTGCACGCGCTTCGAGGTGTAGGGATGTAGCCTCAACGGTGTTGCAACGGAAGGAGAAGACTGCTGAGGCCTAATTGTCTGCAGCGCTACCAATAGTGCGTTACAGAATTGTGCATGTAGTACCCTTTGCATAACCTGACTGCTTTACTCCGAGGCCTCGAGCACATACAACAGTAGCTCAAAGCGAGTCACGGGGCCTTGACAGCTGGCACCGAACGCGCACTGTGTCTGTCAATTTGGCCCATTATGTTTCATCTAGGGTTAAGGACATCAGTGTAACCAGCTCGGTCTGGTTTAAGCTTTTGTAATTTTGGTCCACAGTCGGTGCAGTCAGCGCGGCAGACGACGGGGAACCTCCGCATTGCACTAGTCTGCACTAGAAACGGTAATAATGGCAGCTCCTGGAGCTAAAAATGGTCAAGCCCTTCAGCTTGAGTCCCAGGTATGGCTCGCCGGGCGACATGGCCATGTCCCCAGAAGGGGCATACCCGGGGCGAACACGAACGGGCACTCTGTGCATCAGCCTCACCGGCTGCAACTCCTTCAGGTGGAAGACCCAACCCTTGAGCGGTCTTTCCGGGGACACAAAGATGCGGTCACGAGCGTGTGCTTCAACCCCAACATGAAGCAGCTTGTGTCCGGGTCCTTGGACGGCTGCGTGATGGTGTGGAACTTCAAGCCGCAGCTGCGAGCCTTTCGCTTCGCTGGGCACAAGGTGGGGCCACGCTTGCTTCACCACCTGAGCAAGCTGTCAGTGCAGTCTTCCTGATGGAGGATGAGGCGTCGTGCAGTGGAAAGGACACGGCAGCTTACCAGGCGGTTGAACGCTGCCCCTGTGCAAATGCAGGCAGGGGTATACTCGGTGGCGTTCTCTCCCACTCATGCGCTCATCGCCTCCGGCTCCAAAGACCGGACAGTGCGCCTATGGCAGCCCACTGTGTGAGTACATCCGTACAGCTACGCTTGGGAGGGGCCTCACAACGCGGGCCTTTCGGGCAGGAGGACGGGTTGGACCGCGGGGCTGTAACACATGCACTCCTGCTCAGCGGTTGTGGCAGGATACGCCGTATGGTTCTGGCAACCTTCACTCCATCCAGGACAGCGGACTGCCTGAGCTGTGCCCTTCCCGTCCCCTCCACCATCGCACCTGTGCGCAGCCTTGTGCCATACGCGCTTTCGTCCACCATGCAGTCCTCTGGTGCACCGGCACCCATTGCCCACCCCGCATGTGAGCGTTTCCATGACTCCCTGACGCCTTACATGGTCTCCTCGCGCTCCACATGTTCCCCTCTAGTGAGGGCAAGTCCACTGTGCTCAAGGCGCACACGGGCACGGTGCGCGGCGTGTCGTTCTCCAGCGATGGACGCATGCTGGCCACCTGCTCGGACGACAAGACAATCAAGGTGGGGTCGGGGGAAAGCCTACGATGCGCATTGCTGTGCGCACGTCTCGGGGGCAGGACGATTGCACGGGTTGGAGCAGGAAGTAAACGAATGCGAGTGAAGTGTGGGACGGGTGCCAAACGACAGAGCGTTTGGGCGGGGTTAAAACGGGTTCCGCGCCTACCGCAGCTTAGCCACAGCTCCGTCTGGTTGGCCGCAGCACTCGACGCAGGCGCTCCACATTGAGTCCACACCGTGACCTCCAGCCCTAAAGAACCTCAACCACACGGCGCCAGGCAGCAACCCAACAAACCCAACCATCGCCCCCACATTGCCTTGCTGACGCTTGCGCTGGGCCCCCCTATGCTTGCCGCTTTGCCCCACAGATCTGGTCCGTGGCCACCCAGAAGTTTGCGTTCACGCTGTCGGGGCACCAGAACTGGGTGCGCTGCTGCCACGTGTCGCCCGACGGGCGGCTGGCGGTGTCGGGCGGCGACGACCGCACCGTCAAGATATGGGACCTCAACAGCAAGAAGGTGGTGCGATCCTTCGAGGACCAGGTGGGAAAGGGACCGGAATCGCAATCTTCCCACGCCGCACCCTCCTGCACACCGGGTCAGGGTACATGACCTCAACAGCAAGAAGGTGGTGCAATCCTTCGAGGACCAGGTGCGCGGGCGGGCAAGGGGCGTAACCGCAGAGCGGCAAAGTAACTGAACCGGAAGCGGTCAGCCTGCGGAGAGCGAGGTTAGCGGCAGGCGAGATGCAAGGCAAAAGGCTTGAAGCGGGCAAGGGGGCGGGGGCACGGGGTACTCGAGTTAACGGTCTCAGGGTCCGCGTTCCCACGCCGGGACCTCGCGCACATCGTGTACCTCGCAGCACAAGGTGTCATCTGCACGCTGTCGTTCTCGATTGGACGGCGCCTGCACACGACTCAACTTGGCACTCAACCTCCCCTTGCCTCAACCTCTTTTCCTCTGCCTCACAGTCCGGGCTAATCAACACGGTGTCGTTCCACGCCGACAGCACCCACCCAGCAAACACCTACGAACTAAGCACCCTCCCTTTGCCTTTCCTATCCCTTTCCCTACCACGCAGTCCGGTCAGTTCAACACGGTGTCCTTCCACCCCAATGGCACCCACACAGCAAACAACTACGGACTAATCACCCTCCCTTTGCCTTTCCTGCCCTTTCCGTTCCCACGCAGTCCGGTCTGATCAACACGGTGTCCTTCCACCCCGACGGCACCTGCATCGCCTCCGGCTCCACCGACAACAGCCTCAAGCTGTGGGACCTGCGCAGCAACGTGCTGCTGCAGCACTACAAGGCGCACACGGGGGCCGTGACGCACCTCAGCTTCCACCCCACCGGCAACTTCATCCTCAGCTCCTCGCTCGACACCACGCTCAAGGTCAGCGAGCTTCGTTCGGGTGCCCCTCCTTGCTGAGCTTATTCGTTGCTTGCCCAAGTTGCTGCACCTGTCGCGTTTTCGTGTTACTTGTCAGTTGCATGCATACCTGTCATTTGCATGCAAGTACCTCCTCGCTTCACACTTTGTGTGCCGCGCTGCAGGTGTGGGACCTGCGCGAGGGGCAGCTGCTGTACACGCTGCACGGCCACGAGGGCGCCACCAACGGCACCGCATTCAGCCCGGCGGGGGACTACTTCGCCTCCTGCGGCGCGGACGAGCAGGTGGGGTGTTGACTTGATAGCCACGGTCGAACGGCAGGGCCACAGGTGGCAGACGCCCATATGCACCAGAGGCCGCTGAGCTCCCTAGTGCCGTGCGGTGCTCTGCTCTGACCACATTCCGCGCGGCAGGCTCCCACCCAAACCCTTGCCCATGCCACGTGTGCCGCTTCCAGGTCATGGTGTGGAAGACCAACTTCGACCGCTACCTAGAGGACTACACCAGTGTGGGCGTGCAGCGCATGCCCGCACCCGCCGGCCCGCTAATCACCGACAACCCCGCACCCGTCGTCTCTCCTCCGGGTCCGCCCGGCCCCGGCCCTGCCGCTGCCGCCATCGCCGGCCCCTCCCGCCACCCCCCGCACCCGCCCTCCGCGCACATCCGCCCCGCGCCGCAGCCGGCGCCGGCACCCTCCACACTACCGCACCAGCAGCACGCGGAACCCGCCTACGCTGCGTCGCAGGCGCGTGCCGGCAGGCATGTGTCTGCCGCCCCGTCCGCCGCCTCCGCGGCCCCTGCCGCACCGCAGCCGCAGCCTGGGGTGTACGATGACTATGAGATAGAGGTGCCGCCCCCGCTCAACCTGGCGGACCTGCCGGACTCCCTTGCCGCCACCCTGCAGCACATGGTGGGGCAGCTGGATGTGCTGACGCAGACCATGGCGCTGCTGGACGAGCGGTTAACGCGCAACGAGGACTTTGCGCAGCGGCTGGACGACAAGCTGGGCAGCCTGCTGGTGGGGCAGCAGGGGCAGGGCCAGGGACAGCAGCAGTGGCAGAAGGCGGCAGGGTACCAGGGTGTAGGGGTGGAGGTGGGGGGCGTGGGGTCGGACGTGGCGCAGCAGGTCAGCGACCAGCTGTGAGTGAGCACATGGTGGGGTAACGGACGTTCTGACGCAGATCATGGCGCTGCTGGGCGAGCGGCTGACAAAGAAGGAGGACTTCGCTCAGCAGCTGGTCGACAAGCTTAGCAGCCTGCTGGTGGGACAGCAGGGCCAGGGACAGCAGCAGGGACAGAAGGTGGCGGGGTACCAGGGTGTGGGGTTCGGGGTAGGGGTGGAGGTGCGGGGCGTGGGGTCAGACGTGGCGCAGCAGGTCATCGACCAGCTGTGAGGGGGGTGGACGGGGGTACGCGTAAAACGGGGGGAGGGAGCATGGGGCCGGGCGGAGCGCGCAATGCGGCTGACGTGGGGGAAATCGGGGGGTTGCTGCGGGGGAGAAGAAAGGGTTGCCGATGGGCCCAGCGGCAACGCGATCAGGCTGGGGTGGTGTAGGATGCTGGAGGGGGATCATGGGCGGAGCGGAGCGTTACTGTTGCTGGGCTGTACCGCTCGGACGCCTGCCTTGTTGCCGCTTTAGCAATCTGGAAGATATGATTTACCGGACTTGGTGCCAAGGCTCGTACACAATGCGTCAGTGCGTGCTGAGGGAGTCGCCCTCTTGGAGTTGGTGTCACGGCGCACGGTGCCGGCTTGGGAGTATGCTTGCCAGGTGCCATGAACAGGCCAAGCCCCACAGGGCGGCCTGCATGAGGTCATTGCACTTATGTGTCATCACCCCGCGTCGGTGCACACTGGTAATTCCTAGCTACGTGTGTGTACTACTAAATAAGACAAGAGCACCTTCCTGCTGCGCAGACGTTGAGCGTCTGTTGCTCATGCGGCATTCTGTGGGGATGAGTGAAAAGCGCATTAATGCACGCTGCTATACACACGTGCCGAAGGCCCAAGAGGCCATCGCTGTGTCTCGGTCTGGTTATGGGGCCCCGGCTTTTGCCCACCGTGCAACACTGAATTACACACTCTGCGCAGGCCCTGCATGCGCTGCCAGTTCAGAGAACCACAACGTTGATGTGGGTCAAAGGCAGGTAGCTGCCTGAGTCGGCCGGCTGTATGGGCTCCTTCCATCCGCTCCTATCCGTCTAGGGTGTGCGAGGCGAACCAAGGCGTGCCCCAGCGACCTCCACATATTCAACAAACCCTCCCTCACGACGCCTGAGCACTACGAGACTCACGCGCGACTGGCTAGCGCTGCTAGAGTCGCCCTGTACCTGCTTAAGAATCCCTGTCACTGTGGGGCTCCCATTCCCCTGGCCACCACCTACTGCAACACGTGACGGACGAGGCTGACGTCCAGCTGACATGAAAGGGTCGTACGGCGGTGCCCGTACCGTGGTACAGGGTTGCGCTGCTAGACTGGTACCTGCTGGTACCGGTATTAGCAGTTGTAGTGGGAGACTGGGTGTCGCCAGACAGAGTGGGAGCTTGCCAGAACGCAGCAAGAACGCCACAACAGAAATGTACCGTACCGGTAATCTAGGCGGTCGTGCTTACAGGTCACCACTGGGCCCAGCGCCCAGCGCCGCCCAGGGGAGCTCCCGTGCATTAGGCTACCTCGCTTCAGGGCCTGGCCCCTGGCGCCCCAGGATGTGAACACAGCTGCCCACCCGGTGACCAGGTGCGCCCATTGCCCAGTCACGCCACCCAGGAGGTTGCTAAACGGAAAGCACCGCGCGGCACAAACGTCGGCGCCCGCAGCCTGCGGCGTATCAGGGCAAGCCTAGGCACACACAGTCCAGCATCCTACTACTCTACCGTCGCGTGAGAAAGGCCTGGCCCTTCTGCCATTAGGCCAAGCTGCTAGTCCGCATGCTAGCACTCAGGCGCACGCACACATTCTTCACAAAACCACACGCGTCCAGTGAACCAGCCCCAGTCCGGCTCGCCCGAATGGCTTGTCAGTTAAATCCTGCCACTTGCAAAGCCTCTCGAGCGCCTCTTGCGCCCCTTCTCAACCTCACAACCCCGCTCCCGCTCCCCGATCGTATGCATACGCGCAGGTGCGTGCCGAAAGGGCCCAAACACACGGGCCTCACGCACCGCCCTGCCTGCCATGGCCCCTCACTACGTGCCTTCCAGCGCCAAGAAACATGGAACACCAGCCATTGGCCACGGGCCGCTCACAATACCCGGCATCTGGATCGCGGACACCCCAAACTCGCAATGCACGAAAATTCCAGTGTTACTTGTCGCTCTCAGTTGCACGGTATATAGGCGCAGGCGCGTTCGCTCCCTGACCCCCTCTTCCCGCTGCAGCAAGTCACCAAAAGCAAGCGTCACTCCGCGTATGCCGGTAGGTACCAGGCTTGCCAGCTGCACCTGCCGACCCACACCCCCTTTGAGGCATCCTCTTCCGCATCTGGCCTCGTCCACTGCCCGAGCACCACCTCCCCATCGCCCCAAACCCGTCAACGCTGGTCAGTACCACCCCAGAAGTTCCCCACCGCTGGCGGCACCACACTCTGTCATCAGCTCTTGCCACCGCTCGCCCCTGACGACCCGCCCTTACCTCCTCCCTTGCCGCCGCCGCCGCCCGGCCCCTTGCCTCCCCCGCTCGTAAGGCTCTTGATCCAGTCGGGCAGCCACCGCGGGGACACGAACAGCGCACGCGCTGTGGCGTACACGGTGCTCTTGCCGTTGGTCACTGTTGCCCGCATCCACACCTGGGAGGCGCAATAAAATGATAATTGATGATTCATGAATAATGATAAACATGAAATGGTTCATTAATAATGATTAATTAGTGATGAACAGGTGATGGCCATGGGAGGCGCCCAGACATACTGTGTGGCTTGCCGTTGGTCACTGTTGCGCGCATCCGCACCTGGGGGGCGTGAGGGGGTGTTCGCGAGTGGGGGAGGAACAAAATGAGTTGTGACAAGCAGCATCGCATCGCTCAACAACAACCTTGTCACGTGCAGCAGCTAAATGCACATGGAGCCGGCTCGCGTGGCCTTGGATACGACCGCAGGTGCTGAAGCAGTGTTACTGGTTCGCAGGTAGAGTATGCGTATTGTGGCCACGGGAGGCCCCCAATGCCTCCAGTGCTCTTGCCGTGAGTCGCGCATCCACACCTGGGGAGCATGGGGGTACCGTACGGCATGGCGAGCAAGCAGGGTGGGGTGTTGCGGGGCACGATGCGAGGGTGGAGCGAGCCGCACAGCGTCTAGTGAATCTACCCAAGAAACGGCATCCGTTGACACTAGGGGCAAAAGCCGACAGCTTGGGGCCCACATGTAAGCATAGCTAGCTGGTGCGGCCTATGGTACGGTATCGCACGGGAGCCGGAGCGGAGCTGCTGGTTGCGGCGACCACTTGCCACTCGGTGCGCGAAAACGTTACGCATGGCGCCTCCGTTCCCTTCTCCACCTCACCCGTTCTCTGCGTGCAGGTCACTCATCACACGTTCCCCTGGCCCCACTACGAACCCTGCCCCGTCCCGCCCCTTACCTTCCTGTCTACCAGCTCCTCCACAACGCACACACCGCAATCCCACCTGATGCACGCCTCCGTTCTGCGAGCCGGCTGTGCCGGAGCGGTACAGCAGTGTAAACCAGTATCACACGCCCACACAGGCACCCGTCCCGCCCCTCACCTTTCGGTCCACCAGCTCCTCCACTTCGGTGGTGACCAGGATGACAGAGCCGTTGGGGATTTTCTGTTGCCAGGTGGGGTTTCGGGACAGGGGCCACCTTAATGTTCCGTGTTGTCCAGTAGAGGTGGAGGTTATGTGGCTGTGAGACACGTGGGTGCGTATGCGTATGCAAGGGTGAACAACTCCATGCGCTGAGCGTTTGCGCAACGGATAAGGAGTGGATAAAGAATTGGTGCAGGTGTCAACAAAATGTCAACCCATCTGAATGTCTCGTACGCCATCTCTTCCGCTGGAATGGGGCGGAGAGGCGCTCATCCACAGCGACGCGTCCAACCATCGGTTGGCCACTATCGCACACGTAACGCTCAGGCGTCGAGACTACATCTCTTCTTCTGAGTTGAGGAGCTTGTCTGGTTTGAAGAACACAGACAGGTAAGACTAACTATAGAACAGATCCTGTTCGAGTAAAGTCTTGCACCTGGGGGCCGAGCGGTGTGTATATAAACCCCCTAAACAGGGCGATGGTGGGTGCAAGACCAAAGCACTTGTGGGAGGAGGGAAGACTGTGGTATGCGGTAGTGATGAAGCAATATGGTTTGCTAAGTTATATATTGGTGGGTAGGGGATCAAAGCTGGTCAGCGGTATCCGCCCAAGGGCTTTCGTGGCGGCGCCCAGGGGCCGTGTCAACCGACTCCCCTATGTCGATGGCCAGTCATACACAATGAAAAGTAGTACAATACATTTATAGAAATGACATTTAACAGCATGGCCACTGCCGTGCGCAGTGGTTTGTTCCTCATCGCGCCTTCGGAGACTCCCCTGCCACGCGCCCGCTGCGCGCAGGACTCCCCAGCGCGTAGGCCCTGCGCCTGCACACCTTTCGCCACTGCCTTCGCGGCAGCAACACAGCAGCGCACGAAGACCAAACAACACCAGTGGCTTCTCAGTGCTTGGCCGGAACACCATTGCCAGCATTTTGCGCATACCACGCTACACTCTCTCGCCAGAGGGGAAGGGGTTCCTGCGGGAAGAGCATGCTACGGCCTGCCTCCCCAGCCACTACTCGGTCCAGCTTTACCAGGCGCTCTCGGCACTGAAGCCCAGCTAGCATACGCTTACGGCATTATTGTATCCCCACGCTTTCTGCTTGGCGAAAAGCGCTCCCGGGTGCTGCATTACCGGACCCAGCAACTGGCTACCCTGGGCACGAGGACGCTCTCTGAGAGACTTGTGATAGCCTCTGAGCCTGCCTTTCTCTTTCGCTGATCACATACTTCCGGTAAGTTACCTGATGCCCCCCTCACCTTCTTATAGTCCACCTCCAGGCGGGCGGTGTACGCCGGCGGCCTGAAGCCCAGCGCCCCGCTGCGCCACAGCGCCACCGCCAGGCCCCCCACCGTCTCGTCCACCAGCGCGGCCGTCAGCCCTCCGTGCACCGTCTGGGGGAAGCCGCACACCTCCCTGGGGGCGGTGCATGTTGCAGTGGCAACAACTTCAGCAAGCCAACCGATCGGAAAGTTACAATATCGCGAGAGCCTGCGTGCCTAGGTGCCTGCGTCAGCCCAACGCGGACTTGTGCATGCTACTCACTTGCCCAGCCAGCTGCACCGCATTTCCTATCTGTTGTGCACGCTACTCACTTGCCCAGCTCCACCACGCTGTAGAAGACGCGCTTCTGGTGGTCGTAAAAGCAGCGCAGCTCCTTGATCTGCCCCGAAACCACCATGGTCTCAAACTGCGGGTTGAGAGTGTAAACGGTGGTAATGGGGCGCGAACACACAATAGCTGTGTGGTGCTGAGGGACCTTCGTTATCTGTCCCGAAACCACCACGGCCTCAAACTGTGGGTCGACATGGAGCACAGGGGCGTACGGTATGGAGGTGGCCTGGTACACCCAGCGTAGACTCAGCAGTGCACCGGGGTAGGGTACCGGGGAGCAGGTTGTAATGGCTTGAAGGTGCATGGAAAGCGGGAGTGCAAGGCGGGTGAGGGAGCGGGGAAGGCCTAGGGCGGTAACGCAACTGCTGCCGTACGTCACGAGATGCAGCACGTGTTAAGTGTGTCCCTTGGTACGGTGCCGGTATGCACCCCAACCCACAGCAGGGGCATGAGGCCCCTGGGGCCACGGCACCGTACGTAAAATCTGGCAACGTACGGCCTCTTGGGGCCTACTGCCATATACCGCACAAAGGAGTATACCCGTCCACACCCGTTCCCGGGGGCCACACCGGTTACTGGCTGGATGGGAAAATGCAGGTGCAAGCGGCAAAGACAGCCGTGTGTGGCGCAGACCCAGGGCCGTCCATGGACGACGCGCTTGCTCCCGCCTTTGAGCCTGGTACTGGGCACATGGACACTGGGGCATGCGTGCCTTGTGTACGGCACTCGCGAGCGGATGTCGGCACTGCACCCCATGCCAAGGGCGACGGCTGCTCGGGCACCCTCCCCAATACCCCAAATACCCCGCACGTACGGTAGTAGAACCCGCGTGCAACCCTTGGCACACCGTGGAATTTGCCTCACCAAATGGTCCTGCTCCACAACCAGCTTGCCCACAGGGTGTTTACGTAGTTGCTGTCCGGGTGATAGCACTTCGTCAACTCCCTCACGGCCGGCGAGCTCCTTGAGCCACGCTGGTCCGCCATCTAGCGGGCCGTGGTCTGGGTCGTCCTCGCTTGCCCGGTTACTTTGCGCCAGCGCGTACGCTGTGCCCGCCAAAAGCGCTGCAGAGCTCCCTAACCGCAAGCTACCCTTAGCGATAAACTGCAGCACCGGTCCGAGGTGGGACTGTGCTGCGGAGGCAACGCACATGGCGCGATGGCCATGCTGCTGCTGCCGAAGACTGAGCGGCGTCGCAACGGGGCGTTGACCTACAAGGCCCCGTAAGGCCTTATAAACCTGGGGGCTGAACATGGCCTGCTGCCCGGTGCCTTCGGACTTCTTGAGACCTTGAGCACCAGGCCCAAATACGTGCCAAATATCAGGGGCAGGGCTCCAGTTCGCTCTCTTCAGTACAGGTATAAGTCGGGAAGTTCAGGTGGAAAAAGCGGAGGGTGTGCAAGCGGCTGAAGCGCTTGAAACACCATGCGTAAACATACAACTGACTCGGCCAACGGAAAGCACGCCTACCTGCGTAAGCCGCTGCTTCTTACGCACTATCGTCGGGATTGCTGCATACTGTGCTCGGGGATAAGCGATATGCCCGACGGCTGTTGCAAAATAGTCGAAAGCCAAATAGGCACCTGTTACCCGCGCTGAGCGACGAGCGCCATGCCGTCTGCCCTCGATTGGGTGGTAAAGGAACCATCATCACACGATGATAGGCCGCTCGTCGTTCTGCTGCCATGGATGTGGGCCTCCCGGAAAGCCCTGGACAAGCACGTCACGTTGTACGCTGCGCTAGGCTGCGACGTGGCCATCTTCCGTTGGTCGCCGCTATCTGTATGGCTGACATGGATGTCGAGCCGCAATGGCGCGGTGCTCTTCCAGGAGCTAAGTAAGCTGCCTCCCCGGCCCATCGTCCTTGCCTCCTACTCGGGAGCAGCCAAGGGCGTGCTGGCAGCCCTCTTGACCCACATCGTCCCGGAGTCTTCCCGAGCACCAAAACTGGCCA
>VFQN01002830.1_pt1 | contig 25962 bp, 10 predicted proteins | sample 3512371 | NCBI WGS metagenome assembly VFQN01 (sample SAMN10412370, study PRJNA504923) | tailings metagenome | isolation source: Replicate 2 from Balatoc abandoned mine | place: Philippines: Itogon, Benguet | collected 2017-08-28 | reverse complement strand
ACCGAAAGGAAACCTCGTTGGCACATCAGCTCAACGTCATCGTCGGCAGCACGCGACCCGGCCGCGTCGGCCCGGTCTTCGCCCGCTGGCTGGTCGATTTCGCCAGGGAACACGGCAAATTCGACCCGGTTCTGGTCGATATCGCGGAATTCCAGCTGCCCGTTTACGACGAGCCCAAGCATCCGCGCCTCGGCCAATATGAGAACGATCATACGAAGGCCTGGTCGCGATCGGTCGATGCTGCCGATGCGTTCGTCTTCGTGACGCCCGAATACAATTATTTCGCGCCGCCCGCGCTTGTGAACGCGATCAGCTACTTGGTTCGTGAATGGCAATACAAGCCGGCCGGCTTCCTTAGCTACGGCGGCATTTCGGGCGGGCTGCGCGCCGTCCAGGCCGAGAAGCAGCTCCTGTCGACCCTGAAGGTCGTGCCGATCCCGGAAGGCGTGCCGCTGCCCAATTTCCCGCAATTCGTCAACGAGGACGGTGTCTTCACCCCGACCGACATCGTCGCCACGGGCACGACGCTGATGCTCGACGAGCTCCATCGCTGGAGCGGAGCGTTGAAACCAATGCGCGCCGGCTGAGCGGCCGCGCCGCGGCCCCTTCGGTGACTTCGCACATTTGTGTCGCCGGGAAGTCCACGGCGGCACAATGGCAGCCAACGGCGGTCCCCACGGCAACGGCTAGGACGTCTCCTGGACCGCCCGGCGGATCGGCAGCGACCGTACTCGCTTGCCGCCCGCGGCGAAGAGCGCGTTGCAGAGCGCCGGTGCCGCTGGCGGCAGGCCCGGTTCACCGAGGCCGCCCCAGGCGCCGTCGCTGCCGACGAAATGCACCTCGATGATGGGCGCCTCGGCCATGGTCATGATCGAATAGTCCGGGAAGTTGGTCTGGACCACTGCGCCATCCTCCAGCGTGATCTCCTCGAACAGTGCCGCGCCCAGCCCCATCAATATTGCGCCTTCCACCTGGGCGCGCGCCGTATCGGGGTGGATCACGGTGCCGCAATCAACCGCCGCGACGACCCGATCGACGCGCGGCATGCCGTCGGGGCCGAGCGAGACCTCGACCACTTCGGCAACGATGGTGCCGTAGCTTTCTGCGATAGCGATGCCACGGCCGCGGCCGGCCGGTAGGGACACCCCCCAACCGGCCTTTTCGGCCGCCGTCTCCAGGACCTTGCGCTCCCGTGAGCCCTCCGGGAGCAGGGAACGGCGGTAGTCGAAGGGGTCCTGCCCGGCGACATGAGCGAGTTCGTCGACAAAACTCTCCGTCCAGAAGGCGTGCTGCGTATGGGCGACAGCGCGCCATGTGCCGGTGTGGACATGGGTTGCGAAGTCGATCCCACGGATGGACTGGTTCGCTATCGCATAAGGTGGCGCGAAACCTTCGTTGCGTGTCGGTCCGGCGAGGAAGGTCTGCAGCCAGGCCGTCGGCCGCCCGTCCGATCCCAACGACGCCTTCATGGTTGTCGCCAGCGCCGGCCTGTAGGCGCCGTGGGTGAATTCCTCCTCCCGCGACAGGATCAGCTTCACCGGGCGCGGCGAGGCCGCGCGTGCCAGCGGCACGATGTGATCGAGATAGTCTGCCGAGGGCGCAATCCGCCGGCCGAAGGCGCCACCGGCAGCAAGGCCGTGGAAGGTGATGTCGTCGCCGGAAAGGCCCGAGAGCTCGATGAGCTTCGCCTTGGCGCCCAGCGCGTCCTGCTCGCCGCCCCAGACCGTAAGCCGGCCGTCGGCGAACTGCGCCGTGACGTTGATCGGTTCCATCGCCGCATGATGCAGATAGGGCACCCGATAGGTTGCCGTGATCATGTGCGTCTCGGCCGCGCCCTCGAATGTTGCAACGGCTTCGCCGATGTCGACCATGCCGGTTCCGTCGGGAAGGGCAAGAGCCTCGTCTTGTGCTGCATGCAGGGCAGCTCCATCCAGTACCTTCGCATCTCCGTCGGAGAAGCGCGGCTCCAGCGCCTCTACCGCCCGGCGCGCCTGCCACCAGCTCGACGCGACGACAGCCGCGGCATCGTCGAGTCGAAGCACGTCGATGACGCCGGGCATTGCTTTGGCCGGGGCAAGATCGACGTCGACCAGTTGTCCGCCATGGACCGGCGCCGAGCGCAAGGCCGCATGGAGCATGTCCGGAAGTTTCAAGTCGATACCATAGCCGAAGCTGCCGTCGGTCTTCGCCGGAATGTCGAGGCGGCCGGGCGACGTGCCGGCGATGCGCCATTCGCCCGGCTGCTTGAGCGGCACACCGTGCGGCACCGGAAGCCGTGCCGCCGCTTCGACGAGTTCGCCGAAACGTGCGCTTTGCCCCGACGCCGGATCGGAGACGATACCATCGCGCACGACGATCCGCTCCGCCGGTACACTCCAGCGCGCCGCGGCTGCACTCACGAGCATTGCGCGTGCTGCAGCACCCACTCGCCGCATGCCGAAGCGGCCGGTCATGCGCACGGCGGTCGAGCCGCCGGTGATCTGCAGATCGATGAAGCGCGCTATCTCTTCGAAGGCCATGTCGACCGCGCCGTCGACCAAGGGGAAATTGCGATCCTCGATGATCCAGCCGCGCGCCAGGAACTGATTGGCGAAGGTTTTCTCGCCCGGCGCCCGCTCCGTCCGGACCTTGGACCAGTCGGCATCGAGCTCCTCGGCCGCAAGCATTGCGAGGGCCGTATGAGTGCCCTGCCCCATGTCGATATGCGGCACGTAGACGGTCACCGTGTCGTCCATCGAAATCTTCAGCCACCCGGCGAGGAGATGCTCGCCTTCGCGCTGCACCTGGCTGGCCGCCGCGCGCTCATAACTCGCTGCCCAGGCCCGGTACCCGAGGACGAGGCCGCCCGCCGCCGCGGCCGAACCGAAGAGGAATGTCCTGCGTCGCATCGGCTCAGGCCTCGGAAACGAGGGAATGGATCGCCGCGCGGATGCGCGGATAGGTGCCGCAGCGGCAGAGATTGGTGATCGCCGCATCGATCTCGGCATCGTCCGGCTGCGGATTTTCGGCGAGCAAGGCGGCAACCGCCATGATCATACCGGACTGGCAATAGCCGCATTGCGGCACCTGCAGCCTCTCCCACGCCTGCTGTATGGGATGACGTCCGGCATCGTTCGACGCGGCCAGACCCTCGATGGTGACGATCTCGGCATCCGCGGCCGCTTCCGCCGGGAGCGAGCAGGATCGCGTGGCGACGCCGTCGACATGCACAGTGCAGGCGCCGCAGGCGGCGACGCCACAGCCATATTTGGTGCCGGTGAGCCCGACATCCTCGCGCAGCACCCAGAGCAAGGGTTTTTCCGGATCGCCCGCGAAGTCGAAAGGCTGACCGTTGATGGTAAGATGGATCGGCATCGGTGTTTCCTTCTCCGCAGGCGCGGAATTTCTATCCTGCCGAGGCTCCCACCTCTTTCCACCTGGGATAATCCGTCATAATTTGTATGAACCATGAAGCCTGACTTCATAATCGAACGTGACCTCGACGGCATCCCGGCCTTTCTGCTCGTCGCGGAACGGCGGAGTTTCCGCGCGGCGGCGGCCGAGCTCGGCGTTTCGCCTTCGGCGCTGAGCCAGACGATCAAGGCGCTGGAGGCGCGACTCGGCATTGCGCTCTTCCATCGCACGACCCGCAGCGTCGGCCTGACGGAGGCCGGAGAGCGCTTTCTCGAACATGCTCGCCCGGCCATGGCGGGACTGCGCGAAGCGCTCGACGCGGCGCGCTCGCTGTCCGGGCGGCCATCCGGGCTGCTGCGCATCAATGCTTCGCGCGGCGTCATCGCCAGCCTGATCGGGCCCGTCCTGCCGTCCTTCATCGCTGCCCATCCCGAGGTGGAAGTCGAGATCTTCGCCGATGACGGCTTCACCGATATCGTGGGCGGCGGCTTCGACGCCGGTTTTCGGCTGGGCGAGTCGTTGCAGGCCGACATGGTGGCGGTACGCGTCAGTCCGCCCTTCCGCTTCGCCATCGCGGGCTCGCCGGCCTATTTCGTGCGGCGGGGGCGGCCGGCATTACCTGAGGACTTGAAGCAGCACGACTGCATCCGCTTCCGACAGATGAGTTCGCAGGGCATCTATCGGTGGGAGCTCGAGCGGGACGGCCACGGCTTCGAGGTCGCCATCGACGGCCCATTGATCGTCAACGACACCGCGGTGAGCATCGCCGCCACGCTCGACGGCATCGGACTTTCCTACGTCGCCGAGCCCCTGGTCGAGAAATTGGTGGAGGATGGCAGGCTCGAACTGGTGCTGCAGGACTATCTGCCGGAGACACCAGGCATGTTCCTCTATTATCCCAGCCGGTCGCAGGCGCTGCCCAAGCTGCGGGCCTTCGTGACACATATGCGCCGCGCACTGGCGGAATACATGAGGGCGCGCGAGGGTCGAACGGGAAGGTAGCCGATCCGGCTATTTTCGTGCCGACCCCCAGCGCCCGGAATGCGACGTGAAAACCCCGTCTCGTCCGCCGGAAATGCCGGAAAAACTTGGAAAAACGGGCCCGAACGCCTATATCTTGAAGGTCATGGGACGCGCGATTCGGATGGATTCGACGCGTCCTTTTCGCGGAACCAAATCGAAAGCACTTCATGAGCGATCAGTCCGAGAATCTTCCCGGCGGGAATGCCGAGTACGGCGCCGATTCCATCAAGGTTTTGAAGGGCTTGGATGCCGTCCGCAAGCGGCCGGGCATGTATATCGGCGATACCGACGACGGTTCGGGCCTGCACCACATGGTCTATGAGGTGGTCGACAACGCCATCGACGAGGCGCTGGCCGGCCACGCGACGCTGGTGACGGTAACGCTCAACCCCGATGGCTCCTGCACAGTCACCGACAATGGCCGCGGAATCCCCACCGACCTGCACCCCACTGAAGGCGTGTCGGCTGCCGAAGTGATCATGACGCAATTGCATGCCGGCGGGAAATTCGACCAGAACTCCTACAAGGTGTCCGGCGGCCTGCACGGCGTCGGCGTTTCGGTCGTGAATGCGCTCTCCATCTGGCTGAAGCTCAAGATCCGCCGCAAGGGGCGCATCCACGAGATGAGCTTCACCCATGGCGACGCGGATGCGCCGCTGCGGGAGACCGGCGACGCCGGCAACGAGACGGGCACGGAGGTCTCCTTCCTGCCTTCGCCCGATACCTTCACCATGGTCGAGTTCGACTACAACACGCTGGAACACAGGCTGCGCGAGCTCGCCTTCCTCAATTCCGGCGTGCGCATCGTGCTGACCGACAAGCGCCATGCCGACATCAAGACCCAGGAACTGCTCTATGACGGCGGTATCGAGGAATTCGTCAAATATCTCGACAGGGCCAGGAAACATCTGATCGAGCCCATCGCGATTAGGGCCGAGCGCGACGGCATCGGCGTCGAAGTGGCGATGTGGTGGAACGATTCCTACCATGAGAACGTGCTCTGCTTCACCAACAACATCCCGCAGCGCGATGGCGGCACCCACCTCGCCGGCTTCCGCGGCGCGCTCACGCGCCAGGTGACGGGTTATGCCGAAGCTTCGGGCACCACCAAGAAGGAGAAGGTCTCGCTGGTCGGCGACGACTGCCGCGAGGGCCTGACGGCCGTCCTGTCGGTCAAGGTTCCCGACCCGAAATTCTCTTCGCAGACCAAGGACAAGCTGGTCTCGTCGGAAGTGCGTCCGGTGGTGGAAAGCCTCGTCAACGAGGCGCTCGGAACCTGGCTCGAGGAGCATCCGGCCGAAGGCAAGGTCGTGGTGGAGAAAGTGATCCAGGCGGCGGCCGCCCGTGAAGCCGCGCGCAAGGCGCGCGACATCTCGCGCAAGAGCGTGCTCAACATCAGCTCGCTTCCGGGCAAGCTCGCCGATTGCCAGGAGCGTGACCCCGCCAAGTCCGAACTCTTCATCGTCGAGGGCGACTCGGCCGGCGGTTCGGCCAAGAGCGGGCGTTCGCGCCAGAACCAGGCCATCCTGCCGCTGCGCGGCAAGATCCTGAACGTGGAGCGGGTGCGCTTCGACCGCATGCTGTCATCCGACATGATCGGCACGATGATCACCGCGCTCGGCACCGGCATCGGCAAGGACGAGGGCGGCTTCAATGCCGACAAGCTTCGCTACCACAAGATCATCATCATGACCGACGCCGACGTCGACGGCGCCCACATCCGCACGTTGCTTCTGACCTTCTTCTACCGTCAGATGCCAGCGCTCATCGAACGCGGCCACCTCTATATCGCCCAACCGCCGCTCTATAAGGTGACCAAGGGCAAGAGCGCGCAATATCTGAAGGATGAGTCCGCCTTCGAGGACTTCCTGATCGAGACCGGGCTGGACGAAGCGACGCTGTCGCTTTCGTCGGGCGAAGTTCGCGCCGGCCAGGACCTGCGCGCTGCGGTCCAGGATGCGCTCGGTGTGCGCACTCTGATCAACGGCATCCATTCACGCTATAACCGCTCGGTCGTCGAGCAGGCCACGATCGCCGGTGGTCTCAATCCCGACAGCGCCGGCGATCCGGCCCGCGCCACGGCCATGGCCGAGACGATCGCGCGTCGCCTCGACGAGATCGCCGAGGACACCGAGCGCGGCTGGCAGGGCCGTACCAACCCTTCCAACGAGGGCCCCGGAGGCTATATCTTCGAGCGCACGGTGCGTGGCGTGAAGGAGGTGGCCGTTCTCGACATGGCGCTGCTCAACTCGGCCGATGCGCGCGCGCTCGACCGCTACGCATCTCGCCTGGGCGAAGTCTACGCCGCGCCGCCGATGCTGCGCCGCAAGGAAATGTTCGAGCGGCTCTCAGGTCCCCTGGCCCTGCTCGACGCCGTCTTCAGCAGTGGCCGCAAGGGCCTCACCATGCAGCGTTACAAGGGTCTCGGCGAGATGAATGCCGAGCAGCTCTGGGAGACGACGCTCGATCCGAATGTCCGTTCCCTGCTGCAGGTGAAGGTGACCGACGCGACGGATGCCGATTCGCTCTTCGCGCGCCTCATGGGCGACGAAGTCGAGCCGCGCCGCGACTTCATCCAGGAAAACGCGCTGAGCGTGGCCAATCTCGACGTTTGATTGGCGATGACGGACTTGGCGGCAGCACGCCCCATCTTGCTGCCGCCGCTCTCAAGTTCATTCGGCCATCAGAACGAGCTGATGGCCGTTCCGGTCACCTCGTTGAAGTTCATGTAGCGTCGTGACGTCACCGCCAGCGGGTCCTCCGAGGCTGCCATCCGCGCCGCCAGGACGGCATCGCTGTCCAGGTCCCTGGCGCTGTAGATGTCGAAATCCCGGCGGAAATCGATCGGCGTGTTGCCGCCGGGATTGAAGAAGACGTTGGTATGATCGAGCACCCCCAGCGGCGTCAGCGCCGAAGGTGAGGTCATGACGATGGCCGAAACCGGCGCAGGTCCTTCGACATCCCTCATGAGGAGCGTCCAGTTGCCGTCGGGGCCGGCCACGACCGAGCCCATGTCGATCGGCGAGCCATCGGCTCCGATCAGCGTCACGGTCACCGTCGAACTGACCGGTGAGCGGCCGGTGAAGATGGGAGACAGATAGAGCGGCTCCTCGATCTCTACCTCTTCTTCCTCCTCGTCCTCGCCGAGCACACGCCTGATCTCGATCGGATCCGGGGCCGCATTCAGGATATCGCGGTCGGTGGCGACATTGTTGGTGGGATCGGCATCGCGGCCACGCGTCCCGTCGCCGTTCACCTCGATCACATTGACGGCCTCGTCGATGTCGGGCGGCGGGAACAGAACCTCGAGCGTCAGTCCCAGCGTTATGGGACGGCCATCGGCACCCATGGTTCCGAGCCGCCAGGTCACCGTACCGGTGACGGGATCGAAAACCCCGCCATTGGTCGCACTGACGAAGCGGAAGACACGCAGGTCGATCACGTCGCGCACCACCACGCCGTCGGCTTGGTAGTCGCCGACATTGCTCACGGTGATGACATAGTCGACAACATCGCCGGGCGAGACCTCGTCGACGCCGTTCGACTTGGTGATGACGAGATCTGGATAGATCAGCCGGTCGGTATGGGTATCGACATTGTTCAGAGGCGTCGGATCGCGCCCGCCGAGTCCGTTGTCGCTTATCCGCACGATATTGGTCGTGTCGTCCACCGAAGGCGAAAGGCCCGGGCGTACCCTGAGCACCAGTGTGAAGTCGCGCACGCCGTCGTCCGGCGACAAGGTACCCAGCTTCCAGGTGACCGTTCCGGAACGAGGGTCGAAGACACCACCGTCGCTCGCCGAGATGAATTCGAAGACACGCATGTCGATGCGATCGACGATCTGGACCCCGGCCGCGACACGCTCGCCAGCATTGCGTGCCGTGATCGTGAAGGCCACGGTCTCCTTTCCACCGATCTCTTCGACCGAATTGGTCTTGGTCACGACGAGGTCGGGAGCCGGCGCCCGGCCATCCACGAAGGGCTCGATCACCGCCGTGTCGGTGTTGTCCTGGGGCGTCGGATCGGGTTGATCGAGTGTCGCCGTGGCGCGGTTGACGAGAAGCAGCTCCCTCCCGCCGGCCTCGGTCACCGGGGAAAGCACGTCCGCCAACTGCACGGTCATCCTGACGATGACCGTCTGCTCGGGATCGAGCGTGCCCAGGCGGATCGAGAACTTGCCGGTCGCCGGATCGACGGTGAACGGCACGCTGACGCCATCGACGGTGACCGCGAGGAGCTCGACATCGTCGGGCAGCGTGTCGGTGAGGACCACGTTGCGCGCCTGTTCGATGCTGCCGGCGTCGATGCCGGGCGCGCCCTTGTTGAGCACCTGGACGGTGTAATTGAACATCTCGCCTGGCTCGACACGGAACTGCGAGGCATCCTTGATGACGCGAAGGTCGGGTCCGGCGATGGTGACTGTCGCATCGTCGGTTTCCCGATAGTCGCGCTGCTCGTCGGGCGTCCCTGTACCCGGGATGGTGTCGTAGGTGAGGGTCGTGGTGTTGGTCGACGCCGCTCCGTTTGCGCCCGCCGCCGATTGCGCAGTCGCGTCGAACTCGATGATGACCCTCGCGCCGAGCGCCAGTTCGGGCACAACCACCCGGAAGCCGTTTCCGATGAACTGGATGATCGGAGCGACAGCCCCCGGCATGCCTTCGATCCGCGCCGTCAGCGTCGATTTATCGAGCACCATGAACGGATCGTTGAAGGGATCAGCGATGACGAGGTCGAACGCGGAGACGTTGGATGCACCGGAATGCTGCACGCTGATCTGGTAGCCGACCGCTTCGCCAATGGCGACGATTGGGGCATCGGCGGTTTTCGTGATCAGGAGATCGGGTTCGACCACGGTCACTTCGGCCACATCTTCAGCCTGGATCTGACGATCCGCGGTCACGACGACCGCATTGGGCAGTCTCTCACCGTCGACGACCTCTGGGACATCCTCAACGACCACCTTGTAGAAGATGGTGATGAAATTGTTCGTGGTGATATTGTCACCGGGGTTCACGACGTCGCCGCAGCGAATGATCAGTTGATTGGTGCCGGGCACGATGAAGGCATCTTCAGGATCGAGTGTCGTCGTCATGCCGGAGGCCCCGTGAACGACGACGATCGAACCGGGGATGAAGCGCTGGCCTTCCGGCAGGAAGTCGCGCAGCACGAGGTTTTCCGTGGTGCCTTCAGCCAGATTCACCCGCAGCCGGAAGGTGGCGGTCTCCCCGACGGCGAGTTCGTTGCCTGATGTCTGGGAAAGACTGCTGGAGACCAGGTCCTTGGTGACGCCCAGCAGGAAGTCCCTGTTCGGCGGGACGATTTCGGTATCGCGGTCGGCATAGTTGTTGAGCACACTGCCGTCCGGCCCGGGTCCGTCAGCTCCAGTACGCTCGTCCGGGTTACCTCCGGGCGTGGAGGTCCAGCGCACTTCCGCGGTGTTGATGATCTCCTCTTCTCCGGTGAACGTGTCCTGTATGACGAGCGAATAGGTGATGGTTACGCTGCCTCCGACCGGGATGTCGAAAGCGGTGCCGGAAATGCGGGTACCATTCCCGGCGATGACGAATGTACCGATCGGCGCGCCGCTCCCGTCGACGGCGGTTACCGTCCCGAAGTATCGCGTGTCGGGCGGAGCGATGTCGGCAAAAGTCACGTCATAGGCGGTCGACGTACCGGTATTGGTCAGAACGACCTGGTAGCGGCCGACATCGCCCGCATCGACCGGCCCCGGCGGCACAAGTTGCTTGTCGATGGTGATATCAGGCTCGTCGACCGTGATCGTGATGGGACCATCCGTGTCACCGGCGATGTCGGGCGAACTCGACGTCGCCGTCACCGTATTCGACAGGTCCGTGTCCTGCTGATTTGAGAACTGGTTGGTCACGACCGCGCGGTAGACGAAGCGTATCAGACCAGTATCGGGTTGCCCTGGCAGCGAGTTGTCGCCGCCCGGCAGCGTGACGGCGCCTAACCTAATGGTCAGCGTGTCGGTGACCGGATCATAGATGATGTCGGAAGGATCGAGTGTGGCTTGCCCGTCGAACAGCGTTCCGGGCGGAGCGATCACCTGCAGCGAGCCCGGGACGAAGCGGAGCCCGTCCGTCAGGACGTCTGTCAGGACCACTCCGGGCGTGGTCCCCTCTCCCAGCGTCAGCCCGACCTGATAGGTCGCAGTCTCGCCCACCACCACACGCGTGCTCGCATCGTTGCCGACACTGGTCGTGATCAGTTGCTTGGTGACGGAGAGATCGGCAAAGTCCGTCCCGATCGTGGTTGTGTCGCTCGCCTCGTAATTGTTCAGCACCGTGTCGTCGGGGCCGGCTCCATCGTTGCCGGTCCGTTCGTCAGGATTGGCTCCTGAAGTCGAGGTCCAGCGCACGGTGGCGTCGTTGGTGATGGTGTCTCCGGGCGCAATGGTGGCCTGGACCGTCACGGAGTAGGTCAGGGTGATGCTGGCACCGACAGCTATGTCGAAACCCGATCCATCGAGCCGCAGACCGCCGGGGCCGATGACGAATGTTCCCACCGTAGCGCCCGATCCGTCCACCGCTGTCACCGTTCCCGTGAACCGGGTGTCCGGCGGTGCGAGGTCGAAGAACGTCACGTCGAAAGCCGTCGAGGTGCCGGTGTTGGTGAGCACCACCTGGTATTGGATAACGTCGCCGGCATCGACAGGACCTGCAGGGGACACGATCGTCTTGTCGATCGAAACCTCGGGCTCGACCACCTCGATAATCTCGGCACCGGTCGCCAGCGACACCCCGTCGGCCTGGACACCGGCCACATTCACCAGGAAGTGGCCGTCCTGATTGACGAACTCGTTGGTGACGACGGTGCTGTAGGCGATACGGATCGTATCGTTCGGCGTGGCGTCACCGATCGGATCGCCGGGATTGACGATCTGGCTTCCGGGCGTGCCGGGATCGTTGTCGAGGAGGAAGGTGATGACGGTGAAGCCCGCCGCATTCACGGTCTGCGTCACGTTGACGATGCTCACGCTGCCCCCGGCAAAGCCGCTGCCAACGATGCGCAGCGAACTCATATCTATCTCCAGGCCGGGCGCGATCACGTCCCCGACCACCACGTTCCTCAACGTGCCTTCCATGACCGTTATGTCGAGATTGTAGTCGACCGTCTCCCCAACCGCGAAGGTTCGATCGGGTCCGACCACCGACTTGACCACGTCGAGCTGGTCCGAGGTCCTGATCGAATCCTGAACCTCGTCGAGATAGTCGTTGACCGGATCGCCCTCGATGCCGGTCCGCTCGCCATCGATGTCCCCGTTCAGCGACGACCAGGAGCCCGAAGCCGTATTGGTGATCGTCTCGTTCGGCCCGGCACTGTCCAGGACGACGAGCTGGTAGACGAGCGTGAAAGTGGCTCCGAGCGGGATGTCGATGTCGGTGCCGGTGAGAATGCCGGTCACAGGATCGAAGGACAGCTGGTCCCTCACATCCACGCCGTTCACCGTCGCGCTGACCAGCGCTACCGGGCCCATATCGGCCGGCAAATTGTCGGTGAAGGAGAATTCATAGGCATTCGATGTCGACTGGGCCGTGTGTGTCGCTTTCACCGTAAAGGTCACGACATCGCCGGCGTCGACGGTGGCCGGTGCGTTGTTCGACTTGGTGATGACGATGTCGGGTTCGACGATCCTGATGTTGGCCGTGGTGGTCCGGTCGGGCTGGCCTTCCGAAGTGACCGTCACCCTATTGGTTTCGATGTCTCCATTGTTGTTTGACGCGACATTCTGGATACGGGCCGCAAAGGTCACCAGGATAAAATCGTTGTTCGCGTTGTTGTCGGCGACGGTCTGAAAGGTATCGCCGTCCAGGATGAGCGATTGTCCGACCTGTGTGAAAGTGCCGGTGATGACGGTGCCATCGGCCGCGACGACGCCTCCGCTGCCCTCGATGAAATCCTGTCCCACGGGCAGGAAATCGGTCAGCGTCGGGTCGACCGTCTGGCCCTCGATGACCGGAATGCGGATCGTGTAGAGGACCTGCTCGCCGATCGTGTAGCTGGTCTTGTCGGTGACCTTGGTGATCGGCCCGGGCAGGGCGATGGTCACGGTCGACTGTGCGGTGTCCGAATATTCGCGCGTTTCGCTGGTACCCGATGTACCTTCATTCACATCGGCAACGATGGTTCCGGGTTCGGCGACGGAGGGATCGACATCGTCGACGGGGTCCGATTCCGGCAAGGACTCGTAGGTTAGGTTCACCTGGTTCGTCAGCGTTTGGCCCGACACGACATTGTCGGCGACGCGCGCCTGATAGGTGATCGTGACGGTCTGACCGAGACCCAGGTCGAAGCCCGATGCAGTCACCGTGCCGTTGACGACGTCGAGGGTCACGTCTCCCGGTTGAAGCGGATCGAGCCCGAATACGGGCGAGCCTGCATTGATGACCACCGATCCGGGTATCAGTTCCATGCCGGGCGGCAGCTGGTCTCTGAGTTGAAGGTCGAAACCATCGGCGCTCGATGCCCCGGTGTGGTTGAGCGTCAACCTGTATGTGACGATGTCGCCGGCATCAGTGGTCGAATCGGGAGTCGTGGCCGTCTTGACGACGTCAATGTTGGGCTCGTGGATCGTCACGGTCGGAAAGGTGTCCGCGGCATTGAATTCCGGTACACCATCGGTGGTGAAGGTGACCGCCGTGCCGTTGGTATGCACATCGCCGTCATTGGTCGCCGGAACATCCAGGATCTGGGTTCGAAACGTGATAACGATGGATTCGGCGCCGACATTCACGGCGCCCGACGCACCGTTGATGATCGAGCCGAAATCGATCTGCAGCCGATTGGCGACGCCGTCCCCATCGGGGTCGAGAATCTGGACAATCTGCTCCGCCGGAATGAGAGCGCCGCCGACGACGATGCTGTCGACGCCGACGATGTTCATAATGCCGACCGTGCCTGCGGCGGTCACGAAATCCGTGTCGTCATAGACGACCACATTACTGGAAACACCGCGCGGTATCCGGACGTTCAATTCGTAGGTCACGATCTCGCCGACAAGGACATCGGAGTCGGGATCGGCCCGATAACCCGGATCGCCGAAGGACAGTTGCTCGGTCCCCCCATAGGAAGTGTTGACGATCGTCTTGGTGATCGTCGGTGTGGCGATCGTCAGCGTGTCGGTGCCCTCTTCCGGACCATAAAGCCGCTCGTCGTCATCAATACCCGGCAAGGAAGAATAGCCGTCGTCGACGATGGTGGCGGTGTTTTCGACCACCGTGCCGGCTTCCACGTCGGGCGCTATCGTCACGGAAAAGATGAGGTCGAGCCGTTCGCCCGGCGCGATCGCAAAATCGGGAATGCCGGTGACCGTGATCTGCCATTGCCCGCCCACCTGGGCCACGTTCACCGTCACGGTTCCAGGAATGGCGATCTGTGACGCCACACCGCCTGTGCCGGTGAGGCTCACGAGAGCGACATTCGAGAACACGGCGGTGGAGAGATCCAGATCGTCGTCCGTCAGCAGCAGTCCGAATGACGTCGAATCGAACGGTCCGGAGCCGTTCTGGACCGATATGCGCATGCCAACCGTCTGGCCGGCCTCAGCCGTATCCGGCAGGAACGTCTTGGTCACCGTCAGGTTCGGCTCGACAATGTCGATCGGCGCGCTGACTGGCCCCGTCGGCCCCGTCGTTGGCGTGTCCAGCGTCGCGGAGTTGCTGACGGTATCTCCTGATGTCAGCGCAGGATCGTCGCTCGCCATCGCCTGGTATTCGATGACAAAGGTCTGGCCGGCGAGATCGGTGCCGGCGGCAGCGTTCGCGATGAGATTGCTGAAGTCGAAGGTGATCGTGTTGCCGGTCTGGGTGAAGCCCAGCACCGTGCCGTCAGCCAGGGTCACACCGCCTTGTTGAACGGTTCCTTCGAAGGTCACGGTGTCGCCTGCGGCGTTGACGAAGGTGAGGCGCAGAACCGGGGAGCCGACCAGGACCATGCCCTGCGGCAAGGTGTCGGTGACGGTCGCCGGCGTATCGCCGTCGGGAATGGTCACTTCGAGCTGAAACGTCCCGACCTCGCCGATCGTCATGTCATTGCCGACGGTGAAATCCTGGTCGGTATCCACCAGGCGCTTTGCGATGGTCACGCCCTGCGACGTGAGTTCGACCTCGTCGACGAATTGTCCGTCCACGCCTTCGGTGAAGTCGGTGCCACCTTCGATCGCCGAATAGCTGACCAGTTCGGCCTCGTTGTCCACCGTCACGCGCGGGTCGAAGTCGTCCGCGACGATGAGTTCATAACTGACGATGATGATGTTGTGGCCGTCGGCGGCTTCGCCAGCGGCGATCGAGCCCGTGCCGTTGCCGTCGTTGATGGTGATCCCACCGGCGCTGAACAGGTCGTTGATGTCGCCGGTGAAGCTCACGGGCGTGCCGTCGCCATAACTCACGGTCAGCACCGCGCCGAGCGGAATCTCGAAGCCCGGTGGAAGCACATCGCGGACGACGACATCGAAGGCGTCCTGGCCGCCGGTGTTTTCCACGACGATCGCGAATTTCACCGTATCGCCGGCGTCGAAGCCTGAGAGATCGCTGCCGATCGGCGACGCGGCCAGATCGTTCGACGTGACAGGAGAACTGGTGGTGAAACCCGGGACCCCTACCTGGAAATTCATCTTGCCAGGACCGGTGGTCGTCGGATCGAAGGCGAGCGAATTGTCCACCGCCCCATCCGCATCGGTCGCAACCACGCCCTTGGTGAGCGAGAGCACCGGCTGGCGCAGCACCACTTCGCCCACGAAATCCTGCTCGTTGGCTACGTCGACCACGCTGTTTCCCGTCTGCATCTGCGCGGCATTGACCAGAAGCAGGCCGTCGGCGAAGGGCTGGTCGGTTACCTGCACCGTATAGAGCAGGTCGAGGACGCCGCCCTGGCTGCCGACCTCGTCGAAATTGGCGAAATCGATCACGATGGAGTTGTCGGCGCCATTCGTCGTCACACCCGGAACACCGGCGACGCCGGCCGCTCCGCTGACCGTATCGTCGGGCCCGCGAATGATGGTGAAGGCGACGGGCAAGCCGGTCTGGCTGTCGACGAAGGAGAAGCCGGTGCCGTTCGCGTCGACGTCGTAGATGGGCTGTGGCAGGAAGTCGGTGATGCGCAGGTTGTCGACATCGTTCGAGGACAGGACCACCCTGATCCGATAGGTGACCTCGTCGCCGGGCGCGACAGAAGTTGGAGCACCGACGACGCCGTTCACCGCATAGACCGACTTCTGCGGCTCCGGTGCGTTGATCTCGAGTTCGGTGTCCGAGCCGTCGGTCTGCGAGGGGTTGCCGCTCGTGGCGCTTTCCGCGCCCATGGTGACGGCATTGGAGAGCGTGTCGTTGCTGACCACCGGCCCCTGGGCGGGATTGCGGAAATTCTCGTCGATACGTGCGAAATAGACGAGCGTCATACGGGTCGCGCCGTCCTGCACCGTGTCGCTGCCGAACAGGTCGCCGACCAGTTCGTCGTCATAGCCGTTGTTGCGCAGCGCCGCGCTGATGAAGAAGCTCAGTTGCTGGGTGTCGTTTGCTGCGAAGGCCGCCGTCAATTCGGTTTCGTCGCCGGGGGCAGGCGTACTGCTCAAATCGATGAAGAAGGCCTGGCCGTCGCGCTCGACCCGTAGCACCGGTATATGGTCGAGCGTGGCATTATCGGTCGTATCCAAAGTGAGGCCGTCGGACAGAACATCGTCGATGACGACATTCTGGAACCCCTGGTAGTCCGAAATGTCGATGTCGACCTCGAACCGGAGATATTTTCCGGGAATGGCGGCCCCGCCGCCTTCGACGCTGTATGACTTCAACACGGTATAGGGGCGGATGTTTATGTCGACGCTGTCTTCGAGATCGCCGCCGGTCGAGGCGTCGACAGGGTCGCCGTTGTAATCAGCCTCAACCGTCGCGTCATTGGTCGCAATTGCTGTCGTCGGATTGTCGGGATCGATGATCTCCACTCCGGCCGCGTTCGTTTCCGGCGCATAGGCCGTCAGCGTGATGACGATGTCGCCATCACCTGCCCGTCCGACGACATTGGCGAATTCCCAGCGTGCGGTCGTGACCGTGTCCAGGCCGGGAATCCCCTGGGGCGTGGGACCGACGCCGGGTGCGAGTTGCAGGGTCGGACTGATATTGGTCGTGGCGGTCACGAAGAACAGATTGTCGGGCAGGATGTCCTGGATGTTGACGTCGGTGACGGTCGCCCCGGTCGCGACGTCGACCGAGATTGTATAGGTGAACTGGAAGTTCGGCCCTTGCGCGGTTTCGCTCTCGGGCAGTTGCACTTCCTTCTCCAGACGCATGACGATCGGCGTCAGGTCGTCGGTGCTGGGCGTGCCCTGCTGGATCGGCGCGTCGGTCGACGGGTTGTCCAAGGCGTCGAGACCGAAACGGAAGCCGCCGCTGGCAGTGACGTCGATCGGTGTGCCGACTTCGGCGCCCGGCTCCACGCCATCGGAACTCTCTGCGACGGTGGCCGTGATGTCGAGCCTGGCCGCCGGCTGATCCGGCGTGAAGCTGCCGAAGGGTACGAGCACGTTGACCCAGCTCTGTCCCTCCTCGGTTCCCGCCGGGAGTGCGAGCGACGGATCGAGGGGATGTTCGGTGATGACGTTGCCGCTCGGATCGATCCAGTTCGATCCGTCCCACGTTCCGACCGTGTTGGTCGTCACTGACGCCCCGAGATAGGTGACGTTCTGGATGTCGATGCCCGGACCGACCGTGAGATCGACGAACGGACCGTAGCCGGTGCCTTGCGGATCGGCCCCGACATTGTCGAACGTCACACCGAACTGGAAACTGTCGTTGATCAGTTCTTCGTCGGGAAGGTCGACGACGGTCGCCACCGGCGTCGCGCTCAACAGCACGCGGTCTTCGAGGCGGCGCAAGCGCGGCCGATAGACCGCGGGGATCATGGGCGATGGTGTCATGCGTCCGCCGGGGTTTCCGGTTCCTCCGGTACTGCCGGCCACGTCGTTCAGAGCGTCCATCTCGAAGGTTCCCTCAGATCGAAGCGGTCGAACCAGCCGCGGATGATTTCATTGGCCGGCCGCCAGACGACATCCGAGACAAGGCGGCCGGGGACGCCCGGAAACCAACCGTCGACGGCGGCCTCGGGCAAGAAGGTGGAAACGAAACGGGTCTCGGCGAGCTTTCGCTTCTCGCCGCTGACGTCGAGCGCAAGCGGGCCGCCGCCTTCGGCCGTCAGCGATGCCGGCGGCAATTCGGTCGCGGCGGCCGGCTCCAGCCTGTCGAGGAGGACCGGCCGGGAGGCCGCTCCAAATCCGACCGGCCGGAACGAAAACTGCGCGGGAGCGCCCTTCAGCAGGATCACATCCTCGGGCCTCAGCCAGGCCCTGACCTCAAGCTTGTCGAGTTCGGCGATCTCGCCGATCAGATCGCCGCGCTTCACCCAGGACCCGCGCAGATCGCGCATCTCCCCACCGAAGATCATGCCGGAACGGGCAGCCCTGAGTTCGAGTTGGCCGAGCCGCCGCTCGGCCTCGGTCATTTCCTCGCGAACGGCCTGCAACAACTCGCGCTTGCCTTCGACGGCCGTCGGGTCGCCGCCGCTCCGCGCCTCTTCCAATTCGATACGCGCGTGCTCGTGCCGGGCACGCAGTTTCCTATATTCGGCTTCGAGCGCCCGGTTCGTCAGGGTCGCGACTGGATCGCCCTCACCGACCCTTGCCCCTTCCTCGATTGCGATGTCCGCTACTGCGCCAGACACTCCCGCACGAAGCTGCAGGCTGTCCCGGTAATCCACCACGCCGGGTGCGGATATCCAGGTAGGAATGGGCACGAACCAGAACGCCGCGAGTGCTGCCGCCAGAAGCGCGCCACGCAGCCCGGCCCGCCGTCGTCCCTCGGGACCCGTCTTCCAGATTGCCTGAAGCAGGCGGCCGAGCGGGACGAACACGGTTCCCCAGATCACGACCAGGACCAGCACCAGACCGAAACCAAAAGCGAAATGCGCCGCAACGACGCTCAGCGTGACGGCCAGGACCAGACGCCAGACGAGAGCCGCCCAGCCATAGAGTGCAATTAGCGGAGGATGCGGTTCCCTCGGCGGCGCGCTAGTCAAGCAACGAATGGTCGCATCGCGGATGGCGGCCGCGCCGCGCTGATAAAGGTTGGGGACACGAAGAAGGTCGGTGAGAGCATAGTAGCCGTCGTAACGCATCATCGGATTGGCGTTGAAGACGATCGAACTGACCATGGTCGTGACGACGAGCGCATGCAGGAAGGAGCGCCAGTCCCCTTCGGGCGCCTCGGCCCAGAGCAGGATGGCGAGCGCGCCGAGCCCCAGTTCGCCGACCAGGCCCGCCAGGGTGATGTGCAGGCGCCGCCATCGGCTTTCCAGCCGCCAAGCGCCGGTGACGTCGACATAGGCTCCGAGCGGCAGGAACATGATGAACAGCAGCCCGAATTCGCGCACCTCGACGCCGTGAAGACGCGCAACGATGCCGTGCTGGAGTTCGTGCCAAGCCTTGCTGACGAGCCAGGCCAGCCAGAACGTCACGACAAGGTTGACACTGAACATCGCCCGAAGCTCGTGGTGGAACTGGTTCCACTGCCCACCCAGTTCGGCGAGTCCGACACCGAGCAGAACAAGCCAGGCGACGAGCGCCACCGGATCGTAGAGCCATCCGAGATGTCGAGCACCTGCCGCGAAGAAGCGGTCGCCCGAACCCAGCCTCAGGCGCTGGGATATGGGTCCAATGCGCCGGGCGGCGGGAACGCCTTGCGGCGGTCCGGGCTTCTCGCTCCGCAGCAGGCCATGCGCCTCCAGTTCCTCGAGCACCGGCTTGACCTCGAACAACGAAAGCGAGGTGCCTGGCCGGTCGCGCAGCAGGCGCTCATAGGCCTGCTCGGGCGACCTTTCACCATTGAGCAGCCGCGCGAATGCCGCCGTATCGCGGTCGGTCTCGATGAACGAGCCCCCCATCGGGTCCTCGATGATCACGCCCTTGGCGGCATCGGCTTCGCGATAGAGGAAGCGAAGCTCGGGGCGGAGCATCGGGCGCGCCTCGACCATCTACAGAGCCCACCGTTCTAACGCGCTCCAGGCCTTGCGGAAGAGTATCTTCCCCAGCAGAGCCGAGCCCGTCGGCAGAAGGACGACGCCCTTCTGGCCGGGCCTGAGCACGAGGTCGGGATTGTCGATGGTGCTGCGTAGCGGGATGACGGTCCGCCCGGCGATCGTCTCGGCGCGCGCGGCCCTGGCAAATTCGGCCACGGCAACCGGCTCGTCGGAGACACCGTCGAGATACAGTTCGCCCGCCTCTACCGAGCCCAGGCGTTCGAAGTCCTCGACGGGCACGTCGATACGGACCCGAAGGCGTTCGAGCGGCGCCACCTCCGCCACGATATCCCCTTCCCTGACGGGGGCGCCGTCAGAATGTTCCAGGGGACTGGCGAGGACGACACCGTTCACTGGCGACTTGAGCTGCAATTGCGAGATCTGCCAGTCGAGCAGGTCGCGCTCGGCCGCGGCAGCCTCTCCCTCGAGCCGCGCCAGTTCGGCTTCCGTCACTTCCTTGGCTCGGATGGCGGCGTCGCGCTTTCGAAAGGCTTCTTCGGCCTTGGCGGCGGCCGTCGCGCGCGACAGCACGAGTTCCTCGCCCTCGAGCTCGGCCAAGGTATCGCCCCGCGCCACGGTATCGCCCGGAGCGACTTCCGAATGCAGGAGCACGGCATTGAATGTCGCCGTAACGAAATTGCGGCCCTCGGGCTCGAGCTCTGCCTCGGCACGGATACGATCGGGAATGGGCACGAACATCGCCGCAGTCACCAGACCCGCCGCGGCCAAGGCGCCGACACTCTTCGTCCAACGCCTCAACGCCTTTGCCCGACGGCGGCCGGGCGCCTCGGCCACCGCGTCGAGCAATGTTTGGACGACACCCCAGCCCTCGGCATCGAGACGCGCAAACAGAGGCTTGGGATCGACCAGCAGGCAGGTGAGTCGCGCAGCACTACCGGGGTTGCCGACGCGAAGAGCGACGACGGTATCGGCCTTCAGAATCGCGGCGAGGCTATCCGCATCCTGCGCCCGCTCGACGATGGGCCGGTCCGTACCGTTCGAGCGGACGATGAGATCGCGTGTCGCCTGCTCGCCGACGGTGTCCTTGCGCGTCGGGCCGGCCGGGGCCAGGGCGACCACCGAGCCGTCGGACGCACCGATGACAACCTGGCGGGCTTCGAAGGCGGAGGCAAGGAGCGAAGCCAGTTCGACAGGGTCCGCCGGGCTCGATCCCTTCAGCCGGGCGACGAGGCCGGACAACGCCGCCGACAGCCCACCGTCGTTTGAGGTTGCAGCAGGATTGAGCACACGACAGGCGAGTTCGAGTGTCGCGCGGGCCTTCGCAATATCGGCCTTGCCGCCTGCCTTGAGTGCCGTGACGGCGCCACGACGGTCCTCGAAGCCGCAGGCGATCACGATCAGCCCGGGCAGGGTCGACGACATGTCGGCCCAGGAGCCGGAACCGCGCAAAGCCTCGCTCGCGGCGAGCCGCAGTTCCCCCGCCAGCTTGGCCCTGATGTCGCGGTGGCGTGCGTCGATCGTGAGGTCCCTCACCGCCAGCGTGCCGTCCCGCTCGACGACGAGCGCGGCCGCCTCTGCATCGATGAGTTCGGCGACGGCCGCCAGAACCGGAGCGCTCCCGTGCTTGCCATCCGCCGCCGATTGGGTGGTCCTAGGAAGCCCCGTCCGCAATCTCTCATGCAAAGGCGGCAGCTCACCTTTACCGCCCTCCGGGCTCGGAACCGGCGCACTGATCCGCGCGGCCGGTTCCTTTATGTCGACAGGCCGGTTCATCGCTCCAGCCCGCCCACGGGCAAGGCGAGCACCAGGCGCTCGCCGCCGAGCAGTCGATAATCGGGGTTGTCGATCTCGACGCTGATCCTGCGCATGCCGGTCGGAGCGTCGACATCGAGCCCCAGATTGCGCAGGCGTGCGTTCACGGTGCCGCCGTCGCGTGTCCGTACCATGTCGAGCGAAGCACCTTTGGTGATCGCACCGATGCAACCGGACGGCACGAAGAAGTCCGCGTGAAGCCGGTCGAGCTTGAACAGTGTCACGACGCGGGCATCGCCGCTGGCGCCGACCAGTTCGGAGGCTTCGTGATGCACTTCATTGACGACGGCATCGAAGGGCGCGCGTACATCGAGCAACGCAAGCCGGGCCGCCACGGAGGCGGCATCGAGCTCTGCAATGCGGCGTTCGTCGAGGATGGATTGGAGTTCGGCCTCGGCAACAGCCAGTTCGGCCTTCGCGGCGATCAGTTCCAATGGCCTGGCGGCACGCGCCTTTTCAAGCTTGGCTATTTCGTCGGAACGCCTCCGCGCGTGGGCGAGCTTCGCTTCCGCTGCGGCAAGCCGGCCGGTCGCTTCGGCTCGCGCTCGGGCTCCCTGAAATTCAGCCTCGACCACGGACTTGTCGAGCTCCGCCAGGATTTCGCCGGCCTTCACCTTGTCTCCGGGTTCGACGAATATTTTCGAGACGATGCCCGGTTCCCGGGCCGCGACTTCGACCACGGCTGCCGGCTCGGTGAAGCCGGTCGCTTCCTTCAATTCGCAATCCAGAGGTTGGGCAGTCGCCTGGAAACAGACGAGCACGGTGGCGGTCGATACCCAGGCGACGCGCCTATGGCGTCTCACCCTTCCCTCCCTGTTTGTACGAGGCGCTGACGGCATCAGGATTGGCGAGGATGTTCTCGCTGGATAGGCCGCTGCCGCGATCCTTGGTGACCGGACCTTTCGAAACGACGATGCTGTCCAGGTTCCCCGTGGCGACACGCCTGGCCTCGACGCCGCGGGCGCTGAGCATGGTCCCAGCCACACGCTCGATCGCATAGAGCGCCAAATTGTAGGACACGGCGGCCTCCATCATGCGCCGCTCGGCCTCGACGCGGTTCTCCAGCCCCGAAATCAGCGTGGCAAGGAATGCACTGCCGCTTTCCAGCCCCTCGTCCGCCCGCGTCCGCAGCGCCTTGATCTCCGTGTTCATGGCGATCAGTTCCGTCTCGCGTGCCCGCATCTCTTCATAGGCCGTCCGCGCTTCACGCACCGCAACCTGGGCTTCGAGAAGCACGGTGTCGCTGACGTTCCTGAGTTGCGAGGTGAGCTGGCGCAATTCGATGCGCCGGCGGGCGTAAAGCGATTTGTCGCTCTTGTTCTGCAGCGACATCTTGAACCGGAGACCGACGAAGCCGTCCACATCAGTCTGGTCGAACTGATCCGACATCGCGTCACCGACATCGTAGTCGCCGGCGAGACCGGCGTTGGACACACCCGCCCGCAGGTCCAGATCCGGAAGAAGCTTGTTCTTGGCCACCCGCTCGAGCAACTCGGCCCCACGCAATTGTAGCGCGACCGACTTGACCTCCGGGCGGTTCTGAAGCGCGAGAAGGGCGACGTCCTCCAGTGGAATATCGGCATATTTCCGAACAGGACGCTGGCCGGGGATCACCTCGACATGGTCGCCGTAAAGCGTGCGGTCGCTGAGCAGCGCGCTCAACCGCGCCTGGGCGTTGTCAACGCCCGAGCGCGCGCGGATGACTGAGGCTTCGGCCCTTCGAATGGCTGCGTTGGCCTGTTCCGCTTCCCCGGCGAGTGCGTCGAGGTCCGTCCTGGCCGAGATCCGCGATGCGATCTGGCGAAGATCGCCGACGAGTCGCTGATCCTGGAGCACACGGGCGCGTTCGCCGTAGAGTGTCCAATAGGAGCGGACCACCTCCGTGAACTGGTCCTCGATCTGACGCTCGAACTCAGCCACGCTGCGGTCGCGTTCCAGCCTCGCCAACCGCATCGGCGCTGCATTGACGTCGATCCCTGCGCCGTCGAGCAGGGGCTGCGACACTTCGAGGCTGACTTCGGCATTCGCCTGGCCCTTCGGCACGAAGAACTCGGAGTTGCTGTTCTCGGTCCCGACGCGCTGAGATAGGCGCACCTCGCCACCGGTGATCAGCGGCTGCCCGACACCAACCCTTACGCCGGAGGCGTCCTCGGAAAGAGTGGTCGGCGCATTCGATGACGTGCCCGTTTCCAGCAAGCTCGAGCGCGGGCTGTCCGTGCTCTCATAGTCTCCGTCGGCGAAGATGAACGTGCCGAAGCGACCTTCGGCCTCGGTGACGACCGTATCCCGGATCAACGGTATGTCGGACGAAGCGGCCAACTGGTTGGATTGCGCGAGCATGCGGTCCACCAGATCTTCGACGTTCAGCGTGACGGCCTTGGTGCCCGGCTTCTGCCGCTGCCCCATGCCTTGCTCCCAATAGGCGACGGCCGGCACGCCCGACCGCGGCAAGTTCTCCACGACCGCCGGCGTCATCGCCGGGACATCGGGGCTGCGCGGTGTGGATGAGCGCTGCACCTTGCCGTCCTTCGTCGCTTCGTGTGGACCGAGATCGTTCTCGGCATAGCTGACGAAGCGGCGATACTCCTGCTGGACGCCCTGCGCGATCTCGCTGTTGGGATTCACGTCACCGTAGACGTCGGCCGCACAGCCCGAAATCAGCGCCACCTTCGCGAGCAAAAGCGATGCCTTGAGACAATAAGACGAATTCCAGAGATGAGAGGAGTGGAAGAGGAGTTTGGCAGGCACGAACGCGGCATGTCGCATCGAGAATCCTCGTGCCGCCCCACCCTAAGGTGCAACGTGAGGTATCCCGGAAAATGCGTCAACAAAAACTTTCCGGTGTCGGCCAGAAATTCTGATGTTGCTACCCGCCTGCATTGCTGGTCGGCAAATCATTGATGTCTAACCCTGAATCGGCGCCATGGTCGACATTCGCCGGACGCGCGATAGCGGCAGAGAAGAGGCGCCATCCGCCCGGTGAGGATACGCTCGACCAGGCCTTGCATAGGCCGCCATAATGCCTACGACGAACAGGGCAGATCGGGTCGCATGTAGCGAGGGTGGTGCGTCAGGCGAACCACAGGTTGACCGGGTCATGCTTCACGCCGAGCCGGCACGCGCTCTTGGACCATGGTCTGGTCGGAAGCCACCAGTTCCCCCTTGGCGATGTCAGGCCGTCGGCGCCTCGAAGCAAGATGCTTCTCAGGCCACCAGCCTGGCTGGTTCCTCGAGTCCACTTCGAAGAAGCCTGCCCCACCATTCGCCCCGGGGTCTCTTCGGAACTGAAATCTCACACCGAGAAGCGTGCCCGCGATAGTTGGACCAAGGGCCTAGTTACGACTTCTCGCCTGGGGTGTAGAGACGGACTCGGAGAGAAATTCTTCTGCACGGCGTGCGTCCGGCGACTGCAAGTTGGAGCGAGAACAGCATGGAGTTCCTGACATCCATCGCAGAGTACAGCGTTCTTGCATTCGGAGTGCTTCTGCTCATTTCCCAGTTGGTCGCCCATGAGATCGGTTTGCGACTCGGACGCTGGGACGGCATCAGGAATCACGGCCAGCCGGAGACCGTAGGAATCGTCGTTGGGGGCATGCTCGGGCTGTTGGCCTTCGTCCTGGCACTAACCCTGTCCTTCGCCAACACCCGTTACAGCGAGCGACGTGAGGGGAGCCTCATCGAGGCGAATGCGATTGGCACGGCCTGGCTTCAGGCAAAGGCGGTCGGCGGCCCTCAGGCAGAACAGATCGCCTCCTTGCTCGAACAATATACGAGATTGCGAGCGGATTTCGTTCGAGACAACCGCGATTCGGTTGCGATCGATGGCCTGAACAAGCAAACAAATGCACTCCAGTCCGAAATCTGGGGGCACCTGTCGTCAATTGTGCGGGACCAGCCCAGCGACATCACCAGCTCGCTCATGAACTCGCTGAACAATATGTTCGACGCGAGCACAGCCGAACGGCTGGCCTTCGAAACGCGGCTCCCGACTCAGTTGTTCTGGTTGCTCATCGGCATGACGTTGGTGAGCATGATCTGCCTGGGCTATCAGTTCGGCCTGAAAGAAAGACCGTCGCGCATACTGGTCGCGCTGCTGATGCTCATGTGGACGGCCGTGATCGTCGACATACTGGACATGGCATCGGCACGGCTGGGGCAGCTCCGAACCCCTACGACTGTCTATGAGTGGACCCTTCAGAGCTTCGGTGGGGCCTCCACGCTTCAGGCCCCTCGCGCGCAGCCCTGAAGCGTGTCGTCCGTAATGGCGCAGCGGTTTCGCGAAACCGACATGCGTCGTAACCAAGAAACTGCAGCGCGCGTGACCGCAACATTCAGCTTCAGTCTGCGGGCAAAAGGGAGAAATGTCCCCACTGATAGTGCATCAAGCGGCCGCTTTTTGGCACGATCTGCATAGTACCGGCTGATTGAAGGCGACATTGTTCGGCCCGAGAGGCCCCACCTCTCCTGCGGCCGGCAGATTTCAGGTGACCCCTGTTGGCTCCGGCCGCCTTTTTTCCAGTCGACGCCGCTATCCGACTTTCTCCGAGGCGAGCATGGCTTCGGTCGTCCAGGCCGTACCCGGCCTTGCCCGTGCGCAGAACTCGCCCGCGACTTCACGCACCTGGTCGGCGACCAGATGGATCACGTTCTGGTGCGTCGACGACTGATAGGTCGCGATGATCGGCATGG
>VFQN01002829.1_pt1 | contig 25962 bp, 32 predicted proteins | sample 3512371 | NCBI WGS metagenome assembly VFQN01 (sample SAMN10412370, study PRJNA504923) | tailings metagenome | isolation source: Replicate 2 from Balatoc abandoned mine | place: Philippines: Itogon, Benguet | collected 2017-08-28 | reverse complement strand
CCGGGGCTGATGGGCTGCAGCCGCCCGGCCCCATGGAGCACGGTACAGGCGCGTTGGGGGCGGCGCCTCAGCAGCACAACCCGGGCACGGACGCCGCCGGGGCTGATGGGCTGCATCTGCTTGCCCTCCGAGGGAGTGGGTTGCTGGTGGACGAACGCGTGGCCATGCCATGGGCGGCTTCGGGGGGCAATGCTCTTGCTCACCAGGGGCTTCGGCTGCATTTCAGCACTGCTGCTGCTGCTGCCGTGGGCACAACTGCTGTCCAGCTGGGAAGCCTTGGGCACGCGCCCGGCATGCCGCTTGCCATCGGCAGCCAGGGCATTGGGCCGTTGGGCGACTTGTGGAGGGGCGGGGAAGGCGGCAGGCGCGGTCCTGGTGGTGGAGCGGGCCCATGGCAGCCTTCGGGCGGGGATGAGGTAGGCCTCGGAGACTACGGTGACCACGAGGACGGTGGACCGGGTGGCCTGGAGCGGGATGCCAATCCGGCGTCGTCATTGTCAAGGTGGCCCAAATACGCTGTAAGTCATGTCCCGGCCTCTGATTGCAGCAGTTACGCATAGCAGCATGCACCCCCTCTCTTGCCGCTGTCCACGGCCTGGTTATCATGGTCTGCCCTAATTGTGAGCACTGAGCTTACAGAGTTCTGCTCATGTGTACGTGCAGAAAAAGAGGTGCATAGAGGACTTCGAGGAGCTGGTCCGCAGCAACAAGCTGCGCATTGTGGACGAGGGCGACGATGCTTACGGCCATCAGCTGATGGAAACCTGGATGAAGCAGCAAGCGCAGGTGCCAAGCCGTGATAAGGTTACGGCTGTGTGGCGTGGGGTGGTCAGGGGGGTCAGGAAGGCTTCGCAAGCGCCCGGTGGCCCGGTCGAGGGTCAAGATGGGGGCATGGACAGCGACGTGGGCGGTGGTCACGAGTTTGCGCCAACCGGTGGAGGCGGAAGGGGGCGGGGCCGAGGCGGGGGGCGGGGGGCGGGGCAGGGGACGGGGCGGGGGGTGGGGCGGGGTGCGGGGCGGGGGACGGGGCAGGGGACGGGCAGGCAACCCGAGCAAGGCCCCGGCCTCGGCCCCGCCCCCGTCGGCAACGGCGCAGGAGGCATGAGCGGGACACCAGGGTTTGGATCGGCTCAGGGGATGGTGTGGTGGGAGCTTGGCCTGGGGCTCATGGAGCAGCTGCTTAGCCAACAGCCTGTTCCGGCTGACCAGGTCAGGGCGACCATGGTGTCCCTGGCAAGCGCCTATGGCATGGAGGGGGTGAAGGGGAAGCCGTCAGTGGATGAGAAGTGGAAGGAAATAAACGAGCGCGTCGGCCTGCTACCAGGTGGCTAATGCGACGCTCGAGGGAATAGGGTCGTGTACAGATGGGGGTCAGGCTAGGGGTCGTGCTAGGGGAGGCCGCTGTGTTGGCAAGTGGGGCCGAGGCCCATTAGGTTTTGATGTGACCTCAGCAGCATAGCATGTGGGTGGCGCTCCGGGCAATCTCCCTGATCAACTGATGTGTCACCTGGGCGACTTGTCGCCTGTGGATGCGTATGTGTTTGTTTCTGCGGGCGGGCTCCGGTGGAGGTAGCGGAAGCAGTTGGTTCGTGCTTTTGGCCGTGCATATCCTGGATCCTGTTGCTCCTGCCCGTTCGTTGAGTCTGTGAACAGTCGCCTGCCCGTGCGGTGACGTATGGGTCTGGGTTTTGGGAAGGGAACCGAAGCTGTACAAAAGTACAGCAGGGCACAATTGGGTACCGATACTGATCCTTGTGTTGCAGCCTACCGTACGCTGTCTGTGGTGTTAGCGTCACCAGACCTAGCTGCAGTGGCACTGCTAGCCTCCAGCGAACCTATTGGTTGTTTGTTTCTTACATGGTAGGATCCGGAACCCTGCATGTAAGGACCCGTATACGAGCCAGGGGCTCCAGGGTCAACGCAAAGACTCAAGACACGCAGCCGGATGTACTGCGAACCTATGCACGGCACCCATGACACTGCTATGTGCCTGCGCAAGGTAATCCTGTACGGGCAACCGCCAGCGGCTCATGTACCAAACAAACGGGCATCGAGTTATTGGTACCCCATCCAGGTATCACCCCAACTACTGTTCACGTTCGCAAGCCGTACCAGGCATGAATGCATGAGTTCACCCCAACACACCGGTAGGTGCAGTACCGGTCGCACGGCATGCATGCAGCGTCGTAATTCAGCGTAAGCAACGTAACATTTGACGTGCTGTTAACCCAGTGTAACCATGGTACCGTGGGATACGGAGGCTGTCAAAGGGTACCTTGGCTTCTTGTGTACATACGAAGACAGTAACACGTACCGGTACATGTGACCGCATAACCCCATTCATGTCGCCTCTTCCCTGGGACCCTTGTGCTGGCAACCCTACCTGCTCCGAATCACCAAAACCCCGTTTACGGTAACGCCCAGTGCCTGCCAGTGCCTACTCAGTTGCGTTCATGCCCTCCGTTGCTTCGCACGACCCCCTTAGCTCGGTGCTGTGGTGGCCATCCAGTGCATTGCCACTATATGCTAGTAAATCGCAGGTGTTGCTGGTCACCTGCTGTGTGTTGCTGTTATACAGACTGCTGACGGCCTGCAGATTGCAGAGAGATGACAAGTGTCGTAGAGGGGCCCAAGTACCCACAAGATGCATGTACGACCCCTTGGGCCATGCACCCATGCACCCAGGCCGTTCCTTCACCAACCTCGACCTCGAGTCTGGTTTATAACAAGTACCTGTTGCGAACACAGCAAGCAAGGAGCGCATCACCTTTATAACCCACGACGGCCTATATCAGTGGACGGTCATGACCTATGGGACTAGTAAGAGTACGAACAGCCTCCCTACCCCCAAGGAGGGGGCCAAAGCCATGCAAGGGTAAAAAACTCATCCCCTGCCGGGCACTCACGAAGCCACACGGAGGAGGGCTGTCGTGACGGCAACAGAAAAGCCAAGTAGCACAGGCGAACCCAGAACCATAGCACACCGCACAGGCAGGGCAAACACCACCAACTGCTGCTGGTGACCCACAGTGCAGGCTTAGGCCAGCTAGGAGTCAAACCGTCTAAACACATGCATTACCGAGCCAGCTGTCAGGATGCCGTTGTCCATTTGTTACCACGTGTAGACATGCGTGGCAAGTGACGCCCGTGCATAGGCGACTGCTATGCATAATGAATTCAGTAATGACGTTGAACTATTACGAAGTTGCCGCCACAGTACAGCAGACGTACGTACACTCCTAGCGCAGCTCACACCGCTGTGCCCGAATCTCGTGCAGGTGCCGTTCCAGCAGGAAAACACGCCCTGCACACCTGCCCGCCTGCTCGCCCACTGCGGCCACGAGGCACTTTTCAGTGCCGTCAAGCCATGCCGCGAGGCGCACCTTCTCCACCGCTAATATCCCCTGCTGCTCCCGTGCCCGCGCAACATCAGCTGCTGCTGCGTGGTACAAGCGGCCATGGTGGCGGCGGCCGGCTGAAGAGGCGCTGCCCGGTGTAGCCCATGGGGCAGGTCCCCCCGACAGCAGCTCCTTGACCTGCAACTCTGTGAGCCGCACGGGTGGAGAGCCCAACAAGCTGCGCCACACGTGCATCTCCTCGAGCTGCGCTCTGACCTGGCCACGCTTGCGCTTCGCCCGCGACTGGCTACGCCGCGTCTGCTTGTCGGCACACCCGGCAGCAGCCCTCTCCGAGTGCAGCTGCCGGATCTCGACCACCAGCACCTCCACGCGTGCCTGGCACCTGCGTGTGGAGGCAGCATCACATGAGGCTTACGGGTTGTGGCCACGACGAACCCCTATCTCACTGATACACGCACGGCGTCATACGGCGTTAGCATCCATATGGCATATTCGCCCGACTTGCCCAGACCCACTGCGCACCTGCACACCTCCCGCTCCACAAGTTGGCAGAGTGCCGCGTCATAGGGCTGGTAGCCAGGTTGCCACTCAGCGCGAGATGCCGCAGTCATGCCATTGCCCAGCTCCAACTTGACCAGCGCAGTGTTGGCCTTGGCAACCATGGTGGCGCTGCTGGCTGCCGCAAGTGTGACAGCCGAGGCGCTGGACACCACGGCCAGCTTGGGGACGTTGCCTTGCAGGGACCGAAGCTCACGGAACCGCAGCAACAGCTCCACGTACCGCACCTGAAAAAAGACATACGAAGATTGAAGAACAGTGCCCACATACTGCAACCCCGTGCCTGGGACGGCTACCCACCGCACCTGCCAGTTAGCGTCCTTTTCAGGCGCCGAGGCACTGACGGTTGCAGCCACGTACTCCTCAGCGGCTGCCGCCACGTCATTGATGCCCGCCGCCAAAGCCTCCGCCTCCACCTTTGCAAGGGCCGCCTCAGCGTCTCCTGCAGGCGCGGCAAACAATAAATGAGGAAGAAAACCAACTGAACGGAGCTGCCGGTCCAACGCCTCCCATTGCACCGTACCTAGCGTCTTGAGCATTGCACGGACGCGGCCCCTCAGATCGTGCGCCGCCTGCCGCCCCTTCCTCGGGGCAATGGAGGCCAGGAAGACCTCCAGGAAGTCACGGCGATGTGCCGCTGTCATGTAGCGAACCAGGCCGCCAACCGCCTACAGGGCGGTCAGGGCAGGTGGTGCCACAAGCAACATGGGTTCTCAGTGGTGGACAGAAATCTGCACGCTGCTCGTGACTAGCAAACACTTAAGAAACGCGCAAACCATGCTGCAGCAAGGCACACGTACCCCCCAACCGTGCACACCTTAGCCATGCTCCATAGCTGCTCGCTTTGCTCGCCAACACGCCAGCCCACACCCTCCTGGTAGCGGCCGCTGTTGGTGAGCTGGCATGCGACGTCGTGGCCACTTGCATGCATCCAGTTCACCATGATCTTGACGTCCTTGGCGGCAGAAGGCAAGTCAGGGTGTCGCTCGAGGTAACGCAGCCAAGTGCTGCGAAAGCGGCACCCGAAGTCCATATACACGTGCTGCAGGTCGGGCCGCTCGTTGTACAGGGCGGAGAGAAGGAAGAGGTAGTAGGTGAACTGCTCCGGGGTGGGCATGTCGCAGAACAGGCCACGTAGGGGGACGGTGTGCATGCACACCGCACCCACCACACCGTGGATGTCGCATGGCCCACCGACAGACGAGGCAGTTGGCCGGGCACAGTGCAGCGAGCTGCTGCACTCACCGCTGTCCGCACCATCGCCATCCCAAGCTGGGTCTGCGAGAGTGCTCTTCAGGTCCAGCCGACCAGCCGCCTGCGCAGCTTTAACCCGTGCGTCAACCCCGCCGAAGAATGAGCCCAGTTGCGACTGCAGCCTGGCAGACGCTTTGCCGCAGTTCTGGTAGTGCCCCAGCTTTGTAACAGCGTCCACCGACACCGCCAGCGGAAATGCTGGCACCTCCGCTGTTGCCGTTGGTGGTGACGGCAGAACAACACCAGCGGCCTGCTGCTGCTGCTGCTGCGCTTGCGCCTGCTGTGGGGGGTGGGGCCACGTCTGGTGGGGCAGCTGCAGCTGCCGCGGCGGTTGTGGAGGGTGCGGCGGTTGCGGCTGCTGCTGAGGGTAGAGCTGCAGCTGCTGCGGCGGTTGTGGAGGGTGCGGCGGTTGCGGCTGCTGCTGAGGGTAGGGCTGCAGCTGCTGCGGCCATTGTGGAGGGTGCGGCGGTTGCGGCTGCTGCTGAGGGTAGGGCTGCAGCTGCTGCGGCAGCTGCCGAGTGTGCGGCGGTTGCGGCTGCTGCCCAGGGTAGAGCTGCAGCTGTGGCTGCGGCTGCGGCTGCTGCTGCGGCGGGGGGTGTGGCTCCTGCCGCTGCAGCTGTTGCTGCTGTGGTGGCGGCTGCGGCGTTTGGGCGCAAATGCGGCAGTCCGCAAACGGACCGGTGTCCATGCCCTTTACGCCCAGAGCAGAGTAGCCGCCAATCACGTGAGACGCGCGCGCAAAGGCAAACCAGGAGCTGAGCAGAAGGCGGTCGTCTACTGGACGGCTGCTCATGTGCTCGAGGAACTCCGCAAACCCTGTGCAAAAACACGACATGTGTCACTGTGACTGACAGTTCTAAAGCTATAAAGGAAAGCGGATCAAAAGCTCTGCGGCCCTAATGCTCTAAGGCGCTAACACCCACATGAGGACCAACCTGTTGCACTCAGGCCCTCGTTGATGCTCAGGTGACGGAAGGAGTCGTGCACGTCCAGATCGAACCACGCTTGCGGGTCAACGGGGGAGCTGTTAAAGCAGCCGGATTGGATTGCCGTAGGCGTGAACGAATCCATGCATTCCTGGCAAGAAACGGAGGGCACGCAGAGCATGCCGTCAGCCACCAGCCCAATGTAGCGGAGATGACACGAGCGAACCCCGAACCCCGGCCCGAAGCTGGGTGTATCTGGTTCCGGTGGGTGGGGACCGCCGCCGCTGGTACCACCAGAGCCACCCCAGGCGGCAGAGATGCCAGTGTGCCCGCCTTGCGCCGCCGCTCCCCCTGCTGCCCCAGCCCCTTCCACCACACTCCCGCTGTGCAGCTGCTGCTGTGCGAGGAAGGGTGGGTCGGGGGCGCGTGGACCGCCGCCGCCTGTACCACCAGAGCCACCACAGGCGGCAGAGGTGCCGGCTTGCCCACCTAGCGCCGCCGCTCCCGTTGCCGCCCCAGCCCCTTCCGCCACGCTCCCGCTGTGCAGCTGCGGCTGTGCGGGGAAGGGTGAGTCGGGGGGGCGGGGACCCACACTGCCGATATCACCATAGCCACCCCAGGAGGCAGAGGCCCCGGCTTGCCCACCTAGCGCCGCCGCTCTCTCTGCTGCCCCAGCCCCTTCCGCCGCACTCCCGCTGTGCAGCTGTGGCTGTGCGGGCACGACTGGCGCCTGGGGCCGGGGACCCCTGCCGCCGCCGGTACCACCAGAGCCACCACAGGCGGCAGAGGTGATGCCTTGCCCACCTAGCGCCGCCGCTTCTGCTGCTGCTGCTGCTGCTGCTGCCGCCAAGCCACCCGAATGGGTGGAGCCCGCCCCTTGCCCGAGTAAATATGCTTGTATCCAGGGGAGATTTGCAGCAGCTTTCCGCTCACGTGCACGTTCCTGGTGCTGCTGCTGTTGCTGCTGTTGCTGCTGCCCCTGACGCTGCGCCAGCTGCTCTTGTTGCTGCAGGGGCCCGGCCCGCTCTTGACAAACATGCTGAGAGCACCAGCACGAGCACAGTGCGTACACGCGAGCCTGCACTCTGCTGCGTACCAGCTGCGACACGTCCTCTCTATAGAAGGCGTGCACGTGGGCGTTCGACACGAGCTCTTCTGCCATTGCGCCCCTCGCTGCAGCCCAGGCGTTCTCCTGTCGATCCTGACGTTCGGCCCAGCTAATCTCAGGACGCCTATGCGCCGCCTTTGGGGAGTGAGAGGGAACTGTCCCGATGTCATTGTCCCGATCGTGCTCGCTGTCATCATCAGGCAGCACAACCCTGCGCTTGGCAGGGCGCTTAAAGCTAGGATTATGACTTGACTGGACTCTACGTGGTGGCTGTGCGGTCTGCGGCACTACGTTTGGCACGGCGGCATTTACTTTATTCGGTAGCCTGCGTTCACTGTGCCCCATGGTGCTGCTACATAGCTGTCATTCTACATAAGAGCATATGTATACTGTATGCTTTGGTGTAGATCAGTGCGTCGGAAGCGAGCGCGCCATTCGCGTGTTCCTAAGCCTGCAGCCGCGTAAGACCCCACCTATGGTTGCGTCCAACCATAGGTCGGGTCCTCCGCCAGCTGGCGTTGGCGAACTTCGATATGGCATGTTTGACTGCACATATCATGGGGTCGCGGATATCGCTAGGCCCAAGCATAGGTTGGGTTCTGGTCGCGATAGCTTACTACAGTTTGACCATATGCATCGGCACATGATATCGTTGGGTCGCGTCATATGTTGGGTCCTACGTATAGTCTGACCCCACCATATGTTGGGCTTTGACCAGGAGACCTAGCTGGCCTGGTGCTTGAGCGGGCGCGCCAAGGTGTGTCGAATGACGCGCGCCTGCCTCGAATAGTAACGGCGGGCGTAACTTTGCGCCAGGGCTCTTGACATGGCCAGGAGGCGCATTGAACGCAGCCAGCAATATACCTAGCACCGCTCTCTTCTTGAAGAAAGCATGGAGTCGGGGGTTGCCGCTATAGACGGGGCCCAGGACGGGGAAGGTGCCTGGGGTGGGAGGAAGGTGGAGGCAGCTCTACACTCCTTTCGATGGCCCCCTCACCTCACATGGCACATGGGCAGCACAACTAAGTAGTGTAGGGCTGTGGGCATTGCTCTCATGTGCTGGCCCTACCACGCCCATGTGTGCAGGCCACCGCATCCACGTGGCTACCATTGGCGGCAGCATCTCCGTTGGCATGGCGGCGGGCGGAAAGCACAGAACGTACGGCAGAATGTTCATGGTACGGATTCATGGGGCAGTACTTGGCGTGTTACAGGGGACATGGGTTTGGGTTGAGGCGTCCGTAGTTATAAGGATGACGGCAGGGGCCCGCACGCCAATGTCCATGCCAGCGGGCTGTCGAGCCCTCTCCCGCAGCTGTTGATGTGGAACAAATTGAGTAGGACCGATCAAGAAGCGGAGGCTGACACTTGCATAAACTGGCTGCTCACTCGACGCCGTACCTTCACGAGGCAGGCGCAGGACCTGTTCGCGGTTCATAGCCCCTGACATGCGTTGCCTTGAGGCGCATGGTTTGCCCCTGACACCTTGCTCCCCGCCCAACGCCCCTGTGCGCAGCAATGGCTTAACGCCGCCTTCCCCACCAGCGACACGGTGGCCAGCGGCGGTGGCGCCATCGGTTTGAACCTTGGAAGAGGAGAAGGGGCGGGCAGCAGCAGCAGCAGTAGTAGCAGCGGCGGCGGCGGAGGCGGCGGCAGCAGGATGGTGGACAACAGCGGTGTGGAGTTCGCGCCTCAGCCGGGGGAACACCTGTACTACAACGGGGCGATTGGCGGTGAGCACGTGGTGCCTTGGCCGTCCGCGGGTGGGTCTGGGACACGTGCCACCCCACGCCACCCTGCCCGCGCTGCCTGCCCCACACGCCAACTCTCGGCGTGCACAGTTCCGTACTCCCCAGTCAGCCCTCCACACGCGGCGCCTTGCACACGGCAGGACGGCATGACCTCAGGGCCCCATACACGCAGCCTCCCGCGCCATAACAGCAGTCATCCGCCCACCCCTGCCTCCACGAGCTTTCCAGCCTGTCCTTCCTGCCCGCCGGAGCCACATGCGCCAGTGTCTGTCCTCCCGCCTGCTGCAACCCTTTCCAACCTCGATAGCGCGGCCACGCGCCCCTTGCTGGCCCCGCCCACCAGGCACGGAGTCGTCGTACATGAGCTCCTGCCTGCTGCAGCACCTGCCCCCCGGCGGCCGCGTGGACCTGGTGCTGCTCGAGTACGCAGTCAACGACTCGCCCCGGCCGCAGGAGGACTGGGCGGTGGGTGCGGCACTGCTATCAGCACCAGACCACCTCATTAGTCAGTCTACGCATTGTTACAGCCTTAGGCGGCCAACGACTATCAATATCCGCCAGGTGGAATGGGCTCTGGGTGCGGCAGCATTGGGTCACTAGTCGACACCTGACGAGCGAACTTAGTAAGTCAGGTTGGTATGGGGCGAGGGGTGGGCGGCCAACGACTTGCTACAGCCACCGCGAGCCTGGACAGTGCCACGCTGGGGCCAGTAGGTTTCGCGGTGCACCTCGCCTTCCGCGTGCCACCAACCCGTTCCCGCCTGTTGCTTCCTCCCTCGCTGCCTCCCTCCCGCAGGACCCCCAGCGCCGTGCCTTCGAGCGGCTGCTGCGCAAGCTGCTGCGGCTGCCCTCCCGCCCGGCGGTGGTGCTGGTCAACATGTGGGTGGGGTAGGGGTGGGGGCTGGGGTAAGCAAGGCGTCCGGATGTGGGCATGCACGGGGTTTGGTGCAGGGAGGCCGTGCGAGTGCGGGTGGGGTGGGGGCGGGGTTGGCACAGGGCGCCACACCTTGCATATGGTAAGGTAGATTAGCGGGCACTGTGCTGGTAGACGTTTGGGCGAAATGGAGGCTTGGGCGATCGTGAGACCGCACGTGGGATTGTGCCGACCGGCAACCAATAGCGCCATGTGTCAGGGCTACCGGCTTGAAACGGGAGCGGGGGCGGGGGCAAAGCAGGCACAGGAACGGGGTTTCGATGCCGCACTACTTTGCGAGACCGCCTGCAGAAACACTCCAACAACGTTGCAGCACTAACCCGGTCGCACTGAAACCGCCGGCCTGACGCTGCACCTCCCCTCCCCTGATGCTGAGCTTTGTGCTGGCTCCTTTTGCCCCTCCTTTGCTCTCATGTTGTAGGTTCACCTACCACGCTGCCAAAGGGAGGTAGGTCTTGTCCACTGCCGCTGCCGCTGCGAGTGTCCGCACAATGGAATGCTCTCCAGTCGGCAAAGAGTGTGTTTCGTGCCTGGGCCAACCAGGGTTGCACGTAACACCTGATCAGCATGGACTATGGCACCTGCTGGGGCCGGCCAGGCGTCGCGTAATGCTCAGCCCACAGACCGTTGCCTTCCCTATGCTGTCCTCAGAAGGCGTTTGTCAGGTGCATATCGTTTGTGGTGTCAACCGGGCGCCTAGATGCAAAGACCCGCAGTCGCGCGGGCCTTAGTCAGCATCCTTTCCGCTCGGAGATTGCAACCTGGATTGCGGCACTGTCACTGCACGTGTGCATGTACGCGACGTGCACCGAAAGTGCTGCTACAGTTCCCGTAGCCGCCACGTTTCGGCACAGCTGCGTCAGCAGCAACCCTCTTGCGCCACGTCACGCAACCTAACGCCGCGCAGGTTCTGGCTTAACGCCGAACGTGACTTCACGGAGGCTGCCTGGTACTACGGCGCACCCTCGGTGCGTATGGCAGCTCTCTGTGCACAGTACACTGCGCCATGGGCCATGCGCCATGGGCCATGGGCCATGGGCCGCCACTATTACCGGGACTGTGGACCAAGGCGGCCGCAGCTGCCCTACACAGCGTTGTACGACACATATGCTTGCCCGGGCCTTACGTACGTGTGGCCACCTCAAACCCTGAGCCGAACATCCCTGCAGGGCGCCAATCGACGAGCCGCTGGTCTACCTCTATGAGCATGTAGCGGCTGGTGTTGATTACATGCAAATCCAAAGGCAGGATGGAGTCAGCCGTGATCCGTTCTGCTGCCGCCTCCGCCCGCCCCCAGGTCAGCCTCAAGGCCGCCGCCGTGCCCCCAGGGCTACGCGGCTCCGTGCCTCAGCTGGCGCTGGACGCCATTTGGCATGGAGACAAGAACCACCCCAACCAGGTGTGGTTTAGTGGGCCGGTGGCCGAGTGGATTGGGCTCCAGGACCGCGGTCGAGGGATTGGTGGTCGTGCAAGCCTTGCAGCTGTGCTCCACACTCGATGTGCGTGTGGTACTGACGGTGCGTGTTGTTGTCTTCTGCTATGTGGACGTTCAGCGTCGTGCTGACGCAAAGGACGTGCTTTCTTACATACGTTTGCTGTTCGGTGCGGAGAGATCCTTGCGATGGAGAGGGCAACATCCCAGTCTGGTAAACCAGCCTTGCACCTGTTGCATGTACGGAGGTTAGGCAGCTACGGCCGACAACACCTCCAACCGAGCCAGGACCCACGCGAGCAACATCCGTGACACCCAAAGTCCCAACCCCAATGGCCCACTGCTGCAGGGGGGCCACGTGGTGGTGGCGGAACTTTTGGTTACGCTGGCGACGGTGGGTCGATTCAGGGTCTACTGTGCGCCCTGCACAATGACCCAAAAACTTAGGCTACGCGCACGCGCACGTGGACAAGTAAAACCAGCATGAACGTGGCTGCCCCTGTATCCGGATGGCTTCCGACAGTGAGAGTGCCGTGCACTATCCAGGCAGGTCATGCTCCTGTCAAAACGCAGCTGCTGGCAAAGCACTTACTTACCTGTCACCCCTGCTACCTTGTTGTGCGCGCTGCGCAGGAGGTGCTGCACGCCAACAGCCGCCTAGCGGCGGGCATGAGCCACCAGCATCACCACCAGCCCCGCGGCAAGGAGCGCTCCCTCAAGGGCGCTGTTGGGCTTGCAGCCGCTAGCCCTGCGGTGCACCAGGTTGCGTACCACCCCGCAGACGCTGCCGCCTCCACTCCAACTACTGAAGCCGAGCGTCCGTATGACATGACTTCAGCAGTTGTAACGCTGCGGCACCCAAACCACGGCAGGCGGCTGCAAGCAGACAGCGTGCGCGGGAATAGCCTGGGTGGCCGCACTAGCAGCGATAGCAGAGCCGGCCGCAGCAGCAGCACCCGTGGCAGTATGCGCAACACCAGCGGCGGGGACGAGTACGGTGGGACCGGTGGCGCCGTGGGTGGTGGGGCGGGGGAGGATGGCGTTGGCGGGGGCGGGGGTGGCGGCGGCGTGAGGCGGGGCATGGAGGCGGCGTTGCGGCTGCTGGAGAGCAGGGCCTACGCGGAGCTGCCGCCTCCGCTGGCTGGCCCCGGCACCAACTGGGAGTCCGACCACGCCACCTGCTACATCAACCAGGAGCTGCAGGTGCGGGTTGGCCGTCAGCTTCCGCAGGGCGCACACCAACGCAAACACCTGCTTGCTGCGCCGTAACGCTGGGTGGCGTTCGCTTAACCTTGAGTGGGGACTGTGTTTCACACTGTTCGCTGGGGTCTATACGCAACATGCTTGTGCCTATGCGTGCGGTGTACCTGCAAATGCCATGTGGCCATGCACGTGCAGTCTGTGGTGGTGCAGCCGACCAACGGCTGGAACTGGACGGACGAGGGCCGCGGCAAGTGGGGCTGGGTGGCGACCGAGGTCGGCATGTCACTGGACTTCAAGGTGGGGAGGGTAGAGGCCTGCGTAAGCGCCTAGTAACCGGTTAGTAATGCACGCCATATTATGGAATGCACTGCTGTGCTCTCGCAAGAGGCGGTGGCACTAAAGTGCGCACTGTGATACGTGCACGGGGCAGTGGTGGGCATGGCCGTGCTTTGGGAAGGAGCCGTGACCCCGGTGGTTTCAAGGCTGGGCAGGTCCTGCAGACCGTCTCGCGTTCATGCCGCCCCTGAGACCCACGCATGAGACCGTCTCCGTACGTCTCCCGGCATCTGGTCTCGCCCCGCAGGTCAACACGGAAGTGGCTGGCGGCAAACCCCTGGGCAAGGGCGATGCGGGGCCCAGAAACGCGACGGTCATCCTGCAGGTGTGAGCGCTCGCGGCCCCGAGCTCAGCACGGGTATGGGCAGTAAGGCGGCTCTGGCTATGCTGTTGGCCTGCCTGCACGTGCCATGCCCTCCGTCGACCAAAACGCGCATTTCACCCTCGCCGCCCTCCTCAACACGCATGCGCCCCCCCTTTGCAGGTGGCCTACCTGCGCAGCTACTGGACCATGGGGCGCGTGGAGGTGTGCTGCGTGTCGGGCTGCACGTGCCGGCGGGAGGCGGTGGACGCCTTCCACGACGACCGCAAGGTGTCCGTCACAGCCATGGCCAATATACAGGTGGGGAGGGGCGGGTGGCCTCCTGCCGTACCTGTGTGCTGTGCTTCTGCAAAAATCTCAGGGTAACAGTGCTGCTGTTGCGTCCGCACGGTGCTAACCTCCGTCTGCCTTTACTCATTGCCAATACTACCGGCGGCAGCACAGTAAGGTGATTCGTACCTATGAGCATCCAGTGGCGTCCGCACGGAGGTTACCTGTGACCTGCTGGCCGTTGCCGCAGAAGGGGGGCCTGCACAAATCCTGTTGACCCGCTGTATCAAGAGTGTACCGTGCCTGGCTGCATGCAGGTGTCTCAGGGCAGGGAGTGCGTGGTGCGGCTGACGACCAAGGGCCCAGGCAAAGACAAGGACCAGGGGGCAGGCCGGGGAGGGGATGCGGAGGACAAGGGAGAAACACAGGGTGGCACCGGCGACGGCGCAGGGGGCAGCGGTGGCGGCGGCGTGGCAGGCAGCCGAGGAGGCGGTGCCGACAGCAGCAAGAAGAAGTCGAGCAGGAGGGGCAACAAATTCAAGCTGTTGGGGGTTGTGGTGAGTTGGCCTACGCCATGTGGCGGCCCTTTGGCGCGCGGGGTCAGGTACGGCTGCTCGGAGCTGCAGCCTCACAGGGTTATCATGGCAATCTGGCAGCTGCCTCCTGCCATTGGAGGGCGTTGGATGATAGAGGCCCAGCCAACACGAGGCGGCGCATCGGGACCACCTTGGCCAATCCCCGATGCCCCTCCCCCTGTTCGCTGGGTCTACCACACAACGCCCTCCACTCCTCCTGGCCGGCGGTGATGCGACACGGCGCAAGTGATGCGTTGTTGAGTGACCAAACCTTATGCCACATAGCGCACCGTCTGCCACGGCCTCCTGACTGGTCTACCCGGATGGACACGTTCCTGGTGCGGCAGTGCTCTGCCTGATGTGCCAACGAGCTCATGGAATGCATGCAAACTCTGTGCACCTTCCATCCGCCCCAACAGGTGGGCGAGGACCCGACGTCCAGCAAGGGTGCGGTGGGGTGGCTGCGCGGGGCCACCCTGGGCTGGGGGGCGTGAGCCGGCCGCATGGCCTCGTGCCTCGTGGCCTCACGGCCGTGGGGTATGAGGTGCAGGCGGGAGGTGCAGGGGGCGGTGTGCCGGGGCGGGACGGAGGCCGGCGGAGGTTGGCGCGCGTCTGCCATGGAGTGGCACGGGGCACCTGCGGGCGAGGTGCAGCTGCAGGGGTGGGCGCAGGAGGGCTATACCCCTTCACTTGTCCGATTGAGGGGGCAAAAGTGTTACGAAGATGAACGACGTGAAGAAGCTGGCGCTTGGCTCGTTCAAGTGTTTCCCATGTCCTGCAGGGCATTTTGAGGTGCTTGTGCGTGCCGTACTGATCTCAGTGTACCGTGTATCAACAAATTGCCTAGTACCGTAGTAGGCATGGTAGATTGTGTGTCCGGTAGGATGGAGTTTGGCATGAGCACAGAGCCTCGTGCCACCTTGCGGAAGCTTTTCGGTTTCCGGGCAGCGCGCAATGCATTTATCCCACCTTTCATATGCCAGGGCGAGCCGTGAGGCGCCCTCAGTGCATGGGATATTACCGGTAGTCTATTCTTTACATGATCAGGAGCTAGATAGTACGGCGATTCGGCGTTCGTGCACCGGACAGTGCAGTAGATGTACGGTACGTGGGAATTCGGGGTCGCTTGTCCTGGTTTCGTCGTAGGTGCGGCATGAGCACGCTGCCTATGCCGAAGGCAGGAAGAGAGGATATCTCCCCTGGCCGTAAGTAACGATGGGGGTGCGGAGAGGATGTGTCGCCATGGACTTGAAAATGGACTCGGACAGGCACTTGCCGTGCCGTGGCATCCGTACACTTAATCACGGCTTCGACCCCTGCTGGGCGGCCCCAGCTGTGAGCGAGTGTACAACACGTCCATGTACCGGTCACCCGCTGAGTGCTGTGCCCCAGTCACCGACACAACTGTTGAACTGTAGATTGGGGGAGATTGGGGTCGGGGCAGGCCCTTGGGCAGGCCTAGGCAGGCTGGGGTTGCTGGAACAGTGGAGACGGCGGGAGCTCCCTTGGTCGAGGCGTAGCGCTGGCGCGGGGGTGAGGGGTAGGGCCGGCCTTGGCCTAGGAACCGCTACCGTATACGGTACGACAAGTGACATCCAGGGTGCACACCCTGGTGTACACCATGACACACTTTTACTGTGCTTGGGCTTGCCTGGGCCGGCACACTCCAATCAATCAAGATCCAATCAGAGCGGTGCAGTGCGCTTCGCGTCGAGTAATGGTGCGCACCAGGGGCGCACCGCCGAGTAACGGTGCGTGCCGTAACATGCAGTGCATCGTGCTTATAACTGCCTCAAACATGCCATTCACCACAGACCTGAACACGAATATACTGTGCACCGGACGTAAGTGCTCAGGAAGCGCCGACAATCGACTTGCCACATCCACATAAACCTCAGGCCAGGGGGAACCCTGTCCTTCTGTCCTTCTGCCCACAGCATTTGTCACAAAATTGTCGCTGACGGCTTTGTGCGCAACAATTGCCGTGCTTACGGATCCTTATGCTGAATGACCAAACGCAGTACGTGACGGAGTTGTGCAAACGGGCCTGTCGCCACGGCCCAAAACAAGCGCAGGCACCATCTGCCCGCGCAACGACTTACCGGTATATATGAACAGCCAACTAGGTGCTCGCCAACGACCAAAGCGGCAACAGCACATGCAAACAACATGCTGGTATGCAGCGCTTGTCAACGTGGGCACAACGCAACCCACGACCTGTCACCTTGCCAACAACAAGGAAAGTACCAACATCGCCGCAGCTCCCGCAACTACGCGGCACAACCCTTTCACCTCCAGACGTCCCATTCCGGTGTACTCCCCCTTCCGCTCCAACGCACCTCCTGCACCCTCCGTTCCCACGCCCAATGCCCGCCTGAAAACACCCGCCCGGGTTCCCCACTAGGCGTCCTTCGGCGGGGCCCACTCCACCACCGGCGCCCGCACAGCCAGCCTGACGTTGCCCTGCTCTACCGCCTGCAGCAGCAGCTGGTTCACGCTGCTGCACACGGCCCGCACCGCCGCCGCCCGTGCGCCGCCACCCCCAGCCCCACCGCCACCCCCACCGTCACCGCCCATGGGGTCGTCGGCTCCCTCCATGCCGCCCACCTGCCCTCCTACGATCGCATCGTCCTCGGAATCCTCCTGCTCCTCGTCCTCGTCCTCCTCCTCCTCCTCCTCCTCCTCACTATCATCATCATCCCCCACCTGCACCTCCCCCTCCACCCACAGCTTCAGCCGCTGCAGCCTGTCCGCCATAATACACAGGTTGCCCAGCCGCCAGGGCGCCTCATGCAGCAGGAACTGTGGGTCGGAGGTGGGCACCGGGCCGCGGTCGGGAGCGCCGAGCGCGCCCGCGTCCTCTCCGTGCTGCTCGCCTGGGTGCACCGGGTTGTCGAGGATCAAGTCCAACCAGGTGACACCAGCGGAACGCCTGTTCCTCAGGCTGTGGCTCCACCAGCAGCCCACCTCCAGCGTGAGGGTGTGCAGGCTGCGCAGGGCCGCCAGGACGGGCAGCGAGGCGGTGGGGAACAGGCAGCGGTCGAGACGCAGGGCCTGGGGGTGCAACAGGCAGGGGGTGGACGTCGGCACGGCGGGGCGCGATGTCGTGTGGAGTAAATTTTTGTATTGATCATGGCTAACGGACTGCAGTGGCAAGCAAGCAGTGGCGAGCGGGATCAAGGCCGGCGCAAGGCCTACTACCGTATAGTCGCCTCCAGCGGCCCTGCAGCCCCGCCTCGCCCTCTTGCCCTACTTTGCCCCCCACCTCCAGCGGCCCTGCAGCCCCGCCCCCACCCGGCCTCCCTGCCCTTTGCCCATCCCCCACCCCGCCCTCCTGACTTGCAGCCTTTAGCCCTGCGCCGCCCCTTTGACTCTTCGCTTACGAATTCCGCCCGCCCTCCTCACCTGCAGCCCCTGCAGCCCCGCGGCCACCGCCTGCAGGTCCCCGTGCGCCAAATCCAGCCCGCACAGCCGCAGTAGCACCAGGCCCCGCACGCCCGACAGCCGGGACAGCCAGCTGGCGTGACGGCCCAGCACGCCCGCCGCCACAGCCGCGCCGCCTCCTGGCCCACCTGCAGCCCCGGCCCCACCCCCAGCAGGCCCCACTGCTGCCACAAGCGCCCCAGGCATGACGTGTCCGTCCTCGACCACCCACCCACCCGGGGGCACTCCCTGGCCCTCCCGCTGATGCACCCCCCATTCCACCCGTAGCTCCACCTCCCTGCTGCCCCCGCCGCCTGCCCTCTGCTGCACGCCCGCCAGCAGCTCCGCACACCTGCTCAGCGCCACCTCCCCCACCGCCGTCAGCCGCCCGTGCGAGACCTCACGACGCGAGAAGGCCAGCAGCGGGATTCCACCTACGCCCCTTGCCCTGTCCTCTGCGTCCTGCTCATCCGTCCTCATCCCCGCCCGGGCCCGCGAGTGCACCAGCGCCTTGGTCGGGGCGTTGTTAACCCACATGGTCAGCTGCCGCAGTTGCGGGTGTCCCCAGAACCAAGCCAGCACCACGGGGGACTGCATCCTGGCCTCATGGATCACCAGCCTCTGCAGGTGCGGCAGTGGGGCAGCAGCCGCAGGCGGCGCCTCTGCGCCCCTGCCGGCCGCCTGCACGGCTCCACCACCGCCCGGTGCGAGCAGCGCCGCCGCTTGTGCGTCATTGTCGCCGGTGCGCTCCGCACCCAGCGCCCGCACCTCCAGGCTGGTCAGGAACTCCAGAGGGCCTTGTGCCGCCAGGCCCTGCGTGCCCAGGATGAGCCAGGGCACGGCCAGGTGGCGCAGGTGCACCAGCCCCGCGAAGTCGTTAACACACAGCGGACCCGCGCACTGCGGCAGCTCCAGTCGCCGTAAGCCGGGCAGGTGGGCGGACAGGGCGTGCATCAGGGCGGCGGCCTGCTGCTGCTCCTGGCCTGGTCCGTCCATGAGCAGTCCGGCGTTGGTCTCGATGCGCAGGGAGGTGAGGTGCTCCAGCTGGATGACCTGCTGCCGCAGTGTGTTGGCAGGCATCACGAGCTGCTGCTCGTACCATCCCATGTTGGGCAGGGCGTAGGGTTGCCGCAGGATGGGGTCGAAGCGGCAGCAGCGCAGCTCGCGAACATGGTGTGTTGCTAGCAGCGCGGTGTGCAGCATGGGCGGCAGGCCGCTGGGGGTGTCCACGGTGAGGGAGGTGAGGTGGGGCAGCAGCGGGCCGGCCTGGGGCACCGCGGGCGGCGCGGCGGGCGGGGGAGGTGCTGCATCTGCGGCCGGGCCTGCTTGATTGTCTGCGTCCATGGCGGCTTCTAGGTCCGGGTTCGCAGGTGGTGGTGGAGGGGGAGGCGGGGGCGGGTTGGAGGACAGCAGGTGCAGGAGGCACTCAGCCGCAGCGGGTGCGTCCGCGCGGGCGCCGGTGAGGACGTTGGCGGCCTGAAAGACGATATGGGTCAGGTTGGGGAAGGCCGCGGCGATGGCGTGGGCCATGGCCGGGCCAGCGGACAGGACGGAGGCATGGATCTCCAGGTGGGTGGTGGGCAGCGCGGGGCTGCCAGGGGGCAGGGCGCCGGGGATGGACTGGACCAGCTGCAGCATGCGCGCGTGCTTGAGCCTGTGGCAGAGAAGGATTAGGCATAAGTTTGTATTGCTTACTCTTAGCAAAGGACACATGTCACTCAGCGGACGTGAGGCTTGCGACGGCAGGACGAAAGGTACTTGGAAGCAAAGGCAGCGTTCCGGTGGCCAGCTGGCTGACATCAAGCACAGCCTAATACTGTATGATGTGAAACTGACTGGGGCGTAATGCGCCTTACCCGTCGGTGTCGGTGTGTTGGTAGTGCGTGTACTTGCCCCGCAGCACGAACCTGGCCGGCCGGCAGCCACGCCGTATCGCTCCGAGGACATAGGAGCAGTTTCTTTCCTCACGCAGGTACAAGGGCATGCCGGCCGGGTCGGAGTGTCCCCACGCCATGCACCTTCCGACTTTCAGCGTTGTTTGGCTCGCATCTCGTGCAGTCCGCGCTGCCCGGCACCACAGCCTGACGTTGAGGTCATTTGGAAAAGCCTTGATTATGAGCGGTAGCAAGTCACCCCCCAGCAAGGCGCCTACGTCGTGGGGAATATGCACATCTGCCATTTCGTCGCACAAAGAGGGCTTCTTTCTGCACAGACCCTAATTTCACTATGCTGCTATAATGTGGCGCATATTCGGTCTTGCTTAAGCACACATGCTGCTTTTGTCAGGTCGGTTACTGGCCAGCCTGCTCGGCTGCTGACAAGTAGCTCACAGATGCAACAGCATATAAGGCCTACAATGCTTCTTGATGCAACAAATTCTGTGGCAGAGAGGCAGGCCAGTTGGCAACAATATGCCACAGGGTGATTTACCTTTGCATGGAATGCGCCGCACGGACGCGCCATGCTATGCGCGCTTTGCTACCCGCTGCAATCCCGGCACCTGAGACCCGGCACCTGAGACCACCCCGGCCCCAGCCTCAAGCCCGGTCCCGCTCCCAACCCAGCAGGAAAGCCGACTGGCTGTTCAGGCTTGGCAAGTTGCAAGTTGCAAGTCTCACGCGTGGCACCACATCACGTCACGACAACAGGGAGAGGAAGCTGTCGGGCTTCAGTGTGAACCTGCTGGGCCGAACCACCAGCACCAAAGCATGGAGCAGAGGTTGAGCAAATCGGTACATGGTGGGCCCCCACACCGTGTCCGTTCGGAAGTCACTTAGCGGCGCACACTGGCGCGCAGTCCTGACTACTCAATTGCTTCTACCAGGCAGCTTAGCGCGCACAGCACGGCCCTCATCCATGCTGAGGCGCGAGGTTAGCCCAATTGCACATCGCTGCTGCTTCACCTGATCCTCGTTTGAACGTACTAGGTTGCATTGAGTGTAAACGCTCCGGACAATCCTTCTCGACCTACCCTAACCGCGACCTACGACTGCGACCTGATGCTGCGCCTATGCTATTTTTGATGGTATAAGGACTCATTGATGTATGTCTGAATAGGAATAGCAGGCAACTGCTGTGCCCAAGCTCTGCAACACCATGGTGCAGATTCCCGAACAAGTGGGAGCATTGCTGGGCGGCGACTTGGTATCGTACGTCATTAAGGCGCTTTCGGACGACTTTGCGGTTAGGCTCTGGTGCCAGGCAGCTCGAAATGCACGGGACGCGAGCCAAGGCACGCTGAAAGCCGGCAGGTGTATGGGCTGGGGACGCTCCGACCTGTCCCCAATCCCTTTCTATGAGCGTGAGGAACTCAACTGCTCCTATGTTCTTGGAGCTATCAGGCGCGGCTGTCGGCCGGCCAGATTCATGCTGCGGGGCAAGTACACTCACCACCAACACACCGACACCGACGGGTAAGCATCCCAGGCCTGATTAGGTTTGCCAGTGCGACAGTTCCAACTTTAAGCTTAAGGAACATTGCCCACGTGACAGGCGCCTGGCAACGGGACCAACATGCAGACCGAAGCACTTGCGAGAGTATTGCCCTAGAAGGACGGTTCCATTTTATCGGTAACATAAGGCCACAATACACCCTCTTTTGTGACATTTTGCAGGCACAAGCACGCGCGCATGCTGCAGCTGGTCCAGTCCATCCCCGGCGCCCTGCCCCCTGGCAGCCCCGCGCTGCCCACCACCCACCTGGAGATCCATGCCTCCGTCCTGTCCGCGGGCCCGGCCATGGCCCACGCCATCGCCGCTGCCTTCCCCAACCTGACCCACATCACCCTCCAGGCCGTCAACGTCCTCACTGGCGCCCGCGCCGACGCACCGGCCGCGGCCGAGTGCCTCCTGCACCTGCTGTCCTCCGACCCTCCTCCTCCCCCCCCTCCACCACCACCTCCTGCTAACCCAGACGCAGAAGTCGCCATGGAAGCCGACAATCAAGCAGGCCCGGCCGCAGATGCGGCACCTCCCCCGCCCGCCGCGCCGCCGGCGGTGCCCCACGCCGGCCCGCTGCTGCCCCACCTCGCCTCCATCACCGTAGACACCTCCCAAACCTTCCCTCCCATGCTGCACACCGCACTGCTGGCCGCAACGCACGTCCGCGAGCTGCACTGCTGCCGCTTCGACCCTTCCCTGCGGCAGCCCACCGCCCTGCCCTTCATGCACGCACACGAGGAGGTGCTGGAGCCGCCCCCTAACATGCAGCTCCAACAGATCGCCGAGCTGCACCACCTCACCTCTCTCCGCATCGACACTATCAGCGAGCTCTTCGAGGGCCAGCCCCTACAGCAGCAGGCCGCCGCCCTGGTGGAAACCCTGGCCGCCCACCTGCCGGGGCTGCAGCGGCTGGAGCTGCCGCAGTGCGTGGGGCCCCTGAGTGTTGACGACTTCGCGGGGCTCTGGCACCTGCGCCACCTGTCCATGCCGCTGCTGGTCATGGGCACACAGGGCCTGGCGGCGCAAGGCCCCCTGGAGCACCTGACCAGCCTGGAGGTGCGGGCGCTGGGGACCCGGCAGCACGACGACAATGACGCACAGGAGGCAGCGCTGCTGGGGGCAGCAGGGGCTGCAGGCGGGGCCGTGCAGGGCGGGGATGGAGGCGGGGGCGTGGCTGCCGGTCTGACAGGGGAGCTCGCTGCTCCTGTCCTGCCGCACCTGCAGAGGCTGGTGATCCACGATGCCAGGCTTCAGTCCCCCGTGGTGCTGGCACGGTTGCGGGGGCACACGTGCCTGCAGCAGCTCACCCTGTGGACCAGGAACGGGTCGGTTCGGGGGCTGTACGGCCTGGTGCATGCGGGCGGCGGGGAGCAAGAGAGGGCGGTAGCGAAGGCGCAGGAAGCAGAGGACAGGGCAGGGGGCGTAGGGGGAATCCCGCTGCTGGCCTTCTCGCGTCGTGAGGTGTCGCACGGGCGGCTGACGGCGGTGGGGGAGGTGGCGCTGGGCAGGTGTGCGGAGCTGCTGGCGGGCGTGCAGCAGAGGGCAGGTGGCGCGGGCGGCAGGGAGATAGAGCTGAGGGTGCAGCGGGGCCGGCGGCGATTGCAGGAGGCGGAGGTGCGCCCGGGGGCTGTCGGGCCGCTGGTTTGCCGTCACGCCAGCTGGCTGTCCCGGCTGTCGGGCGTGCGGGGCCTGGTGCGGCTGCGGCTGTGCGGACTGGATTTGGCGCACGGGGACCTGCAGGCGTTGGCCGCGGGGCTGCAGGGGCTGCAGGTGAGGAGGGCCGGAGCGAAACCTAGTGCTACTTAACTTAGTGCTTGTAGGATATATGCGATCTGGTTGTCGTGTTTGACAAGGGTAGGAAGTAAGCAGCGGGATGCCAGGGCGGGATTGCAGGGGCTGGATGTGAAGGGGGTGGGCCTTGTGCAGGCCGTAGCGCGGGAGGCGTGCCGGCATGCCACGGAGGCGGGCAGCTGGGACCCGGGCCTGGCCCCTGGGCCCCTGGGAAGGCGCGGGGTAGGGTGGCCTATTTGTGCTCGCCTTACCGCAAGGTCCCCCGTCCCGAACCCATCAGGAATGCAACACCGCCCCAACACCTGAACCTGCCCCGCCCTGCCGCCCTGCCGACGTCCACTGCCTGCCTGTTGGCCCCCCAGGCCCTGCGCCTGGACGGCTGCCTGTTCCCCACCGCCTCGCTGCCCGTCCTGGCGGCCCTGCGCAGCCTGCACACCCTCACGCTGGAGGTGGGCTGCTGGTGGAGCCACAGCCTGAGGAACAGGCGTTCCGCTGGTGTCACCTGGTTGGACTTGATCCTCGACAACCCGGTGCACCCAGGCGAGCAGCACGGAGAGGACGCGGGCGCGCTCGGCGCTCCCGACCGCGGCCCGGTGCCCACCTCCGACCCACAGTTCCTGCTGCATGAGGCGCCCTGGCGGCTGGGCAACCTGTGTATTATGGCGGACAGGCTGCAGCGGGTGGAGCTGTGGATGGAGGGGGAGGTGCAGGTGGGGGGTCAGGCGGTCGGGGCGGTCCGCGAGGCGGCGGTGCGGGCCGTGTGCCACAGCGTGAACCAGCTGCTGCTGCAGGCGGTAGAGCAGGGCAACGTCAGGCTGGAGGTGCGGGCGCCGGTGGTGGAGTGGGCCCCGCCGGAGGACGCATGATGGAAACCATGGGGCGGTGGGTGGTTGGTAGTGGGGTGGTAGGGGATGTGGGATCGGAGGTTACAGGGAGTTTGCACGTAGAAGGGCACGAGCGGCTGAGGAAGGGGCGGGGCTAGACGGGCTTTTTAAAGTAGAAGGTACGAGCCGCCGTGGCCACGGGGTATTGAGTGGTGATGGTATTCGCTTGCTGCGGAAGAGAAGGGAAGCGCGTGGGTCAATGCGGCAAAGTTAAGGAGGGGCGTACTGTTACGGGGAGGTAAGGAAGGTATGGGGCTAAGGTGTGGTGAGGACGTGGGCAGCTGTGGAGTAGATGGGCTGAGCGCTTGAGCGCTCTGGTAAGGGCTTAGCTGGGTGAATGCGTGGAGTTGGGTTGCGGCCGGATGGAAGAATGTATTTAAACCAGTTGCGTTGCAGGTGGCAGGGCTGACGTTTGGGACGACAGTCGAAGGGGTGTGTGACACTCCAGAGTTGCGGCTTGCGGGGCACCGGCATGCAAACGTTGTTTGTACCCTCCCGTCCATTGGCACGTTAGCGGGGCTCGATGTCTCCGTGTGCCTGTCACGATGGTACCGTAGCCACCTGCACCCAGCTTGTGTGAGGTGGTGCGCTTACCGTGTTGGTCCATATGTTTTCATTGCAGTGTGAGACACAGCACTGGCGGGCACCCAACTGCTTACGCAGGTGGCTGTGCAGCGCAAGCCGTATGAGTCTTGTATGCACGCGGGGAGTATCTCCCCCGAAGTTGAGCTCCAGGGGAGCACGTTGCTGTTGCGCTAATGCATGCAGATATTGGCGGGGCGGTGTGCCGTTTCGGGGACTCCTGCGTCCTGCCCTGGCTGTTGGCTGCGTTAGCGGTTGGAAAACCCCATGCCCCCGATGACGGGCAGTGGTCCTGTGACTGCTTGTGGAAGGGGCTGGGATTCTTGAAGGGGGCCATACATTTTATGGTACAGGAAATGGTCTGTCCTGCTGTTGGGGATCAGGTGATATTAGCGTTGATGGACTTCTGGGGCAAGGTCACGCAGTCCGTAGTCGGTTTGCGGTCTGCCTGAATTATTTGCAGCTGCACCTGTTGGCTCATGCTTCTCGTGTGTGTTTGCTTCTCTCTCCCATGTACACTCGCTGTACCTCTGTGCTGCCCATGCTTTGGTCCCATCCGGCCGCTGAAGCAGTGCGTAAGGTCAGGAGGTCAGGGGCGGTCTGACGACCACGGAATTTGATTGTGTGCCCGCACGTGTGCAGCTTTGGTGTTTTGTGCTCAACGAACAGCGGCCTGGAACAATGGCAAACAGGCAAAGCCGTCATCAGGACGTACACCATAGGCAGCTCAGCAACCAGCACACCGTCAATACCGTACATGCATACTTGCGCGCAACTTTAGCAAATTACGCTGCCAGAATGACGGGGCTGACATGCCCTCAGCGTTGCCATATCACGCGATGGAAGATTGCTACCAGGGTGGGCATCAGGGCGCAGCTGCAAGAGCTGTCTGGCGCTGTCTGCCCTGTTGGCGGAGCGGACGAGTCAAGCAGTCATTCAGTGTTACACGGCGAGGGTTATTTACCCTCCGCAAATGCAACGACCCATGTACGAGCCGGAGGCTCAAGGGTCTCCATGCGTAGAACCAAGAATGTTTTGTCTCTTAGACCAAATCTCCGATACAAACCTGCTAGCTTCACCTGATCAAGCAGTTTGTAAAGCCCTGCGCCACAACGTTACGGGCCCATGGCTTCCCATTCAGTTCTCCCCTGGTTCGGCCCATAGATACATCATTCTGTGGGCCACAACGACTCAAGCGCCGTTTGTCTGATACAGCAAACACAGCAGTGCCCCAGTCTAGCAACACGACATGCTGCGCCGCACCTTGCTGCGCACTCCCGCACTGCAATGGCATCCTTACAGGATGATTGTGCGCAGTGAGCCGCCCACCACCATACGGACTGCTACCATACCGCCACACACAGCACAGGCCCCTTGTCCGCAACCATGCACCACCGTACAGGATGCCAACGTACGGAACACGCCTTGACATCCCAAACGCTACCTTTGGAGACCTGCTCACAGTTTCATGGTCACCACGCAACCTCACTTGACACCCAGCAGGCTGGTCAGAGTATCCTTGTCGTTCGCCCGCAGCGTCAGCCCCGGCACGCCCCGCCCCACCGCCGCCAGCGCCCCCCGCGCCGCCTCGCACACAGCCTCGAGGGCCTGTTTCGTTTCTGTAATCGCTACCTTGCGTTTTGTCCGCCCCCGGGTGCTCACCACCAGCTCCACCTTGGTCAGACTCTGTGACTCTGCACATAGCGTGAACAGCACACCGGGTGCGTCGTGCTGGAGGAAGGATGAGTCGGCCCCGGCCTCAGGGGCGAGCGCGGGGCAGGTGGCCGTGGCGTGCCCGTCCCCGGCGGCGGCG
>VFQN01002828.1_pt1 | contig 25964 bp, 27 predicted proteins | sample 3512371 | NCBI WGS metagenome assembly VFQN01 (sample SAMN10412370, study PRJNA504923) | tailings metagenome | isolation source: Replicate 2 from Balatoc abandoned mine | place: Philippines: Itogon, Benguet | collected 2017-08-28 | reverse complement strand
GACCTACACGGGGTGGTCCTACTACGTGTTTCGCGGCAAGGTCAAGGCGGGCGAGGGCTACCACTGATGGAAGCGGGTCCCCGACGTCCTTCGTGGCTGCGCCGCTTGGGCTGGTTGGTGGCGATCTGGACTGCGAGCGTTCTGGCGCTCGGCGTCGTCGCTCTTGCCTTTCGGTGGCTGATGACCGCTGCGGGACTGACGGCGTAGGTCACGCGTCCTCGAGCGCCCATCCGCGCTCCGTCACTATCTCGAGTTACTTGATCGACGAACCCATGCTGCCGGCAGCTTGCGGGTTTCGGCCAACAGCGCTTCCCACACATGCTGGGCGGCAAAACTGTGATGACGGCCACGTGAGCGCACTAGGCAGCCTCGCCGATTCAGGTCCTTTTCTGCCAAAGGGATCGCCTCGCTCACATCCAGGCTCAGTGCTGCGGCACCGTTGAGAAGCGCGACCATATTGGTTTCACGCGCCGCATACACCAAGTCCTCGAGCGCATCGGACTCCAGGCGCACAGTCGGCTTCAGTCCCAGCGCGGCAAAGGCGTTGTCAAGCTGGCGTCGCATTGCGTACTCGCTCGGCAGCAAGGCAAGGGAGTGACTCGCGATCTCGGCGAGCTCCGGCCGGCGCCGGCGCCGTCGCAGCTTGGATCCTACGGCCACCACGGGTTCGTCGAAACATGCCAGGATCTCCAGACCGGCATGCGGCTCCGGATCGAAGGTGACGGCGAGATCGAAATCGCCGCGCAGCACGCCCTCAACCAATGCCTGCGCGGTCCGTCTGCGCAGCGCCACCGAAAGCTCCGGCCACTGCGCTTGCGCCGTGCGCACGACGGGGAGCACCCAGCATCCAGCGTAGGACTGCACGAGGCCGATACGGACGAGTCCCGCAACGGTGTTCGCAAGCTCACGCGCGTCGCGCAACGCGGCCTGCAATTCCCTGAGGCAGGCTGAGACTCGACGATCAAGCTCGTGTCCGGAGGCTGTTGCCACGGCGCGCCCGCTCGTACGGTCGAACAGCTGCACATCGAGGGTCGTTTCCAGCAGCGCGATCTGCTCTGACAGGGCGGCTTGCGAGATCGATGCATCGCGCGAGGCCGCGTTGAAGCTGCGCGCTCGCATCGCTTTCGTGAAGTAGCGCAGCTGGCGCAAAGAAACGAGATCAAGCGGGTCGCGGTCGCGTGTGGACATGGCTATCGGATTATCCGATAGATGCAACCCAAAAAAGCGAATTGCTGAGACGGGCAGGGCTGCCGACACTAAAGATACGAGACGGCTCCAAGCGAGAGAACACCGATGAAAAGACGCAACTTCCTGCAGTGCGCGGGCGCGGCAACCACAGCTTCAGCCCTCGGCGTGATTCCCTCGGTCTACGCCCAAGCATTCCCTTCGAAGCCGATCCGCATCATCTGCCCGTATCCGCCAGGGGCCACCACCGATGCCGTTTCCCGCCTGATGGCGAACGCACTGCAATCGGAGAGCGGCGCCACCGTGATCGTCGACAACCGCAGCGGCGCGGGCGGCAACCTCGGAACCGAGGCGGTCGCACGCGGAGAGCCCGACGGCTACACGCTGCTGTTGGGCGCGCTCGGACCGCTGGCCGCAAACCCTGCGCTGTACCCCAAGCTCAACTTCGATCCGGCCAAGGACTTCACGCCGCTGGCATTGGCCGCCTCGGTGCCGCTGATCTGGGCCGTGCATCCCTCCTTTCCGGCGACGACGGTCAAGGAGGCACTCGAACTGCTGCGCAAGAATCCCGGGAAGTTTTCCTATGCCTCCGCCGGCAACGGCACGCCACAGCACCTGGCGGGCGAGCTCGTCAAGCGGCAGACCGGCACGTCGATTCTGCACATTCCATACCGAGGCTCCGCCCCTGCGCTCAACGATGTGCTGGGGGGCACGGTGCAGATGGTGCTCGAGGCAACGCCGGCGATCCTGCAGCATGTGCAGAGCGGGCGTCTCAAGGCGTTGGCCGTAACTGCGGCCCAGCGCCTCGCCTCGCTGCCCAATGTGCCGACGCTCAAGGAATCGGGCGTGGACGCGGAGATCGGCGGCTGGTACGGTTTCCTCGCGCCGGCCGCGACTCCGCCGGACCGCAGGGAGTGGCTGGTTAAGCACATGAGCGCAGCGCTCGCAACCATGGCCACGCAGGAAAAGCTGGCTGAACTTGGTTCGGTACGCGTCGACAACTCGCCCCAGGCGTTCGCCCGCCTCATTGCAACTGAGCGGGCACGCTGGCAGAAGCTGATCCGCGACGTCGGCATCAAGCTGGACTGAAAGCAGGGCCCCATCTATGCCGCACCTCGTCATCGAAGTATCGCCATCGCTGCTTGCTGCGATCGAATGGGAGCCTGAACTGCACTCACTGCACGTTGCACTAGCGGAGCGCGGGTGGGCCAGGCTCGCAGATCTCAAATCACGCGTGACGCCAATCGCCATGGAACTTTGCGGAGTCGACCGGCAGGCGCAGCAACTGATTGCGACCCTGACCCTCACCAACCCGCGGCCGCCGGAGACCTGCACTGCAATGGCGGAGATGGTGTTCGATCACCTCTGTCGCGTTGTCGGAGCGCAGTCCGAGACGGCGTCCTGGGTGCAGTGCTGCATGTTCCTCCAGACGCACCCGAAGTCGCATTACCTTAAGCGGCAATGGAACGCGCCGCTTCCGCCCGCCCACTGAGTTCCGGCTCTTCATGCAGAGGCGCATCGTCAAAGCATTCCAACGCGTACCAATTGACCCACAAGGAGAAGTCATGACAACCAGAAATGAGCCCAAGGACATTGGTCGCCGATCGCTGTTGAGCGGCACTGCCGCAACGGTTGCAGCCTCTGCGCTTGCAGCCAACTCGAGCCATGCTGCACCGGCACGCGCATCGAAGTCGACTCGGGCCGGCGCGGGCCGCTTCTGGCCCAATGGCGCACGACTCGTGATCTCGATCTCGATGCAATTCGAATCGGGCGCTCAGAGCGAGCATGAGAACGGTTCACCGTTCCCGCCGATGGACAAGAAGTTTCCCGATCTGCCAGCACGCACCTGGTTCGAATACGGCGTGCGCGAAGGCATTCCCCGCATGCTCGACCTGTGGGACAAGCACGGCGTGAAGGTCACCTCGCACATGACGGGCCAGGCAGTCGAGCGCAACCCGCAGCTTGCCAAGGAGATCGTGCAGCGCGGGCATGAAGCCGCCGCGCACGGGCAAACCTGGACGCCGCACTGGACCATCACGCCCGAAGAAGAGCGCGCCTCATACCAAGCCAACATCGACGCCTTGATGAAAGCCACCGGCACGCGCCCGGTGGGCTACAACGCGTTCTGGCTGCGCGGTACCCCGCACACGCTAGGCATCCTGCAGGAACTGGGCTTCATCTACCACATCGACGACCTGTCGGCTGATGAGCCTATGACCACGACGGTCAACGGCAAGCCCTTCGCGATCGTGCCCTACACGCTGCGCATGAACGATATCGGCCGCTTTGGCGCCGAGGGCCCTCTGACCGCCGCCGCTTTCGGGCAGGAACTGAAGGACGAGTTCGACCAGCTCTACGCCGAGGCAGCTGGTCGTCGCCGGATGATGTCGATCTCAACGCACGACCGTATCGCCGGTACGCCGGCACGCGTGAAGCGGATTGGCGAATTCCTGGCCTATGCGAAGCAGCACCCCGGCGTGGCATTCGTGCGCAAGGACGAGATTGCGCAATGGGCACTCTCGATGTCAAACGTGCCGAACAAGGCTTGAGCCGCTACAGGCCCGGTACGCCATGTCTTCCATTGGTCGCCCCCTGCCCTGGATCGCCGCGGCCCTGACGCTCGCTACCGGCGGGCTGGGGCTCTCCAGTTTCTCTTCTATCCGGCGTCGACAACCTGGCCTGAACGGCCTGAAGGAGCCACTTTCATGACTCAACGGCGCCGGATACTCGTCGCAGTGTGTGCTGTAACCGCACTCGCGCCCGCCTTGGTCGCGGCGCAGGCGTGGCCGACCAAGCAGCCGATCAAGATCGTTTCGCCCTATGCGCCGGGAGGTACGACCGATGTCCTGGCGCGGCTGCTGGCGGCGTCGCTACAGGGCAAGCTCGGCCAGAGCGTCATCGTCGAGAACAAGGCCGGCGCCGGCGGCAATATCGGCACGGACATGGTCGCGAAGGCGTCGCCGGACGGCTACACGCTGTTGCTGGCGGCGAGTGGGCCGATCGTCATCTCGCCGTCGCTGTACACCAAGCTGCCGTACCAGCCAATGAGGGACCTCAGCTTCGTAACGCCGATCGCCGAGGCCGCGTTCGTCGTGCTCGTCAACCCCGCCTCGGGCATCAACTCGCTAAAGGATCTGATCGATCGCGCCAAGAAGGGCGAGAAGATCAATTTCGCATCGGCCGGTTCAGGAACGCCGCAGCACATCATCGGCGAGATGCTGAACCAGCGCGCCGGCATCAAGATGCAGCACATCCCGTACAAGGGCTCTGGCCCGGCGATGAACGACCTGCTCGGCGGACAGGTGTCGGTGTCGATCGAGAACCCGGTGCCAGCGACGCCGCACGTGCAGGCCGGCAAGATCAAGATCCTGGCCAGCACCGGTGCCAAGCGATCGGTCGCCTTTCCCGACGTCCCGACCGTGGCCGAGTTGGGGCTGCCGGGTTTCGACGCCAAGCCATGGTATGGCCTGCTCGCGCCGGCCGGGCTCGACCCGGCCATCGCACAGAAGCTCAATGCCGCCGTGCGCGAAACGCTGGCGCAAACCGACGACAAAGTGCGGCTGTTCGCGCTCGGGGCCGAGCCGATGTCGATGACGCCGGCGGAGTTCCAGAAGTTCGCGCAGGCGGAACTGCAGAAGTGGTCGCAGGTGGTCAAGACTTCCGGCGCCACAGCCGACTGACGTCAAGCACCGAACCCGATGAGCGACACGATTCCTCAGCTTTCGCCCGACGCGCTTCGCACGCTCGCTGCGTGCTACGTTGCGCGGGCCGACTGCCCGTGCGGCGTGCTGCGCTGCCCCGGCTGGGAATCGCTGTCGGCAACCTTCGACGAGACGTTGTTGCGCCGGGTCGGACGCACCGGAGGTGACGACCCCTACGAGGAACCGACGTACGAGGAGCATCATCCCGGTGGCACGCGCTACGACTCGCCATGTGCGCCGATCACCCTCGACCACTTTCCGTACAACCGCTGCGACGTCTGGCAGTGCGTGCTTTGCGCGCGCGTCTTTCTTCGCTACACGGAGTACGGCGGCTACTACGTGGACCGGCGCATCCGCGAACTCGATCCCGCGCTCCTGCTCGACTGGGCCTACCTGCTGCGAAAGGAATGAACGGTGCAAAGCCGCCCGATCGTCGTCGTGATCGATGACTATGAGCATGCTGCTCGCAGGCTGGCCGACTGGTCGGCCGTCGAAGCGTTGGCCGAACTGCGCGTGTACAACGCTCCGCTCGCGGGCCATGCGCTGTTGCAGGCCGTAGAGCCGGCGGACGCGCTGGTGTTGATGCGCGATCGCACGCCGGTTGATGGTGCGTTCGTCGACGCAATGCCGAACCTCAAGTACCTCGTGTTCACCGGCACGCGCAACGCCGCGCTCGACTTGGCCGCGCTGCAGCGGCGCGGCGTGCCGGTCAGCTATACCGAATGGGGGCCGTCGAAGGAAAGCACCTGCGAGCTGGCCTGGGCGCTGATCCTGGCGGCCGCGAAGCGCCTGCCACAGGCGGTGCAGGCGCTGCAGGCCGGCCAGTGGCGCGACGGCGGCGAGCTTGGCGAAGTGCTGCACGGCCAGCGCCTGGGGCTGATCGGCCTCGGTGAGATCGGCGGCCGCATGGCGCGCGTGGGCAGCGCCTTCGGCATGGAAATCGTGACCTGGAGTCCGCGCATGACGCCCGAACGCGCGGCCGCGCACGGCGTGCACGCCGTCTCGCTGGATGAACTGCTGCAGACGTCGAAAGTGCTGAGCCTGCACCTCGTGATGACCGAGGCCACGCGCCACTTGATCGAGGCGGTGCGCCTCGCGCAGATGCGTCCTGACGCGATCCTCGTCAACACCTCGCGCGCTGGCCTGGTCGACGAAGCGGCGCTGGTCGACGCTCTGCGCTTAGGCCGACCCGGCGTGGCCGCGCTCGATGTCTATGCGCAGGAGCCACTGGCCGACGGACATCCGCTGCGCTCGCTGCCGAACGCGCTGCTGTCGCCCCACCTGGGGTTCGTGTCGCAGCAGGTGTTCGCGCGCTTCTATGCGGATGCGGCCGAAGGCGTGCTGGCGTGGCTGCGCAAGGAAGCGCTGCCGCGGCTCATGGCGAAAACCTGACTCGTCGCTGGTTGTCGCAACCGCTATCGCGTCGACTTAACGGACCAGCGGGGAGGCCGCGGCGGCAGATTAGCCATCGGCGCGTCTCGCAGGCGCTGCGACGCACGCGTATGGTGGCGCGTGTGCGAACGTGGGACTATGAAGCGGGACCATGCCCCCTAGCAGCGCTCAGCTCAAGCCTTGCCTGCGTGCCGTTTCAGTTCACCGACGATGTCATCGACATAAGCGTCGCCTATGCATCGCAACGCCAGCGGCGCGGCTAACGCATTGACCCTAGATCCGGCAGTTGGCACCTGCGAATCGCCGGTGAACTCAAGGCTGGCGCGGTGTTGAGCTGATCTTCCGCACTCACCCCATGGGTGAGGCAAGACAAAGGGCGCTGGCGGCGCGCGCTGGGGCTGGCGGATCGGGCCAGCAGTCGCAGGTGGTGGACACCCTGGGCGGGTGCATGCACGTACGCTGGGACGAACACGCGGCGGCCACGCCGCACGGCCAGATGGTGTTCTTCGCCGAGTTCCTGGCGGCCACGGTCGTGCTTTAGCGCTGGGTGGGTGCGTGTCCGCTCCAGTACCGCAGCGGCAACGCGCCGGCCAAGCGCGACGTGCTGGGCACGCTGGTGCTGGCGCTGCTGGCCGGGCACCGGCGCTACGCGCACGTCACCGCGCTGCGCGGCAGTGCGGTGGCCGCGCAGGCCCTGGGGATGAACAAGGTGCTCAGCGAAGACGCGCTGCGCCGGGCGATGTAGCGCATCGACGAGGCGGCCAGCACGGCCTGGATGCGCCCGGCCTTGATGCACTCCGTGCGCGAGGCGCTGGATGACTCGCTGATCGTGCTGGCGCGCGAGATGGGGCTCACGGTGCGCGAGGAGCCGCATTCGATAGACCAATGGCAACTCGACGCGAAGTGCGGCCGCCGGCGCGAGGCCTTCGCTTGCGGCACCGCGGCCGTCGTCACGCCGATCGGCAAGGTCAAGCGACAGTGCCACGAGTTCACGATCGGCGACGGCGACGGCGACGGCGACGCAGGCGAAGCGACGGGCCGGCTGAAGGCCGCGCTGCTCGAAATCCAGAAAGGGCGCGCAGCGGATCGCCATGGCTGCCTGGACCGGCTGTACCGAGGGGCGGACGCACGATCCGTGCAAAGCCGCAGCCCGTTGTCCGAGCGGGCGAGGCCATCGGCTTCGTTGGCCTGGGCGTGATGGGCCAGCCGATGGCACTCAAGCTGGCCCGGGCGGGCACGCCGCCGGAGGTCTGGAACCGCTCTCCGGCGGCCGCAGAACCGCCTTGCGACGCGGGGGCGACATGGTCGAGAGTGTCGAGGAAGTCTTCACGCGCGCCCGCTTATGATCCTCATGCTGGTCAGTGAAGCGGCGCTGGACGCCGTGCTGAGGCGTGGCATGCCCGGGTTCGCGGCGTTGGTCACCGGCCGAACCATCGTCTCGATGGGATCGAATGCGCGGGGCTACTCGCGCGCGCTCGCGGCGGGCGTGACCGCAGCCGGTGACCGCAACGTCGAAGCGCCGGTGTCCGGGTCGCGCAAACCGGCCGAGGCCGGCCAACTTGTCGCGATGCTGGGCGGCGAGCCGGATGCCGTGGCCGAGGTCCGCCAGCTGCTCGCGCCGATGTGCCGCGAGACCGTGCTCTGCGGCCCCGGTCGGCAGCGCGATGCTGATGAAGCTGACGGTTGTTCCTCAACACGATGCTGGCCGACCTGGCCGAAGCGGTGCACTTGCCGATCGGCACGGCCTGGATCTCGGCACGCTCCAGCAGGCGATCGATGCGGGCCTGATGAGCTGCGACTTCACTCGCCTAGCTGCGACGCGCTTCGTCAATTGTCGTCCTTCCTGACGAAGACCACCGTGCTGCTGGCGGCACTGCGCGCCGGCGCGGGGTCGTTCATGCTGGCGAGCTACTATGCGCGTGAGGCCGAGACGTCGTCCGACGTCATCCAGCGTCTCGCTGATGCTGGGCGTGCTCGCGTAGGTCGAGCCGCGCTGGCAGATGGCCGCGGGGTGTCCAACCGGCAATTTGGCGCGATTTCCACAGCTCTGCCTCTGGCTTGCGTTGCAACTCAAGGGACAGCAGGCAGATCTCGATGCCTGCTCGACTCAGGCGCGGCCAGCGCCAAGTTCAGTAGCGATGACGTCAATCAGCGCGCGCACACGTCGGGGCTGCACACGCGTCGGGGGATACACGATCTGCAGCCCTGTCCGCCCGGCCGAGAATGCGCCCAGCAGCTCTATCAGTCGCCCGCTGTCCAGATCCGCCTGTACATCCCAGACGGACTTCAGGCACAGGCCATGCCCCTGCAGGCACCAGCGCCGGACGAGGTCGCCGTTGTTGGCGATGCGCCGCCCGCGTACCGTGACGACGTGCGGCTCGCCGTTGACCCGAAATGACCAGGCGCGATCGCTGTTGATGCCGAAGCGCATCACGATGCAGTCGTGCCTGAGCAGGTCGTCGGGGTGCTGCGGCGTGCCGTTGCGAGCCAGATACTCGGGCGATGCACAGACCACCCGGCGGTTCTCGCCGATCGGCTTGGCCTTGAGGGTGCTGTCGGCGAGCGTTCCGTAGCGCACAGCGAAGTCGATGCCCTGGCCGACCAGGTCGACGAAGCTGTCGGTCAGGTTGAGATCGACGGTCACGTCGGGATGCTGTTCGAGAAAGCGGTCAAGGATCGGCACGATGCGGCTCTGACCGAGGTCCACGGGTGCACTCAGCCGCACCGGCCCGGAGATCTTCTGAGCTCCGAGGCGCACGAGGCTTTCCAACTCGTCCGCTTCGGCCAACAGCCGGCGTGCTCCTTCGGCAAGCGTGCGTCCCTCGTCGGTCAGGCTGATCGAGCGCGTGGTACGCGTCAGCAGCGTGACCCCGTAGTAGGACTCCAGCGTCGCCAGGCGTTCAGACACGGAAGCGGGCGACAGCCCCAGCTCACGGCCGGCGGCCGACAAGCCGCCCTTCTCGATGATCGTGAGGAACAGCGCGAGGTTGTCGAGCATCTTTCGTAATCTCCAAAATATTATTTCCTGTTCAATCGAATTATCAAATCAATCCGCAAAGTCTACAGTCTGAACCGGACTTCTCGAGGAGCACACCATGCGTCTGGACCACGTCACCATCCGCACCCGTGACATCGCGGGGACGCTGACGTTCTTCGAGTCGGTGTTCGATCTGCACAGCGGCACCCGGCCCCAGGCGATCCAGCGCATCCCCGGGCATTGGCTCTACGCCGACGGCGCACCGGTGGTCCACATCATTGGTTCGAGCGGCCACGGCGTCGGTCAACCCGCGGAAGCGATCGACCACGTGGGCTTCCGCCTGGAGGGGTACGCCGACTTCCGCGCCAAGCTTGAACGGCTGGGCATCCGCTACTCGACGATGGATCTGGTCGAACTGCAGGAGCGCCGGTTGTTCTTCCGTGCGCCCGGCGGGCCGTTGCTGGAAGCCGTCTTTTCTGAACCCGTTCCCCAGGAGAATGAACATGAGCTTCACTGAGAACACCGTGTCCGTCGTCGTCGGCGGCCACACGGGCATCGGCCGCGCCGTGGCGCAGGCGCTGGGCCAGCGTGCCGGGCGCGTCGTGGTCGCCAGCCGCCGCAACGGACTGGACATTGCCGACCCCACTGCCACGGATCGCTACTTTGACCAACTGGGGCCGGTGGACCACGTGGTCTTCACCGCCGGCTCCCAGGCGCCGGGCGGCAGACTGGCCGACGTCGAATTGGCCGCCGCCAAGGCGGCGTTCGACGTGAAGTTCTGGGGCAGCCTGGCCGTGGCCAAGGCGGCCGCCAAGCACCTGCGCCCAGGCGGCACGTTGACGCTGACCACGGGCTTCCTGGCGCGGCGCACCGTGCCCGGCACCTTCGTCAAGACGGCCATGAACGCCGGCCTGGAAGCCGTGGCCAAGGTCCTGGCGCGCGAACTGGCGCCGATCCGGGTCAATGTCGTCAGCCCCGGCCTGACCGATACCGAAGCCTACGAGGCGATGGACGCCACATCGCGCCGCGCGATGCTCGACCGCGCGGCCGGCAACCTGCCCGCGGGCCGCCATGGCCGTCCGCAAGACCTTGCCCAGGGCTACCTGCTGGCGATCGACAACCCCTTCATGACCGGCGCCGTCATCGACATCGATGGCGGGGCGCTCATCAACTGAAACGCCATCGCCATGCGTGGTTGCGAGACGAAATCTTTGCACTGACACACGGAACACATCATGTCCAACACCAACAAGCTCTTCACGCCGGTCCAGGTCGGCCCACTCGCGTTGCCCAACCGCGTGGTCATGGCACCGATGACGCGGTCGCGCAGCACCCAGCCCGGGGACGTGCCCAACGCGCTGAATGCCACGTACTACGCGCAGCGCGCCAGCGCCGGCCTGATCGTCTCCGAGGCCACCCAGATCTCGCCCCAGGGCAAGGGCTACTCGTTCACGCCAGGCATCTACAGCGATGCGCAGGTCGCGGGCTGGCGGCTGGTGACCCGCGCCGTGCACGATGCGGGTGGGCGCATCTACCTGCAACTCTGGCACGTGGGCCGCATGTCGCACCCCGCCTTCCACGACGGCGACCTGCCCGTGGCGCCCTCAGCCGTTCCGTTCGAGGGCGCAATCTGGATGGTCGACCCGGCCACGGGTCAAGGCGGCATGCACGCCAGCCCGACGCCGCGGGCGCTCAGCCGCGACGAGATCCATGCCATCGTCGCCGACTACCGGCACGCCGCGCGCAACGCCATCGCCGCCGGCTTCGACGGCGTGGAGGTCCATGGGGCCAACGGCTACCTCATCGACCAGTTCCTGCGCACGACCTCCAACGTGCGCACCGACGAGTACGGCGGCTCGCGCGAGAACCGCCTGCGCTTTCTCAAGGAGGTCATCGACGCGGTGGCCGACGAGGTCGGCGCGCACCGCACGGCGATCCGCCTGGCGCCGTTCCTGACGGCCCGCGGCATGGCCTGCCCCGACATCCTGCCGACCATCCTGGAAGCAGCGAGCTACCTGGATGCCAAGGGCATCGCCTACCTGCACCTGGTCGAAGCCGACTGGGACGACGCACCCGAGTTCACCGAGGACTTCCGTCGTGACATCCGGTCGCGCTTCAAGGGGCCGATCATCGTGGCAGGCAAGTACGACAAGGACCGTGCCCAATGGGTGCTGGACAAGGGCTACGCCGACCTGGTGGCGTTCGGCCGGCCGTTCGTGGCCAATCCGGACCTGCCGCGCCGCTTCGCAGAAGACCTGCCGCTTGCAGACTTCGATGGCAGTGCACTGTTCGGTGGTACAGCGCGAGGCTACAGCGACTACCCTGCCTGGGTGTAACGGGCGGAATCATCGACTCCGTTCGCCACGGACGTGGCGGTGTTTCCTTGGATTGGAGAGAGCGTATGCACATCGACTTGAGCGGCAAGACCGCAATCGTCACGGGATCCACCGCGGGCATAGGACTGGCGATCGCCAAGGGGCTCGCGCAGAGCGGCGCTCGCGTTGTGGTCAACGGACGCAGCGAAGCCACCGTGGACCGTGCACTGGCCGAGATCGCGGCACAGGTGCCCAAGGCAGGCGTCAAGGGGTTCGTCGGCGACCTCGGTACCGCCGAGGGCGCCGCAGCCCTGTTGGCGGCAAACCCTGTTGCGGACATCCTGGTCAACAACCTGGGCATCTTCGGTCCGCGGGACTTCTTCGAAACACCCGACGAAGAGTGGCAACGCTTCTTCGAGGTGAACGTGCTCTCGGGCGTCCGGCTCGCGCGCGCTTACCTGCCTGAAATGCAAAGGAACGGTTGGGGGCGGGTGGTGTTCATGGCGTCGGAATCCGCCTTCAACATCCCCGCGGACATGATCCACTATGGATTCTCGAAGACGGCGCTGGTCTCGATCGCACGTGGTCTGGCCAAGCGCATGGCAGGCACGGGAGTGACGGTGAACTCCGTGCTGCCCGGCCCCACGTTGTCCGACGGCGTCGCCACGATGCTGGCCGACGAGATCACCAAGACGGGCAAGCCCCTCGAAGAGGTGGCACGCGATTTCGTGCGGGCAAACAGGCCGACCTCCATCATCCAGCGCGCCTCCAGTGTTGAGGAGGTTGCCAACATGGTCGTGTATGCCTGCTCCCTGCAGGCGGCAGCAACCACCGGCGCGGCGCTGCGCGTGGACGGCGGCGTTATCGACACGCTCTAGCGTCTCACCCGCTTCGCCGGCTGGTTGGCGAAAGTCTCGGAAGTCGTCATGAGTGAGAACATCCAGCCCGTGACAGAGCCTCCCATGTAGACGATCGGGCCGCGCATTGCCCTGCATAGGCGGAGCCAGGGGGGCAAGCAGCCCGTCCTGATTGGAAACGTGCTTCACTCCATGTCCAAGGATGCGCTGCCGACGCTGCCAGAGCAGTACGCAGTGGAAGGCCGCACGTAGTCCACGGGACAGAGAGGCCCGCGGCTTGTGCGCTTTCCGTATGGGGATCGCCGAAATCCTTCGTTGCACAGGCGCTGCCGCGCCGGCACATTGTTTGGTTCTGACGCTCCAGGATTGCTGATGAAGACTCCGTCGCAATGGCGGCCGGCTGCCGTCGCGGCGACAACGCCCGACCAGCTGGTGCAGTGGCTGCTCGCAGGCATCGAGTGGAAGACCACCGTGTTCCACGTCGGCCAGTACTGCGGGCGCTGGAAGGCATCGACAGCCGGTCGGGGCCTGGCAAGTTTCCACGCAGTGCTGCGCGGCCGCTGCTGGCTGCATCGACCGGGACATCCGTCGCTCCTGCTGGATGAGGGCGACGCCGTCTTCCTGCTGCACGACGAACCGCATCACCTCTCGCCCGACCCCGACTCGGCGGTGGACCTGAAACGCTTGGCAATGCACCCGACCCTGCCGGTACAGCCCGACGGTACCGCACTGGCCTGCGGCTTCTTCCACTTCGCCGGGCCGCTCAGCACCTGGCTCGCCGCGGCGGTGGGCGAGCCGCTACTGTTGCGCTCGGCGGATGCGCCGGCCGACCTGCGCCACGCCGTGCAATTGTTCGAGTGGATGCGCGACGAGGCCGATCGCAGCGCTTGCGGCTGCAGCGACGACCCCGAGGACCTTCCGTCGCCGCTGCTCGAACGGCTCACGGGCTTGCTCTTCCACTACGTGCTGCGCCACGTGCTGAGCCACGACGGAGAAATCGCCACGCTGGCTGGCCCGTGGGCGCTGGCCCGTCATCCAAGGTTCTCGCCGGTGCTGCAGGCGTTGCTGCAGGCGCCCGAGGAAGACTGGCCCGTCGAGCGCATGGCGGCTCTCGTGCACCTGTCGCGCGCCAGCTTCTTCCGGGCCTTCGTGCAGGCCTGCGGCGAACCGCCGGCGCAGTTCCTGCAGCGCCTACGCATGCAACTCGCCGCGCAGCGGCTGTATCGCGGCGAGAGCATCGAACGCACGGCCGGTCTGGTGGGCTACCAGTCGACGGCCGCATTCACGCGCGTGTTCCAGCGTGTGCTCGGCGAGCAGCCCGGGGCCTGGCAGCGTGCGCGTCGCAGCGCCGGTGCGCGGTCGCATTGAGACGATCGAGCAGCACGACGCGACGCCCGGGTCTGGCTGGATCGTGATGGTGCGTGAAAAATCCTGCGCATCTGCACGACCCCGCCGAGTGACCGCATGACTGCCCCGACCCGCCTGACGCTGCACAACCCGGAATCCGCACCCGAGGCCAGCAGGATCTTCGTCGAGCGTGCGATCAGGAACAACGGCTACATGCCCAACCTGATCGGCGTGCTCGCCAATGCGCCGGTGGCGCTGGAGACCTACTTGACGGTGAGCGAGATCAACAGCCGCGCCAGCCTCTCGCTGGCCGAGCGCGAGGTGGTGCAGATCACCGCCGCACGCATCCACGGCTGCGAGTTCTGCATCGCCGGTCACAGTGCGATCGCGCTGAAGAAGGCCGGCTTCGCGGCCGCCGCAGTGGTCGCGCTGCAGCAGGGGCGGCCGACCGGCGAGATCCGGCTCGATGCGGTGCAGGCCTTCACCGCAGCGGTGATCGCCGCGCGCGGCGCGGTGAGCGGCGCCGCGCTGACCGAGTTCCGCGCGGCGGGCTACGGCGATCAGCAGGCGCTCGAGGTGGTGCTCGGCGTCAGCCTGGCCACGCTGTGCAACTTCGCCAATGCACTGGCCGACAGTCCCGTCAACCCGCAGCTCGAGCCGTTCCGGCCGGGCGTGCTGCAAGCCTGAGGATGGTCGCGATGAGCGCACGCCATCTGCTGGGCACCGACTTCGCCGACTGGCTGGTCGCCCATGCGGCGACCCTCGATGCCGGCGCAAGCGTCTCCGACGAGGTCGTGCCGCGCCTCGGCGCCGCCGGCCTGTTGCGCATCGGCGTGCCGCCGGCACACGGCGGCGGCGGCGGCGACGTGCGCGACGGCGTCGAGGCGATCGCCGCGGTGGCCGAACACTCGCTCACCGCGGCCTTCATGTTCTGGGGCCAGCGTGCCTTCGTCGAGTACCTGCTGCAGAGCAAGAACGACGTGTTGCGCGCACGCTGGCTGCCCGATCTGCTGGCCGGGCGAGCCGCGGGTGCAACCGGGCTGTCCAACGCGATGAAGTTCCTCGCCGGCATCGAGACGCTGCAGTTGAGCGCCGTGCCCGCTGGCGAGGGCTGGCGGCTTGATGGCCGGCTGCCGTGGGTCACCAACCTGCGACCGTCGGGTTTCGTCGTCGCGGCGGCGGTCGAACGCGAGGACGGCGTGCCCTTCGTCGCCGCGTTGCCGTCTGATCGCGCCGGGCTCGCACGCACGCCGGATCTCGACCTGATCGCGCTGCGCGGCAGCCAGACCGCGGCGCTGTCGGTCGACGCACTCGGCGTCCAGCCGGCCGACCTGATCGCCGAGGACGCGCGCGAGTACCTGCCGCGCGTGCGGCCGGCGTTCCTCGGGCTGCAATGCGGCCTGTCGATCGGCCTGGCGCGTGCGGCCTTGCGCGAGGCCGATGCGCTCGCCAGCGGCGCGCGTCCCGTGCTGGCGGCACCGATCGCCGAGGCGCATGCAGCACTGCAGCGGGCCGTGGCCGAACTGCACGAGGGTCTCGCCGACAACCGTTTCGTGCGCCGTGCCGCGCCGCTGTTCCGCATCCGCATCCGCCTGGCAGAGGTGGTGCAGCAGGCGGTGCAGCTCGAACTGCAGGCCACCGGCGGGCGCGCCTACCTGCGCGGCCAGACCGCCTTCGCGCGGCGCTGGGCCGAGGCCGCCTTCGTACCGGTGGTCACGCCGAGCCTGACGCAGCTGGAAGGCGCGCTGTTGAAGGAGGCGCAGGCATCGTGACCGGTCCCACCCGCGACACCCCGACGCTGCAGGCTCGCCAGCTCGCCTTCGCCTACCCGGGCGGGCGTTGCGTCTTCGAGGGCGTGAGCCTCACGGTCCAGCCGCGCGAGATCGTCGCGCTGCTGGGCGGCAGCGGCTGCGGCAAGTCCACGCTGCTGCGCGTGCTCGCGCGTCTCGTCCTGCCCACGCGCGGCGAGCTGCGTTTCCTCGGCGAGCCTCTGGCCGAACCGCACCCGCGCGCTGCGCTGCTGTTTCAGCAGCCCAGCCTGCTGCCCTGGCTGAGCGTGGCCGGCAACGTCGGCTTCGGGCTCGACTTCCGCCACCAGCCGGCGCTCTCTCAACCGGCGCGCGCCGAGCGCGTGCGCGCCGCGATCGCCGCGGTCGGGTTGGCCGGCTGCGAGTCGCTGCGGCCCTCGCAGTTGTCCGGCGGTATGGCGCAGCGCGTCGCGCTGGCCCGTGCGCTCGCGCGCGAGCCGCAACTGCTGCTGGCCGACGAACCCTTCTCGGCACTGGACGCGATCACCCGCGCGCAGATGCAGACGCTGCTGGTCGACGTGGTCCACCGCTGGCACACCGCCGCGCTGCTGGTCACCCACGACATCGACGAGGCACTGCTGGTGGCCGATCGCGTGCTGCTGCTCGGCGAGCGCGCGCCGGGCGCACCGGCGGGCGTGCTGCAGGAGTGGCGCATCGACCTGACCCGCCCGCGCGAGACAAGGCCCGAGGCCCTCACCGCGTTGCGCTTCGAGATCCTGACCGCGCTGCAGACGCAGCGCCTGGCCGCCTGAACAACGGACTCCACCATGACCCACGACCCACGACCCGACTACCGACACCTCTGCGCCTCGTCCGACTGCGATTGCGGCCTCACGCGGCGCGACTGGCTGCGGTTGTCGGCGCTGGCGAGTGCATCGCTGGCTGCGCCGCTGCTGGCTGCCGGTGACGTACGCGCGCAGGCCATCAAGGGCGACGACCAGCCGGTGAAGATCGGCTACCTGCCGATCACCGACGCGACGCCGCTGCTGGTCGCGCATGCGCGCAAGGGCTTCGAGGCCGAGGGCCTGAAGACCGAGGCGCCGCGACTGTTCCGCAGCTGGGCGCAGATCGTCGAGGCCTTCGTGTCGGGCCAGGTCAACGTCATCCACCTGCTCACGCCAGCGGCGCTGTGGGTGCGTTACGGTTCGAAGTTCCCCGCGAAGATCGTCGCCTGGAACCATGTCAACGGCTCGGCACTGACCGTCGCACCGAACATCAACAGCGTGGCCGAGCTCGGCGGCAAGGTGGTGGCGGTGCCGTTCTGGTACTCCATCCACAACATCCTGCTGCAGCAACTGCTGCGTGCCGAGAAGCAGGTGGTAGTGACGAAATCGCGGGATGCGCAGATCGCTCCCAACGAGGTGAACCTCGTCGTCTTGCCGCCGGCGGAGATGGTCTCGGCGCTGGCGGCGAAGTCGATCGCCGGCTTTATCGTCGCCGACCCGTTCAATGCCGCGGCCGAGATCAACGGCGTCGGCAAGGTGCTGCGCTTCTCGGGCGACGTGTGGAAGAACCACGCCTGCTGCATCACCTTCCTGGCCGAACGCGACCTGGCCGACAAGCCCGAGTGGGCGCAGCGCGTGACCAGCGCGATCGTCAAGGCACAGGCCTGGACGCGCGGCAACCAGCTCGATGCGGCGCGGCTGTTGTCGAACGCCGGCGAGGGTCGCTACACGCCGCACCCGCTGGGCACCTTGTCCAAGGTGCTGGCCGCGACCGACTACGCCGGCTACGAGGCCAGCGGCGTGGTGCGCCACAAGGGCTGGCTGCAACGCCGCATCGACTTCCAGCCCTATCCCTACGCCAGCTACACCGAGGAGCTGGTGCGCGCGATCCGCGCCACCAAGGTCGAGGGCGACAACAGGTTCCTCGAGACGCTCGATCCGAAATTCGTCGCCGGCGACCTGGTCGACGACCGCTTCGTGCGCAAGGCCATCACTGCCGCGGGCGGGCCGCAGGTCTTCGGCCTGCCGGCCGACTACACGCGCAAGGAAGTGGTGTTGGTGTGAGCGCGGCGCTGAGTACCTCCGCCGCCGACACACCCATACCCCTCGTGCGGCGGCGCGTGCGCTGGCTGCCCTGGCTGGGTTTTGCGCTCGCGCTGGTCGGGTGGTGGGGCGGCACGGCGCTGCTCGACGCGCGCACGCCGATCGCCGCGGCCTTCGCGCCGTGGCCGGCGCTGCAGGCGCTGCTGCGGTTGCTCGGCGAAGCCGAACTCTGGCTGCACCTGGGCCTGAGTCTGCAGCGTGTCGGCGTGGGGCTCGCGCTTGCAGTGGCGATCGGCGTGCCGTTGGGCGTGCTCACCGGGCTGTCAAAGCGCTTCGCCGAGGCCAGCTCGCCGCTGTTCCAGTTCCTGCGCATGGTCTCGCCGCTGTCGTGGATGCCTCTGGCGGTGATGGTGCTGGGCGTGGGCGATGCACCGGTGTATTTCCTGCTCGCCTTCGCCGCGGTCTGGCCGGTGCTGCTGAACACCGCGGCCGGCGTCACCCAGCTGGATCCGAACTGGCTGCTGCTGGCGCGCAGCCTGTGCGCCACGCGGCGCGAGCTGGTGTGGCGTGTGGTGCTGCCCGGCATCGCGGCGCACATCCTCACCGGCGTGCGGCTGGCCATCGGCATCATCTGGATCGTGTTGGTGCCGGCGGAGATGCTCGGCGTGTCGGCCGGGCTCGGCTACTTCATCCTCGACACGCGCGACCGGCTGGCCTATTCGGAGCTGATGGCTGCGATCGTGCTGGTGGGCGCGCTCGGCTTCGCGCTCGACCTCGCCGCGCGCCGGGTACACGCCTGGTGGTCGCTGCGCTGAGCGCGCACGAGGCGCGGGGTGAGCTCGCAACACATGCGGCATCCTCGTGACCAGGATGCCCCCACGCCGCTTGCCTCCCTTGGTATCAGCGCAGATATTCGCGACGTGGGCCCAGCCGCAAGGCCGATGAGCCATACGCCGCAGGCGACGAGAAGACAGCCCGCCTGCGTTCGCCGTCGCGCCCCGCCCGCACTTTGCTCAGTCAACCTTGACTCCGCGCAGTCGCAGCGCGTTGGCAATGACGCTGACAGAAGACATCGCCATCGCGGCAGCCGCGACGACGGGCGACAACAGCAAGCCAAAGAACGGATAGAGCACGCCCGCAGCGAGCGGGATGCCCGCGACGTTGTAGGCGAAGCTGAGGAACAGGTTCTGTCGGATGTTGCGCATCGTCGCGTGCGACAGCGTACGGGCTCGAACGATGCCCATGAGGTCGCCCTTGAGCAGCGTGATGCCGGCGCTCTCCATCGCGACGTCGGTGCCGGTTCCCATGGCCACCCCCACCGTGGCCTGGGCCAGTGCCGGCGCATCGTTGACGCCATCGCCGGCCATGGCGACGACCCGCCCTTCGCCCTGCAGGCGCTTGACCACAGCGGCCTTGTCTTCGGGGAACACTTCGGCGACTACCTCGTCGATGCCCAATTGACGCCCGACCGCGTCCGCTGTGGTTTTGCCGTCGCCTGTCAGCATGACCACTCGAACGCCGGCAGCCTGCAGCGCCTTGAGCGCCTGAGGAGTTGTCGCCTTGATGGGGTCCGCTATCGCGACGAAGCCGGCCAGCTTTCCACCGATGCTGACGAAGATGACCGTCGCGGCCTTCTGCCGCTGCGCTTCCGCCACGGCTGCGAGACCGCTGGAGTCGACGCCGTGCTCTGCCAGGAACTTGGGGCTTCCGGAGACAACGGTCTGTCCATCCACGGTCCCGATGACACCCTTGCCGACCGGCGAGTCGAAGTCGACAACCTGCGACAGGGCTAGCTTGCGCTCCTGCGCATCTATCACGATGGCCATCGCCAGCGGGTGTTCGCTGGCGCGCTCGACACTCGCGAGCTTCTGCAGCACGTCGTCGGCGGAGAAGCCCGTCACCGGCTCGATGTGAACGACCTTGGGGCGGCCCTCCGTCAAGGTGCCCGTCTTGTCGACGACGAGCGTGTCGACCTTCTCCATCTTCTCAAGCGCCTCGGCATCGCGGATAAGGACACCGTGCTGGGCGCCCTTGCCAACGCCCACCATGATGGACATCGGCGTAGCCAGGCCCAGTGCACAAGGGCAGGCGATGATGAGTACAGCCACGGCTGTGATGAGGGCGTAGCTGAACGCCGGTGACGGACCCCAAACGAGCCAGGCGACAAACGTGAGTACCGCGACCAGGATGACCACGGGCACAAACCAACCCGCGACCTGGTCGGCCATGCGCTGAATCGGCGCGCGGCTGCGCTGCGCCGCCGCCACCATGTGGACGATTTGGGAAAGCAAGGTGTCGGCACCGACCTTCTCCGCGCGCATCACGAAGCCACCGGTCTGATTCAGCGTACCGGCCGTGACCTTCGAGCGGACGGCCTTGGCCACAGGAGTCGGCTCGCCAGTGACCATCGACTCGTCGACGTTGCCCTTGCCCTCGGTGAGCTCGCCATCCACCGGCACCTTCTCGCCAGGTCGAACACGAAGGAGGTGACCCACTTGGATGGCGTCGACCTGGACCGTCTCGTCGTTGCCCTGCGCGTCCACCCTTACTGCGGTCTTTGGCGCCAGCCCTAGCAGCGCCTTGATGGCGCCCGAGGTCTTTTCGCGTGCGCGCAGTTCGAGCACCTGGCCCAGCAGCACGAGCACGGTGATGACCGCGGCGGCCTCGAAGTAGATGGCGACGGCACCATCCGACATGCGCAGGTTCGCCGGGAACAGCTGCGGCGCGACCGTTCCGACAATGCTGTAGAGCCACGCCGCCCCCGTACCCAGCGCAATCAACGAGAACATGTTCAGGCTACGGTTCTTCATTGAGGCCATCGCACGCACGAAGAACGGCCAGCCTGCCCACAGCACCACCGGCGTGCCCAGCAAAAGCTGAATCCAGTTCGACAGTTGCTGACCGAGCAGATGGTTTAGGTTGGTCAGGTGCCCGCCCATCTCGAGGGCGAACACCGGCACCGTCAGCGCCGTGCCAATCCAGAAGCGCCGCGTCATGTCCCGAAGCTCGGGACTCTCTCCTTGGTCGGCCGTTGCCACGACCGGCTCCAGCGCCATTCCGCAGATGGGACAGTTGCCCGGGCCCATCTGCCGCACCTGCGGGTGCATCGGACACGTGTACTCGACCTGACTCTGGCCGCCTTTGGGGGCAGGCTTTGCCGTGGCGGGCGCGTGGTGGCTGTGGTCGTGATGCACGTGCGCCGAATGGTCGTGGTGCGCGCCCTTCATCACTGTGCCATCGGACATCACGTGAGTCCCACCAGCCTCGTGGTGCTGGTCAGCGGTCGGGACCTCGCCGTGCTGGTGATGCGAGTGGTCGTGTGAAGTGCTGGGGGTGTTCGGCATCGCGCGCTCCTGTTCTTGTTGGAAGTTTCGACCTTCCCATTATTGGAAGGTCAAGGGGGTGCGCTATCGAGCGGTGGCGAAGGCGACGGCCAGCCAGAGGCCGAGCGCGGCAAGGCAAGCCCAGCATAGCCAGAACAAGGCCCGCTCCCACCCTAGCGGCGGGCCTTGCCGGCTCTCAAGCCGGTACTTCAGAGTCATTCCGGCGCCGTGGGTCAAAACGCCGGCAACAAGCAGCGGCAAGGCATAAGCCTGCAGCCAGTCGGGTAACACCAGTGCGAGACCTGCACCGAGGACGATGGCCCCTAGGCCCGAGACAAGCTCGGCACTCTTAGTGATTGCTGGCCGGCCGTGCACCGTCGTCCCTCGAGAAGTTGGGGATGAACCGCGGCGTCGCCGCCGCGTACGCCCGCCAAGCTTCCCCGAACGCCTTCTGCGAGTCTCGCTCTTCCGAGATTGCCAGGCGCACGTACATCAGCACCAGCACGGGGGACATCACCAGCGTCAGCAACGTAGGCCATTGGAGGAGGAAGCCGAACATGATGGCGACGAAGCCGATGTATTGCGTGTGCCGCACGTACGAGTAGGGCACAGCCTTTGCCAGTTCGTGGCGGCGCTGGGCGTGATACAGGACGTGCCACGACTTCGAGACCAGGGTGAATCCGGCGAACAAGAGCACAAAGCTCAGCAGATGCATCACTCCAAAGTGCGGGTTGCCGTGTTGGCCGGTCACAAGCCACCACAGGTGCCCAGCGTCGTGCCCGAACAGATTCACTCCCGGGAACTTCGACCCCAGCCACCCCGAAAGCAGGTAGATGGTCAGAGGGAACCCATACATCTCTGCCTCAGCCGTGCTGGCGATAGCGCCTCGGCACCAAGCCCGTTTCGACTTGTGCCGCGTTCTGGCGGAGGTCCAACATGCGGCGGTGGACACGCAGCGACTTTCGATCCTTGGCCGCATCCTGGAGTCGGATGACCAAACGCTTCAGGACGCGTTGGCTGCTGTCTACGAAACCCCCGAGCGACCGCGCTGCCTGTGCGTACCCGGCGGCGTCGAGATGTATGTCGCCTTTCACCGTCGCTACCAGGCCAAGCGCATGCCGGAAACCGGGAACCAGCACCACCCGGCCTGCCCGTCGTTCGAGCCCTCGCCGCAGCAATCGGGTCTGGGCGAATTGATGGGCGACGCGGTGGTCGAGTCCGGGGGCACCGTGGAACTGCGCGTCGATTTCGCGTGGAGCCGACAGACTGGGGGCCGCGCGCCGGGCGGGCGGACGGATGATGTCCCGGGAGAGATCGTAGCGCCGCGGCGGCGGATGAGCCTGCGCGCTTTGACACATTTCCTGTTCGAGCGTGCGGGCTTCAACCGCTGGTCGCCGGCCATGGCCGGCAAGCGATCGCAGGGCGTGCTGCACAAGTACCTGCAGCACGCCGCCGAGCAGGTGAGGGCGAAGGGCGTCGTCCTAGGCGAGCGCCTGTACGTGCCCGAGCAGTTCAACGAAGCCACCCACGCGGAAGCGGCGCGGCGCCGCCGCGAGCGCCTGGGGGTGCTGCGGCCGCACGATGGCGTTGCGCCGCTGGCGATGGCGCTGGCCGAGTTCAAGGCGGCCGAGGCCTGCCCGGGCGGCTACCGGATCTGGCTGAAGCACATGCCTGAAGCGCCGCTGCTGGCGTCGGCGAAGACCTGGGATCGGATCGCGAGGAGCTATGCGGCGGCGCTCGAAGCCCGCGACGCAGACCACGGCCAGCGCGTGCGCGCGGTGATCGCGGCCTTGATCCGTGCGCGGCGCGAGCACACCTACGAGATCGACACGGCCACCCTGCTGCTGGCCAGCGAACAGTGGATTCCGGTCGAGGGCGTACATGAGCTGTCGCTCGTGCAGGCCCTCGTCGATGCCGGGCGGCACTTCGTCAAGCCGCTGCGATACGACGCGCGTTGCGCCGCCGCGTTTGCCAACGCGCTGCTGCTTGATGTGGGCGCCGTGCCGCTGCCGCTGCATGTCTGCTGCCCATACATGACCCCACGCGAGCGCGAGGCCAAGGCCGCCACGCTGCGCGCGGCGGGCGGCGGATGGGTGTGGTCCACCGACGAGCCGATGCCGGCGCTTCCGCCGGCCGCGCCACGGCGCGGTTGAACGGGCGCACTTGAAGCGGAGCGTTCCCGCGAGAGCATGAATCGCCGGGATGTCCCGGTACACGCCTCGCCAAGGAGCGCAGCCATGACCGCCGCATCCGCACTGCCCACCGTCACCTTGCACGGCGGCCCCTCGGCCCCGACCACCTTGCTCGGGCAGGCGCCCGCCCGCATTCCCACCGCCGGGAAGATCCGCGCCGGCATCAAGGTGCTGACCAAGCGCGCCGCGGGCGAGCCGCGCGCCTGTGAGATCTACGAGCGCGGCCTGCGCGACGGCCACTCGTTCGACCGCATCGAGCAGGCCCTCGCCGAAGCACTGCCGCAGTTGAAGAACCCGCTCGTTCCGCGCAACGTGCCATGGTTCACCGTGCGCGCGCAGGACTTCGGCAACCCGACGCTGGCGCGTGAACTGGTCGAAGCCTACGGCGAGGATCGCGGCGAGGGACTGCACCTGTACCGCTTCCCGGTGGTGTTTCCGTCGGACCATTGGCAGACCGTGATGCCGCACGAACTGGCGGCCTGGGGGACGCACGACAAGCGCTACTGGTCCGAATACGGGCCCGACGGTCGCGTGCGCCACTGCATGTGCCACGCCCCAGTGCCGGTGGACGCGCAGGGGCGCCGCGCGGTCCGCCTGTTCGGCGGGCGCAAGAAGGTGATGCGCGAGGCCAATGGCGGTGTCTGCGAGCCCGAGGCCTGCCGCGAGTACCAGCAGCGCGAATGCAACCTGACTGGCTGCTTTCTGTTCTTCGTGCCCGGCATCCGCTCGCTGAGCGCGTTCGAACTGCACACCACGAGCTTCTACGCGATGAACGCGGCGATCCAGAAGTTCGAGACCGTGGCCTTCCTGCGCGGCGGGCGCATTTCCGGGTTTCTCGACCGTCAGCGCACGCCGTTCTACCTGTCCAAGCGCCTGATGGAAGTCAGTCACATCGACGAGCAGGGCCGGGCGGTGAGGGTGCCGCAGTGGATCATCGAGCTCGAGGCGCCCGTGGACGTGAGCGCGTTGCTGCGCGACCGCGAGGACGACGAAGCCGTGGTCGTGCAGGCCCATGCATCCTGCAAGGTGCTCGAAGGGGAGCCCGCCCGGGCTGCCGTGGCAGCGGCCGAGGCCGCGGAGGTCGACGGGACCCTGTCTCGCGGCGAGCCGACGCTGGACAAGGTGTTCGCCTTGGCTGGCAGCCACGGTGTCTCCGCCGTCGACTTCGAGGCCTACGCGGCGCAGCGCTGGGGTCCGGGTTGGAAGCTGAATCCACAGGGACGGCGCCGGGCCTGGGACGAACTCGACCGCTACCGCAACGACGCGCCGGGTTACGCCGACAAGGTCGCAGTCGCACTGCGGGAGGCGTCATGACCGCGCAGCGGGCGCTGCGGGTGGCGCACTTCTCCGACCTGCACTACGGGCCGCGCAACCTGGCCGAGGCGGACCGGTGCTTTGGTGCAGCGACGGGGCGTGCGGTGGAACTCGGCGTCGATGCGGCGGTGATCTCCGGCGACAGCACGGACCACGCGCTCGATCTGCACTCGCCATCGGCGGTGGCCCTGGTGTCGCGGGTTCGATGGCTGGCGGACCGCTGCCCTGTCCTGATGCTCCAAGGCACCTGGTCGCACGAACCGCCGGGCACGTTGTCCGTGTTCCGTGAACTGGGCGGACGCCATGCGGTGCACGTGGCCGACCGGATTGGGCAGGTGGGCCTGACCGCCGCGGGCGACTGGATCGTGTCGTCGCCATGGTGTTTCGACACGCTTCCGGACGGCCTGGTGGCGCTCTTCTCGTGCCTGCCCTCGGTGAACCGGGCGGCGGTCGCTGCGGCCCTCGGTGCAGCCGACGCTGCGGGCGCGACCGGTGAACAGGTCGCGGCGCTGCTGCGCGGCCTGGCGCCCAGCCACGCGATGGCGCGCCGGCGCGGCTTGCCGACCTTGCTCGTGTCTCACGGCATGGTGTTCGGCTGCACCACGGAGCACGGCGTGCCCATGGCCGGCTTCGACCACGAGTTCACGACCGGCAGCCTGTTCGACGCGCGCGCGCAGGCGGTGCTGCTGGGTCACATTCACCGTCACCAGTGCTGGGAGCGTGACGATGGCGACGGCCGGCGCTGCATCGCCTACGCCGGGTCGATCGGCAGGTTCCACCACGGCGAGGCCGGCGACAAGGGCTTCCTGCGCTGGCAGGTCGGGCCGGACCACGCCAGTTGCCAACTGGAGGCGACACCGGCGCGGCGCACGGTCGATATCTGCTTCGACGGCAAGCCCGACCTCGGCGCGCTGCGCGCTGCGCTGGTGGCACAGCCGGTCGAGGGGGCCTGGGTGCGCCTGCGCTGGAGCGTTCCCGAGGAGGAGCGCAACGACATTGACCGTGCTGCGATGCGCGAGCTGCTGGCCGGCGCTGCGGGCGTGCAGCTGGAGGGCCGCATCCTGCCGGTCGTGCGCGTGCGTTCCGGTGGCATCGGCCAGGCCGGCGCGATGCGGGACAAGGTCGCGGCCTGGGCCGGCGTCGTCGGTGCACGACCCGAGCCGCTGTGGTCGTGTCTCGACGAGCTCGCCGTGCACGACGCGCAGGCGATCGTGGAAGCGGCCTTGGCCGAGCCGGAGACAGCGGCTGGCGCCTACGCGCTGCGGCCCGGCCGCGAGGCGGCCAGTGGCTTGAAGGAGGCGGAACTCGCGGAAAACTGCCTCGAGGTTTCATCGGGGGCAGACGTATGAGAGTCCACTCGCTGACGCTCAAGGGCTTTCGCGGCATCCGCGACGGCATGGGGCGGGACGTCCTGGAACTGGACTTCGAGCGCTTGGCCCCCGGCGCGGCGCTCGTGGCCATCGCCGGCGTCAACGGGCGCGGCAAGACGACCGTGATGGACAACCTGCACCCCTTATGTTGAATTCACTGTGTCAACAGTGGGCCAAGACGCGGCGTCTCACTGC
>VFQN01002827.1_pt1 | contig 25979 bp, 25 predicted proteins | sample 3512371 | NCBI WGS metagenome assembly VFQN01 (sample SAMN10412370, study PRJNA504923) | tailings metagenome | isolation source: Replicate 2 from Balatoc abandoned mine | place: Philippines: Itogon, Benguet | collected 2017-08-28 | reverse complement strand
CGAGGCGCTGCTGCGCGCGAAGCGCGAGCTGCGCGAGATGGGCCTGGTGGAGCGCGGCGGCCACTACGAGCGGGGCGGCCTGGCGATCGCCAAGCTGATGGTCGACGGCGCGACGCTGAAGGCCTCGATGGTGAGACGCCCGAGCCGCAGCAGCCCTGAATGGCTGCACAAGTCACTGGGCAACAGCGCCCAGTTGCGCGACTGGATGGCCGACCTGAAGAAGAAGCTGGACGGCTGGAGCGACCGTGATGAGTGAACACTTCGACGCGCTCGAGACGCGCGACCCCGCGGCGCGCGAAGCGGCGCTGATGGCGGCGCTGCCGAAGCAGGTGGCCGCCGCGCAGCGCACGCCGGCCTTCGGCGAACTGCTGGCCGGCGTGGATGCCGCGTCGATCGACTCGCGCGCTGCGCTGGCGACACTGCCGGTGCTGCGCAAGCACGAACTGCTGGAGCGGCAGAAGGCCCAGCGCGTGTCTGCTACGAACTGGGACCCGTTCGGCGGCTTCTCGGCGATCGGCTGGCGCGGCTTGCACGCGCCGCGCGGCGCGAAGCGCGTGTTCCAGTCGCCCGGCCCGATCTACGAACCCGAAGGCACTTCCCCCGATTACTGGCGCCTCGCGCGTGCGATGCACGCGGCGGGTTTTCGCGCTGGCGACCTGATCCACAACAGCTTCAGCTACCACCTCACGCCGGCCGGCTCGATGATGGAGACCGGCGCGCACGCCATCGGCTGCACCGTCTTTCCCGGCGGCGTGGGCAACACCGAGCTGCAGCTGCAGGCGATGCAGGAACTGCGGCCGCACGGCTATGCGGGCACGCCGAGCTTCCTGCGCATCCTGTTCGAGAAGGCGGCGGAAACCGGTGTCACGCTGCCCTCGCTGAAGAAGGCGCTGGTCAGCGGCGAGGCCTTCCCGCCCTCCCTGCGCGACTGGCTGGCCGAGCGCGGCGTACAGGGCTACCAGTGCTACGCGACCGCCGATGTCGGCCTGATCGCCTACGAAAACAGTGCACGCCAGGGCTTGGTGCTCGACGAAGGCGTGATCCTCGAGATCGTGCGACCCGGCACCGGAGATCCGGTGCCGGAGGGCGAGGTCGGCGAGGTGGTCATCACCGTGCTGCATGCCGACTACCCAATGCTGCGCTTCGGCACCGGCGACCTCTCCGCCGTGCTGCCCGGCCGCTGCCCCAGCGGCCGCACCAATACCCGCATCAAGGGATGGCTCGGCCGCGCCGACCAGACCGCCAAGGTGCGCGGCATGTTCGTGCACCCGAGCCAGGTGGCCGAGGTGGCGCGCCGGCACCCCGAGGTGCAGCGTGCTCGCCTGGTGGTGGCCGGCGAGATGGCCAACGACTCCATGACCTTCAAGGTCGAGGTGGCCGGCACGCCCGAGGGGCTGGCCGGCCGCATCGCCGACAGCGTGCGCGACGTGACCAAGCTGCGCGCCGACATCGAGCTCGTCGCGCCCGGCAGCCTGCCCAACGACGGCAAGGTGATCGAGGACGCGCGCAGCTACAAGTAGCGCCGCCTCAGCCGGGCAGAGCGCGGCACTCGTCCTCGCGCCCGCGCACCACGCGCCGGCCCGCCAGCGGCCCGCGCTGCGCCGTCACCACCGTGTACTGGCGTTCGTGGTGCGCGCCGTCCTCGGCGTAGAGCACCACCCAGTCGTGCACCCGGCCGAGCTCGTGGGCGCGCGCCGTGTTCGAGAACAGCGCCGTCACCGACCACTCGCCGCGCCGGGTGTGCAGCACCGGCAGCCAGGCCACGCCGTCGGGGTTGAAGCGGCGCTGGGCGATCTTGGGCAGCGTGCCGGCCTCGGCGCGCTCGCGGTAGGCGCGGTCGACCTCGAGCAGCAGCTCGACCGGCGGCACGTGATCCGCCGGAGCGGCCGGACGACGCCGGCGCGCGGCGCGCTCGCGGTCGAGCCGCTCGGTCAGCGCGGCACGGATCGAGGCCGCGCGGCGCGGGCCCACGCCGTTCAGCGTCTCGAGCCGCCCGTCGTGGGCGGCGGCCTCCAGGCCCTCCAGCGTGTCGATGCCGAGTTCCTCGTGCAGTTGCAGCGCGAGCCGTGGCCCCACGCCGGGCACGCTGCGCAGGAGGGCCTCCGGTGCGGCGCCGCCGCGCAGCCGTTCCAGCTTGGTCCAGTGGCCGGTCTGCACGATCTCGGCGATCGCTGCGGCAATGCCGGCGCCGATGGTCGGCAGGGCGTCGAGGCCGGCGACGCCCTCGCGCTCGAAGATCTCGCCCACCGGCTGGTCGAGGCGTGCCACGGTGTCGGCGGCACGGCGGTAGGCGGCAATGCGGAAGACGTTCTCCTCGCCCTGCGCCTGCAGCAGCTCGGCCATCTCGCGCAGCAGGGCGGCCACGGCGGGGTTGTCCATGAGGCGAAGCACACCATGGCCACGAGCGGCCGCCGTTGCGGACAATCAAGCCTCGCATGAGTGCCGACCGGCCCGAGGCCTCCCCCGACGACATCCGCCGCGCGCTGCGCGAGGTGCTCGCGCGCGTGGCGCCGGAGGCCGTTCTCGAGGCGCTGCAGCCCGGGCAACCGCTGAGCGAGCAGATCGACCTCGACTCGATGGACTGGCTGAACGTGGCGGCCGCGCTCGAGTCCCGGCTCGGCGTGGCGCTCGCCGATCTTTCGCTGCCGCCACGCGTCACGCTGGGCGAACTGGTCGACCAGCTCACCGCCGCCGCACGGCGCGCCGGGCGGGTCGGCGAGCCGCCGCAGCCGGTGCGACGTCACCGGCTCGACGGCGTCGAGGTCACCCTGCGGCCGATCCGCCGCGAAGACGCCGCGATGGAGACCGCCTTCGTGCGGCAGCTCTCCGACCAGTCGCGCTACCAGCGTTTCATGGGCACGGTGCGTGAGCTGCCCGAGGCGAAGCTGCGCGAGTTGACCGACGTCGACGGCGTACGCCACGTGGCCATCGTCGCCACGGCCGTGATCGAAGGGCGGGAAACCGAGCTCGGCGTCGCCCGCTACGTGGTCGATGCCAGTGGCCGGCGCTGCGAGTTCGCCATCGCGGTGGCCGACGCCTGGCAGCACAGCGGCCTGGCCGGGCTGCTGATGGCAAGGCTGGTCGACATCGCCCGCTCGCGCGGCCTCGAGGCGATGGAGGGCAGCGTGCTGGCTGCGAACGTGGCGATGCTGCACTTCGCGCGGCAGCTCGGCTTCGAGGTCCTCGTCGATGCGGACGACGCGACGACACGCCGCGTCGTCCGGCGACTGTGAGGCGCGGCATGGATCTGCCTATGATCGTCACCGCCGAGTCACTGGATGCCCGCCGATGAAGCGCCTTCTTGCCGCTGCCCTCGCCCTGCTCGTCGCGTCCGCCGCCTGGTCGCAGGCGCGCACGCCCGCGCCGCCGCGGCCAGTCACGCCGCGTGGTCCGCTGGCGGCGGAGGAACTCAACAACATCGCGGTGTTCCGGGCCGCGTCGCCCTCGGTGGTCAACATCACCGCGCTGGGCCCGGAGCGCGACTTCTTCTCGCGCAACGTGCAGCAGGTGCCGCAGGGCACGGGCACCGGCTTCGTGTGGGACGCGCAGGGCCACGTCGTCACCAACTTCCACGTCATCCAGGAAGCCAGCGGCGCGCGCGTCACGCTGGCCGACCAGACGAGCTACAAGGCCGAACTGGTCGGCGCCTTTCCCGACCGCGACCTCGCCGTGCTGAAGATCGCCGCGCCTGCGGCCAAGCTCAAGCCCCTGCCGGTGGGCACGAGCCGCGACCTGCAGGTGGGCCAGCAGGTCTACGCGATCGGCAACCCCTTCGGGCTCGACCAGACGCTGACCACCGGCATCGTCAGCGCGCTCAACCGGGAGATCGAGTCGGTCACGCGGCGGCTGATCCGCGGCGCGATCCAGACCGATGCTGCCATCAACCCGGGCAATTCCGGCGGGCCGCTGCTCGATTCGGCGGGCCGCCTGATCGGCGTGAACACGGCCATCTTCAGCCCCTCGGGGGCCAGCGCGGGCATCGGCTTCGCGATTCCGGTGGACGAGGTCAATCGCATCGTGCCGCGGCTGATCCGCGACGGCCGCATGGTGCGCCCGGCCATCGGGGTGACCAGCGGCGGTCCGGAGATCAACCGAGCGCTGGGCCTGCCCAAGGGCGTGGCGCTGGTGCGCATCCAGCGCAACGGGCCGGCGGCCAAGGCCGGCCTGCGCGCCTTCGCGCGCGGCGAGGGCGGCATCGTCCAGGGCGACGTGATCACCGCGATCAACGACGAGCCCGTCGAGACCGGCGACGACATGCTCAACGCGCTGGAGAAGCTCAACCCCGGCGACACCGCGACGCTGACGCTGTGGCGCGCGGGCGCCACGCGCCAGGTCAGCGTGACGCTGGCCGAGTCGGAGGACTGAGCGCCGCGCGAAACAGCGCCGGCGAGCGCCCGTGGTGGCGCTTGAACGCGGCGGAGAAGTGGTAGGGGTTGGCGTAGCCCAGGCGATCGGCGATCACCTTGAGCGGCAGCCCGGTGGCCACCAGCCAGTACTCGGCCTGGCGCAGCCGCACGCGCGCCACCTGCTCGGCCGGGCCGCAGCCGAAGGTGTCCACGCACAGGCGGTGCAGGTGGCTGCGCGAGCAACGCAGCCGCGTGCACAGCGCCGGCACGCTCCAGTCCGCGGACGGCCGAGCCTCGACCTCATCGAACAGCGCCTGCAGTGCCGCCGCGCCGGGAGGCGCTGCCCCACCGCCCAGCGCCACGGCGCGCCGCAGCCAGCCGGTGAACGCCTCGCCGAGCGAGCGGCGCAGGCCGGCGCTGACGGCGTCCTCGCCGAAACGCTCCTGGTGCATCAGGGTGAGCAGCGGCCCCAGCGCCGCGAAGGCCTCGGCGCGCTGCAATGCCACCGTGGCGGGAAAGCCGCGCCATGGCCCCGGGTCGAGCAGCGCCCACGCCGTGCGCCACGGCTGGCCGCGCCGCGTGCGCAGCACATAGGGCGTGCCGGCCGGCACCAGCAGCACGGTGCCCTCGTCCAGCGGCCCCGGGGCTGCGGCCGCGCCTCCCCAGCCCGTGCCCGCCAGGGTGATCTCGACGAGGTGCCGGTCGAGGCAGCGCTCGACACGGTAGTGGCCCGCGAGATCCGACAAGCCGGCGGCGGGCACCCCCAGGCTCTGCAGGATGGGAAAGCCGGCGCCGCAGAAGTAGCGTTCCACGCAGCGTGGTCCGAGTTCGATGACTTCCATGTTCCAGCGACGAATCGACATCACGATTGAACGTCCGGACATTCTCAACCAGGTGAATCGACAGGATCATCCTTCGCCATGAAACACGATCCGACATCCCTGGCCGCGCACTGGCGGCAGGTGCTGCAGCTCGGCTGGCCGGTCAGCCTGCAGGCCGTGGCGGCAGCGTCGTTCGCCCTGGTCGATGTGGCGATGGTGCAGACGCTCGGCGCCGAGGCGGTGGCCGCGGTCGGCCTCGCAGGGCGAGCGCTGTTCGTGCTGACCATGCTGCTGGCCGGCCTGGCCAACGCGGCGGCCGTGCTGCTCAGCCAGCACGCCGGCCGCGGCGAGGTCCTGCCCGGCGCGCGTCTGCTTCGCTGGGTCGCGCTGGCCACGCTGGCGATCACGCTGCCGGCCTGCGCATTCGTGCTGAGCGCGCCGGAGGTGCTGGCGCGCCTGCTGGTCGACGATCCGGCGGTGGCGCGGCCGCTGGCCGCCTTCGTGCATGCCGTGGCGCTGTCGATTCCCCTGTCGGCGCTCACGGCGGCCCTGGCAACAGCGAGCCGCTGCTACGGGGACAGCCGCTCGCCGATGGTCGCGGCGCTGGTCGGCCTGGCCACCAACGCCGGCCTCAACGCGGTGCTGATCTTCGGCCTGCTGGGCGCGCCGGCGCTGGGCGTGGCCGGCGCCGGCTGGGCGACGAGCGCCGCGCGTGCACTCGAGCTTGGCCTGCTGCTGGCCGCCATGAGCCGACGGGGCATGCCGGCGCGCGCACTGCTGGCCGGGCTGCGGGACCGCCGCTGGCGCAGCCCCGGGCTGGTGTCGCTGGCCGCACCGTTCATGCTGCAGGAGCTGGTGTGGTCGGGCAGCAGCCTGGCCTACGGCATGGTGTTCGGCGCGATGGGTGCGTCCTCGCTGGCGATCGTCAGCCTGATCGCGCCGGTCGAGGGCCTGCTGGTGGTGTGCTTTCTCGGCGGCGCCGTGGCCAGCGGCATCGTCGTCGGGAGGCTGCTCGGTCAGCACCGCTTCGACGACGCCCAGGCGCTGGCGAGCCACGCGCTGCGGCGGATGGGCGCGGCCGCGTTGCCGGTGTGCGCGGCGGGGGCGGTGCTGGCCGGCGTGGTGGCCGCCCGACTGCCCTGGCTGTCCGATCAGCAGGCCCTGCTGTGGACCATGCTCGCGCTCTCGGCGATCACCGTGACCATCCGGGTGCTGGCGATGACGCTGGTGCTCGGCATCCTGCGCGCGGGCGGCGATCGCCTCGGCGTGGTGACCGTGGAACTGGGCGGAACGCTGCTGGTGGGCCTGCCGCTGGTGACGCTGGCCGGCCTGCGCTGGGGCTTCACGCTGCCGCAGGTGTACGCACTGCTGCTGCTCGTGGAAGCGCTGAAGACGGCGGCTCTGCTGGCCCGCATGCGCCGCGGGGTGTGGCGGCGCTCGCTGCTGCCGCCGGCAGGCGGGGCGTCGCGCCCCGCCTTCGGCACCGGCGCGAGCTGATCGCGCCCGTGCAGTGCCGCGTCAGACCGCGCGGATGCGCGAGGCCTGCGGGCCTTTCTGGCCTTGCGTCACCTCGAACTGCACGCGCTGGTTCTCGGCCAGGGTCTTGAAGCCCTCGCCCTGGATTTCCTTGAAGTGGGCGAACAGGTCCTTGCCGCCGCCGTCCGGCGTGATGAAGCCGTAGCCCTTGCTCTCGTTGAACCATTTGACGGTTCCGGTTTCGATGCTCATGTGGTCTTTCCTTGATGGATTCGTGGTGGAAATGCCCCAGCTGACGCTGGTGCGTGCAAGCAGCTGCCCGATGCGGGAGCTGGGGTGCTCGAGTGCCGTGGCGCCGTACATCAACGGCGGGGCTGCGGCGCGCGCGCCGCGCTCGGCGCGTTGCGGCGCTCGAGGTGGCGGAAGGTGATGCGGCCCTTGGAGAGGTCGTAGGGCGACAACTCCAGCGAGACGTTGTCGCCGGCGAGGATGCGGATGTGGTGCTTGCGCATCTTGCCGCCGGTGTAGGCGATCAGTGTGTGACCGTTGTCCAGCGTCACGCGAAAGCGCGAGTCCGGCAGGATCTCGTTGACGACGCCGTGCATCTCGATCAGTTCTTCCTTGGCCATGGGGTCACTCCCGGGTAGTGGATGAATGGGGGTCACGCGACGCAGGCGCACCGATCCAAGCGAGGCCCTGGGCCGTCGCGTAGCGCTCGGCGGCGTCGCGGGAATCGAAGGTGGGGGACAGGCGCAGCACGCGGTCAGACGTCGCGCTGCCGTGCCCGGAGCGGATGGACACCGAAGCCGCGTAGCGGCCGCAGTGGGTGGAGCGGGTCAGAGGAGAAACGAGGTATTTCCCGACCTGTAGCGATGGATGGATAACGAACTCTCGGTGGCTCCGCCTCTTCGACGAGACGGTGCGGGGAACAAACGGTGTGCGATGCGCACACGGGCGGCGGATGAACTCTTTCCCGCGGCTGGCCGGCAGGGGTATTCGCTGCGGGCGAGGAGCAACCAGAACGGGAAGGCGACCGGGGTCGGCAGGGTTCTGGCCCAGAAGGAGATCAACTCGTGATCTCAGCGCGACGGAGGCGTCGCGTCGATGCCGTAGTGTACCAGTTGTGCCGCGAAGGGCTCAGCGCGTCCCTGCCGCCTCCCGAGCGCGCAGCCGCGCGTGCTGGTAGGCGCCCTGCGGCACGTGCAGCAGGTCGGCGATGCGCCACATCACGTGGCGCTCGTGCTCGCTGAGGTGGCCGTCGGCGTAAGCGACGCGCCACATGTGCTCGATCATGCGGATCTTCTGCGCCATCTCGAAGCGTTCGTTGATGCGCGAGGTGAAGGCGAACAGGTCGGTGGCCTGCTTCGCCGCCGCGTGGGCCAGTTCCACCAGGCGCTGCGCCTCGTCGGCCGTCAGCGCGAACTTGTCGACCAGCGCCGCCAGCACGGCCTCGCGCTCGTCGTCGTGGAAGCTCGTGTCGGCGCGCATCACCTCGACCAGCATCACCGCGGTGGCGAGCTGCAGCAGATGCTCCTCTTCGCGCGGGTCGGCCTGGGCGGCCGGTGGCGCCAGGCGCTCGAACAGATCGATGAGGGTACGAAGCATGCGGTCATGATGGCATGCCCGCGGCCAGCCGATCCACAATGCGGGAATGCGCCCCGTGGCCCTCCTCGTCGATCTGCTGCCGGAGCCCGCCCATGCATGAGCTGAGCCTGGCCGGCGGCATCCTCCAGCTCGTCGAAGACGCGGCGGCACGCGACCGATTCACGCGCGTCTCTCGGCTGCGCCTGGAGGCCGGCGCGCTGTCGGGCGTGGCGGTGAGTGCGCTGCGCTTCGCGCTCGACGCCGTCGCACCCGGCACCTGCCTCGAGGGCGCGGCGATCGAGATCGAGGAGCCACCCGGCCAGGCCTGGTGCCTGCGCTGCGCGGCCAGCGTCGAGGTCGCCTCGCGCACCGATGCCTGCCCGCGCTGCGGCGGCCACACTATCCAGCCCACTGGCGGCACCGAGTTGCGCGTGCTCGAGCTGCTGGTCCACGACGACTGAAGGAGAACGAGCGATGTGCGTCGTCTGCGGCTGCGCCAACCCGACCACCACGCATCCCGAGCACGCCCATGTGGCGGTGGACGCACGCACCGGCGACCTGCACTACGGCGCCGGCGCGGCGCGCGTGTCGGTGCCCGGCATGAGCCAGGCCCGCGCGATCAAGCTCGAGGCCGACGTGCTCGGCGAGAACAACCGCATCGCCGCGGCCAACCGCGCGCATTTCGCGGCGCACGGCGTGACGGCCTGGAACCTCGTCTCCAGCCCCGGCTCGGGCAAGACCACGCTGCTGTGCGCGACGATCGAGTACCTGAAGCACCATGCGCCCGAGCTGCCGCTGGCCGTGATCGAGGGAGATCAGCAGACATCGAACGACGCCGACCGCATTCGCGCCACCGGCGCCGCGGCCATCCAGGTCAATACCGGCAAGGGCTGCCATCTGGACGCGACCATGGTGGCGGAGGCGTTCTCGCGGCTGCACCTGCATGCGCGCCACCATGAGCACGATGGCCATTCGCATGACCACCACCACGCGCAGTCCCTGCTCTTCATCGAGAACGTGGGCAACCTCGTCTGCCCGGCCATGTGGGACCTCGGTGAGGCTGCCAAGATCGCCATCCTCTCGGTCACCGAAGGCGAGGACAAGCCGCTGAAGTACCCGGACATGTTCGCCGCGTCGAAGCTGATGGTGCTGAACAAGACCGACCTGCTGCCGCACCTGGACTTCGACGTGCCGAAGTGCATCGAGTACGCCCGGCGCGTGAACCCGGACATCGAGGTGCTGCTGGTGTCGGCGAAGACCGGCGCGGGGCTGGACGCCTGGGTGGAGTGGCTGCTCCACCCCGAGGGCGCATGAGCGAGTGGTCGACATTGCCGAACGCCGCGCCCGCCCGGGTGCTGGCCTGCGGCGCCTTCCTGAAGAACCGCGCCGCGCGGCTCGAGGGCGACCGGCTCGCGTGGTCGGCGCTGCACGGCGACCTCGGCACGCCAGAGGCCTGCCGTACGCTCGACGACTCGGCCGAGGCCTTGCTGGCCCAGGGCGGCGTCGACGCCATCGCCCACGACCTGCATTCCGACTTCCACAGCACCCGGGTCGCGCTGGAGCTCGCCGGGCGCCTGGGCGTGCCGGCCCTCGGCGTGCAGCACCACCATGCCCACATCGCCGCGGTGATCGCCGAGGCCGGGCTCCTGGCGCCGGTGATCGGCATCGCGCTCGACGGCGTCGGCCTCGGGACCGATGGCACGGCCTGGGGTGGCGAGGTGTTGTGGGTCGACGGCGGCGAACGCGCGCACCGCTGGGAACGTATCGCGCACCTCCAGCCGATCGCCCTGCCCGGCGGCGACGTGGCCGCGCGCGAACCCTGGCGGCTGGCCGCCGCGGTGCTGCATGCGCTCGGCCGCGGCGACGAGATCGAGGCCCGCTTCACCGGCGTGGTGCCCGCCTTCACCGCTCGTGGCCTGAAGACCATGCTCGACCGCAGCCTGAACTGCCCGGCCAGCACCGGCGCCGGGCGCTGGTTCGATGCCGCGGCGGGTGCGCTCGGGCTCAGCGTGTGCCAGGCCTTTGAAGCCGAGGCCGCCCTCGCGCTGGAGCAGCTCGCCACGCGGGCGCTGCCCACCGTGGCGCAGGCCGCGACCTTCGCGCCGACGCTCGACCTGAGCGGCGTGGTCGCCGGGCTGTTCGACGTTCCACGCGACGACGACCCCGCGCGTGCCCGCGCTGCGCTGGGCTTCCACCACGCGCTGGCCGATGGCCTGGCCGATGCCGCGGTGCGCGTCGCCCACGAGCGCGGCTGCGACACCGTCGTCTTCGGCGGCGGCTGCTTCCTCAACCGCGTGCTGAGCGAACGACTCGCGAGGCAACTGCAGACCGCCGGCCTCGCGGTGCACGCACCGCGCCAGACGCCCTGCGGCGACGCCGGCCTCGCGCTCGGCCAGGCCTGGGTGGCGGCCTGCAGCGTCGCGGCGACCGCCCTGCCGCGCCACGAACTTGCCCTGGAAGACTGACCATGTGCCTTGCCCTCCCCGCCCGCATCGTCGAGCTGCAGCCCGCTGATCAGGCCGTGGTCGAACTCGGTGGTGTGCGCAAGTCGGTCTCGGTCGCGCTGACGCCGGAGGCGCGCGTCGGCGACTACGTGATCGTGCACGTCGGCCACGCCATCGGGCTGCTCGATGCCGACGAGGCCGAGAAGACCCTGGCGCTGTTCGCCGAGATGGCCGCTGCGGAGCGCAACCCGTGAAGTACATCGACGAGTTCCGCAGCGGTGAGCTGGCGCGGGCCCTGTCGCGCCGCATCGCCGCCGAGGCCGACCCGCAGCGCCGTTACCACTTCATGGAGTTCTGCGGCGGCCACACACACGCAATCTCGCGCTACGGCATCGTCGAACTGCTGCCCGCCCACCTGCGCATGATCCACGGGCCCGGCTGCCCGGTGTGCGTGCTGCCGATCGGCCGCATCGATCAGGCGATCACGCTGGCGCTCGAACGCGGCGTGATGCTGTGCACCTATGGCGACGTGATGCGCGTGCCCGCGTCCGAGTCGCTCAGCCTGATGCGCGCCAAGGCACGCGGCGCCGACATCCGCATGGTCTACTCGGCCGCCGATGTGCTCAAGCTCGCGCGCGAGAACCCCGGCCGAGAAGTCGTCTTCCTCGCCATCGGCTTCGAGACCACCACGCCGCCCACCGCACTGGTGATCCGGCAGGCGCAGGCCGAGGGCCTGGCCAATTTCAGCGTGCTGTGCAACCACGTGCTGACGCCCAGCGCGATGACGCACCTCCTCGAATCGCCCGAGGCGAGCCAGTACGGCACGGTGCCGATCGACGGCTTCGTCGGCCCGGCCCACGTGAGCATCGTGATCGGCACGCAGCCCTACGAACAGTTCGCGCAGGAGTACCGCAAGCCGGTGGTGATCGCCGGCTTCGAGCCGCTGGACGTGATGCAGGCGGTTCTGATGCTGGTGCGCCAGGTCAACGAGGGCCGCGCCGAAGTGGAGAACGAGTTCAGCCGGGCAGTGACGCGCGAGGGCAATCTCGCGGCGCAGGCGGTGGTCTCCCAGGTGTTCGAGCGGCGCTCCAGCTTCGAGTGGCGTGGCCTCGGCGAAGTGCCGCTCTCGGCGCTGAAGATCCGCCCGGCCTTCGAGCGCTTCGACGCCGAGAAGCGCTTCGGCCTCGTCTACCGCAGCGTGCCCGACCACAAGCAGTGCGAATGCGGCGCCATCCTGCGCGGCGTGAAGCGGCCGACCGACTGCAAGCTGTTCGGGACCGTGTGCACGCCCGAGACGCCGATGGGCTCGTGCATGGTGTCCTCCGAAGGCGCCTGCGCGGCGCACTACACCTACGGACGGTTCCGCGACATTCCTGTCGTCGCTGCCTGATGAATAACGGTTACGTCCGCCCGATCGACTTCAGGCACGGCCGCATCGACATGAACCACGGCGCCGGTGGCCGCGCCGGCGCGCAGCTGGTCGAGGAGCTGTTCGCCCGCGCCTTCGACAACGAATACCTGCGCCAGGGCGACGACGCCGCGCTGCTGCCCGTGCCCGCTGGCCACCGCCTGGTGATGGCCACCGACGGCCACGTGATCTCGCCGCTGTTCTTCCCGGGCGGCGACATCGGCTGCCTGGCGGTGCACGGCACGGTCAACGACATGGCCATGCTCGGCGCCACGCCGCTGTACCTGAGCGCGAGCTTCATCCTCGAGGAAGGCTTCCCGCTGGCCGACCTGAAGCACATCGTCGAGTCGATGGCTGCCGCGGCGCGCGAGGCCGGCGTGCCCATCGTGACCGGCGACACCAAGGTGGTCGAGCAGGGCAAGGGCGACGGCGTGTTCATCGCCACCACCGGCGTCGGCGTGGTGCCGATGGGCCGCAGCATCAGCGGCCGCAACGCGCGGCCGGGCGACGCGGTGCTGGTCAGCGGCACGATCGGCGACCACGGCGTGGCGGTGCTCTCGAAGCGCGAGTCGCTGGAATTCGAGACCACGATCGAGTCCGACACCGCCGCGCTGCACACGCTGGTCGCACGGCTGCTCGCCGCCGTGCCCGAGGGCAGCGTGCGCACGCTGCGCGACCCCACGCGCGGTGGCCTGGCCACCACACTCAACGAGATCGCCAGGCAGTCGGGCGTGGGCATGCTGCTCGACGAAGCGGCCATTCCCGTCAATCCGCAAGTCCATGCCGCCTGCGAATTGCTCGGGCTGGATTCCCTGTACATCGCCAACGAGGGCAAGTGCATCGTGATCTGCGACGCCGCCGTCGCCGAGGGCGCGCTCGAGGCGCTGCGCTCGCACCCGCTGGGGCGCGAGGCGGCGCGCATCGGCACTGTCACCGACGACCCGCAGCGCTTCGTGCAGATGGCCACGGCCTTCGGCGGGCGGCGCGTGGTGGACTGGCTCTCGGGCGAGCCGCTGCCACGCATCTGCTGAATCCGCGGCGCAGCCGGCGCAGGCTCAGCTCTCGATCTTGATGTTGCCGTCCTTGACGACCTTGGCCCACTTCGCGGTCTCGGCGCGGATGAAGGCGGCGAATTTCTCGCGGGTGCCGCCGCCGTCCTCGGCGCCGTAGGTGTCGAGTTTCTCCTGCACGTCGGGCATCGCGAGGACCTTGTTGACGTCCTCGTTCATCTTCTGCGCGATCGGCGCCGGCAGCTTGCCGGGGCCGACCAGGCCGTACCAGGTGGTGGCCTCGAAGCCGAGGAAGCCCTGCTCCTCCATCGTCGGCACGCCGGGATGGCCCTTGGCGCGCTTGGTGCGCGTCTGCGCGATGGCCAGCACCTTGCCGCTCTTCACGTGCGGCGTGGCGGCGGTCATGGTCTCGAAGCTGTACTGGATCTGCCCGCCCATCAGGTCGGTCAGCAGCGGGCCGCTGCCCTTGTAGGGCACGTGGATCGCATCGACGCCGGCCTGCAGCTTGAACGACTCCAGGGCGAGGTGCTGCGCCGAGCCGTTGCCCGCCGAGCCGAAGCTCACCTGGCCCGGCTTGCTCTTGCACAGCGCGACGATGTCCTTGACGGTCTTCGCCTCCTCCTTCGGATTGGCGATCAGCAGGTTGGGCGTGACGCCGACCAGCACGATGGGCACGAAGTCGCGCTCGACGCTGTAGTTCAGCTTGGGTTGCAGGCTGGGCGCCAGCGCATGGCTGTTGATGTGCGCCATCAGCAGCGTGGTGCCGTCGCTGGCCTGCTGGGCGACGTAGTCGGCGGCGAGCACGCCGGCCACGCCTGCCTTGTTCTCGACGATCACCTGCTGGTTCCACATCTGCGTCAGCTTGGTGGAGACCACACGTGCCAGCGCGTCGGTGCCGCCGCCCGGCGGGAAGCCGACGATGATGCGGATCGGGCCGCTCGGCCAGGTCTGCGCGAACACACGCGGCATGGACAGCATGGCGGCCGCACCGGCCGTGGCTTTCAGGATCGAACGGCGTTGCATGGGCTGGTCTCCTGTCGTTGTGATCGGTGACGGCTTCAGGCCGCCGCGCGCATCGGCGGCTGCTGCGGATGAGCGGCGAAGAACTCCATCGCCGCCTGCACGCCGCTGCCGGCGACGGGCACGCCGGCCAGCTTGAAGCCCATCTCGACGCCGGCCAGCGCGGCCATCAGCGTCAGGTCGTTGCAGTCGCCGAGGTGGCCGATGCGGAACATGCGGCCCTTGACCTTGCCCAGGCCGGTGCCGAGCGAGAGGTCGAAGCGTTCGTGGATCAGCTTGCGCAGCGCATCCGCATCGATGCCTTGCGGCGTGATCACGCCGGTGAGCACCGGCGAGTAGACCGCCGCGTCGGCGCACTGGATCGGCAGTCCCCAGGCGCGCACCGCGCCGCGCACGCCCTCGGCCCAGCGCTGGTGGCGGGCGAACACGGCGTCCAGGCCCTGCTCGAGGATCAGGTCGAGCGCCTCCGACAGCCCGTAGAGCAGGTTGGTGTTGGGCGTGTAGGGCCAGTATCCCGTCTTGTTCATCTCGACGATCTCGTCCCAGGCCCAGAAGCTGCGAGGCAGCGTCGCGCGTTTGCTCGCTTCGAGCGCCTTCGGCGAGATGGCGTTGAAGCTGATGCCCGGCGGCAGCATCAGGCCCTTCTGCGAGCCGCTGACCGTCACGTCCACGCCCCACTCGTCGTGGCGGTAGTCGGCGCAGGCCAGGCCCGAGATCGAATCGACCATCAGCAGCGCCGGATGGCCGGCGGCGTCGATGGCGCGGCGCACCGCGGCGATGTCGCTGGTCACGCCGGTGGAGGTCTCGTTGTGCACCACGCACACCGCCTTGATGGCGTGGCCAGTGTCGGCGCGCAGCCGCGCCTCGATCAGCTCGGCCTGAACGCCTCGGCGCCAGCTCCACGGCAGCCCGGTGGCCGCGTCGGTGCCCGGCACGGCGAGGAACTCGGGCTTCAGGCCGATGCGCTCGGCCAGCTTCTTCCACAGCGAGGCGAAGTGGCCGGTCTCGAACATCAGCACCGCGTCGCCCGGGCTCAGCGTGTTGACCAGCGCCGCCTCCCACGCGCCGGTGCCCGAGGCCGGGTAGATCACCACCGGGTGCTTGGTGCGGAAGATCTGCTGCATGCCCGCGAGCACCTTCAGGCCGAGCCGGCCGAACTCGGGCCCACGGTGGTCGATGGTGGGCAGGCTCATCGCCCGCAGGATGCGGTCGGGCACCGGGCTCGGCCCGGGAATCTGCAGGAAGTGGCGGCCGCTGGGGTGCTGGTCGAGAGGGATCATTTGGAGCTCCTGGATGCGCCGCAGTTTTGCATACAAAATGCATTTGTCAAGCGAAGCTGCCCTAGAATCCTCCAGAGCGACACCCCGAAGATTGCATACCGACCCATGGCCGAGATCATCTCCATCCCCCGTCAGGTGCTCCACCAGGAGGTCGCGGTGCGCTTGCGCCAGCGCATCGTCGAGGGGCAGCTCGCCCCTGGCGCCAAGCTCAACGAGCGCGAGCTGGCCGAGCTGCTCAACGTGTCGCGCACGCCGCTGCGCGAGGCGATCAAGATGCTCGCGGCCGAGGGCCTGGTGGAGCTGCTGCCCAACCGGGGCGCGGTGGTGGCGCAGATGTCGGCGCAGGACGTGGCCGACACCTTCGAGGTCATCGCCGGGCTGGAGGGCCAGTCGGGCGAACTGGCGGCGCAGCGCATCACCGCGGCCGAGCTGGGCGAGATCCGCGCGCTGCACTACGAGATGATGGCCGCCTGGACACGCCGCGACCTGCCCACCTACTACCGCCTCAACGCGCAGATCCACACGCAGATCAACGCCGCGGCGCGCAACCCGGTGCTGGCGCAGACCTGGCGCACGGTGAACGCGCGGTTGCAGGCGCTGCGCTTTCGCAGCAACTTCGACGAGGCCAAGTGGAAGCGCGCGGTGAAGGAGCACGAGCGCATGGTGGAACTGCTGGCCGCGCGTGATTCGGCCGGCCTGCGCACCCTGCTGGTCGAGCACCTGATGCACAAGCGGGATGCGGTGCTCGAACTGATGAAGAACGGCCAGCTCGGCCACGGCAGAAAGGCCAGCGCATGAACGCGCCGCAGCCTGCCGGCGTGCTTGCCGACCGCGACGAACTCGCGCGCCGCCTTTCGCGCGAGACCGAAGGCGAGGTGCTGTTCGACGCCGCCTCGCGCGGCCGCTACGCCACCGACGCCTCGATCTACCAGATCCTGCCCGTCGGCGTGTTCGTACCGAAGACGCAGCGCGACGCCGCCATCGCCCTGCAGGTGGCGCGCGAGATGGGCGCGCCGGTGCTGCCACGCGGCGGCGGCACCTCGCAGTGCGGCCAGACCACCGGCGCAGCGCTGGTGATCGACTTCAGCAAGCACCTGCGCCGCCTGCTCGAACTCGACCTCGACGCCCGCCAGGCGGTGGTCGAACCCGGCATGGTGCTCGACCACCTCAACGCGCGGCTCAAGGCGCACGGCCTGTGGTACCCGGTCGACGTCTCCACCAGCGCTCAGGCCACGCTGGGCGGCATGGCGGGCAACAACTCCTGCGGCAGCCGCAGCATCGCCTACGGCAACATGGTCCACAACGTCGAGCGCATCGCCGCCTGGGCGAGCGACGGCGGCGAACTCGACTTCGGGCCGCTGGACACGCTGGGCGCGAAGGAACGCGAGATCGCAGAGTTCGTGCGCGGCCTGGCGCAGGCGCTGGCGCCGGAGATCGACGCCCACTGGCCCACCGTGATGCGACGCGTGGCCGGCTACAACCTCGACATCTTCCGGCCGAGGAGCGAGCGCGCCTACACCGCCGACGGCAGCGTCAACCTCGCGCACCTGCTGGTGGGCGCCGAGGGCACGCTGGCGATGACCAAGAGCCTCACGCTGCGCCTGGCGCCGCTGCCGAAGCACAAGGTGCTCGGCGTGGTGAACTTCGCGCGCTTCCACACCGCGATGGATTCGGCGCAGCACCTCGTGAAGCTGGGGCCGAGCGCGGTGGAGCTGGTCGACCGCACGATGATCGAGCTCGCGCGGGCGAACCCGGCGTTCCGGCCGGTGATCGAGACGGCCTTGATCGGGGCGCCCGACGCGATCCTGCTGGTCGAGTTCAGCGGCGAAGACCGCACCGTGCTGCTCAAGCAACTGCAGTCGCTGGTGGAACTGATGGCCGACCTGGGTCTGCCGGGCAGCGTGGTCGAGATGCCCGACGAGGCCGCGCAGAAGGCGCTGTGGGAGGTGCGCAAGGCCGGCCTGAACATCATGATGAGCCTCAAGGGCGACGGCAAGCCGGTCAGCTTCATCGAGGACTGTGCGGTGCCGCTCGAGCACCTGGCCGAGTACACCGATGCGCTGACCGAGGTGTTCGCGAAGCACGGCACGCGCGGCACCTGGTACGCCCACGCCTCGGTGGGCACGCTGCACGTGCGGCCCATCCTCGACATGCGGCGCGACGGTGCGCAGAAGATGCGTGCCATCGCCGAAGAAGCTGCCGCCCTGGTGAGGAAGTACCGCGGCGCCTACAGCGGCGAGCACGGCGACGGCTTGTGCCGCGGCGAGTGGATCCGCTGGCAGTTCGGGCCGAAGATCGACGACGCCTTCCGCGCCATCAAGCAGCGCCTCGACCCGGGCAACGTCTTCAACCCGGGCAAGATCGTCGATCCGCCGAAGATGGACGATGCGCGGCTGTTCCGCTTCCCGCCCGGATACAAGACGATCCCGCTGAAGCCGGTGCTCGACTGGTCGGCGTGGAACGTGCAGAACGACCCCGTGACCGAGGCCACCACGGCGCCGGGCACGGGTGGCGACAGCACCGGCGGCCTGGCCAAGGCCGTGGAGATGTGCAACAACAACGGCCACTGCCGCAAGTTCGACGCCGGCACCATGTGCCCGAGCTACCGCGTCACGCACGACGAGCAGCACCTCACGCGCGGCCGCGCCAACACGCTGCGGCTGGCGCTGTCGGGCCAGTTGGAGGGCGAAGCGCTCGACGGCGAGGCGGTGAAGGCCGCGCTCGACCTGTGCGTCTCGTGCAAGGGCTGCAAGCGCGACTGCCCGACGGGCGTGGACATGGCGCGCATGAAGATCGAGGCCACCGCCGCCTACAAGGCCCGCCACGGCCACACGCTGCGCGACCGTCTCATCGCCCACCTGCCACGCTATGCACGGCTGGCCAGTGCCCTGCCCTGGCTGTTCAACCGGCGCAACGAGGTGCCGGCGCTCGCGCGCTGGGCCGAGCGCACGCTGGGCTTCGCCGCGGCGCGCAGCCTGCCACGCTGGCGGCGCGACACCGTGCGGCGGGAGGCACCGCGCTACGGGCTCGTCGATGCGGCGCAGGCGCTGGCCGCGCAGAAGGCCGTGGTGCTGTGGGTCGACACCTTCAACGGCCACTTCGAAACCGAGAACGCCCGCGACGCCGTGCGCGTGCTGCAAGCCGCGGGCTATGCCGTGCACGTGCCGGGCCTGCAGGGCGAGCCGCTGTGCTGCGGCCGCACCTACCTCGCCACCGGCATGCCCGAGCGTGCACGGGCGACGGCCGGCGCGCTGGTGGCGGCGCTGGCGCCGTTCGCCGAGCGCGGCATCGCCATCGTCGGGCTCGAGCCCTCGTGCCTGCTCAGCCTGCGCGACGAAGCGCTGGTGATGGGCCTGGGCGAAGCCGCGAAGACGGTGGCCGCGCAGGCCCTCACCTTCGAGGAGTTCCTCGCCCGCGAAGCGACGGCCGGCCGCTTCGCGCCGCCCCTGTCGGCGGCCACGAAACCGATCAAGGTGCACGGCCACTGCCACCAGAAGGCCTTCGGCGTGGTGCAGCCGGTGCTGGAGGTGCTGCGGCTCATCCCCGGCGCGAAGCCCGAGCTGATCGAGAGCTCGTGCTGCGGCATGGCCGGCAGCTTTGGCTATGAGGCCGAGCACCACGTTGTATCGATGCAGATGGCCGAGCTGTCGCTGCTGCCGGCGGTGCGCGCTGCCGGCGACGCCTGGATCGTGGCCGACGGCGCGAGCTGCCGGCACCAGATCGCCGATGGTGCGCAGCGCGAGGCCCTGCACGTGGCGCGTGTGCTCGCCGCCCACCTGGGCACTTGACCGGGGGCAAACCCCACCCTGATGCCATCAGGCCTTACGTAGTTTCCGTCATGGCATGACGGGGCGTGCTCCCCACAATCGCGCCATCTCACACCCGCCCTCTCGAAAGGACGACCCCATGAAGCGCCTGATGACGGCCGTGCTGGCCACCCTCGCCGCGACCGCGGCCTTCGCCTACCCGGACAAGCCGATCACCATCGTCGTGCCCTTCGCGGCCGGAGGCCCGACCGACAAGGTCGCGCGCGACCTGGGCGTGGCGCTGGGCGCGCAGCTCAAGGCGACGATCATCATCGAGAACGTCGGCGGCGCCGGTGGCACGCTGGGCGCGGCCAAGGTCGCCAAGGCGGCACCGGACGGCTACACCTTCCTGCTGCACCACATCGGCATGGCCACCGCGCCGGCGCTGTACCGCAAGCTGCCCTACAGCGTCGAGAACGACTTCGAGTATCTCGGCATGGTCAACGACGTGCCGATGACGCTGATCGGCCGCCCGACGCTGCCGGCGAACAACTACGCCGAGCTGGTGAAGTGGCTGCAGGAGAACAAGGGCAAGATCAACCTGGCCAACGCCGGCCTGGGCGCGGCCTCGCACCTGTGCGGCTTGCTGTTCCAGCAGAGCATCCAGATCGACATGACCACCGTGCCCTACAAGGGCACCGGCCCGGCGATGACCGACCTGCTCGGCGGTCAGGTCGACATCATGTGCGACCAGACCACCAACACCTCGACGCAGATCGAGAGCGGCAAGGTCAAGGCCTACGCCGTGACCACGCTCAAGCCGCTGACCACGCCCGCGCTCGCCAAGCTGCCCACGCTGGACAGCCAGGGCCTGAAGGGCTTCAACGTGAGCATCTGGCACGGCATGTACGCTCCGAAGGGCACGCCCGCAGCGGTGGTCGAGAAGGTCAACACCGCGCTGAAGGCCGCGCTGAAGGACGCCGACTTCATCAAGAAGCAGGAAGCGCTCGGGGCCGTGGTCGTGACCGACGCGCGCCTGACCCCGGCCGAGCACAAGAAGTTCGTCGCCGCCGAGATCGCCAAGTGGGGCCCGGCCATCAAGGCCGCCGGCCAGTACGCTGACTGATCTCCTGCCGCGCCAAATGTGAAGGGCCGCCTCGCGCGGCCCTTTTCACGCCCGCAACGTGATGGGGATGGTCACCGGCCCATCGTTGACGAGGTGCACCTGCATGTCGGCGCCGAACTCGCCACAGGCCACCTGCAGGTGTGCGGCGCGCGCCGTGGCCAGCACGCGGTCGTAGAGCCGCCGGCCCAGTTCGGGACCGGCCGCGCCACTGAAGCTCGGCCGGTTGCCGCCGGCGGTGTCGGCCGCCAGCGTGAACTGGCTGACCACCAGCAGACCGCCGCCGACATCGGCCAGGCTGCGGTTCATCTTGCCCACCTCGTCGGAGAAGATGCGCAGCTTGAGCACCTTGGCGACGAGCTTGTCGGCGACGGCCTCGGTGTCCGCAGGCTCGGCGCACACCAGCATCAGCAGGCCCGTGCCGATGCCGCCCGTGATGCGGCCGTCCACCTCGACGCGTGCGCTGGACACGCGCTGAAGCAGGGCGATCACACCAGGTCCTTCGGATCGCCGAAGTGCGCCTCGACGTCGGTGGGCAACAGCTGGATCGAGGCGCGCAAGCCCGGCACCGCGCTCATCAGCGCCTGCTCGACGCTGGTGCGCAGCGCGGCGGCACGGCCCAGCGTCCAGCTCGCAGGCATGTGCATGTGCACGTCGACGAAGCGGCGCTGGCCGGCGCGCCGCGTGACGATGTGGTCGAAGCGGATCGTGTGGTGTGCGAACTGCGCCAGCGTCTCGTCGATCTGCTTGCGCACGTCGGGCTCCACCGCCTTGTCCATCAGACCGTCGATCGAACGCCAGGCCAGCTGCCCGCCCTCCCAGAGGATGTTCAGCGCCACGCCGATGGCCAGCAGCGGATCGAGCCACAGCCAGCCCGTCACCGGCACGAGCAGCAGGCCAACCACCACGCCGGCGGAGGTGTAGACGTCGGTGAAGAGGTGCCGCGCATCGGCCTCGAGCGCGATCGAACGCTGCTCGCGCGAGGCCACCAGCATGCGCCAGGCCAGCAGGCCGTTGAGCGCGGAGCTGGCCACCGACAGCGCCACGCCCCAGCCGAGCTGTTCGATCGGCTGCGGGTCGGCGAAGCGATGCGCGGCCGCCCAGATGATCGCCACCGCCGCGCCGACGATCAGCAGCCCCTCGAAGCCGCTGGAGAAGTACTCGGCCTTGGTGTGGCCGAAGGGATGGTCGTCGTCGGCCGGGCGTTCGGCGATCGTCACCATCAGCACGGCGAACAGCGCCGAGGCGAGGTTGACGAAGGACTCCATCGCGTCGGACAGCAGGCCGACCGAGCCGGTGATCCACCACGCACCGGTCTTCATCGCGATGGTGGCCACCGCGGCCACCACCGAGAGCTTGAGCAGGGTCTTGGCCTGCATGCCGATCAGGCCAGCGTCACGCGCGCGAACTTGCGCTTGCCCACCTGCACGACGTAGGTGCCACGCTCCACCTTGAGCGCCTTGTCGCTGACCACCATGCCGTCGATGCGCACGCCGCCGCCGTCGACCAGGCGCATCGCCTCGCTGCTCGACGGCGCGAGGTTGGCCTGCTTGAGCAGCGCGCCAATGCCCAGCGGCGCGCCTGTCAGCGACACCTCGGGGATCTGATCGGGAATGCCGCCGCGCGCGCGGTTCTCGAAGTCCGCCTCGGCTGCATCGGCCGCCGCCGCGTTGTGGAAGCGCGCGGTGATCTCCTTGGCGAGCATCACCTTGGCTTCCTTCGGGTTGCGCCCGCCCTCCACCTCGGCCTTGAGCCTGGCGATCTCGGCCTCGCTGCGGAAACTCAGCAGCGTGTAGTAGCGCCACATCAGCGTGTCGCTGATCGACAGGATCTTCGCGAACATGGTGTTCGCCGGCTCGGTGATGCCGATGTAGTTGCCCTTGCTCTTGGACATCTTCTCGACGCCATCGAGTCCCTCGAGCAACGGCATGGTCAGGATGCACTGCGGCTCCTGGCCGTATTCGCCCTGCAGCGCGCGGCCGACGAGCAGGTTGAACTTCTGGTCGGTGCCGCCGAGCTCGAGGTCGCTCTTCAACGCGACCGAGTCGTAGCCCTGCATCAGCGGGTATAGGAATTCGTGCACGCTGATCGGCGTGCCGGCCTTGAAGCGCTCGGCAAAGTCGTTGCGCTCCATCATGCGCGCCACGGTGTAGCGCGCGGCGAGCTGGATCATGCCGCGCGCGCCCAGCGGATCGCTCCACTCGGAGTTGTAGCGGATCTCGGTCTTGTCGGGGTCCAGCACCAGGCTCGCCTGGCGGTAGTAGGTCTGCGCGTTGGCCTCGATCTGCTCCCGGGTGAGCGGCGGGCGTGTGGTGTTTCGGCCCGACGGGTCGCCGATCATCGAGGTGAAGTCACCGATCAGGAAAATGACCTGGTGGCCGAGGTCCTGCAGCTGGCGCATCTTGTTGAGCACCACCGTGTGGCCGACGTGGATGTCGGGCGCCGTGGGGTCCAGGCCGAGCTTGATGCGCAGTGGCACACCGGTTGCTTCTGAACGGGCGAGCTTGGTGAGCCAGTCGGCCTCAGGTAACAGTTCGTCGCATCCTCGCTTCGAAACCTGCATCGCGTGGAGCACACGGTCGGTCACCGGGTGGGAAGGCGTCGCGGAGGGCTGGGACATGAGGGCGCTATGGGGTTTTACGAAGGCGGGCCCGGGGAAGTGCTCGGTATACTGCGCCGTGAAGTTGTTCACACCCCGAACGGCCGGCTGAGCTCCGGCAGGCGCCACGGATTCTAGTGGACGCCCTACCTGCAACCTGGATGGATTCGAGCGCTCGCGTTCGGCACAGATCGAATTGAAATCGTTGGGACAGATCGAACGCGCCACCGAGGCGACCCTGGCGCGTGGCGCCCGCGTCGTGCATGCGCATCCCCGCACGCTGGCCTCGGCCGTGGCGCTGGCGCTGGCCGGTTTCGGCGCCGCGGCCTACGGTATCGCGCAGACCGGGCCTGACGCGTCCGACCTGCCGCGTCGTGTGGTGACGGAAATCGTCACTCCGGAAGACGTGATCCCGCAGCTCGAGGCGCTGGCCGGCCATGAACTGCACCTCTACCGCAGCGAGCAGACCCGTTCCGGCGACGGTGCGGAGACGCTGCTGGCCCGCCTCGGCGTGGCCGACATGGAGGCCGTGGCCTTCCTGCGCCGCGACCCGCTGGCGCGCAAGATCGTCGAAGGCCGCGCCGGCAAGCTGGTGCGGGCCGCGGTGACGCCCTCCGGGCAACTCGAGGAGTTGACCGCCCGCTACGCGCCGGCCGACAGCACGCTGGCGGCCACGCATTTCGAGCGTCTGCGCGTCGTGCGCGGCGAAGACGGCCGCTTCAGCGCCAGCGTCGAGGCCGCGCCGCTGGCGACCACCGTGCGCCTGGGCAGCGGCACGATCCGCAGTTCGCTCTTCGCCGCCACCGACGAGTCAGGCATCCCTGATGCCGTCGCAGTGCAGATGGCCGAAGCCTTCTCGGTCGACATCGACTTCCATCGCGAGCTTCGCAAGGGCGACACTTTCTCGGTAGTGTACGAGACGCTCACCGCCGACGGCGAGCCCATCACCTGGAACAATGCCGCCGGCCGGCTGGTGGCGGCCGAGTTCGTCAACCGCGGCCAGGCCCACTCGGCCGTGTGGTTCAAGGACGAGAGCGGCCGCGGCGGCTTCTATGGGCTGGACGGCACGAGCAAGCGCCGAACCTTCCTGGCCAGCCCGATGGAGTTCTCGCGCGTCACCTCCGGCTTCGCGATGCGCATGCACCCGATCCTCAAGCAGTGGCGCGCCCACAAGGGCGTCGACTACGGCGCGCCCACCGGCACGCCGGTGCGCTCGGTGGCGCATGGCACGGTGCGATTCGCCGGCACCCAGAATGGCTACGGCAAGGTGATCGAGATCGACCACGGCAACGGCAAATCTACCGTCTATGCGCACCTCAGCCGCATCGACGTGCGCCAGGGCCAGCGCATCGAGCAAGGCGACCGCATCGGCGCCGTCGGCGCCACCGGCTGGGCCACCGGCCCGCACCTGCACTTCGAGTTCAAGGTGCGCGGCGAGCAGGTCAACCCGCTGGTGATGGCCCGCTCGTCCGAAGCCGTCGAGCTGAGCCCCGCGGCCCGGGAACGCTTCGCCGGCGTGGCCCGACAGATCCGCGGCCAGCTGGACGCCGCACTGACCGTCGGCAGCACGGTCGCCGAGTGAGCGAGCGCTACATCGGCCTCATGTCGGGCACCTCGCTCGACGGGGTCGATGGTGTGATGGTCGAGTGGACTGGCGCCGATGCGCAGTCGATGCGCGTGCTGGCTCATGCGCACCTGCCGTTCGAATCCTCGCTGGCCGCCGAGCTGCTGGCACTGAACACGAGCGGAACGGACGAACTGCATCGCGCGGCGCTGGCCGGCAATGAACTGGCGCGGCTCTACGCCGCCATGACGGCGCGACTGCTCGAACGCAGCGGCGTGTCCGCCACCCAGGTGCGCGCCATCGGCGCCCACGGGCAGACGGTGCGCCACCGACCGCAGCAGTTCGACGGCAGCGGCTACACGCTGCAACTGAACAACCCGGCGCTGCTGGCCGAACTCTCGGGCATCGATGTGGTGGCCGACCTGCGCAGCCGCGACCTCGCGGCGGGCGGCCAGGGCGCGCCGCTGGTTCCTGCCTTCCACCGCGCCCTGTTCGGCCGCGCCGGCGAGGCGCTGGCGGTGCTCAACCTCGGCGGCATCGCCAACCTGACCCTGCTGGGTGCGGACGGTTCGGTGACCGGTTTCGATTGCGGCCCGGCCAACGCGCTGCTGGACCATTGGGTGGGCCGGCATCGCGGCGAAGCCTTCGACGCCGGCGGCCGCTGGGCTGCCAGCGGCCAGGTCGACGCGCCCCTGCTGGCGTTATTCCAGGCCGAAGCCTATTTCGAGCAACGGCCGCCGAAGAGCACCGGCCGCGACCTGTTCCACGCCGACTGGCTGGCGGCTCACCTGGACGCCCGCGGACCGATCGCACCCGAGCACGTGCAGGCCACGCTGGCCGAACTCACGGCCTGGGCCTGCGCGCGCGATCTGCACCGGTACCTGCCGACCGCCGAAGCCCTGCTGGTGTGCGGCGGCGGCGCCTTCAACGGCCACCTGATGCAAAGACTCGCGAACCTTCTGCCGGGCGTGCGCGTCGGCTCGACCGCCGAGCGTGGCCTGCCGCCCGATCAGGTCGAGGCCTGCGCCTTCGCCTGGCTGGCCCGCGCCTTCATCCACCGCGAGCCGGGCAGCCTGCCCTCGGTGACCGGCGCCCGCGGCGCACGCGTGCTCGGCTGCCTGTTTCCCCGCTAGAAACGACCAAGGCCGCCCGAAGGCGGCCTTGCTGGCAGGCTGGAGAGCTCAGACCGAGAAGCTCGATCCGCAGCCGCAGGTGGTGGTCGCGTTCGGATTCTTGATCACGAACTGCGCCCCCTGCAGGTCGTCCTTGTAGTCGATCTCGGCACCGACCAGGTACTGCAGGCTCATCGCGTCGATCAGCAGCGTGACGCCGTTCTTCGCCATCTGGGTGTCGTCCTCGTTGACGACTTCGTCGAAGGTGAAGCCGTACTGGAAGCCGGAGCAACCGCCACCTTGCACGAACACGCGCAGCTTCAGGTCCGGGTTGCCTTCCTCGTCGACGAGCTCCTTGACCTTGTTGGCCGCACTGTCGGTGAAGACGAGAGGCGCCGGCGGCTCGTCCACCGCGGTCTGGGTCTGGATGTTGTCGGCCACTGCAC
>VFQN01002826.1_pt1 | contig 25985 bp, 46 predicted proteins | sample 3512371 | NCBI WGS metagenome assembly VFQN01 (sample SAMN10412370, study PRJNA504923) | tailings metagenome | isolation source: Replicate 2 from Balatoc abandoned mine | place: Philippines: Itogon, Benguet | collected 2017-08-28 | reverse complement strand
AGGTGGGATTTCCGGAGGGGAACGCAGAGCAGTCGAGCGTTGGAACATCGGCCTTCGCGTCTCACTTCCTTGCCCCGTTTCCACATAACTTTTTGATCGTCAGGTGGCGCGAGGAGGCCAGGACATCCGCATCCACGCCGGCGGGCCCAGGCTGGAGGCGGACGTCGCAACGGAGGGAAGCGAGGAGGACCGGCAGCAGCAACACCAGCAACAGGAGGAGGAGGAGGAGGACCTGCACCTGGGTGACGAGGAGGAACCATGCGAAGGGACAGCAAGTTCAGGTCAGGCGCATCGGACAGCCTAGGGGCAACGCTTCGGTGACTTGAGCTGATGGTGGGCGTAGTTGCATGTGTTCAATGCTTTTAGCCGTAATCGGTTTGCGGTGTTACCTGGTTGCGGTACAGTATGTGTGGCCACCTGAAATGCCCTACCGCCACCACCTACCAGGACATATGGAGTTCGTCGTCCTGCGGGGAAAGGGACCCCATCGTGACTGGGCACCGCTGTGCGAGGACCTTGAGGGCTGCTATGAACTGGGCTATGCGGCAACCATGGTGGTGGAGGTGAAGGCCGCCCTCAACGACAGCGACTGGTACCAGCCCCTTGCGTGCGCCATTGAGTTGGCGACGCTCAACAAGGAGCCCAGCGTTGGTAAGTTTGTTCCTACCGGTATACCACCTGGCAGTAGCGGTTGCCACTGTGAGTACACTTATGGCCTATTTGCTGGCGCACATGCCTGCTGTGCCGTGACGTTTAAGCTCAATAGTCGTAGTCGGCGCCGGCGGCGCTGCCCAGGTCGTGCGGCACGTCCGCGTCACCTGTGGCATGGTACAGCATCGCATGGCATGGCGCGCACATGCTAGGGCACGGCATGGCGCAGCTCACGCAATAACGCGCGTGCCGTTGCGAAGTACCCTGTGCCTTGCTTGCTTCATAGTATGAACTTGTTAGCAGCAAGGAACATGTGCCCGCGTGCCTGATGCCTTGACTTCGACTGCTTGCGGTGCCCTGGCCGCAGTCTGGGTTGTTATGACGGACCTACGGACGTGGCGCTTCCTGCGGGTGGAGCTGGTGGAGAAGTCCGTGTACCTGTCACGGCCGTGCCAAGACATGGACGTAGTTCTCCTACCGGGCAGCAAGGCGGTATCCAAGGACGGCACAGGGACGGTGAGTGCCTGTAGGGCAAGTGCTCGAGCAGGGTTTTATTTTGTGCCGTACGGTTACCGCGTGACGCTCCGGCCCCAGCACATAGTGTGATGAGGTGTGACGCCTGCAGCAACCCATCCTTCGCGGTGTGCTGTACGACCGGACCCTGTTGACGTACACGGAAGGTGTAGACCCAGCCGTACCCGTCTGTCGGGTTCGCCGCACTTTTGCGCTTGCTGACAGAATCTTTTTTACCTCATGAGCCATGTGCCACTGGCCGCGTGCAGCTGCTCGCTGCGCTGTACAACATCATGTTCCCGACGGGCAAGGCGGAGGACATGGCCCGCGAGCAGCAGCGAGCGCAGGAGCTGCTCACCAGCAACAGCGCGGAGTGGATTGCGAGCGAGATGGTCCAGTACGACCGCCAGAAGGATACGGTGCAGGCGCGGCAGGAGCGCAAGGCGCAGCGGGAGCGGGAGCCCAGGGCGCAACAGCAGCTCCACGCGCGGCAGGGGCTCCACGCGCGGCAGGGGCTCCAGGCGCAGCAGGGGCTCCAGCCGCGGCAGGGGCTGCAGGCGCGGTAGGGGTCCTAGTAGGACAAGCGCGTGGGGCGACGGGTTCGGAGGAGTAGGTGATCAGGTCTGGCAGGCAACGTTGGTTCTTGTGCAGGTGTGTGGCGGGTATGTTGATGGTTTGAAAGCGGCTCACCGGGTGTTACTCTGGGGCTTGGGCTGTCGCAATCTACGCAGAGCTATAATCCCATGAACCCAGGGAGGATCGCACGTGTGTCGGCGTGTGTGGTTTAGCCGGGTCGCACGTGTGTCGGCAGCTGAGACCCTGCGGGCTAGGCTCAGGTCACGGCTGGAACACGGGCCACGGTGGTGGGCGCGCCAAGTGCCCGGGCCGCGTCTAGCATGCAAGGCTTTCGGTACACTGACATACCGTGCCGCGCAACATTGGCCTCTTGGGCTTTAGGCACGAGGCGGGGGGGCTCGAAGCACGGGACACGGGTGTTAATGGCATGAAGCTTCGCCTGTTGCTTGCTGAGTTGCTGATAAATTGGATTAAGATGTTGCATGCGGGGGGTGGGCTGGGTTATGTCTGGTTATGTGCATGGTATATTGTGCGTGCTGCCAGCTGTCGGTCTTTTCCACAAGTGTGGGGGCCCGCCCGGCAACGAGGGCTATGGAACCGGGGCTATGGGGAGCAGGGGAGAGTGAGCGGTTCTACCGTACCGGAACCGACTGGCCTTAGGGAACCGACTGCAGAGGACATACGACAAGTTCCACATGCTTTCAGTGAACAGATAGATCGTTATAACGTTGGACCATGCTCACAGGCGCCCTGCCACTCACATCCTGCCCGTATTGACCCTACGCATGTGTTTCCATGCTGTAACGTGTAAGCCTACCGGTATGTCGCATCATTGTGCCTCTGGCCTCCTTGTGCTTGCCTTTGCTGCTCACACCAGGGGAGTTATCCTGGCTCATAGTATCCATTCCAGGGCAATCACCATACCGGTATCTAGTGGCTCTGACGCCGCAACGGGGGCACACACGGCACAGCATTGGCGCCTGGCAGTCAGCAGTCGCAGTTGTCCTTTGGGTAATCACAAAAGCCGAAACTGCACCGGCACACACCTACGATACGTGAGGATACAGTCTGGTCCTACGTGTGCCGGGGGGTAACCGACACAGCAGGTGGCGGTGCTGCATGGTCGGGCGGGTCATCCAGCTTCAAGCACGTGTGGATTGGGCACGATTCGAGCCACTGGCATATGGCACGAGGCCAGGAGTCCTTGTGATTCCCATCTCCTGCCTTCGCGGCCTCGGGCATCCCAACCCTCGAGCATGCTGTGCAGATTAGATGCACCCGACACGCTAGCTGGGGCCGATTGCTCCCTAGCTCCTCGCATGTGTACGCAGGCACACTCCAGCACCCCCATTCTCACCGTCATCCCGGAATGCCGCCCGTCCCTACCCCACCTCCACCTCAAGGTCATGCCAAGCCAAGTGCATATGCACGCACGTGTTTGCACATTCCCAAACCGCCGACTACCCAAGCCGCGTCCTTCACTTCACGAGTACCCAAGCCGCATACGAACCAGGGCAGATCCCCCCTGAGATTCCTGAGATCCCCTGATCCAAAAGTCTAAGCCCACTGCCCAGCGCCCAGCGTGGCAAGCCACACTCTCATAAGCACTTGGCCCGTGGAGCGCCCTTCCTTCTTCCCATCCTTCCACCTTTCGCGCGCCCCCACCTCACCTTCCCAGCACCCGCCCATCCCCAACCCTTACTCCCCAAACCCCCATCCTCAACCCTTGCTTTCAACACCTAAGTTGATCTCCCATCGCAAACCCCCACCTGAAACTCCACCCACACCCACTCACGTGGGGTCCACTGGCACGTGCATGCGCGTGCCCGGTACGACAATGCCCCCCCGGGCCCCAACCGCCAACGACCCGTACCGCGCCGCGAAGGCGGGCGGCAGCTCCCGTGCGCCTGGCACCGCCAGCCACAGCCGTAGCAGATGGCGCTTGCGATCGGGCTGCGGCCAGTCCGTGAACGCCATACGGTCGTGCAGCAGGTTGTGGTTGTGTACGAATTGTACGTCGCCGGGAGCTAGCCGCATGGCAAAGTTGAGCTGGGGGTCGTTGGCGAGCGAGTCGAAGAGGTCCAACGCGGCAACGTCCTCAGGGGTCAGGCGGCGGGCCTGGGGGGGAAGTGGGGCAGTTTGCGGTGGGAACATTTGCAGGTGTGTGGAGTAAAGGTGCCGTACGGGGGAAAGAAAGGGCGTGCCGTACAGGGCACAGGGAGGTGCCGTGCGCTGTGGTGGGCCGTCAAGGAGCCAAGGCTATGGCTCGCGTTGAGAGAGGCTGTGCACACCGTGGATGGGTGGCGCACAGATCCTGTTTGTAAGATGGTGTTGCCACCCTGGTGCGAGGCGGATGTGCGCAGCGGGAAAAGGGTCTTCTATGACTCGGGGCACCAAACGGCTCACGCATGACACCGGCACTGTGCCCCCCTCGTCCACAGGTGGGTGTCACAGCTGCTTTCCAACACCCACCTCTGGAAAGCGCTGTGCGCTGTCGTAGTACTGCCGTTGGTAGAACACGGATATCTGGTCCTGGTACCTGCAGTACGGAGCAGCAGGCAGCGGGCAACATCAATGGGGTAGGGCCGAATGCGTCACCGGAAGCACGAGGGGGTCAGGGACCACGCTGATAGTGCTGTGGCGAGGATGTGCTATGCCTTATGCGCCCTGTCCGCAGCGCAGCGCATCGCAGCGTCACGGCCGGTGTGGACAAGGGTAGGAACATCTGAAACCCTTGGAGACCCGCTCGACTGGTTGCTAGCATCAGGTGGTCAGCACGGCTGGCGAGGACAGGGGTGCCTATGGTCCCTGTGTGGCCGTACGGCGGCGCGAACAAAGCAAGGGCTGGAGAACGGGCCACAGCGCCACGTTGCGGTACGCAAACAAAGCGGCACTGCACCAAATCGACGATAAGGCAGTGCTGGTGTGCAGCCACAGGAATAGGGGGTGTGCAGCCACAGGAATAGGGGTGAGGTGGGGTTAAGGGACACCCCATGAAGCACACATGGCAGGTAGCTCTGTCCCCGGTGGACACCAACTCCGCATTTGCAACGAGGGCTGCCGCGCACCACACCGCTGTACACCCCGTACTCCATGCACCCAAACGCCCACCAGCTGAAGACGGGTATGTCGAAGAAGGGCAGTTGCCCCTGCGGCACCTCCCCCCGCCGGTCGTGCGGCATGGGCTGCAGCAGGCGGGCCAGCAGGTGCGGGGCGCGCTGCCGCATGGCGTTGAAGACGGACAACGCGCTCACCAGCAGGGAGTCGCCGCCCTGGGGTTCGTGTGTTGGGGGCATTTGCCACAGTTTAGAGGTATACTGGCCAGTTGAGAGGTACACTGGCCAGTCTAAACGCCAATAGCAGGGAGTCGCCGCCCTGGGGTGCGTAAGTTACAAGGCATATGGCCATGTGGGCTAGAGTAACGTGTGCATGTGCATACGCATACGGGTCCTGGGGCTTCACGCGCATGGCGTGGCTCTGTCCACAGCACGCGCGGGAGTGGGGAGGCCCCGCCCTGGAATGCGTTGGAAAGGGTGTGGGTTCGTACGTGGTTTAGTGTCGAGTGCGGCCGTGTGCCGAAGGTGCGCGCCCCGCACCGCGTTGAAGCGCAGTGCACTGCACAGCAGGGAGTCCCCGTCGTACGCAGGGTGTGTGTTGGGCGTAACACCCTGGGCACCTCCGATGCATTGCCTCCGTTCGATTCGGCCTTGTCCCACTGACACTGCTTATTGCTTAACACACCAGGGCTATCCACACCAACTCCCCAAGACCCATTCGCCATTTATTTTGGCCAGCACGCTCCCAAGTACATCGCTTTCCTACACCACTGCAGCAACCCACACCTGCACACGCGCCATACCAACACACACTCCACGGCTGTCCCCAGCTGCCCGCACCTGCATGGCCTCCCGCAGGCACAGCAGCCCCACCACGTCGCAGCTGTCGGTGTGGAAGGTCTGCCGCTCCGCCGTCTGGTAGATGCGTACGGCAGGGTCCGTACTGCTGAGGCCCATGTCGTACACGTGGCCCAGCACGTGGCCCTTGGCGTTCTGGCTGCGCGAGGAGCCCAGGTGGCAGCCCAGGCCGCAGAAGGCGGTGGCAGCCTGCGCGCGGGACACGGAAATCCAGTACTGTATCTATGACAGACGGAGTTACGGTGTGTAGTGGCAGCAGCAACGGCAGCAACGGCAGCAGCGGCGACAGGCTACCGTGAGGCCCCCCTCCGTACGGCACAGCACTTGCTCCAGGACGGCAGCTGGCGGGGACATACACCATACACGTGTCCTATATGCTTTTGGGCCCCTGCCATGCTGCCAGAGCCCCGGCCCCGTCCGCAAGGGCCCATGCGCCCGTCCCGGTCGTGCCCTCATGGCGCCATGGGGCATGCCAGCGTGCACGTCGCCCTATGACACTCCCTACTACAGTGCACGCAGCTCCCTGTCGAAAACACTGCTTTTCCTGTAGCTTCAAGCCGAGGTCTAGGTATCTCACGAAGATACTGGACAGCACCATCCACCTACCTATGGCTGCACCGGTACACGCACCTGCAGGCGGCTCATTCGCTCCACAGGCAGGCGGCGGAGCAACGCAAAGCCGCGGCCGTGGATGAGCTCCCTTTGCAGATCCTAAGGAGGTACCAGGAAGTCCAGGAGCCCGATCAGAGGGTTGCGGCCGCTTTGCATGGGAAGGCTGCAAGGCACGCGCATGGAGAGACGGGGTAGATGTGCTTGTCGTGCGTGTACCTGCGGCAGGGGTCTACAGGACCAACTGACCTTGAGGCGAGGTGCCAGGGTGGGCAGCGGGAACTGCTCTGGCGTCACGTGTGCCAGCCGGGAGGTGGGTTCTCCGGGCTGGGACAGGAAGTGCGCAGTTGCAGCCTCCACCTCCGCAACGTCCGACCCTGACAGCTCGATAATCCATTCCTTGCGCTGTGAGACCTCAGGACCCAGCCAAGCCGCAGGCCCAGTCTGTTTCGGTGGCAGCGCCGCTGTGATAGAAGCAGAAGCGCTGACATCTAGCAAGGACGATTTTGCAGCGATACGATGTTGCAGCTGTCCGCATGGCCTCGGCCTCCAGGGCCCCCGAAGCCGCGAAGGAAAGCTTGCATGACTTCTGATACTTCTAGGCTCCTGAATTGCAGATGGCTGCCGTTGTAGCGTGCCGACGGATGGTCTGTACATGAGTTATGGCCGACGCAGCACGCACCAGACTTTTTCTCTCTAAGCCAGTACCAGGTTTAGGATAACAGCCATACGCTCATTGGACCGGAGGAATTTAAGGCTCTCTCGACATCCATATCATGCGTTAGGGGAGCTCCCCTGGTGCAGGCCTCGTGGCACGTGGCGACGACATGCCCCGCTGTGTGCCGCACTGGAATGCAGGGCAACATCATATAATTGTTGCTGGTCCCGACCACACAAACCTACATGCATACGGGGTACGGATCGTCGTTTGGCTACTGGTTTGCCGTACCGTAAGCGGATTAGGCCATGAGCATTCCGCCTTTGTGGTACCCAATAAGCCCTCACGGCCTCACGTGCTGCGTATTGCCGTTTCTTCGTGATGCACACCTGAGCCTCTCTCAAAGCAAGCGGAATGCGCTTCGCGCCGGGGGCTCAGCCCAAAAGGGGGTAATGTACGCACATTCCAGCAGAAGACATTCAGCAGCGCAAGACTTTGTAGCACTCCCGGTAATGGTTGGTTAGCAGCGGTAACCACCTGTCCCCAAGCCAAGCGTGTATGCAGTAGTTCTCCATAGGCCGTCACACACCATGCTGTGAAGACCACGACCCATAACGCCAGGTGCAGTAGCTGAAAATCACCTGCTACACACGCTACGCCCCAACGCCCAAACACGAACACAGGCGCTGTGCGTTGCACACGACTTACTTAATCAGAAAACAGCAACGCGGCATGCTTTTGTTTTGACAGTATGCTGGCCGCAAGGCACCCTTACATCTTGACACTGCAGCACCACGGAGACAAGGGTTCTACCTAATGGTACCAATGGGCACTGCAAGTCAATGACCTAACCCTTCAACCCCAGCCGACAGCGACCACAGCACTCAGCCCTTGTCCTCCCATTACCGGTATGTCTTTACTGGCACCGCCCTCGAAGCAACGCGCGTATACGCCTCACAACTTTCGCAACTCTCCGGGCCCAAGGCCAGGACATCCCGAAGCAAGACCGGCAGTGCCTGAACAAGTGACGTGACTGCCCTCAATGCTATCCCCTCGGGCTGCCGGGCAAGCTCAGAGGCCGTGTCTCGACATCCCCTGCTCGCACTTGCACAGGCATCGTCAACGACAAGTTCAAAGCCCCGCCTTGGCCACCAACGCCGGCAGACAGTAACCCCGCCCACTGTTACGCTCGACCGTTTCGACTACTTCAACTGACCCTACTGGTACTCTGCGCACCCGCGCGACAACATGCGTCATCAGCTACCGCACCAGCAGCCCACACGCCACCTGTCTAGCCTACCTTGCACGCTGGCTCAGCCGCACCGCCCAGAACGTGACCAGCCCCGCCATCAGCGCCGCCGCCGCCGCCACCGGCAGCACCTGCCCCCACCTCCTCCGCTCCCCATCCCTCATCAGCACCTCCGCCAGCGCGATCAGCCACCTTGCCACATCGTCCCCCACCCGCACCTCCTCTTCGCCCTCACCCACCGCCTCCCAGTTCTGCTGCACCTGGGTCAGCGCCTGCCCGAGCGCCACCACTCCCACCGGCGCCCCCTGGCCCACCATCCACTTTAGCACCGGCAGCGGGCAGCCCCTGCGCACAGCCGCGGCCAGGACCTCATCATTCCACCCCACACCCAACCGCAGGAGCGCCTGCAGACACCCCACGTCCCCATGCAAACCCGCTTCAGCGAAACACATCTCCGCAGACGCCCCCTTCGCGCACCCCCGCGCCGCCAGCCACTCCAGCAACGCCTCGCAGCCGCCCTCCGCCGCCCACTCAAACGTCTCCCCATCCACCTCCCACCCACACTCCTCCACCATGCACCGCACCAGCTGCAGGTCCCCTCTCTGCGCCGCATAGTCCACCAGGTCCTCTGCAGCACCTTCCGGCAGCTTCCCGCCGCACCTTCCCGCACCTTCCGCCAGCGCCTTGACAGCTTCCAGCAGCCCTGCAGCGTCCGCAGGGGTGCGCCGCGGCCACCGCTCAAACAGCCGGCATGCCGCCCTGCTACCCCACCGCCACGGAACGCGCGCTTCCCTCGCCAGCCACCGCACCACCTCCACCCGCCCCTCCTCAGCCGCAGCCAGGTACGTCCCAGCCCCCATGTAGCAGCCCCGCTCGCGCAGCCACCCCAGCGCCTCCATGTTCCCCGCCGCCGCTGCAGCGGCGGACACGGTCTTCCCAAGCGCGTGCCCGCACTGCGCGGAGGCTGCCCCCGTCCGCTGCCCCTACCGCCTCAGCCAGCAGCTGGCTGCCGCGCGTTCTGCTACTCCCGCTTTCGCTGGCACTGGTCCTGCCAGGGGCTGCTGCCAGGGGAGCCCCCCGGGCTAGCAGCCAGCGCAGGGAGGCCTCCCTGCCGCTGGCCGCCACGGCGAGCAGCAGCTCCTTCCACTCCGCCGCCTCGTCCGCCTCCTCGTCTGACGCATTGGAGCCTGCGTTCAACACGTGGCACGTGTCAGCAGGCGGCATGGGCAACTGCAGGACGACGGTTGTCAAGGAACGAACAGCACTAGGCAGGTGCGCTTGTTGAGGCAGCTGGCTGCTGCCGCCTGAGCTCGTGCAAAGGCTGCTGGTGGTGCAAGGCAGCTGTACGGGGCCGCACCAAATGCTGAGGGCCGTATGCTAGCCGCCACCACTGCCCCACACAACCTCACCATCCTCGGAGCCTCCATCGTCGGCGCCGCCCTCCTCGTCGCCGTCGCCGTCGTCCACGTGGTTGTTGTTGTCAAGGTTGTCGTCATTGCCCAGGCCGATTATGCCGTTGTTGATATCGTCGTCGCCGCCGGGCCCACGGGGGTGGCCGGGCAGCTCGCATCCCGCGCAGTCCAGCAGCCACTCCGCCACCGCCAGGTGTCCGCCGCACAGGGCCGAGGCCAGCAGCTGGGCACCTGTGCTCCGCATGGAGCACCCCTGGGCGTGCAGCGCTTGCAGGGCGGGTAGGTCCCCGGAGCTGGCGGCAGCTGATGCCAGCCAATCGCTGGGAGGGGAGGCATCAGCCCCGTCCGCCTCCAGGACCCACTGCACCTTTGCGAGCGCGTCTGGCGTTTCGGATTCTGCAGCCGCTTCCAGGCAGGACCGCAAAGTGAGCGTGGGGTCCTGTTGGCTGAGCACCCTCCAGGAGGCCTGCAGTGCGGGCAGGCCGCACAGAGAGGCGGTCTCCCACAAAACGTCCTTTGGGTGCAGAAGGAAGGGGCAGCACCGCGAGAGCCACGGCAGGAGGTGCGGATTGCCCGCCCTTGATGCTGACATGCCGGGGTCGGGATGGTCAAGGAGGCTGGCGTAATGGTCCGTGGAGAAAAGCTCGGGCAGGAGGGAGGGCCGGAGCAACGCCCATGCCAGGTCCAGGTTGGCCTCCGAGCCGCTGGTCGCGGCTGTAACCAGTAGCTGCAGTTTGTTCTGAAAGGTGAGGTTGCATAAGCCCGCTTGGCCCTGAGCCAGCGCCCACGCAGAGGCTTGGGGCAGCAGAGCTTGGCTCAAGACGACATGGCGCTTAGCAAAGCGCCGCGCGGCGTCGACGCTGACCAAACGTGCATTTAGGGCAATCTCGTTGGGTGGCAGGAGCGATAGGATGTAAGCCTGGAGATCTGGCGGGAGCGCCGGGCCAGAAGCGCTGCCGCTGTCCTCGGTATGAACAGCCTCTTGGTCGCTCATGTCTATGCACTCTAGCACCTAACCTGTCCTTATGAGGCATAGCAAGGCGTGGCAGGCGGCACCACCTTGCGCGCCGTCGCAGTGCAACATGTGCTGGTCATGTGCTTTCGTGAGCGACACCGAGTAAGAAAAAGAGACCTGGCTGTTGGAAACGACATGATTGTCCAATTGTTGCATGCAGCCGCTTCTCTACGCCCACGGCATGCCGTGGGGTTATCATACCGTTGGGGTAGGGCCCAGGCCTTAAGCCCAGCCCCGGTCCCCTCCTCACCTGGGCCAGGCCCCGATACCGTGCCCCATCCGCTGACGGGAACAAAAGCGCATTAGAGTTATTGCTAGGACGATAGGAACAGTGCGCTGGCTGTGGCACTTAGTCACCAAAAGTGCGTGAGCGCCCAACCAACGGCCTCAGCCACGGGGGCCCTGCGTCAGGCACACCGAACCCAAACACCATGCGGCCATTTAGCGATGGCCACTCTGGCCACATGTTGTATCTTGCAGCAGCCTTGCTTCCTGCCCCTGTGCTTTTGCCCCCTCCCCAACGCCCGTACGGGCGTACGTGCTACGGGGCCGACGTCTGTAGACCGGAACTTACCAGCTCAGCAACACACGGTAACACAGTGGACCACGCCAAGGTAGGGCACGCACCCTGCAGGTCATTTGTTACATAGGCCGGATGTCCCCAGGTAGAGATCCCCGTCTTACAATGCACGCCGGCATCATGGGACGATGGGAGGCCACCAACAAAGCCCCCTGAAATACGCATTCAGCCATGGCTGCTCCCCTTCCCGAGCAGCGACACGATTGGGGAAAGTGCTCCACCTCTTTAGACTGGGCCTTTATTCCTGCACGCTAGCATGTCGCCCTCCCAGCCCAGCACCGGTACCGGTACGGCGCGTGCCCCGCCGTGTCAGCACCATCCCCTGCAGAGCACCTCAGCTGTATCACGCTTATTTAGTGCGGGTATGTATGACGTACCGTATATGCCAGAGTCAGTCCCCATAATCAGCATCTCTTGACAGCCTGTTAAGACACAGTTGGCTGCCTGAAGGTTGACTTTGAAACTATACCGGAACTTGCAACCACCCCCTGCCCCCCAGCGCCCTGCGCCATGCAAGGTGGCCCTGCCCCGGCCTCCCCGGGCCTCGTCCCGTGAATTTTCCTTCAGGCGTCTACTTCTCAGCCTTGACCATGCAAGACACCCTAGCACACGCGGACACGAACCGAAGCCAGCTTAAAGCGCCTTGCTCAAGGGCCACGCCTGGTGCACGGCTGCCCCACTCCGCAAAAAAGGCAGCCACGTGCCTCGCCCAACCGATTCCCCGTAATGTTCAAGGATTATCGGTCTGTCAACATATCACGTTTATTAATCGAGGACTAAGCGTTACTACAACAGCACGCACTTGGTTTGGCAAACGCAACACCCCTAAATGTGCCGCTACTCCGGCCGGGCGCCCAATTTTTGAGCGCATGAGCATCAACGCACTTCGTTTGGACACGTGTCAGAATGCAACTCATAAGCCACAACGACAACCGTGTGGTATCGAGAGGCAAGGAGTGGTGTACGGCCGAATGAGTTGGGAGCCAGAGATGAGCCTGGTTAAAGGGGACCAGGGCCTCGACGAATAGCTGCTATTACCGTGCTAACGTCACGGAAGTTTCTAAAAATGGCCCTGAAGTCCAGCATCAAGGCTTCTACCGCTGGCCGCGTCGCTAGCCGGCGCGGTCAGGTTGTGGTGCCGAAGTGCACCTCGGCCGCGAAGGCCGTAGTCTCCGGCGTGGCCATGTCCTCCAGCGCTGGCATCTTCAAGGTGCGAGGAAAATTCAGTTCGTGTAATACAGCACAGGTGTTATCCTGGGCGGCCCCTTCTGACCATGACCTCGATATCCTATGTTCCCCTAGGCTGGTTGCCGCCGCGCTGCTGCCCGCTTCAGCGTGCGTAAGGCTGCTCGCCTGAGCGTGCAGGCTACCGCTCAGCCCACTCCCACCTACGGTAAGGCATAGTGGAACGTCCCGACGATTATGTGCTTGCGGGCGCTCCGAGCTCTTAACGTGGCCATTCGCTCTTCTTTCTGACAGACTCCCGCCGTGAGTGGACCCTGGACAAGTACCGCAACTTCGGTATCATGGCCCACATCGATGCCGGCAAGGTCAGAAGCTAAACTAGCGCGCATGTTCCGTCCCCGTTTACCGACCACAGCAGGTCTCACTTGTTGCGGACAGCACATGCATTCAAAACACATGGATTCGAAGCTTCTCGCTGGATTAGATCTACGAGCTAAGCCTAGTTTCTCCTTCCAGCCCAGCCCAGCCCAGCCCCACGTTCCGCCACTTGGCTTACTCCTGCTGCCACAAACCCACGCCACACACTCTCTACATGTTGTATCATGATATAGCCGTTCCGCCTATCATTGGAAGCGAACAACTCGCAGCTTGGTAGCCAGCTACGCATCGCTTGCTGACACGACCGCATACCCCTATTTCACGCTCCCTTTCTCTCTGCCCCATCCCGCTTTCTTCCCCCCTCAATCCACGCCGCAGACCACCACCAGCGAGCGCATCCTGTACTACACCGGCAAGTCGTACAAGATTGGTGAGGTGCACGAGGGCACGGCCACCATGGACTGGATGGTGCAGGAGCAGGAGCGCGGTATCACCATCACCGCCGCCGCCACCACCTGCATGTGGAAGGACCACCGCATGAACCTCATCGACACCCCCGGCCACGTGGACTTCACCCTGGAGGTGAGCCTCACCGCATGCATGCACCGTGGAAGTGGAAACAGTGTACTACCTGTCGTTGCGTGCGAGCCATGGCTTGCATGTACACGACCGCGACAATGCAATGTCTCTGGTGGACGCTGTTGCACCCCTTGATCCGTGAACGTCTTGACATGCCGCTTCAAGCCGTGTGCAGCTCGCACCTGTGGACCCAATGCGCCTGCCTGCACCCTGCGTGCGGTGTATTAGGGTGGTGGTCTTGTGCGTGCCACGCCGGCTCAGCTGCAGTCCGCTAACACACATGCCGTTAATACACGTGCACGTGCCCTCCCAGGTGGAGCGCGCCCTGCGCGTGCTGGACGGCGCCGTGGCTGTGTTCGACGCCGTGAGCGGTGTGGAGCCGCAGTCGGAGACCGTGTGGCGCCAGGCCGACAAGTACGGGGTGAGTGCGGGGGAAGGGCTTTGGGGGCGACGTGGCATTTGGGGCGCACGGAAAAATATGACGAGGACGGCACGGTAGTGACAACGGTGGGGCAACAGGGGGAAAACAGTCTGTTGGAGGAGCGTCGGGGGTGGGGCACGCCCGGAGTGCATGAGCACCAGGTGGCCGTCGGACTATGTGCGGGCAGGTGCATGTCTAGTAAGCACGGCCGAGAGTCCTGTGTGAGTGGAGCAGTGCGGTGCGGCGTGTGGGCTCGGGCCGCTACCCTGCATGCATGCGGTGACCGGCAAAGCTCGTTTTTACCAGAAGGCGGTCACCACACACACACACCAGCACGACTGGCAGTGCGATAGCCGTGTTTCCTATGTCAGCCCGTTGGCCTCGGGCTACCGCCACGCCTCACATCTCCTCCGTGAGGTGGCCCCCTGCGCTCAGTGCCAGAGTATGCACGCACAGTGTCCTGGGCACTGCCGGAACTCACGTCCTTCTGCATCCTTCTGCCGCCTCCTAATCCTCCTCCATCCTCCCTGCTCCTTTCCACATGTGCCCCGCATCTGCTGCGTGAACAAGATCCCTCACCCACCGCCCTGCCACACAGCACTCGCGCCCTCCCAACCACCTACTCATCTCCCTCCACCCTCTCTGCTCCCCGTCGTCACCGCAGGTGCCCCGCATCTGCTTCGTGAACAAGATGGACCGCCTGGGCGCCAACTTTTACAACTGCGTGAGCATGGTGGTGTCCAACCTGGGCGCCAACCCCCTGTGCCTGCAGCTGCCCATCGGTGAGCGGGAGGGGCATGGCATATGGGGTACGGCATATGGGGCCCATCGGTGAGCGGGAGGGGTACCGTCCGGGTCACACGGTGCGGTGGCAGCTGAACCAGCTAGGCGCAACCGCGGCTGCCGCGTGCTGGATGTCAACAGGAGCGCGGCCTCGCGAAGTGGAGCAATACGCGGGAGCACAAGCACAGGGCGCAGTCATGGCACAGTTCCTGAAACTGGTGTTGCTTTGCCTGAAACGGGCACGAGCAGTCGAGAAGCTGCCTCACTGCACCTCGCGTTGCGCCCTCGTCATGCCCCAGTACGGTGTCTGGTCATTGCAAGGCTGTGACTGGTGGTTTGGTTGGTTGGTTGACATGGCCCATCCCACTGCTCTCCCCATTAGGCTCCGAGGACCAGTTCAAGGGCGTGGTTGACCTGGTCAAGATGAAGGCCATCGTGTGGAACGGCGAGGAGCTGGGCGCCAAGTTCGAGGAGCAGGAGATCCCCGAGGACATGAAGGAGAAGGTACGCGGAATTTATTGTTGTGTTGTAATTTTTTTATTTATTTTTTATTTATTCATTTTGACATTTTTGGCATTTTGTATGTTACAATCCAGGTGGAAGCTGCCAGGGAGGGGTTCTAGCTTGGTGGCACCCGGAAAGCCCATTGCGGGCATGCTGCAAGCTTTTTTTGTAACCGTGTGCGGGGCACCATCCAACTGGCGGGTGTTCATGTCCACGGGTTCTGTGCGGGTTTGTGAGCGGATGTGTTCGGCACGACACCCACCTCTTTCCTACTCCACGCCCCAACTCTGCCTTGTTGGTGCCCCTCGTGTTCTGTACCTGCAGGCTCAGGAGTAACCCCCTTTTACATGTATAGGCATACAGACTAGTAGTCGTCCAAATTCTATTATCTTATATTTGTTGCCTGTATTCTGTACCTGCAGGCTCAGGAGTACCGCGAGAAGCTGATCGACATGATCGTGGAGCAGGACGACGCCGTGCTGGAGAAGTACTTCGAGGTGCGTGCCGGATTGACACGTGTGGGGCGCCGACGCGTGGGGCTGGGCACGTGTCACCTGGCACGCGGGGAGACTCGCGTGCGCAGAGTCAACTTGTGTTCCGTGCCGGTGGGAATGGTTAAGAGAGAGCACGGGGTGCACTTGGGACAGTTCAGCGAGGAAGGAAATGTGCGTGTCACCTAGGTATTGTGGAGGGAGTGCAGGCCAAAGCACCAGCGGCGGCAGCAGCACGGTATGGTGGTGATACAGAGTGCCGGCATTTCGTTTTGGCTTTGCGCGCGGCTGGAGGCCGCAGTACTAGCTCAAACTGGGGCGTTGACACCACTGCGCGGCCCCACGGCAAATCGCCAAATATTTATCCCGGCACACCAAGAAGCGCCCCTCCCGATACGGCCCAGCCAAGTTAGTCCACGCCTAGTAGCCCAGTCTTCCGTTCAACGTGCTCACAGCTGTTCCCCCTGCTTCTGTCGCTCCGCCGCGCAGGGCGAGATGCCCGACGAGGCCACCATCGAGCGCCTGATCCGCAAGGGCACCATCGCCATGGCCTTCACGCCGGTGGTGTGCGGCACGGCCTTCAAGAACAAGGGCGTGCAGCCGCTGCTGGACTCGGTGGTCAAGTACCTGCCCTCGCCCCTGGACCGCGCCGCCGTGCAGGTGGGGGCGGGGGGTCTTGGCGACGCGTGCCAACTTGCCCTGGATGTGGAGTATTAGGTTTCGGGTCCAATGGTGGTGCTTCCCTTGCGATGCTACGGTACGTTGTCCATGCAAGCGTCGCCCGGTGGTTTTCCCACCCGACTGCCTTCACGCCCACTTATGTTTGGGCGTGCATTTCCCTCCGTGTCCCCCTAGGGTGTGGACACATACAATGGTCGGTGTAAGACCACGTCCTGGCGGGACGGTCCATCACGTCCATGTGCACTGACTGCATGGGCATTTCCCTCCGTGTCCCCCCAGGGCGTGGACATGCACGACGCCGAGGTGGCCATGATCCGCAACGCCGACGACGCCGCGCCCTTCTCCGGCCTGTGCTTCAAGGTCATGACCGACCCCTTCGTGGGCTCGCTCACCTTCTGCCGCATCTACTCGGGTGGGTGGGGCGGGGCGGGGCGAGGCTGACGCTGCCACGCTTGCACCGGCCGGCAGCGGGCTGAGATCGGTGGCTGCAGAGCTTCTGTGCGGTCGGGATGGTGTGGGGATAAGCATCCAACGCCGTCTTTTCGCGGTGTTGGGATGTGGGTTGGGGCGGCAGCCTTGCGTCCTTGCGCGAGTCGGCAGAGGACCGTGTGCGTGTTTCGAAGACAGTTGCACGACACTTTTTCTTGTTGCGCGCTGACGTGTGGCCTCCTCCTTGGCGTCGGGTGCGCAGGCGTGCTGGAGGCCGGCTCTTACGCGCTGAACAGCAACAAGGGCAAGAAGGAGCGCATCGGGCGCCTGATGCTGATGCACGCCAACAACCGTGAGGACATCAAGACGGCCTTCGCAGGCGACATCGTGGCCATCGGCGGCCTCAAGGACATCGTCACCGGTACGTGTCTTAGCTCTAGCTTGGTCCCTTGGACTCCCCCCCCGACTGCCTGGCTGGCTTGCTACAAGGACGCGTTTGTGTGTGTCGCCATGCAGATTGAAATACTCTGCACTGGAGGCAGAGGCAAGCAGCTGCGATCTGCAGGCGGCACTCCGTTGTTGCTACATCACAGACAGCTGACGGCTTGAAACTGTCCCCTTCTGCATTTGGTATCCGCAGGTGAGACGCTGTGCGACGAGAAGAACCCCATCATTCTGGAGAAGATGGACTTCCCCGACCCCGTGATCAAGATCGCCATCGAGCCCAAGTCCAAGGCCGACCTGGAGAAGATGGGCGTGGGCCTGAACAAGCTGGCGCAGGAGGACCCCTCGTTCAACTACTCGCGCGACGAGGAGACCAACCAGGTGGGCACACTGTGGCTAAGGCTGTCGCGGAATCGACCCAAGACTGTTGCGGAATCGTTGACTGTTGCAGCTAGCGTGCCCGCGTCTTGACCGACGAGGAGACCGACCAGGTGTGCACACCGTGACCGAGGCTGTCGCGGAATCGAACCGTACAGCGCTAAATGATTTTTAGATAGTACGGCATGCGCCGTGGTTTGCCACAACGACGAGACCAACCACACTGTGGCTAAGGCTGTTGCCCGCTGGCTGTTGTACCACGCCACGCCGGACAGCGCCTCACATGCAGTGTTTGTGCAGCACGGTTGCAAGCTGCGAGCCTGTGCTGTGGTCAGCCACAGCCAAGGAAACGTACAGCGGCGCCCTCCGGCCCTGCAGCGCAGGGCGAGCGCTACGCTCGACATGGCTGCAAAAGCAACCGTTCAACCACACGGAGAAGACCTCAATGACCTTGCTGCTCTCCCTCGCCCACGCAGACCGTGATTGAGGGCATGGGCGAGCTGCACCTGGAGATTATCGTGGACCGCCTGCGCCGCGAGTTCAAGGTGGAGTGCGAGGTGGGCGCGCCGCAGGTCAACTACCGCGAGGGCATCAGCAAGGGCAACGAGGTGCGCTACGTGCACAAGAAGCAGTCGGGCGGCTCCGGCCAGTTCGCCGACGTGGCCATCCGCTTCGAGCCCGGCGAGCCCGGCACCGGCTTCGTGTTCAAGTCGGAGATCAAGGGTGGCTCGGTGCCCAAGGAGTACGTGCCCGGCGTGGTCAAGGGCCTGGAGGAGTGCATGAGCAGCGGCAGCCTGGCGGGTGAGTGTGGTGCGGCTTGGCGAGGTTTCGCATGGGCACCGCTGGGTGTTTTTAGCCCTGAGGGGTTGCGTGCAGGAGGCGCCGGCATGCACGGCTGGCGTGTTGTGCTAGGTGGACGGACCCATGTGGGAGCGCTGGATGCTGTGCCACCCATTCACAGCAGGGCTTGAACGGACCTTCGTTCTTACCTCATTATTGCCCCACGCTGCGCGCAGGCTTCCCCGTGGTGGACGTGTCCGAATAAAAGTATCCTTATTAGTATAAATAGAATGAATCATTGAATGTATAATCTTTCCTGCGCGCAGGCTTCCCCGTGGTGGACGTGACGTGCACGCTGTACGACGGCTCGTACCACGAGGTGGACTCGAACGCGCTGGCCTTCCAGATCGCCGCCCGCGGCGCCTTCCGCGAGGCCATGGGCAAGTGCGGCGCCCGCCTGCTGGAGCCCATCATGAAGGTGGGCAGGGCGGACGGTGTTCGGGGGGTGTACTGACTGTGATACGCTTTTGTTGGTGGCTCACGTGCGGGCTCGGGCTATGGTGGCGCGCGCGACACTACAAGGTGTGTGTGAAAACTGTTAGCCCACAGGAACAGGTCACAACGCCCCAGCGCCCGCACCTGACCGTAAACCCTCAACCTGACCTTTCTGGTACTCCCCCTGCACACAGGTGGAGGTGATGACCCCCGAGGACCACATGGGCGACGTGATCGGCGACCTGAACTCGCGCCGCGGCATCATCAACAAATTCGAGGACAAGCCCGCCGGCATGAAGCTGGTGCAGGCGTGGGTGCCGCTGTCCGAGATGTTCCAGTACGTGAGTGTGCTGCGCGGCATGACCAAGGGCCGCGCGCAGTACACGATGCAGCTTGAGCGCTACGAGGTGGTGCCGCCCAACATCCAGCAGGAGATCGTGGCCAAGTCCAAGGCCATGGCCGCGTAAAGCAGCAGCAGCAGCAGCAGCAGCAGTAGCTTGCTACGCTGTGAAGCAGCAGGGTCGCATGCTGTGATGCTGTCGTGGTGAGGCGGTGGTTGTGCTGTAGGTGGTGGTGGCCGTTCGGGTTTGTTTGACGTTGTGGTGGTTCTTGACGCGGCGGAGCGCGGGGGCACCGGCAGGCGCTGGTGCGTGGTTCGGTCACGTGGCCTGGCCGGGTGCGGTGCAGGCGCAGGCGCTGGGGCGTGTGGGACGTGGTCGTTCTGGTCGTGACTTTTCGCTCAAGTATTGGGGAGGCTGGTTTTCGAGATGGGAGGGTGCAGGCAGGTGCAGGGCAGCACGGGCACGCATGATACGCGTGGTGTGGGGAGGGGTAAATCTCCCGACGATAACCTGCTGACCCTTAGCACGACTTTGCAAGTGCACGGTAAGTCTGCTGCATACGGTACGGTACGTCTGCATGCGGTGCGGTGCGGATGGTGGCTACGGTAGATGATTGTGACTGCGAAAGCCCAGGTCTGCTGCGGCAGGGCTGGCGTAGGGCATGAACGATCGTGCCCGAGGTTTTTGTGCGAGATCTTGAGGGGCAGCGTGAACGAGAGGCTCTTACTGACACCTTATGCGTTGTTGCGCATCTTCGCAAGAAGTCCCGATGTAAACTTTGGGATAAACGCTCTCAGCCCTATCGGTTTCGATCGGTTAGACCCAGGTTCGACGAGCAGGGCAGAAGCCCGAGCGGGTGTGCCTGAGACGCTGAGAGCTCAAGCATGGGTTGGTGGGTTAAGTCGGTGGTACCATGTGGCACCATGTAGCACCTCAACCTGCTGCTGCGACGTCGCCTTTCTCAAGCGGGCAGCGACTGAATGCAAGGCGCTGTGCAAGTGCATGGCGCATGGTGATTCTTGCGGCACTCATCCCATATACTCATATTACTCAGCCCCATAGAGCCACACCGCGACTGGTATCCACACGGTGGACTGCCGGCCAAGTGTGCGCACACACACTGGCTGACGTGCAGCTGCTAAGGCCCTAAGCTGCATGAAACAATGTCATGCGCGCGCGCGCGCGCCTGCCTTCAGCTGGGTGGAGCCTTGGTAGTGGTTGGCGTGTACTCGTGTTCCTAGTTGAGGAATCCCGACAAGGACTCGTGCAGTGATGTACGAAAATCGCACCATGTCGGTCCACCACCAAAAAAAAAAAAAAAAACCGGGGTGTACCGTGGTGCACCCAGGTGCACCCAACCTGACCCAACCCATGCACCCCATGCGCACCCTGGTGTATACCCGTATAGTATGGCACGGAAGCAGCTCGGTACTGTGTATATCATCTCCATGCTGCGGATGGCTTTTCTTCATTTGGGGGCCCTTGTACGTTTTGGTCCCGGTCCTGAGGCCAGTCAGCCCCTTCCACGGCACAGGACACAAAACTGATCGCGGCAACGGAACAGGGGTGTTTCCTACCCCCTGTACGGGTAGGGGCCACCACCTCTAGTGAGTGCACGGCTGGGGGTAGCCCTGCTACATGTCAGACCGGTGCTTGGCCATCTGGCCCTGCGGTGCGGACGCCTGCCCACGCTTGAGTAGAGCACGGAGCCCTTTGGAAGTTCATGGCAGGAAGCGAGTAGACCTGGGCCTCTCATCTAGCGCTTACAGTTAGAAGGTCAGTGTGCTGTGAAGTGCCTTTCGCGCGACCAGGTAGCTCTAGTTCTTTCAGCTCTGCGGGCGCGGTCGAGTCGTCGTTCGGCTCTCTTCTTTGCTGAAGTTCTGACAATAATGTAGAATATGCGGTGTTAATTGCTACAGACTGGTGTCATATGCGTGAAGGTGACACAGCACTTTAATTATTTGACTACTAGTATGCGCCCTTTTGGAGGCAGACAGGCTTGGGCGCCAGGGGGCTTCGCCGGCTTTCGATCTTGCAATATGTACAAGCTTCAAGAAGTGCATTCTGTGAACCTGAATCTACCTTTCACGCAAAAAGCGCCCGCATGCCGTAACCGTACGGTTTGTCAGGTGGGCGGAGCGTCGGGGCCCTCTGTCGGGTGCCGTGGACGGGCGAGGTATTATTATTGCATTGCAGCCTTTGGTGCAATATCACAAGGGTGCAACATACCCTGTGACATAGATTAGGTGAGCAGGCTGCGCGCCAGACCGCGCGCCGCTCAAACGACTCTTGAGTTCTTTGCGCCACTACAAAACCCGACGCATACATAGATTTATTAACAGAGTAGGTGCGGAAACTGAGAGGGAAGGCGAGCGCATAGCCGAGGCCACCGCGGAATCGGCCGCCCGGCCCTATCGGCTTGGCAGCCCCTACGTTCGTCTGATCTGCTCAAAGTTTAGAGCAGGTCTTGAGAAGGTAATTCTGGTATCACGCTGTCTGGGATCGGCCTACAGAAGGGGCTTTGGCCGCAGGGTTCCGGGCGGGAAAGGCGTGGGGCCATTAATTTCCTTTGCCCGTGGGAAGGCCTGGTGCACCTTGCAGTAGACTACAGCTTTAAATTTAGCACAACATGTTGTAGGGCGTTTTCCGTGCTCGCAAGCTTTGCTTCCTCAACTGGCGATGCCTACGCCCCTTCAGCTGCGGGAGCTCCCAACAACCTAGAGCTTTGGGGGGAGGGCAATATGACATTTAGCAAGCAGAATGGATAACAAATTTCCTTAGCTGGGGTTTCATGTCAGAAGCTAATGAGTCGGCTCGCGACTCGACATGCCAGCTTCGGCATGCTTCTACACGCTCGCTGGCAGTATCCGACGGCGCTTCCTCGCTTTGTGCCACAGGATGGATCGGCTCCGGGTCATCGCGTTGGCGCTCGTGGCTCTTTGCGCGACCCAAGGTGCGGTGGGGTGTACTTTTCCGCGCCTGCGCGGCAGCTGCTCTGGTTACCATCCAGCCCATTGCACTTTACCACGTGCCTACCACACCCACCACCCGCACCCCGTAAGACCGACCAGCTCCCGCCTCCCCTTCTTGCCCATGCAATATCACCTCCACATTCCTCCACATCAACCGTTTTTCCGGTTGCGGCCTCTGGGACATGAGACGCTGCCGTGCCCGCCTGTCACCCTGCAACACCTGCACCCTTACTAACCCTGTTCCGCTCCCCAATCCCTTATTCTCCTTGCCTCGACCCCGTCCGCAGCCTCCCTTGCGGCTGCCCACAGCATCAGCAGCAGCTCCAAGCTCGGCCACCGCTCCCTCCTGGACGTCAACCCGGAGGCCTCGTTCGCGCCCACCTCGTTCTTCCCGTACTGCTCCTGCCAGACGTACGACTGCGCGTGTGATCCGTACAGCTTCACGTACAGGCAGCCCACGCCGGTAAGCTGCCGCACGCGGTCCGCTCGGCCGCCGACCGACAGACCTTCATCACTGCCGTAGAGAGAGTGCAGAGTGTGCGACTACCAGGGTTGCTCACCTCCGCGTACCGTATGCTTTGTGGGGACGGCAACTCACTTACTCGCATTCACGCTTGGCGCACCTGCTTCCTGTCCACCCCGCCCCCTCTCAGTTGGTCGACGGCGTGCGCAAGTTCTGCATCGATGTGTCGTACCGCGGTTGTGACGAGACCAAGGCGTGCTGCAAGGGCCTGCAAGCAAAGGTCAACAAGATCGCGTTCGACATTGGTGAGGCGGGAAGGCGGTAGGAGGAGCAGCTGGGCACAAACACTTGCCAGGAAGCCTGGTGTGACAATGGGAGCAGGCGCGGGCTTGAGCTAGCGGGTAGGAAGGATGTGTGTGTGTCTGGCGGCGTGCCCGCATGCTGTTTGCGGCTGTGGTGTGCAACAGGTTGGGGCGTGGTTTGCCATCGCTGGTGGTGGCCTCTCGAGCTCACCACCTGCGCCGCCGTTCGGAGTCTCCGCTTGAATGCATTGTCGCAACAGCCCTTTTGCTTTACATCCTTTCTTTCGCGCTGCAGGACCCCAGTGCCAAAAGCGCGCTGTCTCCAAGGTGGAGGTGAACGGCGCCTCGTGGGTTAACTGGGAGACCAAGGAGTGGCAGCTGACCAACAACAGGGGTGAGCGGCTCGTGGGTTAACTGGGAGACCAAGGAGTGGCAGCTGACCAACAACAGGGGTGAGCGGCTCGTGGGGATGCACACGTGCGGGTGGCTGCGGCGAGGATCAGGTGGCAGCGCGACATGGGAACGGGCCTGGGAGCCATTGTACGCAAGGCCGCAGGACCTGACGGCAATACGTTGACAGGCCGCGCCTCAATGGAACTGTTAACCTTGGGGGTTGATCAGTAACAGGGGTGGGAAGCTCGGGTTCTGGCAGGCTTCAGCGCACACGTGTGGTATGACTGGCCGTTGTGACGCGATGCTGTGGCACTCAGCGGTGCCACGTGTATTAGCGGCACGCACAAGGACAAGGGCCCCGTTCACAAGCTCAAGCCTGGGCGCCGGTACCGGTAAGCAGGCGCCCCAACCACTCCTGCACCCGGGTGCCGTGCTGCACTGCAGGCTTTGGCTACGAGCTCCGGATCTACGGCCTCAACTTCAACAGGACCAGCTTCCCCGGCACCCAAGTCTGCCTGGTGGCAAATGCCACGTGCAACCTGGCCGGCATCTGCAACCAGCCGGACGGCTCGTGCAGGTGGGCGTTCCGACACGTGCTGCTTTGTGCCATGACACGTGTCATTGGCTTGCCGTGCACGTGCCGACGACGCGTCACGTGCAGCGCCGGGCTGCCAGGACTCTGCCGCGGTAGTACCCATGGGTCGGACAGTAGGCAAGCTGAAGTGAGCATCGCACGGCTAACCGCTCCGCAGCTAACCGCAGCCCCTGCCCCACACATGTCCGCCCCCAACACCCCACCCGCGCCGACCCTGGTGCTCCCGCCCTCCCCCACGCAGGTACTCCATCCAGGAGTCGTCCGTGTAACACCTGCCAATTAACCCACCCACCAAATCCACGCCCCAAGCCACATCACTAACCCATCCCACCCCACCCCACCCGCAGGTACTCCATCCAGGAGTCCGCCGAGACCAAGTACTGCCCCATCTGCAAGTACTCCTTCGCCCCACCGCCCGCCCCCAAGCCGCCTAGCCCCAAGCCCCCCAGCCCGCGCCCGCCGCCGCCGCCGCCGTGCGAGGTGTGCGCCAACGTCGTCATCCAGCCCCCCGCCACCGTGCCGGGGCAGCTGTTCACCTTCACGCCCCAGCGCTGCACACAGCTGGGCACCTTCGCGGTCAACCTGCTCAACGATCTTGCGGAGCAGAACGGCGCCGTAATGAGCTCCAAGTTTGCGGTCCGCAGCTGCAGCGGAACCTACACCCCGCCCAACACCCTGCCCACCCTCACGGTGAGCTGCCATACCGTAGCGTCACCAATGCAGCCTGGAAGATGCGGCTCAGAGTCAGCCTCGTTCTTATAACAATTGATCTGTTGATATAATGTTACTACTCAACGTTGTTGTGCAGACTCAAAGCAGTAGGCCCAACTACTGCTTTGAGGCTGCACAACAAAGCAGTAGTTGGGTCGGGCATGCAGGCAACTGTCCCACCCAATGCACCTAACCCACATGGCATGGCCCTACCTGTCGAGGATCGGGACAGGCACTCGAGCCAGCAGCGCGGCAACGGTTCAACAATACTGTGTTTCAACATGCTTGTACTGGACCCGCTGTGGCCTGCAGGTGTGCGGCACGTTCAGGTCTGCTGCCGAGGGCCAGAAGCTGGCCCCCATCGACGACCAGTTGCAGATCATTCTCAGCGAGCTGGTCGACACCTGCAGCGCCGAGGTGGGTGTGTATTAGCATTGTGTGCACGTGCAGCGCCGAGGTGGGTGTGGGTTAGCATTGTGCGTACGCGCGCAAGTGCGCGTGTGGGTTCGTGCAGTCAGGACGAGCTGGCGAGCATCCACTGCACGTGTATTGTCTGGCCTGGCAATGGGCAGTGGGCCGGGTCATCTCCTGGACCCACATGACATCGGCATCGGCCGGACGCCAAAGTGTCCGTGAGCGTCTCAAGGGGCAACGAGCATCTGCTGCAATTGCACCAGCAGGGATAGTGACAAGAGTTGGGCCGCCGGCACGCACGGACCGCACACAACTCACGTTAGATTTGAGTCCCTGTCCCCTCCTCTCCTTGTTCATGACCCACATCCTGCAGCTGTCTGGTTACTCGTTCCGCGCCGTGATGGGCCCGGTCGACGGCTCCCCAGACTGCCTCAGCGGAACCGCGTCTCAGGTGGGTGTGTAGCGATGCAGTTGCGTGGACACGTTGGCGTATTAGCAAGCAGGTTCTGTTAAATGGGTACGTGTCAGGGGGGTGGGTACGTGTCAGGGGAGGATCCAGGGGATGTCGAGGGGGCTGACATGGCCGCTATTAGGGTCGTGCCGAGATGTAGGGCATATGGCAGGTAACAGGTGCCTTCATTAGGGCTGTCAGGGGGTTAGCCACGAGGGTGTGAAGGTGGGCGGTATGAAAGGTGGCAGGGAACGGTTCAGGGGAGGTGACAGCGCACAGGGGGCAGGGGGGGGTCCCTTGATGATGGCCCATTTGACCACCAGGGGCTACAGCAGTGCGTCAATAAACATATTCACGCCGGTTGTACAGGCAGCATGGTTTTATGATTACCGGTAAAAGTTGCATGGAGCTGGATTCCATGAGGAGGGGTCAACCAGAGCACCTGAACATCCCCAAGGTACGTATGCATGAAGGGCCTAGTGACGAGACCCCCGGTACGTTATCTCTGTGACACTAAATGCACTCCCTGCTGCCCTGTGCCTCGTCCCGCAGAGCTGCCGCTTCTCCACGCCCCCCCCCCCCCCCCCCCCCCCCCCCCCCCCCCCCCCCCCCCCCCCC
>VFQN01002825.1_pt1 | contig 26012 bp, 25 predicted proteins | sample 3512371 | NCBI WGS metagenome assembly VFQN01 (sample SAMN10412370, study PRJNA504923) | tailings metagenome | isolation source: Replicate 2 from Balatoc abandoned mine | place: Philippines: Itogon, Benguet | collected 2017-08-28 | reverse complement strand
CCCTCGTCGGCGCCGCCCTGGCGTTGCCTGCCGCCGCCCAGTGGAAGTGGCGCGGTGCGAACGGGCAGATCCAGTACAGCGACCTGCCGCCGCCGCCAGGCGTCGCCGAGAAGGACATCCTGCAGCGCCCCACCGGCTCCACGCTGCGTGCCATTTCGCCGGCCGCCCCTGTGCCCGCGGCTTCGGCCCCGCCGCTGGCACCCAAGAACGTCGATCCCGAGCTCGAGGCCAGGCGCAAGAAGGCCGAGCAGGAAGAGGCGGCCAAGTCCAAGGCCGAGGAACAGCGCGTCGCGGCCGCCAAGGCCGAGAACTGCAAGCGTGCCCGGGAGCAGATCCGCACGCTGGAAAGTGGCATGCGCATGGCTCGCATCAACGACAAGGGCGAGCGCGAGGTGCTCGACGACAAGATGCGCGCCGAGGAAATGAAGCGCGCCCGCGACCTCGCCAACGCCGACTGCGCGAAGCAGTGATCGACCTCAGCCGCCCTCGCGCGACCGGGTCTTCGCCGACTTCCGGTAGCGCAGACGCCGCGCTTCCTTCGGATCCACCTGCAGCGGCCGATAGATCTCCACGCGGTCGCGCTCGCGCAGCAGCGTATCGCCAGCCTGCATACGTCCCCAGATGCCGGTCCGGGCCTGAGCCAGGTCCAGGTCCGGGTGGCGCTGCGGCATGCCGCTGGCGCTGATCGCGTCGTTCAGGGTGGCTCCGGCCGGCAGATCGATCACCACCTCGTCGACCTCGCCCGCACGCGGGCTGTAGGCCACGCTCACGCGCAGCCGCTCAGCGGGCGCCATACACCTCTTCGGCGCGGCGCACGAAGCAGTCGACGAAAGTGTTCGCCACCCGATCGAACACCGGGCTGACGACGGCTTCCAGCGCCTTGCTGCTGAAGGCGTAGCGCAGATCGAACTCGATGCGGCAGGCCTGTGCCTCGTCGTCGCCCGGCATGGCCAACGGCACGAAGCGCCAGATGCCTTCGAGCAGCGAGAACGGTCCGTCGACCAGGTCGACCTCCACCGAGCTGTCGGTCACGTGCGTGTTTCGCGTGGTGAAGGCATGGCGCACGCCGGCGTAGTGCAGGTGCAGCCGTGCCGTCATGCCCGCGTCGTGCTGCTCGAGCACCTCGGCACGCTCGCACCAGGGCAGGAAGCGCGGGTACTCCGGGACGCCGGTGACGAGCGAGTACATCTCGTGCGGGGAGTACCACAGCAAGACGGACTTCTTCACGTGCTTCATACAATCATGCGATTGTATTGGCGGCCCTCGGCCTCACCTGCCTCCCATGTCCATCGCCGAAAACCGCCGCGCCCGCTACGACTATCACATCGAGGAGCGCTTCGAGGCCGGCATGGTGCTCGAAGGCTGGGAGATCAAGGCCATCCGCGCCGGCCAGGTGCAGCTGACCGACGGCTACGTGGTCATCCGCGACGGCGAGCTGTTCCTGATCGGCTGCCGCATCAACGCGCTGCGCAGCGCCTCCACCCACGTGCACCCCGAGGCCGATCGCACCAAGAAGCTGCTGATGCACAAGGAGCAGATCCGCCGGCTGATCGGCAAGGTCGAGCAGAAGGGCTTCACCCTGGTGCCGCTGGACCTGCACTACAAGGGCGGCCGCGTGAAGGTCGAGATCGCCCTGGCCAAGGGCAAGGCCGAGCACGACAAGCGCGACAGCGAGAAGAAGAAGGACTGGGAGCGCGAGAAGGGCCGCCTGATGCGGCACAAGGTCTCAACCAAGGCCTGAGGCCGCGAGGGCCCGGGCGCAGTCGGCGATCAGGTCGTCGGCCGACTCCAGGCCCACCGAGAAGCGCACCAGCACGCCCTTCCAGGCCGGCGCCTCGCGCATCGCCGCGAGCGAATACGGCACCACGAGGCTCACCGGCCCCGCCCACGAGAAGCCGAGCTTGAACAGCGTCAGCGCGTCGACGAAGGCATCGACGCGGCCGGGGGCGATGTGCTCGTCGAACACCACCGAGAACAGCCCGGCCGCAGCGCGGCAGTGCGAGATCCAGTGCTCGTGCCCCGGCGCGCCCGGCAGCGCCGGGTGCAGCACCCGCACGATGGCGGGCTGAGCGGCCCACCATTGCGCCAGCCGGCGCGCCGCCGCATCGTGCGCGGCGTAGCGCAGCGGCAGCGAGGCCAGCGAGCGCAGCACCAGTTCGGCGTCGTTGGCCCCGACGCCCCAGCCCAGGCGCATGTGGCTGCCCTTCAGGCGCAGATGCAGGGCCTCGTCGCGCGTGGTCACCGCGCCCATCAGCACGTCGCCGCCGCCGCTGGGGTATTTGGTCAGAGCATGGGCGCTGATGTCCACGCCCAGCCCGTCGCCGAGGTCGAAGGCGTCGAAGGCGATGCCCGAACCCCAGGTGTTGTCCAGCGCCACGGTCACGCCGCGCTCGCGGGCGATGCGCACCAGCGCACGCAGGTCGGGGAACTCCATCGTCACCGAGCCGGCGGCTTCCAGCCACAGCAGCTTCGTCTTCGGCCCGATGCGAGCAGCCAGCGAGACCGGATCCATCGGGTCGTAGAAGCGGTGCGTGATGCCCCAGCGGGCCAGTTCCTGACGCGCCAGCTCCTTGCCCGGGCCATAAGCGTTGTCCGGGATCAGCACCTCGTCGCCGGCCTTCAGCAGCGCCGTGTCGACCAGCGCGATCGCCGCCAGGCCGCTGGGCACGAGCAGCGTTTGCAGGCCGCCTTCCAGCGCGGCGATGCGCTCCTCCAGCGTGTAGACGGTGGGCGTGCCGTGCAGCCCGTAGGTGTAGCCGTCCTTGCTCTTCCAGTCGCGCGCGCGCAGCGCCGCCACGTTCGGGAAGATCACCGTCGAGGCCTTGTGCACCGGCGTCTGCGGCGCCTCGAAGCCAGCGGGCGGACGGTAGGGATGGTGGATCAGCGCGGTGGCCGGATCGGGCTTCTTGTCGGAAGTGGTGTCGGCCATGGCTCAGACCGGCACGCCGACGAGATCGTGGCCTTCGGCAGCCACGATGCGCGCCCGGGTGAACTCGCCCACCTTCAGCGTCTTCGAGGCCTTCTCCGGCGGCAGCAGGCGCACGCGGCCGTCGATCTCTGGTGCGTCCGCATAGCTGCGCGCCATGCCGCCGCGGCGGCCCAGCGCCGGCGCCTCGTCGACCAGCACCTGCATCGTCGCGCCGACCCGGCGCGCCAGCTTGGCCGTCGACACCGCCTCGGCCACCGCCATGAACCGCGCGCGGCGTTCCTCGCGAAGTTCGGCCGGCAGCATGCCGGGCAGATCGTTGGCCGTGGCGCCTTCCACCGGTGAATAGGCGAAGCAGCCCGCGCGGTCGATCTGCGCCTCGCGGATGAAATCGAGCAGGTGCTCGAACTCGGCCTCGGTCTCGCCCGGGAAACCGGCGATGAAGGTGCTGCGCACCACCAGCTCGGGGCAGGCCTCGCGCCAGCGCTGCAGCCGCTCGAGGTTCTTCTCGCCGCTGGCCGGGCGCTTCATGCGCTTGAGCACGTCGGGGTGCGAGTGCTGGAACGGCACGTCGAGGTACGGCAGGATGCGACCGGCCGCCATCAGCGGCAGGATCTCGTCGACGTGCGGGTACGGATAGACGTAGTGCAGCCGAACCCAGGCGCCATGCCGCTCGGCCAGCACGGCGAGTTGCTCGCTGAGCTCGGTCATGCGCGTCTTGACCGGCTTGCCGTCCCAGAAGCCGGTGCGGTACTTCACGTCGACACCGTAGGCGCTGGTGTCCTGGCTGATCACCAGCAGCTCCTTCACACCCGACTCGAACAGGCGCTGCGCCTCCCCCAGCACGTCACCGATCGGTCGCGAGACCAGGTCGCCGCGCATGCTCGGGATGATGCAGAAGCTGCAGCGGTGGTTGCAGCCTTCGCTGATCTTCAGGTAGGCGTAGTGCTTCGGCGTGAGCTTCACGCCCTGCGGCGGCACCAGGTCGACGAAGGGGTCGTGCGGCTTGGGCACGTGAACGTGCACCGCGTCCATCACCTCCTGCGTGGCGTGCGGGCCGGTGACCGCGAGCACGCTGGGGTGCATCTGGCGCACGAGGTTGGCACCGCCCTCGCCCGCCTTGGCGCCCAGGCAGCCGGTGACGATCACCTTGCCATTCTCGGCCAGCGCCTCGCCGATGGTGTCCAGGCTCTCCTTGACCGCGTCGTCGATGAAGCCGCAGGTGTTGACGATCACCAGGTCGGCGCCGGCGAAGGTCTTGGAGGTCTCGTAGCCCTCGGCGCGCAGTTGCGTGAGGATCAGCTCGGAGTCGGTCAGCGCCTTGGGGCAGCCCAGGGAGACGAAGCCGATCTTCGGCGTGGCAGCCGGCGCGGCGGTGGAGGTGTCGGTCATCGGCGGATTTTCGCCGATCACCGCCGATCGCTCAGCGCTTCGGGGTATGCAGCCCGCCCATGCCCGGGAACAGCGATTCGGCCTGCTTGGCCATCTGCTCCTGCATCTGCAGGAACATCGCCTTGCTCTGCTCGAGGTAGTTGCCCATCAGGCCCTGCATCGCCGGCGCCTGGCCCTGCAGGAACTGCGTCCACAGTTCGGGGTTCATCGCCTTCGGGTCGAGCAGGCCCTTGGACTGCTCGGCGAAACGCGCCTGGATGTCGGTGAAGGTCTGCAGGTTCTTCTCGAGGTACGAACCCATCATGCCCTGCATCGCATGCCCGTAGAAGCGGATGATCTGCGACAGCATCTGCGTGCTGAAGATCGGCACCCCGCCGGTTTCTTCCTCGAGGATGATCTGCAGCAGGATGCTGCGCGTTAGGTCTTCGCCGGTCTTGGCGTCGCGCACGACGAAGGCGTCGCCCTCCATCACCATCTGCTTGACGTCGGCCAGCGTGATGTAGCTGCTCGACTGGGTGTCGTAGAGGCGGCGGTTGGGATACTTCTTGAGCACGCGCACCGCGGCGTCCTCGGCCTGGGGCGAGGCCGACGCCTGCGCGGAAGCCTTGGTCGAGCGACGGGTTGCGGCCATGGACGGGTGCTCCGGAATCTCGTTGTGCAGGGCACAAATTCTACGGAGCGCCCCTGCCACACCCGGAGGGGTTTTCCCCGGCCCGGCGGCGCTCAGCCCTTGACCGTCACCCCGGGCCGTGCGCTCTCGGTGATGCGGCCGACCACGCTGGCGCGCTCGAAGCCGTGGCGGGCGAACACGCCCAGCACGGTGTCGACCGAATCGGCACTGCAGGCCACCAGCAGTCCACCGCTGGTCTGCGGGTCGGTCAGCAGCGCGCGGTCCTCGGCGGCGAAGCCGGCCGGCAGATCCACGTGCTCGCCGTAGCCCGCCCAGTTGCGACCCGACGCGCCGGTGACGAAGCCCTGCCCCGCCATCTGCCGCACACCGGGCAGCAGCGGCACGGCGGCCCAGTCGAGCTCGACGCGGCAGTGGCCGCCGCGCGCCATCTCCAGCGCATGGCCGGCCAGGCCGAAGCCGGTGACGTCGGTCAAGGCGTGCACGCCCGGCAGTGCGGCCAGCTCCGGCCCCGGCGTGTTGAGCTTCGTGGTGTTGGCGATCATCTGCGCGTAGCCGCTCTCGCCGAGCTCGCCCTTCTTCAGCGCCGCGCTCATCACGCCCACGCCCAGCGGCTTGCCGAGGACGAGCACGTCGCCCGGCTTGGCATCGGCGTTGCGCTTGACGAGCTTCGGATGCACCAGACCCAGCGCCACCAGGCCGTAGATGGCCTCGACCGAATCGATGGTGTGGCCGCCGGCGATCGGGATGCCCGCCGTGCGGCACACCGAGGCACCGCCTTCGAGCACGCGGCCGATGGTCTGCGTGGACAGCACGTTGATCGGCATGCCCACCAGCGCCAGCGCGAGGATGGGCTTGCCGCCCATGGCGTAGACATCGCTGATCGCGTTGGTGGCGGCGATGCGTCCGAAGTCGAACGGGTCGTCGACGATGGGCATGAAGAAGTCGGTGGTGGCGATCAACGCCTGCTCGTCGTTGAGCTGGTAGACGGCGGCATCGTCGGCCGTTTCGATGCCGACCAGCAGCTCCTTTGGGATGGGCATCGCAGCGGTGCCCTTGAGGATCTCGGACAGCACCCCGGGCGCGATCTTGCAGCCGCAACCACCGCCGTGGGACAACGAGGTCAGGCGCGGTTCGGCGGGTTTCTCGAGCGCGTTCATGGCGGGTCTCTCCGTTCGGGACTGGCTTCGATCAGGCGGCCCACGACACGCATCAGCGCCGCGTGCTCGGCCTCGGGTGAAAACAGCGGCGCACGCTCGGCGGCACGACGCTGCAGGTCGGCGAGCATAGCCGGCTCGTCGCGGGCGCGCTCGATCAGGGTTGCCAGCGCGGCATCGTCGCCGACCTCGAAGGTGGCGGGCCAGTCGTCGCCGAGCAGGCCGAGGTTGCCGTCGATGCGCGAGGCGATCACCGGCGTGCCGCTGCGCAGCGCCTCGATGATCACGTTGGCGCCTCCTTCCATGCGGCTGGCATGCACCAGCAAGTGCGCAGCCTGGATGCGCCGGCGCACCTGCCCGTGCGGCAGCGGGCCCAGCCAGCGGTAGCGCGGATGACGCTCGGCCAGCCGCGTGGCTTGCTCGCCGAGCGCCGGGTCGAGGGCACCGCCGATGTGGTCGAAGAAGAGATCGGTTCGCTCGCTCAGCCGTTCGGCCGCCCGCAGGTAGGTGCCGGGGTCCTTCTCCTCGCGCAGGTGGCCGACCATCAGCGCGCGCAGGTGCCGCGCCGGCTTTGGCACCGCCTGGCGCGCGGGGCAGGACTGCAGCACCACCTGCGCCCTTGCGCGCAGCGCCGTCGGCAGTCGCCCGACCCCGTGCGTGTTCAGCACCACCAGCGCATCGGCAAGCTCCAGCGAGCGCTGCGCCTGCGCGTCGGTCTCGATGTCGCGGTACAGGTCGGTTCCGGTCAGCACCACCCCCAGTGGCGCGGCGCCGCGCTGTTCGCGCCAGGCCTGGATCGAAGCCGCCGAGCGGCGCGCGTGCAGGGCAATCATCAGGTCTTCGCCGCCTTCGCTCCAGGCCGCCGCCAGCCGCACGCGGTAAGCTGCGGACAACAGGCGCGCCCACCGCCGCGCGGTCTGCCAGTTGCCGTTGTTGGCGTCGGCCAGCGCAGGCGTGACGATGACGATCGATTTCCGATGCACGACGCAAGCCTAACCCCAGACGCCGCCCGGCTCGCCCGGCAGGGTGGCCGCGATGCGCTGGCCCGGGCCTTGCGCGACAGCCGCGCCGACACGCTGGCCACCTTCGCCCTCTACGAGCGCGCCCTGCCCGGGCTGCGCGTGCCGCTGCGCGAGGAACTCAACCCGCCGCTGTGGGAACTCGGCCACATCGGCTGGTTCCAGGCCTGGTGGCTGCAGCGCAACCCGCAGCGTCACCTCGGCACCCGAGCCGACCCCGAGGTGCCGCGCCTGCCCACCGAGCCCGCCGACGCCGAGACCCTGTACCACTCCAGCCGCGTGCCCCACGACAGCCGCTGGAGCCTGCCGCTGCCCGATGCCGCCGCCACCCACGCGCAGCTGCAGGATCAGCTCGAGACCACGCTGGCCCTGCTGGCCGACACGCCGGAGACCGACGAAGCGCTGTACTTCTTCCGCCTCGCCCTGCTGCACGAGGACATGCACCACGAGGCCGCGCTGTACATGGCGCAGGCGCTGGACATCCCGATCGACGATGCGCGCTGGCAGTCCGCCGCACTGCCCGAGCCGCCGGCGCCTCTCGCCTTCGCGGCCGGATCCTGGCGGATGGGCAGCTCCGATGGCGAAGGTTTCGCCTTCGACAACGAGCGCGGCGCCCACGAGACCGCATCGCCCGCGTTCGAGATCGATGCGCAGGTGCTGCGCTGGGCCGACTACCTGCCCTTGGTCGACGCCACGGGCATGGCCCCGCCGCGCTACCTGCGCCGCGACGCCGGCCGCTGGCAGCAGCGCCGACATGGCGCCTGGACGGACCTCGACCTCGCGCTGCCGGCCTGCCACCTGACCCAGCACGAGGCGCTGGCCTGGTGCCGCTGGGCCGGCCGGCGGCTGCCCACCGAAGCCGAGTGGGAGCGTGCGGCGCTCAGCGACCCGGAGCGCTTCCGCTGGGGCGACGTGTGGGAGTGGACGGCCAGCCCCTTCGCGCCCTACCCCGGCTTCGAGGCCCACCCCTACCGCGACTACTCGGCGCCCTGGTTCGATGGCCGGCCGGTGTTGCGCGGCGCCTCGTTCATGACCCAGCCGCGCATGCGCCACCCGCGCTACCGCAACTACTTTCCGCCCGGGCGCAACGACGTGCCGGCCGGATTCCGCAGCTGCGCGCTGTAGCGAGGCTCAGCCCGAGGCCAGGAACACCGCGAACCAGCCGCGTTCGTCCGTCCAGTGCTCGATCTGGCTGAAACCGGCCTGGCGCAGCAGTTCGCCGAAGGCTTGCGGCGTCCACTTGTAGCTGTTCTCGGTGTGGATGCGCTCGCCGGCGGCAAAGCGTCGCTGCCCGCCGCGCCAGCGCACCACCAGGTCCTGGCGGGCCTCGAGGTGCATCTCGATGCGCGAGGCCGCGGCATCGAACCGGGCCACGTGCAGCCACTGGCGCACGTCGAAGTCGGCGCCGAGCAGCCGGTTCAGGTGCTTGAGCAGGTTGAGGTTGAAGGCGGCGGTGACGCCCAGGTCGTCGTCGTAGGCGGCCTCGAGCGTCGCGGCGTCCTTGACCATGTCGACGCCGATCAGCAGCGCCCCACCTCGCGAGAGTGCACGCGCCTCGCGCAGCAGCCGCCGCGCGTCGGCGGGCGCGAAGTTGCCGATGCTCGAGCCCGGGTAGAACACCAGCGCGGCACCGGGGCCGGTGATCTCCTCACCCAGTTGAAGCCGCGCGGAGAAATCCAGCCCCACGCCGGTGAGGTCCATCTGCGGATGCTCGCGCTGCAGGCAGCCCATCGCCTGGCGCAGGAACTCCACCGAGATGTCCACGGCAACGTAGCGGGCCGGCAGCAGCAGCGGGAACAGGCGGGCCGCCTTGGCGCAATCGGCCGCGCCCAGGTCGATCATCAGCGGCGCCGGGCCGACTGTGCTCAGCGCCGCCTGCGCGATCGCCGCGCCGTGGGTCGCGAAGACGGCCGCCTCGGTGCGCGTCGGGTAGTACTCGGCCAGCTCGGTGATGGCGTCGAACAGCCGCGAGCCGAGCGCGTCGTAGAAGAACTTGGGCGGCACCTGCGCGGCGGGCAGCAGCAGACCGCCCGCCGCCTCGTCGGCGAGCGCGGCATCGTCGATGCGGTGCAACTGGAAGAAACGAGGGGTCCTGATCGTAGACGGCGGCATCCGAAATTCCTGTCACCGCGTAGTGTGCCCAAGAGCCTGCGCGCCACTCTACCTGCTTGCCCCCGCTACAGTGCGGCCCTGCCACATCCACCCTTGCCGGAGAAACCCAATGCTCGACCTGTCCCCGTCCCGCACGCTCAAGGCCCTGCTGACCTGCGCCCTGCTCAGCTTCGGCGCGATATCGCACGCGCAGCAGGTGTTCCGCATCACCGCCATCCCCGATGAATCGCCCACCGAGTTGGCGCGCAAGGCGGCGCCGCTGGTGAAGTACCTGGAAGGCAAGCTGGGCATGAAGGTCGAGTACACCCCGGTCACCGATTACGCCGCCGCCGTCGAGACGCTGGTCAACCGCAAGGTCGACATGGCCTGGTTCGGCGGCTTCACCTTCGTGCAGGCGAACGTGCGCTCCGGCGGCAAGGTGATCCCCATCGCGCAGCGCGAGGAAGACGAGAAGTTCCGCTCGGTGTTCATCACCAGCGAGGCCGGCATCAACGCGCTGGCCGACCTCAAGGGCAAGGATGTGAGCTTTGGCTCGCAGAGCAGCACCTCCGGCCACCTGATGCCGCGCAGCTTCCTGCTGCAGGCCGGCCTCAACCCGGAGAAGGATTTCCGCCGCGTGTCTTACAGCGGTGCGCACGACGCGACGATCGCCGCCGTGGCCGCCGGCAAGGTGCAGGCCGGCGCGCTGAACATCTCGGTGTGGGACAAGTTCGTCGCCGACAAGAAGGTCGACCCCAGCAAGGTGCGCGCCTTCTACACCACGCCGCCCTACTACGACTACAACTGGACCGTGCACGCCGACATGCCCGCTGCACTGCGCGAGAAGCTCACCCAGGCGCTGCTCTCGCTGAGCCGCGACACTGCCGAAGGCAAGGAGATCCTCGAGCTGCAGCGCGCCACGCGCTTCGTGCCGAGCAAGGTCGACAACTACAAGGGCATCGAAGCCGCCGCGCGCAGCGCCGGGCTGCTGTGATGCGCCGGGCCAGCCCTCGGGGCCACGCCGCTTGAAGATCGAACTGCACGACATCGCCGCACGGCATCCGGCGGCGCGCAGCGGCAGCGCGGCGGCGCTGCGCGGCCTGTCGCTGGGCGTCGAGCCGGGCGAGCAGGTCGCCGTGATCGGTCCCTCGGGCGCCGGCAAGACCACGCTGCTGCAGGTGATGGGCTGCGCGCTGCCGCCCTCCTCGGGCCGGCTGGCGCTCGACGGCAGCGAGCCCTGGGCGCTGCCGCGCGCCGCGCTGCAGGCGCTGCGCGGCCGCCTGTTCCTCGCGCCGCAGGTGCCGCCGCTGCCGCCGCGCCAGCGCGTGGTCACCGCCGTGCTGGCGGCGCGGCTGCCGGCGCTGGGCCTGTGGCGCAGCCTGCGCTCGCTGTTCTATCCCGACGACATTCCCGCCGCCCACGCGGCGCTCGATCGATTCGACCTCGCCGACAAGCTGTTCGAGCGTGTCGATCGCCTCTCGGGCGGCGAGCGCCAGCGCGTCGGCCTCGCGCGCGCGCTGCTCGCACCGGCACGGCTGTGGCTGGTCGACGAGCCGCTGTCGGCGCTCGACCCCAGCCGCGCGCAGCAGGCCGTCGCCACGCTGTGCGACGAAGCCCGCGAACGCGGCGTCACGCTGGTGGCCACCCTGCACCAGGTCGACGTGGCGCTGGCGCGCTTTCCGCGCATCGTCGGCCTGCGCGACGGTGCCGTGGCCTTCGACCTGAGTGCCGCGCAGGTCACCCGCGAGCACCTGGCGCGCCTGTATGCGCAGCACGAGCACGAGCTCGCCGGCGCACCGGTGGCCGTGCCCGAGGAGACGCCGGCTCCGCAGCCGGTGGTGATGCACTGCCGATGAACACCGCCGCCACGCTGCCGCCACCCGCGCGCGACCCCGCGTGGCTGGGCCGGCTCGGCTGGATGCTCTTCGGCCTCGTGCTGCTGTGGCCGCTGCTGCAGGCCACCGAGTTCCGCCCGTGGACGCTGTTCGAGCCGGAGAGCCTGAAGGTCAGCGGCCGGTTTCTCGCCAGCTTCTGGCCGCCGGCGCACAGCGGCGAGTTCCTCGCGCTGGTGGCGCGCGAATCCTGGCGCACGGTGGCCATCGCCACCGCCGGCATCACGCTGGCGCTGCTGCTGGCCATCCCGCTCACGCTGGCCAGCACGCGGGTGCTGTCGGTCTCGGCGCTGTCCGGGCGCATGGCGCGCGGGCCGTTCTGGCTGCGCCAGGTCCTGCGCTGGCTGCTCATCGTGCTGCGCAGCGTGCCCGAGCTGGTGTGGGCGCTGGTGTTCGTGCGCGTGGTCGGGCTGGGACCGACGGCCGGCGTGCTGGCCATTGCGCTCACTTACGGCGGCATGCTCGGCAAGGTCTACGCCGAGATCCTCGAAAGCGGCGACACCCAGGCCACCGAGGCGCTGATGCGCAACGGCAGCGGCCGGCTGCAGGCCTTCTTCTACGGGCTCTTGCCGCAGAACGCCGCGGAACTCACCAGCTACACCGTCTACCGCTGGGAGTGCGCGATCCGGAGCTCGGTGGTGCTGGGCTTCGTCGGCGCCGGCGGCTTGGGCCAGCAGATGGACAACTCGATGAAGATGTTCGCCGGCGGCGAAGTACTGACCATGCTGGCGGTGTTCATGCTGCTGGTGGCGCTGGCCGACCACGTGAGCAGCGCCCTGCGCCGTGCACTCGGCTGACGGGGGCGTGACGATGGACCGCCGCGACGCCGCCAACCCGCCCTACCGTCTGCCGCCGCCGCTGTTCGACGCGCGCTGCAAGGCCTGCTGGTTCACCGCCGGCATCGTGGTGCTGGTGGTGGCGAGCTTCGTCAGCCTCGATCTGCAGTGGGCGCAGTTCTTCTCCGCCGATGCGCTGCGCAGCATGGGCCGCTTTCTCGGCGAGTTTTTCCCGCCGGACACGCAGCCCGAATTCCTGCGCCGTGTCGCCTGGGCGGCCTGGGAAACGCTGGCGATGTCGGCACTGGGTACGCTGCTGGCCGCGGTGGCCGGCCTGACGCTGGCGCTGCCGGCCAGCCGCAGCCATGCCGGCGCGCGCACGCTGTGGCGCACGCCGACGCGGCTGCTGCTCAATGCGCTGCGCAGCGTACCCGAGCTCGTGTGGGCGGCACTGCTGCTGATCTCGGCCGGCCTCGGGCCGATGGCCGGCACGCTGGCCCTGGCGGTGCACACCACCGGCGTGCTCGGCCGCCTGTTCGCCGAGGCGATCGAGAACGCAGCGTCCGGCCCGGCCGATGCGCTGCGCGCGCAAGGCGTCGGGCCGCTGCGCGTGATGGCCTATGCCACGCTGCCGCAGGTGCTGCCGCAACTGCTGAGCTACACGCTGTACCGCTGGGAAAACAACATCCGCGCCGCCGCCGTGCTGGGTGTGGTGGGCGCCGGGGGCCTGGGCCAGTTGCTGGCCTTCCACATGGGTCTGTTCCACATGGGCAAGACGGCCACCATCCTCGCCGGCATGCTGGTGCTGGTGGCCATCGTCGACGCGGCCAGCTACGGCGCCCGTCGCCTTCTGGCGCGCTGAAGGGAACGGCAGACCATGGCATGGCGCCCGATCCTCGCGATGGTGCTGCTGGCAGCGACGATCAGCTGGCTCCTTCCCTTAGACAGCCTTGCCGACGCCGACGGGTGGCGGCGGCAGCTGGCGCGCTGCGAGGACTGGTGCGACGCGCATCCGGTCGCCTTCACGCTGGGCTTCGCGCTGGTGTTCGCGGCGCTGGTCGCCTTCACGCTGCCGGGCTGCAGCGTGCTGTCGCTGATGGCCGGGCCGCTGTTCGGCGCCGTGGCCGGCACGCTGCTGGTCGGCGCTGCCTCGACGCTGGGCGCGACGGCGTCGTTCCTCGTCGCACGCCACCTGGCGCGGCCGGCCGCTCAGGCCCGCTTCGGGCATCGGCTGCAGCCGCTCGAAGCCTTTCTCGCCCGCCACGGCGACTGGGCGCTGCTCCTGCTGCGCCTGGTGCCGGTGGTGCCCTTTCCGGTGCTCAACCCGATGCTCGGCATCACGCGCATGCCGCTGCGCGCCTTCGTGATGCCCAGCTTCGCCGGGCTCACGCTGGGCACCGTACCCTATGTCTGGCTGGGGCTGTCCGCACGGCACATCAGCTCGCCGAGCCCGGCCGAGGCCATGCCGCTGGCCGCCGGCGCCTTGCTGCTGCTGGCCTCGCTGTGGTGGCTGCGGCGGCGCATGCTGACGGGGGTGACGCCATGACCGCCCCGCGCGTCGGCTGGCTGTTCGCCTACGACTGGGACGCGCAGGCGCTGGCCGCCCTGCAGGCCGCAGGCCAGGCGCGCTTCGACACCGCGGGCTTCGATCTCTTCAGCTTCCCCAGCAACGCCGCGCTGATCACGTTCGACTTGGAGCGCATGGCCGAGCGCCAGGCGCGCCGCGCCCGGCGCCGCGGTTGGCAAGGCGTGCTGTCGCACCACGAGCAGTTCGGCGCGCTGGCCGCGGCGATGGTGGCCGAGCGCGCGGGTCTCCCGGGCACCAGCCCCGAGAGCATCCTCGCCGCGCAGCACAAGCTGCATGCACGCCGCGTGCTCGAGCAGGTGGCGCCCGAGGCCAACCTGCGTTTCGCGCCGCTGCTGGCGGAGTACGGCGGGCCGATTCCCGAAGGCATCGACTACCCGAGCTACGTCAAGCCGGTGAAGGCCGCCTTCTCGGTGCTGGCCAGGCGCGTCGAGAGCCGCGCCGAACTGCAGCGCCACACCCGCTTCGGGCGGCGCGAGCTGTGGGTCATCCGGCATCTGGTCGAGCCGTTCGAGCGGGTCTGTCGCGCCCGGCTTCCGCAGGCCGGGCCCTCGCACCGCATGCTGCTGGAGGAGCCGGTGCTGCCGCAGGTCGCCCAGTACAACCTCGACGGCTGGGTGTTCGACGGCCAGGTGCATGCGCTGGGCGTGGTCGACGCGGTGATGATGCCCGGCACCCAGGCCTTCATGCGCTGGGAGGTGCCCAGCCGGCTCGGCACCGACCTTCAGGCGCGCGCGCTCGACGTGGTGCGCCGCTTCCTGAAGGCGATCGGCTTTCGCCACGGCTTCTTCAACATGGAGTTCTTCCACGACGCGGCGAGCGATCGCCTCAGCGTCATCGAGTTCAACCCGCGCATGGCTTCGCAGTTCGGCGACCTCTACCGGCGGGTGACCGGCGCGGATGCCCACGCGATGGCGCTGGCCCTCGCGCTCGGTCGCGACCCGCGCGCGCTGCCGCGCGCGGCGCCGACCGCCGGCGCGGCGGCAAGCCTGGTCTATCGCACGCTGGAAGGAGAGGTGCCGCCGACGCCGCCCTCGCCGTGGCAGCGCCACACCTTCGCGCGCAGCTTCCCCGACGGGCTCGTGTTCAGCTTTCCCAAGCATGGCCATGCGCTGGCACGCGACTACAAGTGGACCGGCAGCCACCGCTACGGCATCGTGCACCTCGGCGGGCTCGACCGGGCCGACCTGCGCGAACGCGCCGAGCAGGCCAGCGCGCTGCTCGGCTGGCCGGCGCCCTATCGCGATCAGCCGGCGGCCTCGCCGGCCGCCCAGCAGATCACGCCTTCACCCCTTCCCTACGGAGCTTCCTGATGAGCCTCGGCCTTTCCGCCGCGCCGCGCCTGTGGCGCGTGTCCTTCGCCGCTGCTGCGTGTGTCGTCGCGCTCAGCGGATGCGGCGCCATGCTGGCGCAGAACCCGTCGAGCGCGCTCAAGCCGGTCAACGCCGTGCGCGAGGGCGACGACACCCGCGTGATGCTCAAGGGCGCCGACGTCGTGGCCTACTTCACCCAGGGCCGCTACCAGCCGGGCCAGGCCTCGATCAAGAGCGTGTACGAGGGCGTGACCTTCCGCTTCGCCAGCGCCGAGCACAAGGCGCTGTTCGACGCGCAGCCCGCGAAGTACCTGCCGCAGTTCGGCGGCTACTGCGCCAACGGCATCGCCTATGCGATCCCCTGGGGCGGCGACGCCGACACCTGGCGCATCATCGACGGCAAGCTCTACATCTTCGGCGGCCGCGGCAGCCAGGAAGCCTTCGAGCTCGACATTCCCGGCAACTTGGCACTGGCCAACCGTTACTGGGCTGAGGAAGTGGCCGGCACCAACAGCTTCTGGCAGCGCGGCAAGCGGCTGGTCTGGCGCGTGCCGCACTACAAGTCGGGCGACGAACTGGCGCAGATGGTGGCCCGGGCGAAGGCCGCCAAGCCCTGATCAGCGTGCAGGCCCTGAAAAGGCGAAGGGCCCGGCGCAATGCCAGGCCCTTCGAGTGTCTTGGTAGGCGCGATTGGACTCGAACCAACGACCCCCACCATGTCAAGGTGGTGCTCTAACCAGCTGAGCTACGCGCCTACGGAAGCCTCGCAGTATAGCAGGCTCGGCGCGCCCTACTTGCGCCGCGCGCTGCGCACGCCGGCCACCCGCGCGACTTGGCCCAGCACCTGGGTCAGCCCAGAGGCGTCGCCGACCTCGACCGTGAAGGTCATCCAGGCCGTGCCGCCGCGGGCGTCCTTGATCGATTGCGTCTTCACGCCGGTGACGTTGACCTTCTCCTTGGCGAACACCTCGGTGATGTCGCGCAGCAGGCCCTGGCGGTCGTTGGCCTCGACCACGACGTCCACCGGGTAGAGCGCGCCACCCTCGCCGCGGCGCTCGCCCCAGGCCACCGCGATCACGCGCTCCGGAGAACGAGACGCCATCTCACGGAAGTTGCTGCAGTCGGCGCGGTGGATGGCCACGCCCTTGCCGCGCGTGACGTAGCCGCCGATCACGTCGGGCGGCGCCGGGCGGCAGCAGCGGGCCAGGCTGGTCAGCAGCGAATCGACACCCACCACCAGCACGCCGCCCTGCGGTGCCCGCCCCGGGGCCTTCACGTGCTTGGCGACGATGGCCTCGTCGTCGCTCGGCGCTGGCTCGGCCGGGCGCAGCAGGCTCTCGATGTGGCGCAGCGAGAACTCGTCCTTGCCCACCACCTCGAATAGCGCGTCGGCGTTGCGGAAGCCGAGCTGTGAAGCCAGGTCGTCGAGCTTGATCGCCGTGCGACCTTCGCGCTGCAGCAGCTTCTCCACCGCCTCGCGGCCGCGCGCGATGGTGTCGCGCTGCGCCAGCGCATTGAACCAGGCGCGCACCTTGGCCTTGCCGCGTGAGCTCTGCAGATAGCCGAGCTCGCCGTTGAGCCAGTCCAGCGACGGCCCGCCTTCCTTGATCGCTGTCACCTCGACCGTCTGGCCGTTCTTCAGCGGCGTGTTCAGCGGCACCATCTGGCCGTCGACCTTGGCGCCGCGGCAGCGGTGGCCGAGATCGGTGTGCAGCGTGTAGGCGAAGTCGATCGGCGTGGCCCCCGCCGGCAGCTCCACCACCGCCGCCTGCGGCGTGAAGACGTAGATGCGGTCGTCGAACACACCGGCGCCGGTCGGTGTGCCCGGCTCGTTGCTCTGCTCGACGAATTCGCGCTCCCAGGCGAGGAGCTGGCGCAGCACGGCCTTGCGCGCCTCGGCCACCTGAGCGTCGAAGTCGCTGCCCGCGCTGACACCTGCGTAGCCCCTGGCGCCGGCCTCCTTGTAGGCCCAGTGCGCCGCCACGCCGTGCTCGGCATGCTCGTGCATCGCCCGGGTGCGGATCTGGATCTCCACCGGCCGGCCCTCGGCATCCATCACCACCGTGTGCAGCGACTGGTAGCCGTTCGGCTTGGGCCGGGCGATGTAGTCGTCGAACTCGCCAGGCACTGGCACATAGCGCTCGTGGACGCGGGCCAGCACGGCGTAGCAGGCCGGCACGTCGGCGACGATCACGCGCATCGCGCGGATGTCGAACACGCGGGCGAAGTCCAGGCCTTTGCCGCGCATCTTCTTCCAGATGCTGTACAGGTGCTTGGGCCGGCCCTGCACCTCCGCCTTCAGCCCGCAGCCGGCCAGGAAGGCCTGCAACTCGGTGCGGAAGCTCTCCACGCCCTGCTCGCGCTCGACGCGCTTCTCGTCGAGCAGCCTGGCCACCCGGTGGTACTGCTCGGGCTCGAGGAAACGGAACGACAGGTCTTCCAGCTCCCACTTGACCTGCCAGATGCCCAGGCGGTTGGCCAGCGGCGCGAACACCTGCATCGACTCCTCGGCCAGCGCGCGCGGGCAAGGCTGCTTGCTGGCGGCGAACCAGCGCAGCGTCTGCAGCCGCGAGGCCAGGCGCAGCAGCACCACGCGCAGGTCACGCGAGAAGGCCAGCAGCATCTTGCGCACCCGCTCGGTCTGCCCGGCGCGCTGCTGGGCCTCGACCTGCGCCTCGCGCGCGGCGCGCTGGATCTGCACCAGCCGTCGCGTGTGGCTGACCAGGCTGGCGTACGACTCGCCGAAGGCCTTGGCGACCACCTCTTCCGGCTTCTGCAGGAAGTCACCGGCATAGACGAGATAGGCCGCGGCACGCATCGACGGCGCCGCGCCGATGCCCTGCAGGATGGCGGCCACGCCGTCGGCATGGGCCAGCGCGTCTTCGCCGGTGTCCAGCGGCTGGCCGGCCAGCAGCGGTTCGGCGAAGGCGCGCGCGCGCTCCAGCGGCGCGTGATCCGCCTCGCCCGCGGGCATGGACAGCGGGCCGGCATCGGCCAGTTGGACAATCGGCGCCGCGTCGTCGCGGGCGTCCGCGGTCTGCGTCTTCATGGCGCGAGCAGGAACTCCCGCACGGCAGCGATCTGCTCAGTGGCGATCAGCGTCGGCGCATGACCGACACCCGGGAACTCCACCAGCCGCGCCTTCGCGCCACGCTGCGTCATCGCCTGCGCGGTCTCGTGCGAGAGCAGGTCGCTGTCGGCGCCGCGCAGCAGCAGCGTCGGGCAGCGCAGCGCGTCGTAGCTGGCCCAGAGCATGGCCTCGCCGGCGCGGGCCGACTCCGGCGTGATCGCCCGGAACGGCACGGCGATGGCCGGGTCGTAGTGCAGCCTGAAGCCATCGCCGTCCGGCCGCAGCATCGGCCGGGTGAGCGCGAGCCACTGCTCGCGGCTGTGAGGGCCGAAGCTGGCCGAGATGCTCCACAGGTAGTCGGCCGCCTCCTCGACGCTGCCCCAGCGCAGCGGCTGGCCGAGGTAGGTGCCGATCCGCTGCAGCGCAGCCGCCTCGATCGCCGGGCCGACGTCGTTGAGCACGAGCTTCCTCACGGGCGACTGTGGCAGCGCCGCCAGGCCCAGGCCGATCAGCCCGCCCATCGAGGTGCCCACCCAGTGCAGTTCCTGCGCGTTCAGCCGTGCCAGCAGCGTGACCATGTCGGCCACGTAGGCCGGGATCTGGTAGCCGACCGGGTCGGCCAGCCAGTCGGAGCGGCCGCGGCCGACCACGTCGGGGCAGACCACGCGGTAGCGGTCGCTCATGGCTTGCGCGAAGGTGTCGAAGTCTCGGCCCTGGCGGGCCAGGCCGTGCACGCACAGCAGCACGCGCGGGTTGGCCGGGTCGCCCCATTCCGCGTAGGCCATGCGGTGCAGTCCGCGGGCGCCGAGGCATTGCACGCTGTCGAGGCGAGGTTCTGTCATGTCCGGGTCAGTGGCATCTTCATAATCGATGCTAAGTCAATCGTCGGAGAAGCCTCATGCTCAAAGGAAAGACCGCCCTCGTCACCGGCTCCACCAGCGGCATCGGACTGGGCATTGCCTGCCGCCTGGCCGCCCAGGGCGCCCACGTGGTGCTCAACGGTTTCGGCGACATCGAAGGCCCGAAGGCCGAGGTGGCCGCCGCCGGGAAGGCCCACGGCATCCGCGTCGGCTACCACGGCGCCGACATGAGCAAGCCGGCCGAGATCGAGGCCATGATGGCCTACGCGGCCAAGGAGTTCGGCGGCGTCGATGTGCTCGTCAACAACGCCGGCATCCAGCACGTGGCCAACGTCGAGGAGTTCCCGGTCGAGCGCTGGGACGCGATCATCGCCATCAACCTCAGCTCGGCCTTCCACGCGATGCGCCTGGCCATTCCGGCGATGCGCGCGAAGAACTGGGGCCGCATCATCAACATCGCCTCGGCCCACGGCCTGGTGGCCTCGGCGGGCAAGTCGGCCTACGTGGCCGCCAAGCACGGCATCGTCGGCCTGACCAAGGCCAGCGCGCTGGAGCTGGCCACCACCGGCGTCACCGTCAACGCCATCTGCCCGGGCTGGGTGCTGACGCCGCTGGTGCAGAAGCAGGTGGATGCGCGCGCCGCCCGGGACGGCGTCGACAACGAGGAGGCCAAGCGCCGCCTGCTCGGCGAGAAGCAGCCCTCGCTGCAGTTCACCACGCCGGAGCAGCTGGGCGACCTGGCGGTGTTCCTCTGCTCCGCGGGTGCCGACAATGTCAGGGGCCAGGCCTGGGCCGTCGACGGCGGCTGGACGGCCCAGTGAGGCTCACTTCGTCAGCTGCACGCTGCCGCTGACGCTCACCGAGACCTGCGCCTTGCCGGCCTCCACCGGCAGGCTCTCGTCGGTCGCCATCGACATCGCCTTGGCGCGCACCATCGGCATCGGCACGAAGCCCGGCGGCTCGCTGGTGCCGATGTTGACTTCGCGGATCACGTAGCCGGCATAGCCGAACTGCTTCGCGTAGTCGGCCGCCTTGGCGCGGTAGCGGGCGATTGCCTGGGCCGTCACGTCTCCCTCGACCTTCTCGCGCAGTTCGCGCGACACGCCCTGGCTCACGCGCGAAACCGTCATCGTCGTGATGCGGCCGGTCAGCGCGCCGATGCCGGCCATGTCCTTGCCCTCGATCACCAGCTCGGCCGTGCCCTGCCAGCCGTTGATGCCGCCCTTGGGCGCGTAGCGCGGGTAGAGCGAGAAGTTGCCGGTCTGGATGTCGATCTGCCCCGGCCTGGCCTGCTTGCGCGCCTCGGCCAGCGCGGCGTCCAGCGCCTGCCTGAGCTGGCTCTGCACCACGTTCGCATCCTGGCCTTCGCGCGTGGTGCTGAGCACGACGTTGAGCAGGTCCTTGGTGACTTCCACCGTCGCGCTGGCCGACAGCGACACCACGCCCTGCAGCGGCGGCTGCTCGGCGTGGGCAGGGCCGGCCACGGCGGCAACGGCGATCGTCAGCGGGGCCATCAGTCGTGAACGCATGGTCTTCGTGTCCTCGTGAAGTGAACGACGAAGGCTTATACGCGGCCGGGGTCATGACGGGTGATTGCCCTGCGCCTTCGACTGGGGCAAGATTTGTAACAGATGGTCAGACCTCCCGAAACGCTTCGGAAAGGCCCGCAGAATCCCGTCTGTTACAAGTTCGGAGTCCCCGATGGCCACCAATCCCAACCAGCGCCCCGACCGCATCGTCGTCGTCGACGACGACGCGCGCATCCGCGACCTGCTGCGCCGCTACCTGACGCAGGAAGGCTTCGAGGTGCTGCTCGCCGAGGACGCCAAGGCGCTGAACCGCGTGCTGACGCGCGAGACGGTCGACCTCATCGTGCTCGACCTGATGCTGCCCGGCGAAGACGGCCTGTCGATCTGCCGTCGCCTGCGCGCCGCCAACGACGTCACGCCGATCATCATGCTGACCGCCAAGGTGGAGGACGTCGACCGCATCGTCGGCCTGGAGGTCGGCGCCGACGACTACCTGCCCAAGCCCTTCAACCCGCGCGAGCTGCTCGCCCGCATCCACGCCGTGCTGCGCCGCCGCCCGACGCTGGAAGCGCCGGGCGCGCCGGCCAAGGAAGCGCAGACCGTCACCTTCGGGCCCTTCGAGTTCGACCTCGCCCTGCGCCGCCTGACCAAGGACGGCGAGCAGATCGCGCTGACCACCGGCGAGTTCTCGATGCTCAAGGCGCTGGTGCGCCACCCGCGCCAGCCGCTGTCGCGCGACAAGCTCGCGCAGCTGGCGCGCGGCCGCGAGTTCGAGCCCTTCGACCGCAGCCTGGACGTGCAGATCTCGCGCCTGCGCAAGATGATCGAGCCCGATCCGGCCCAGCCGCGCTACATCCAGACGGTGTGGGGCGTGGGCTACGTGTTCGTGCCGGACGGTACCTCGTGAGCCACGCTCGCCACGGCGGCGACACGGCCCCGCGCGTCGGGGCCTTTTTTGCGCCGGCACGCACCGACTGACATTCCGACACCAGCGCCCTGCCCGGATGGCCCGCAACAAACTCGCGTTCAGTCTCTTCTGGCGCACCTTCTTCCTGCTGGCCCTGCTGCTGGTGGGCGGCGTGTTCGCCTGGACGCAGACCTTCCGGGCGCTGGAGTTCGAGCCGCGTGCGGTGCAGGCGGCGCAGCAGATCGCCAGCCTGGTGAACCTGGCGCGCACCGCGCTGCAGGCCAGCGACACCATCAACCGCGTGGCCCTCATCAAGAACATGGCCAAGCAGGAGTCGGTGCGGCTGTCGCCGCGCGAGCCCGGCGACAAGTGGGAGCCGTTCGAGGTCGACCGCTTCTCGCGCGCCATCGGCGCAGAGCTGCGCGCCCAGCTCGGCCCCGACACCTTGGTGGCCAGTTCGGTGAACAAGCAGCCCGGCTTGTGGGTCGGCTTCAGCATCGACAAGGATCCGTACTGGCTGCAGGCCGATTCGTCTCGCGTGGCGGCGATCACCTGGAGCACGCTGCTGCTGTGGGGCGGCATCGCGGTGCTGGCCTCGATCTTCGGTTCGGCGCTGATCGCGCGCGCCATCAACCGGCCGCTGCAGGAGCTGTCGTTCGCCGCCAGCCGCATCCGCGAGGGCGAGTTCGACTCCGTGCTCGACGAGAACACCATGACCAGCGAGATCCGCCAGGTCAACATGGGCTTCAACCGCATGGCGCGCGAACTCGCCAAGGTGGAGGAAGACCGCGCGGTGATGCTGGCCGGCATCAGCCACGACCTGCGCACGCCGCTGGCGCGGCTGCGGCTGGAAGCCGAGATGAGCGTGCAGGACGACGAGGCCAAGCGCAACATGGCGCAGGACATCGACCAGCTCGACGCCATCATCGACAAGTTCATGGACTACGCCCGCCCGGGCGAGGTCAAGCTGGTGCCGGTGCACCTGTCCAGCCTGGTCGACCGCGAGATGGCGGCTTTCCGCGACACCAGCCAGATCCGCATCACCGCCCGCGTGGCCATCGACACCAAGGTGATGGCCGACGAGACCGAACTCGGCCGCGTGCTGCAGAACCTGTTCGAGAACGCGCGCCGCTACGGCCGCAGCACCGACACCGGCATCGCCAAGGTGGTGGTCACCTACGCGCGCACCGGGCCCTGGGTGATCCTCAGCGTGCGCGACCACGGCCCCGGCGTCGACCCGGCCAAGCTCGGCCAGCTGACCACGCCCTTCTTCCGCGGCGATGCGGCGCGCACCGCGGCCACCGGCGCCGGCCTGGGCCTGGCGATCGTCGAGAAGGCGGTGCAGCGCATGGGCGGCGCCTTCGAGGTGACGAATGCGCCCGACGGTGGCCTCGTGTGCCACATCCGCCTGAAGAAGGCGCCTTGACCGGAGCCCCCCAGTCGCTGCGCTCCTGCCCCCAAGGGGCGCCGCCCGGTTTGGGGCGGCCCGGCGCCGGGCACTCCGGCTCTACGCGGGCACGACCGGCCGGCGCAGCGTGTAGAGCAGGCACACCGCCCGCGCCTCCATCGACTGGCCCTCGCCCACCGGCCCGAGCTGCTCGGCTGTCTTGGCCTTCACGCTGACCTGCTCGACCTTGATCGCCAGCGCCTGCGCGATGCGCTGGCGCATAGCCAGGATGTGCGGTGCCATCTTCGGCGCCTGAGCGATGATGGTGCTGTCGACGTTGGCCACGTGCCAGCCGGCCTGCAGCGCGCGGCGCCCGGCTTCCGCCAGCAGCGCCAGCGAATCGGCGTCGCGGAAGCGCTCGTCGGTGTCGGGAAAGTGGTGGCCGATGTCGCCCAGCGCCAGCGCGCCGAAGATGGCGTCGGTGATGGCGTGGCACAGCGCATCGGCGTCGGAGTGGCCGAACAGCCCGTGGCTGTGCGGGATGGTCACGCCGCCGAGCACCAGCGGCCGGCCCTCGACCAGCCGGTGGCTGTCCCAGCCTTCGCCGATGCGGATGTTGGGCAGGTTCATGACAGCCCCTCGTCCGACGGGTACGTCGGCCGATCCCCCGAGGGGATGCGGGCCGGCTCGGGAGCGGCCCAGCGCTCGGCCCGCGGAAGGATTGGCACAGGATGTCTCATGCGAGTCCTTTCTGGCGCGCGGCGAGCACGCGCTCGGCCAGCGTGAAGTCGGAGGGCCAGGTCACCTTGAGGTTGGCCGCGTCGCCCTCCACGAGCAGCGGCCGGTGCCCGGCTAGTTCGATCGCGCTGGCGTCGTCGGTCACGGCGCTGCCGGCCGCCGCCAGCGCCGTGCGCAGCATGCCGATGCGGAACATCTGCGGCGTCTGCGCCGCCCACTTGTCGGCGCGCGGCAGCGTCTCGGCCACACGCCCGCCCTCGGCGCGCTTGAGCGTGTCGGCCACCGGTAGCGCCAGCAGGCCGCCGACCGCGTCGGGCAGGCAGGCGTCGATCAGGCGATCCACCCACTCGGCGCGCACCAGGCAGCGCGCGGCGTCGTGCACGAGCACCCAGTCGTCGGCGCGTGCGCCACGCTCGAGCAGTTCGGCGAGGCCGCCGACCACCGTGTCGGCCCGCGTGGCGCCGCCGCGGCGGCAGACCCAGCCGCGCTCGCTCGCGAAGTCGGGCAGCAGTGCCTCGAAACGATCGTCATCGGGCGACAGCACCACCAGCGAAGCCGCGATGCGCGGCACCGCAGCGAGCGCGGCCAGGGTGTGCGCCACCATCGGCTGGCCGGCGATCTCGACGTACTGCTTGGGCAGCGCGGCGCCGGAGCGTGAACCCACGCCGGCACAGGGCAGCAAGGCGTAGCAGCGGGGCGGGATGGGTGGGCTCATGCGGGCGCGCGAAGGGACCGGATTGTATGATTCGCCCCGTTCCATCGCCCCCCGGGAGAGCCTCGTGGGGCGTTTTGCTTTGGTTCGACCGCACCCGATGCAACTCCCCGTCATCGCCGCCGGCAAGCGCTTCACGCTGCCACGCCCGATCGGCTCGGCCGACGCCCTGCTGCTGGCCCGCTTCGCGCAGGCACAGGCGGCGCAGAAGAAGCTCGTGGCCATCGTCACCGCCGAGCCCGCCGACACGCAGCGGCTGGAGGGCGAACTCGCCTTCTTCGCGCCGGGCCTGCGCATTGCCGTCTTCCCCGACTGGGAGACGCTGCCCTACGACACCTTCAGCCCGCACCAGGACCTGATCTCGGAGCGGCTGGCCACGCTGTGGCGCATCAGGCAAGGCGAGGTCGACGTGATGCTGCTGCCCGCCTCCACCTCGCTGGTGCGGTTGGCGCCGCCGAGCTTCCTCGCCGCCTACACCTTCCACTTCAAGCAGAAGCAGCGGCTCGACGAGGCGGCGCTGAAGTCGCAGCTCACGCTCGCCGGCTACACGCACGTCAGCCAGGTGGTCTCGCCGGGCGAATATGCGGTGCGCGGCGGGCTGATCGACCTGTTCCCGATGGGCTCGCCGGTGCCCTACCGCGTCGACCTGTTCGGCGACGAGGTCGACTCGATCCGTACCTTCGATCCCGACTCGCAGCGCAGCCTCTACCCGGTGCCCGAGGTGCGATTGCTGCCCGGCCGCGAGTTCCCGATGGATGAGGACGCGCGGGCCGCCTTCCGCAGCCGCTGGCGCGAGAAGATCGAGGGCGACCCGACCAAGGTGCGCCTGTACAAGGACATCGGCAGCGGCATCGCCACGGCCGGCATCGAGTACTACCTGCCGCTGTTCTTCGACCAGACGGCGACGATCTTCGACTACCTGGGCGAGGGTGCCGTGCTGGCGCTGCACGGCGAGGTCGACGAGGCGCTCTCTCGCTTCTGGACCGACACGCGCGAACGGCACCGCTTCCTGCAGCACGACAAGGACCGACCCATCCTGCCGCCGGAAGAGCTGTTCCTGCGCAGCGAGGATTTCTTCGCGCGCGCCAACGCCCACGCCACGCTGGCGCTGCGCGGGCGCGAGCCGTTCGAGTGGGCGCGGCCGCTGCCCGACCTCAGCGTCGACCGCGGCGCGCCCGAGCCGCTGGCGCGGCTGCGCCAGCATCTGCAAGGCACGCCGCACCGCGTGCTGATCGTCGCCGAGAGCGACGGCCGCCGCGAGAGCCTGCTGGAGCTGCTGCGCGACAACCGCATCGAGCCGCCCAGCGTGGCCACGCTGGCCGAGTTCGAGGCCGGCGAGGAGAAGTTCGCCATCGGCGTGGCGCCGCTGGCCGAGGGCTTCTTCTGGCACGAACCTGCCGAGAACCGCACGATCCAGTTCGTCACCGAGACCGAACTCTTCGCCACCGCACCGAGCGGCCGGCGCAAGCGGCGGCAGGAGCAGGTCAGCGACGTCAATGCGCTGATCAAGGATCTGTCCGAGCTCAACGTCGGCGATCCGGTGGTGCACGTCAACCACGGCATCGGCCGCTACCTGGGGCTGATCCACATCGACCTGGGCGACGGGCCCAGCGAGTTCCTGCACCTGGAGTACGCCGACAAGGCCACGCTGTACGTGCCGGTGGCGCAGCTGCACCTGATCGCGCGCTACACCGGCGTGAGCCCGGAAGAGGCGCCGCTGCACAAGCTCGGCTCGGGCCAGTGGGAGAAGGCCAAGCGCAAGGCCGCCGAGCAGGTGCGCGACACCGCTGCCGAGCTGCTCAACCTTTATGCCCGCCGCGCCGCGCGCGAGGGTTTCGCGTTCCGCTTCCAGCCGCACGACTACGAGGCCTTTGCCGCCAGCTTCGGCTTCGAGGAGACGCCGGACCAGCAGGCCGCCATCCATGCGGTGATCCAGGACATGGTGTCACCCAAGCCCATGGACCGCCTGGTCTGTGGCGACGTCGGCTTCGGCAAGACCGAGGTGGCGCTGCGCGCCGCCTTCGTCGCGG
>VFQN01002824.1_pt1 | contig 26017 bp, 23 predicted proteins | sample 3512371 | NCBI WGS metagenome assembly VFQN01 (sample SAMN10412370, study PRJNA504923) | tailings metagenome | isolation source: Replicate 2 from Balatoc abandoned mine | place: Philippines: Itogon, Benguet | collected 2017-08-28 | reverse complement strand
AGACGGTGGACACCAATGCGAGCTTCATCGACCTCCTGCAGAAGAGCGATTCGCGGATCGGCTACATGGGCTATCTCGAGGTCGAGAACGGGCCGGTCGGCGTCTATGCCGACTTCGTCTTCACGAAGATGGGCTTCACCACCAGCCAGGCCGCCTATCGCAATCCCCTCCCCGGCCTGAAGCTGAGCGGCACGGCCAACGCGGCGCTCACGATGCAGATGTTCATCGTCGAACTGGGCGGCGTCTACGAGCTCGTGCGCTGGGGCGGCGACGGCAACGGCGCCACCACTCTCGCGGCGGTCGGCGGCCTCCGCTACTGGAACGTCAACCTGGTGGGCACCTTCGACGCGCTGCTCACCGCCGACACGACGCGCTTCAATTTGAGCCGCAGCGGCGGATTCGCGCTGGCCGACAGCGGCACCACGGCCTGGGTCGATCCGCTGGTGGGACTGCGCCTGCGCCACCAGCTCGCGCCCAACCAGACGATCACGCTGCGCGGCGACATCGGCGGCTTCAACCTGCAGAACTCGCTGAGCTGGCAGGCGATCGCCGTCTATTCCTACGACTGGCAGTTCAGCGGCTACCAGATCGCGGCGCTGGCGGGCTTCCGCGCGCTGGGCATCAACTACAACAGCGGCAGCGGCGCCAACGCCTTCGGCCTCAACGAGGTCTTCTACGGCCCGGTCCTGGGCGTGAGTTTACGGTTCTGAAAGCGAGAGGTTCGACCATGACCATCAATCGTCGCAACGCAACGCTGGGGGGCCTCGCCGGCACCCTCACCGCCCTCGGCGGTCTGCTTCCTTCCACGGGCGCCGAGGCCCAGGAGGGCGTACCGATCCTCGGCGGTCTCGAAGAGTTCTGGTTGGCCACCGACGCTTATGTCTACGGCTACCCTCTGGTCACCATCGAGATGACGCGGCGGATCATGACCAACGTCGCGGCACCCGCCGGCACGCGCGCGCCGATGGGCCAGTTCGCGCGCATCCGCGAATACCCCAACGCCGCCTTCCGCGACGTCACCGCGCCCAACGCGGACACGCTCTACACGATCGCCTGGGCCGATGTCGGCAAGGAGCCGTGGGTGCTCAGCCTGCCCGACATGAAGGGCCGCTATTACCTGTTCCCGATGCTCGACGGCTGGACGACGGTCTTCCAGTCGCCCGGTGCCCGCACCACCGGCACCGGCGCGCAGACCTATGCCATCACCGGCCCCGGCTGGACGGGCACGCTGCCTGCCGGCGTCACGGAATACAAGTCGCCGACCAGCATGGTGTGGCTGCTGGGCCGCATCTACTGCACCGGCACACCGGAGGACTACGCCGCCGTCCATGCGCTCCAGGACCAGTGCAAGCTGGTGCCGCTCAGCGCCTGGGGCAAGGACTACACGCCGCCCGCCGGTACGGTCGATCCCAAGGTCGACATGAAGACGGCGGTGCGCGAGCAGGTGAACGCGCTCGACGCGGTCTCCTACTTCACGCTGCTGGCCGAGCTGATGAAGACAAACCCGCCGGTCGCAGCCGACGCCGCCACCGTCGCGCGCTTCGCCCGCATCGGGCTGGTGCCCGGACAGGACTTCGACAAGACGAAGCTCAACGCCGACTTCGTGGCCCGCATCCCGCACATCGCCTTCGACCGCATCATGCTGCAGCTCAAGGTCGGCAAGGCGGTGAAGAACGTGAACGGCTGGCTCTACGACACGGTCACCGGCCTCTACGGCACGGACTATCTCAACCGCGCGCTGGTCACGGCGATCGGGCTGGGCGCCAACCGGCCGCAGGACGCGATCTATCCGATGTCGCTGAAGGACGCCGATGGCAACGACTATGACGGCGCCCGGAAGTACGTGATGCGCTTTACCAAGGGCCAGCTGCCGGCGGTCAAGGGCTTCTGGTCGCTCACCATGTACGACGCCGACTTCTTCTTCGTCGCCAACCCGCTCAACCGCTACTCGATCAGCGCTCGGCAGAAGCTGAAGGAGAATGCCGACGGCTCGACCGACCTCTACATCCAGAACGAGTCGCCCGGCGCCGAAAAGGAATCGAACTGGCTGCCCGCGCCCAAGGGCAAGTTCCAGCTGATGCTGCGCCTCTACTGGCCCAGCGAGACGCCGCCCTCGATCATCGACGGCACCTGGTCGCCGCCGCCGGCCAAGAAGGTAGTTTAGAGCCTCCCGTTACTCCGCGCTTCTGCCAAGCGCCGCGGCGATCTCGCGTGCGGCGAGGTCGGCACCGCGGCCGGTGAAGTGCATCATCGTGTAATAGGCGTCGATATCGCGACCGACATTCTCGCGTCTGAAGGCCGCGGTCGTGTCGAGGGTGGCAAGGCCCGCGCGCGCCGCGCAGTCCAGCACGCGGGTCAACGCTTCGCGCTGGCCGGCGGCAGCCTTCGCATCGAAGAACACGCCCTGTTCCGGCAGGGCCACGACCAGCGCCTTGGCGCCCTGGCGCTTTGCGAGGGCCGCGAACCGGTCCATCAGACGGCAGGACACGACGAAGGGATCGGCTCCCGTCCCGATCTCGCGTCCCGCCCAGTAGGGCCGCAGGCCGAGCCGCGTCACGATCCGGTCGAAGAGATGCGAATGGCCGAGCAGGTTGCGAAGCCATGCCATCGCGGGAGGGAAGCCCGCGTCCGGCACCGGCACGTTGCGCAGCACAAGTCCTTCGCCGTCGGGGACGAAGTAGGGCTTGCTGCGGAAATCGCGGACCGAGAGGGCGGTGCGCGAGATGTCGTCGGCAATGAAGGCCAGGACGAGCGTCGCCGGCCTGAGTTCGGGAACCAGACGCTCGGCCCGCAACACCATCTGGTCGAGACCGTACCCACGAACGCCGGCATTGAGCACCAGACGGCCGGTGAGGCGCTCGAGGTCGGCGGGCCACGTCTCGTTGTCGCCCGCGGCATAACCCTCCGTCATGGAATCGCCTAACGCCAGGATCGACGGACCGGTCGCCGCGGGCGCCTCTCGATTGTGCGCGCGCGTACCGTCGTCCGCGAAGGTGAGGAACTTGCCGAGCATCTTTCCCGAGGAACCGGCGACCGGCGCCCAGCCCAGGGTCGGATCATAGGCAAACTGCTTGGCCCCCGGCGCCGGTTGCGACGCATCGGCAAGACGGAACGGCCAGCGCCACAGCGACGCGTCCGGATCCGAGAGCCGCGAGATTGCCTCGCCGCCCAGCAGACAGAGCAGCACCGTCACGGCGGCAAGAACCATGCCCCCGGCGAGCGAAGGCTTTCGGCCGGAACCGCGGCCGCTCATGCGGCGCGGCGCGGCGGATGGGGTGCCTTGCCGGACGACTGGCCGGCGGCGCTCGCCCTTTCCCGCAGCGCGAAGACCCTCGTGACCTCGGCGAGGTTCTCAGTGCCCCAGGTGCAGAGCGGCACCAGCGCCTGGGCGAGGCTCTCGCCCAGCGGGGTCAGGGCATAGTCGACCCGCGGCGGCACCTCCCGGTAGTCGGTCCGTTTGACGAGCCCGTCGGCCGTCAGCTCCTTCAGCTGCTGGATCAGCATCTTGTCGCTGACGTCGCGCATGGCGCGGCGCAGCTCGCCGTAGCGGGTCGGGCCGCCCTGGGCCAGGAAATAGAGGATCAGCGGCTTCCACTTGCCGGCGATGACCCGCAGCGTCGCGTCGAGGCCGCAGGTGAATCCCGGCAGGGTCGGGGTGCAGGTGTCTGACATTTTTTGGGCACTTACCAAAAGGTGCATACTTGTCCTTAGGTGGGTACGCCTCCAGCTCTGTGCAACCTCAAACGCAGGAGCACAGGATGAGCAGACTCACAGGAAAGACAGCGGTGATCACCGGCGGCGGCACCGGCATCGGGCTGGGCGCGGCGCAGCGCTTCGTCGACGAAGGCGCCTTCGTCTATCTGTTCGGACGACGGCAGGAACCACTCGACGCGGCCCTCGCGAAGCTCGGCAATTCGGCGCGGGCCGTGCGTGGCTCGGTGACCGACATGGCCGACCTCGACCGGCTGTACGAGACGGTGAAGATGGAGCGCGGCGGGCTCGACATCCTGTTCGCCAATGCCGGCACCGGCTCCTTCGCGCCGCTGGGCGCGATCACGCCGGAGCAATACGACCAGACCTTCGACGTCAACGTGAAGGGGTTGATCTTCTCGGTGCAGAAGGGCCTGCCGCTGATGAAGGCCGGCGGATCGATCATCCTGACCGGCTCGACCACCGGTGAGATGGGCACGGCGCAATTCAGCATCTACAGCGCGACCAAGGCCGCCGTGCGCAACCTCGCGCGCAGCTGGGCACTCGACCTGAAGGGCACCGGCATCCGCGTCAACGTCCTGTCGCCGGGCCCGACCCGGACGGAGCTGGCGCTCGAGGTGGTGGGCAAGGAAGCCTTCGAAGCGATCGGCGCCTCCACCCCGCTCGGCCGCATCGGCGAGCCGTCGGAAACCGGTGCGGTGGCGGCGTTCCTCGCCTCCTCCGATTCGAGCTTCATGACCGGCGGCGAAGTCTTCGTCGACGGCGGCCTGGCCCAGATCTGACGGGTCTAGCGGGACCGCTGCAGCGGAGTCGGCGTGAGCGGGCTCGGCGAAAGCGGTGCGGGCGCCGGCTCGGCCGAGCTGGGCGGCCGGCCGCCGCTGGGCGTGCTGGTGACGGCAGGGGCGCCGGTCGCGGGATCGCCGAGCGGGGTTGCCTTGATCGTCATGTCGGTCTCGGTCGCCGCGGCCGGCGTGACGGCGGGGCCAAGCGGAACGGGGGCGCCCGGCCCGGGGGGCGTCCCCGGCCCCGGCGTGGCTCCGGCGGTCGCGGGCCGGCCCTCCTGCTGGGCGACCGCCTTGGCGGCGGAGGTGGTGTAGAGCCACTCGTCGGCACCGCGGGTCGTGCCTTCCCTGAACACGGCGATCGCACGCTTCTTGTCGCCGGCCTTCCAAAAGGCCTCGGACACGTCGCGATAGACCATGCCGGTGGCGCTGGGCTTGTTGTCCTTGGGGACCCTCTGCAGCGTGCCCTTGGCGCGGTCGAAGCTGCGCTCCCCCGCCGCCAGGTTGCCGCTCAGGATCTGGTACTCGGCCAGGCTGCTATAGGCGAGCGCCAGCGTGCCGCAATTATAGTTCGTGGTGGAGGAGCACTGGTCGGAGGCCGAGTATTTCTCGACCTCCTTCTGCGCCAGGCTGGTCGCCGCCTTGAGATCGCCGCCCTCGGAGGCCCGCAGCGCCTGCTCCTGGTAGGAGGTGCTGTCGCCGGCACAGGCCGAGAGAAGTGCGCCCGCCGCCCCCGCGACGACGAGCTTCAGGACCTGTGTCCCGCGATCCCCCAACAGCCCGGCCATTTCAGTTCCCTGTCGAATACGAAGGCCGTCGATCGGCCCTCCCCCATCCCGTCTTATGGCGGGCGACCGGTCAGAACGAAAGGGGGATTTGCGGCCCGGGAGACGCCCGGCCTCTTGGTCTCCGCGCCTTGGAGCGGTTAGATTGCATTCGCATGCGGCAATACTGGTGGGTCAATCACAAGCAGACGTTCAATCAGGAGATTGAGCAGCAGTACCTGTGGTCGCCCAAGACCTCGAGCAACGGCGCCCGCAACCGCTTCTACGACAATATGCGCGCGGCTAATCCGGGCGATCTCGTCCTCTCCTACGCCAACCAGCTCATCCGCTATGTCGGGCGGGTCGCGGACTTCGCGTTCACAGCGCCCAAACCTTCGGAATTCGGTGCGACCGGCGCCTATTGGAACAATGAAGGGTGGTTGCTGCCGGTCTACTGGACCCCTCTCGACCCGCCGGTACGCCCGAAAGACCTTTTGGCCCTGATCGGACCGCTGCTGCCCGAAAAGTACTCCCCGATCCGAGCATCCTCCGGCGATGGCAATCAGGGCGTTTACCTCGCGGCCATTCCGCGGGAAGTCCACGACATCATCACAGCGCACGCGCATGTCGACGTGGTCGGGCTTGAAACCGGCGGCGCAAACCGGCTCAGCTTTCGCGCTGTCACGGACGAGCTCGACGACCGCATCGAAGCGAGAATTCGCAGCGACCTCAGTCTGGACGACACGATTCGCAATGCCACGATCCAGGCACGCCGCGGACAGGGCACCTTCAGGTCCAATGTGCAGAAGATCGAGAAAGCCTGCCGGCTCACCGGCATCACCAACTCAACTCTGCTGATCGCGAGCCACATCAAGCCATGGCGCTCGTGCGATACGCCGGACCAGCGGCTCGATGGCTCCAACGGGCTGCCGCTGACGCCTGACGCCGACTTGCTGTTCGATCGAGGCTTCATTTCCTTTGAGGACAGTGGCGATGTTCGGGTCTCGCCTCGCTTCAATCAGGATGACTTACGCAGGCTCGGCCTCGGCGAGCAGGCATGGAAGCAGCTTGGATTCTCGGAGGCGCCAATGCCATGGTTGGCGCAAGGCTTCTCCGACAGCCAGCGAGCGTACCTCGACTACCATCGTTCTGAAGTCTACATCACCTGAACACTCATGGGCGCCGGCTGTGTTTGAAAGTAGATGTCGATGCGATCGACACGTCGGCGCAACGTGTCGATTGTTCCGCAGTTCATCGACACACACGAGATGATTCAATTGCCCGCACCGGTCAACAAAGGAATGTCCGTGCCGTTCTCCAGGTCGATGCAGCCGTGAGATCGATCGCGCGGGCCGGGCTCGCGGCGGCGGGGGTGCTCGGGCCGGTCCTCGCCGGATCGGGCGGCGCGCTGGCGCAGGCCAGCAAGCAGGAATATCCGATCCCGCGGAATCCGTCGGAGGACCTGACGGCGATCGAGCGCATCTTCACGCCGCCCAAGCCACCGCCGCTCACCGCCTTTCCCGAACTGCGCGAACGGTGGCAGGACACGCCGGCCTTCCTGCGCGATTCCAGGGTGAGCATCGACGCCCGCAGCTACTTCCGCGATGCCGTGAACGTGCCGGGCAGCACCAACATCGAGCAGGCCTGGGCGAGCGGGGGCTCGATCTCGGCCGAGACCGGCAAGCTGTTCGACCTCGTCTCGCTGGGCGCGGTGCTCTACACCTCCTTCCCCGTCGTGGCGCCGCCGCAATACGGCAACACGGAGTTGCTGCTGCGCGACCAACAGGGCTATGCGGTGTTCGGTCAGCTCTATGCCCAGGTGCATCTCGGCGACGCCTACGAGATCACGCTGGGCCGGTACCTCTACAACACGCCCTTCGTCGGGGCACACGACAACCGCATGTCGCCCAACACCTTCTCCGGCTATCGGCTGACCGGTACGTTCGAGGGCGACGCGGGCGGGCCGAGCTTCCGGTACGGCGTCGCCTATCTCGACGCCATCAAGCCGCGCGCCGCGCTCGCCTTCCAGTCGATGGCCAGCGCCGCAGGAGCCCCCACATCGAATGCCGGTGTCGGCCTCGTGGGCGGCCTCCTGACCTGGGGACCCGCCTCGATCGGCGCGATCAACTATTACAGCCAGGACCTGCTCAACATCTTCTACACCGAAGGCAAGCTCGGCCACGATTTCGGCGGCGGTTTCACGGCCCTCGCGGCCGCGCAGTTCGTCGCCCAGAACAGCACCGGCCAGACGATGATCAACGGCGGCAAGGCCTTCGCCACCAACCAGCTCGGCATGAAGGTCGATCTCGGCTACGACACCGGTATCCTCACCCTGGGATACTCCGTCACCGATCCCGGCCTGGGCATCCTGACGCCATGGAGCGCCAACCCCTTCTATACCGATGCGCTGATCCAGGGCTTCCAGCGGGCCGGCGAACAGGCGGTGATGATCGGCCTGTCACATACGCTGAAGCCCGTCGGGCTTCCCGAGATCGCGCTGGCCGCGCACTTCTTCAACGGCTGGACCGCCGCGCCCGCCGCCGGCGCGCCGCTGGTCGAGAGCGAATGGGACTTCCACGTCGACTGGCGCCCCGACCACAAGCCGCTGGAGGGGCTCTGGTTCCGCGTACAGTACGGCCGCTCGACCGTATGGCAAGGCGGCGCGGTCACCGCCTCGGAAGAACTGCGCGTGGTGCTGAACTACGATCTCAATATCTATTGAGGCAAGGCCGAGCGCGACCACTATGCCAGGCGGAAAATCCGCCTGGCATTCGTCTCGTAGATCTTCTTGCGCTCCTCTTCGGTCACGCTGGCGCCGTCCATGAAGCGCACGGCCTCCGCGTCATCCTCGTAAGGGAAGTCGGCGGCGAAGAGGATGCGGTCCACGCCCAGCTCGTCGAGCGAGAGCCGCAGCGCCGGCATCGAGGTCACGCCGGAGGTGGTGATCACGAAATTGTCGAGGAAGTACTCGCTGGGCAGCCGCGGCAGCTTCTCGCAGGCGCCGATCTTCACTTCCAGCCGATAGCGGTTGTCGATGCGCTGCAGCCAGAAGGGAATGCCCTCGCCCATGTGGCCGAGCACGATCTTGAGTTTCGGGTGCCGCGCGAACGTTCCAGACATGATCAGGCGCATCGCATGAAGCCCCGTCTCGGCGGCGAAGCCCCAGCCGGCGAACCACAGCGCATAGTCGAGATAGGGCGCGACCCACGAGGCGGCGGGCTCGCGCGGGTGGAGGTAGATCGGCATGTCGTACGCCTCGGCCGCCTCGAGGATCGGTCGGAACTTCGGTGCGTCGAAATACTCGCCCTTCGTATGGGAGTTCACGATCAGGCCGTTGAGCTTCAGAGTGCCCGCAGCGCGCTCGATCTCCTTCGCGGCCGCCGCGGGATCCTGCGGCGCGATGGCCGCGAGGCCCGCGAAGCGCGTCGGATGGGCGCGCACGGCGGCCGCCAGCGCATCGTTGGCTTCGGCCGCGAGCCGCGTCGCCAGGGCCGGGTCGAACACCTGGACGCCCGGCGAAGTGAGCGAAAGGACCTGCATGTCGAGGCCGATCGCATCCATGTGGGCGAGCCGCGCCGCGCCGATGTCGAGCAGCCGGTCGTCCAGCGGCTTGTTGGCCGGCGTCTGCGCCAGGATCGATTCGCCCATCTTCGCGAAGCCCGGCTCGGCGTCCGGACCCGCCAGCACCTTCTGCCATTCGGCCATGATCTCCGGCGTCACGAAGGCTTCTTCGACCGCGATACGCCGAATCGTCATACTCGAACTCCATGTTTCGTTGCGCCGAGTCTACGCCGACGCAGAGGAAACGCCGAGTTCATTTCGCATGCAATGGACCGCCGCTTCCGCGTAGCATGAGGTGCATTTGTTTATACAGGAGTATCCGGATGACGATCCCCGCAGACGACTCGCCCCTCCCGTCCCGCCGCGCCGCCATGACGACTGGCGCGGCCCTCCTGGGCACGACGCTGTTGGCCGGCGGGGTCTCGCAGGCCCAGGCGCAAGCCCCGGCACCGGCGGCTCCTGCCAGCACCACAATGCCATCCGGCTACAACATCCTGTTCGTGCTGGTCGACCAGGAGCATTTTTTCCCGCAATGGCCGTTTCCCGTGCCGGCGCGCGAGGCAATCAAGAAGAAGGCCGTTACTTTCCTCAATCACCAGGCCGCCTCCTGCGTCTGCTCGTCGGCGCGCTCCGTCGTCTACACCGGCCAGCACATCCAGCACACCGGCATCGCCGACAATCTCGATTCCATCTGGCAACGCGACCTCTCGACCAAGATCAAGACCATCGGCCATCGGCTCGCGGGATTGGGCTATCACGCCGCCTACCAGGGCAAGTGGCATCTCTCGGCCACGCTCGACCTCAACAGGAAGGCGGTCGACGCGCCGCTGGTCGACTATCGCAAGACCATGGAGTCCTACGGGTTCAGGGACTTCTTCGGCATCGGCGACATGATCGATCTCACCCTGGGCGGCTACAAATATGACGACGGCACGCTCGCGTCGGCGATCACGTGGCTGCGCACGGACGCGCAGGAGCTGCGCACCAAGGGCCAGCCCTGGTACCTGGCCGTCAATTTCGTGAACCCGCACGACACGATGTTCTTCGACTCCGACATCGGAACCGAGAATATCCAGGGCAAGCAGCATGCCATGGGCATCGCCCGGGCGCCGGACGACGAGCTCTATCGCGCCACCTGGGACAATGTCCCCCTGCCGTCCAACCGGCACCAGCCCCTGGATGCGCCGGGCCGGCCGAAGGGGCAGCTCTACTACCAGCAGTCGATCGACCTGCTGGTCGGGCAATGGCCCGACGAGGACCGGCGCTGGCGCGATCTGCGCAACTACTACTTCAACGCCATCCGCGACTGCGACGCCAAGGTCGAGCGCCTGATGGCGGCGCTCGAGAACAACGGCATGGCGCAGAACACGATCGTCATCTTCACCGCCGATCATGGCGAGCTGGGCGGCAGCCACCAGATGCGCGGGAAGGGAACCACCACCTACCGCGAGCAGAACCACCTGCCGCTGATGATCGTCCATCCCGGCCTCCCGGGTGGCAAGGAGTGCCAGGCGATCACCTCGCAGCTCGACCTCACGCCGACCATCCTCGCCCTCACCGGCAAGGACGCCACCTCGGTGGCGCGGGCGAGCGAGGGACTGCGCGGCCGGGACTTCTCCGCGCTGCTGCGCACCCCCGGAGCCGCCGCGCCGAAGGCCGTGCGGCCGGCCTCGCTGTTCAACTTCGACATGCTGTCCTACTCGGACCCGAAGTGGGCCGCGATGACCATCGACACGCGCGCCTTTCGCACCAAGCCGCCGGAACAGCAGTACGCGATGCTGGCGCGCCATCCGCCCGACTTCGAGCACCGCACCTCGATCCGCAGCATCTTCGATGGCCGCTACCGCTTCTCGCGCTACTTCTCGCCGGTCGCCTTCAACACGCCGAAGACGATGGAAGAGCTGCTCGCGAAGAATGACCTCGAAGTCTACGACCTGCAGACCGATCCGGACGAGATGACGAACCTGGCGCTCGACCTGAAGAAAAACGGCGAGCTCATCCTGGCGCTGAACCAGGCGACGAACGAGCGCATCGCCGACGAGGTGGGCGTCGACGATGGGTCGTTCCTGCCGATCCGGGATGGGAAGTGGAAGTTTCCGCCTCTGGATGAACGGTAGGCCGCCAGCAGCCCCGGTTCGAGCGTAGCCGCCTCGCCAGCCCCGCTTGCGACCGGGCCTTGCGTCCAAAACCATTGATGCCCTAGATTGGTAGGTATACCAACCAGGGTCGCCGATATGTCACCCGCTGAGATCGCCGTTCGAGAGCGCCTGCTGGTGGCGGCCATCGGGCTGATCCGCGAACATGGGCTCGCCGGCCTGACCCAGCCGCGCGTGGCAAAGGCCGCCGGCATCTCGCAAAGCCACCTGACCTATTACTTTCCCACGCGGCAGGCGCTGCTGGCCGCCGTGCTGGATCGCACCGCGAGCGACCAGCTGGCCGGCGTGGAACTCGCGATGCGCGCCGCCTCCACGAGCCCCCGAAAGCTGGCGGATGCCATGGGCACCGCCTTCGAGAAGGCGGAGAACAGCCGCGTCCTCATTTCCTTCGCTCTGGCAGCCAGTCAGGACGCCGATGCGAGGGCGATCTTCGAGCGGTTGACGCGCGGCATAAGGGGCGAGGTCGCCTCGGCAGCCGATCGCATCGGTATCCCCGACGACGCCAGGACCGTGGCGCTGGTCCACGCCCTGGGGGTGGGATTGTCGGTGCTCAATCTCGCGCTCGGCGGCTCGACGCTTCGCCCCAAGGCGGCCGAGACAATGGCCGCGCTGTTCAAGCTTCTCGCCGAGGACGGCAAATCCCGGAACTGACGGAACACGACCATGACGACCTGGCTGGACAATCTGATTCCCCTCAAGGGCCGTCTCAACCACCTGCAACTTGCCGGCTGGAAACCGAGCAAGGTCGCCGCGCAGGACCTGGGCTGCCGGTTGCTTGCCGATGTCATGATCCCGATGAAGGACGGAACGCGGCTGTCGGCAGACGTGTATCTCCCGCGCAAGCCGGGCCGCTATCCGGCGATCGTGCAGTTCTCCGCCTACAATCGGGACCTGCACTCGATCGGCGTGCCCAAGGGCACCAACGAGATCGGGTCGCCGCCGATCATCACCGCCCGCGGCTACGCTCAGGTCGTCGTGACGGCGCGCGGCGTCGGCCGATCCGAAGGCGAGTTGCGGCGCTGGCACGCCGAATCCGAGGTGCAGGACCATCTTGCCTGCGTCGCCTGGGCGGGCGAGCAGCCGTGGTCGACCGGCGATGTCTGCCTGTTCGGCACGTCCTACTACGGCATGAACCAGCCGACGATCGCCGCGCACCGACCGCCGGCGCTCAAGGCGTTCTTCTGCAACGAGATCTGCACCGACTTCCGCCGTCATGTCTTTCGCTATGCCGGCTATCCCAACATAGAGTTCTTCGGGCTTTGGACCGGCGCCAACTTCACGGCCAAGGGCGTGAAGCTCTACGTTCCTCCGGTCGTACGCGCCCTCCTGAGCCACGTCGTCAACCGGCCATACCTCTGGAACCTGGTGCGTCCGCGCATCGATTCGGTCATGCAGGGCTTCAAGAAGAACCGGCCCATCCCGCGCGCCCTCGAAAACCTCGTCGCCTTCTTCACCGATACCGATACCGATCCGCACAACCGGACCGACGAAGGCTCCTTTCGCCGCCTGTCGCAGATCGACGTGCCCTTCGTCGTCGTGCAGAACCGGGGCAACATCTCGCTGCACCAGTTCGGCGCCTACGATCTCTTCGAGAATGCCGGTACGCCCGCCGGCCGCAAATGGCTTATCGTCGGGCCGGCCGAGTACGAGCTGCCCGCCTACTCCTGGCAGCTCGAGGCCTTGGCCTTCTTCGACCATGTCGTGAAGGGTATCGACAACGGCTACGACCGCCAGCCGGCGGTGCGCTGGTGGCGTGATGGCGCGGGCATCGGCGAGAGCGCGTGGGGGACGGCGTCGGATTTTCCGCCGCCGGCCTCTCGCCAGCTTGCGCTCCATCCCGCTGCAAACGGTACTCTTGAGACTGGACCCGTTGCCGAAGCCGAGAGCCACTGGCTGGCCGTACCCCAGGTCCCGGGCCTCGTGCCGGGCACAGACAGCGTCATGCCTCACGTTCTGCGCTTCGCCTGGAAGGTACCGGCCGGCATGGAGTTGGTCGGACCGGCCCGCCTTCGCCTCGGGCTCGCCAGCACGGAGATCGACACGCACGTAACCGTGCGCCTCGACCGCATCGATCGCGATGGCAGGCGGCACTGCCTGTCGATGGGAAACCAGCGCGCCGCAACTCGGCAGGTCATGCCGGAATACTCGACCAGGGCCGAACGGGCCATCGATGACAGGATCAAGACCCCGCTCGTTCCGGGCGAGCCCGTCGACCTGATCGTCAACATGACGCCGACCGCCGCCGTGCTGCATGCGGGTGACACGCTGGAACTTGCCGTCGCGAGTCGCCCGGCGCTTCTCGCCGTTCCGGTCCGCGACGGATTCCTGAGCTACGAGGGCTATGGCCTGCCGCAGTACATCGCACGCAACACCCTGCTGCACGGCCCTAGGACCGCGCTGGAGGTCACGGTCCTCTCACCGCCCGCATGAGCGCCTGCAGTAAGCGCGGCGCGCCTACTTCCTTTCGAAGGTGCCCGTAATCGCCGCCTTGGCGAGCGTGTTGAAATGCAGCTGGAAGCCCACGATCGCGGCCGAGGTGTCGGCGTTCACCGGCAGCGTCTCTTCCTTCACCGCGAACACGGTGAACACGTAGCGGTGCGGGCCGTGGCCCGGCGGCGGGCACGGGCCGCCATAGCCCGGGCCGCCGAAGTCGGTGCGGGTCTGCAGCGCGCCCTTCGGCAGAAGGCCCGCCTTCGGGTTGCCGGCGTCGAGCGCCAGCTCGGTCGTGCCCGCGGGGATGTTGACCACCACCCAGTGCCAGAAGCCTGAGCCGGTCGGCGCATCGGGATCGAAGCAGTGCACGGCGAAGCTCTTCGTGCCCTCGGGCGCGCCCGACCAGCGCAGGTGCGGCGACTTGTTGCCGCCGCCGCAGCCGAAGCCGTACTCGGCCGACAGGATGTGCTCCATGCCGAGGGAGGCGCCTTCCTTGAAACTGTCGCTGGTCACGGTGAAGGACATGGTTGTGATCTCCCTGCTTTGAATCGTTGCACCGGTTCACGGTCTCAATGGGATCGGGCTTCGCCCGTTCCTATTGAGGCTTGATACCGATCTCCTTCATCACCTTCAGCATGATGTCGGTGTCGCGCCTGAAGACATTGTTGGTCGCCTCGAAGTCGAGGGGGCCGACGATCAGGTACTTCTCCATCAGCGACTTCACCTTCTCGTCGGTGCCGGCCTCGAACAGTGTGTCGGAGAGTTTCTTCGAGATGTCCTTCGGCGTCGCGGCCGGAACGGCGAAGACCGCGAAGGCGCGCGTCTCGTAGAAACCGCCGACCGCGCCCTGCTCCACCATCGTCGCCACGCCGGGAAAGGCCGGCAGGCGGTCGCCCATCATGGCGATGGCCCGGCCCTTGCCGGAAGCGATCACCGCCGCCGCACCGGCTGGGCTGCCCGCGCCGCCGTCGAGCTGCTGGGCCGCCACGTCGGCGAACATCGCCGCCTCGCCGCGATACTGCACGACCTCGACCTTGAAACCGTACTGCTTGGCCATCGTCTCGATCAGCATCTGCGGCGTCGAGCCGGGCCCGTAGGCGCCGAAGTTGAGCTTGTCGACCTTCTTTGCGTATTCGACGAACTCCTTGAGGTTGGTCGCGCCGGTCTTCTCGGCCGCCACGACCGGACCGCCCAGGCTGGTGGTCATGGCGAGATAGGTGAAGTCCTTCTCCGGATCGTAGGGCAGGTCCTTCACCGTGACCCGGTTCTGGATCAGCGACGAGGAGATGGTGCAGAGGATGGTGTAGCCGTCCGGCGCCGCGCGCTTCACTTCGGCCACGCCGATCGTACCGCCGGCGCCGCCCTTGTTCTCGACCACCACGGTCGTGCCGAGCTTGCGGCCGAGATAATCGCCGTAGACGCGCGCGATGCCGTCTGTCTGGCCGCCCGCCGGATAGGGCACGATGATGCGGATCGGCTTGTTCGGAAACGCGCCCTGCGCCCGCGACGAGGTTGTGAAGAGCGCCGGCGCCGCGAGAGCGCTTGCACCCGCAACGATGAGTCCGCGACGAGTCGGTGTACGCATACTTTATCCTCCCTGAACTCCGGAGCCTTGCTGCCCCTTGAGCTTGCGGCGAAACACTAGTGCAGGACGAGTGAAGCCAGCAAGCAGAGGACGCGCCGTCGCGGCCTTGTGCGCTACAGTCGGGACGGATTCGACGGAGCCTTCCGCTGCACGACGCGACATCGCCGTTTGTCATTTCGCTATTCGGGATCGCCGGCATCGCCGCCGCCTATCTCCTGGGCTCGATTCCCACGGGCTATCTCGCGGGCCGGCTGCTGCGCGGCATCGACATTCGCGAACACGGTTCGCGATCGACCGGCGCGACCAACGTGCTGCGCACGCTCGGCAAGGGACCGGCTCTGACAGTGCTGCTGGTCGACGTGCTGAAGGGCGCCGCGGCGATTGTGCTCGCACGCTGGTTCCTTCCGTGGCTCGGCGTGCCGACGGCGTGGCTGCCCTGGGGGGTGTGCCTGTGCGGCCTCGCGGTACTGCTGGGACACAGCCGCTCGATCTGGCTGGGATTCACCGGCGGCAAGTCGGCGGCCACGGGGCTCGGCGTGCTGCTCGCTCTGTCATGGCCGGTCGGTATCGGCGCGGCGGCCGTATTCGTCGCCGTGCTGGCGCTGGGGCGGATCGTGTCGCTTGCCTCGATGCTCGCCGCCGCGACGGCCGCGGTCCTCGTCGGCCTTTTCCCGGAGCCGCTGGCCTACCGTCTGCTGGTCGTGGCCGGCGGCCTCTACGTCATCGCGCTCCACCGCGCCAACATCGCGCGCCTGCTCGCGGGCACCGAACCCAAGGTGGGACGCGGCAGCCCCTGATCCTCGTCAGCCGGACGACTTGAGTCTGCTCCGCATCACTTCCGCGATGGCCTGGTGGAGATGGGCCTGCAGGAAGGGTTTGTTGAGTCGCGGGACGTCGGCGCCTTCGCCGTCGGGCAGCTCGGCATAGCCGGTCGCCAGCAGGACCGGCAGGCCGGGACGCTCGCGCCGGATCGCGGCGACCAGTTCGGTGCCGGTCATGCCGGGCATCGCCTGGTCGGTGACGACGAGGTCGACCCGCTCCAGGCGCGCCAGCGCCGTCAGCGCTTCGCGGCCCGAATAGGCAGTGGTGACCTGGTGGCCGAGATCCTCGAGCATCGCCGCCGTGTTCACCAGGATCAGCGCATCGTCGTCGACCGCGAGGATGTGCAACGACGCCGCCTCGGGCGCCGGCGCGGGCTCGCTGTGGGGCGATGGGACGTCGGCGCCGGCGGCGACCGGGATCCACAACGATGCGGTGGTGCCGGCCCCGGGTGCGCTCTCGAGCTGCAGGCGGCCGCCCAGCTGTTCGGCGAGCCCGTGCACCATCGAAAGGCCGAGGCCGGTCCCCTTCCCCACGCCCTTGGTCGTGAAGAAGGGTTCGGTCGCGCGCGCCAGCGTGACCGCATCCATGCCGTGGCCCTGGTCGCGCACCGACAGGCGCACGTAGCGTCCGGCCGGCAGCGCGAAGGACGAGGACGGTCCGGCCGCGATTTCGCTTGCGACGATGGCGATGGTGCCGCCGCGCGGCATGGCATCGCGTGCATTGACCACGAGGTTGAGCAGCGCCATCTCGAGCTGGTTGACGTCGACCCGCACCGGCGGCAGCGCGGCCGGGCAATCGACATCGAGCACGATCGCGGGTCCGAGCGTATGGTCGAACAGGGTCGTCATGCCGCCGACCAGCGAGGCGACCGAGGCCAGCTCGGGAACGAGCTCCTGTCGCCGGGCGAAGGCCAGCATGCGCTGCGTCAGGGCGCCGCCCCGGCGGGCCGCCTGCATGGCATTGTCGATCAGCGGCAGGTTCCGATCGCCCGCCGGCAGGCGCTTGCGCACCAGTTCGAGGCTGCCGATCACGGCCGTCAGCAGGTTGTTGAAGTCGTGCGCGACGCCGCCGGTGAGCTGGCCGATCGCCTCCATCTTCTGCGACTGGAACAGCGCCTCGCGCGCCCGCTCCAGTTCGAGCTGCGCCTCGCGCCGCTCGGTGATGTCGCGCGTGACCTTGGCGAAGCCGCGCAAGGTGCCGTCGGGCTCGCGCACCGGATCGATCACGATGCTGGCCCAGAAGCGCGTGCCGTCCTTGCGTACGCGCCACGCCTCGTTCTCGAACCGGCCCTCGTGCAGCGCCGTGGCGAGCGCGCGTTGCGGCACGCCGGCGACACGGTCCTCCTCGGTGTAGAAGCGCGAGAAGTGCTGGCCGACGATCTCTTCCTGGGTATAGCCCTTGATGCGCTGCGCGCCGGCGTTCCACGTGGCGACGTTGCCATCGGGATCGAGCATGTAGATGCCGTAGTCGGTGACGCTCTGCACCAGCAGGCGGAACTCTTCCTGGCTGCGGCGCAACGCCTCCTCCGCCGCGCGGCGCCGCGTGAGGTCGCGCGTGACCTTGGCGAAGCCCAGCAGCGTGCCGTCGGGCGCGCGGATCGGATCCATGACGACATGTGCCCAGTAGCGCGTGCCGTCCTTGCGAACGCGCCAGCCCTCGTTCTCGAACCGGCCTTCGCGCAGCGCGATGTCGAGGGCCCGCGCCGGCAGGCCGGAACGGCGATCCTCCTCGGCATAGAAGCGGGAGAAATGGCTGCCGACGACCTCGGCCGCGGTATAGCCCTTGAAGCGCTCCGCGCCGCTGTTCCAGCTCGCGACGTTGCCCTCCGGATCCAGCATGTAGACGGCATAGTCCAGCACGCCTTCCACCAATTGGCGGAACGATCCATCATCCAATTGTTCGCTGGCGGACGCAGATGCCTTCTGTGAAGGGGCCGACATGGCGCCGCTATATCACAAGTCGCGCCGGCCGGAACGGTGCCGGCGGCCGCGCACCCGCTAGCCGAACCGCAGCGAATCGAAGAACTGCGCGACCATCGGGCTGCCGAGCCGGGACATGGGTCCTTGTGCGATCAGCGAATAAGCCGCCTGGGGCGTGAGATAGAGGCGCGCGCGCACGAAGCGGTCGCCTGCCGTCGCGAAGACGAATTCGCGGCCGGTGAGCGGCCCGGTCTCGATCTGGCGCTGCTCGCGCACCGTGCTGCCCGGCCAGCTCTTCATCATGCCCGCCTGCGCCTGCTCGAGCGCGGTCGTGAGGGCGGCGCCGGAGGGTACCGGCGCCGGCGTGCCGGGGACGATATCCAGCATCTCCAGGGCCACCTTGTCCGGCAGCATGTAGACATAGGAGCTGAACGTCCCGTTGTGCGCGGGCAGGTGAAGGTAGCGATAGCCGAGCGGCATCCGGAGGCGATAGCGATTGTCGGAGCCGGTGATGGCGACCCAGACGACCTCCGCCCGTGCCGGTGCGGATGCCGACACCAGCCCGCCTCCCGTAGCAGCCGCAACACCCGTCATCATGAAACGTCGACGATGCATGACCTCACCTCCGGTTGATGTCCCCACCCAGCCGATACTGCCGCTGAAAGAAGGCCGAGTGCAGGCCGCCCTCGGGCGGGCGGGCGGAGATGTGCTGGGTGACCTGAGCATCCGCCGAACCGTTGCCGGCGACCATCAGCATGACGTGGTTCACCGGGATGGTCTTAAGCGTGCCGCGCCGCAGCAGCTCGGCGAACACCTGTTCGGGCTCGCCTTCGGGCGCGGGCGTCCAGTAGCGGATCGCGTTCAGCATGCTGCGCGTCGCGGCATCCTGGAGCCGGTAGTCGCCGTCGACATAGTGCGTGCCCAGGGTCTCGATGCGCGCGATGCAGATCGGCTCGCCGGCGGCCGACGGATCCTCGAGGCTGTGGTCGGTGTGCAGCCCGTGCGGCTCGGGGAAGACGAACCGGCCATAGGCATAGTGCTCCTTGCGATAGGTCGCGGCGGGAACGAGCACCGCCATCATCGCGTCGACTTCCTCGTTGTAGCGCCGCACATATTCGGCCATGGGATCGTCGGTGCGCTCGGCCACCTTCCGCGCCCAGCTCTCGTCGACGTTCACCGTCACGACCTCGTCGAACTGCCGGGCGCACTCGAAGATCGCCTTCGCCGCCTCGTCGCGGAAGCGGGCGATCGCCAGCGGCAGACGCGTATGCGCCTCGCGATCGTTGAAGGTTTCGTGCAGGCATTCCAGCACGGACCATTCGCCGGCGGAGAAGGCCGCCGGTTCCAGCAGTTGGAGCCGGGACGGCAGGCCTGCCCAGGCCTCACGAAGGGACTTCGTCATCCGCCCAGCCTAGCACTGCAACCCTGCAGATTGACATGGCGCGGGAAGCGTTCACGCTGGTTGCGGCTCCGGGGGGAGGATTCATGACGACCACCGTCTATTTCGCCACCAACAGGATCGCGAACCATCCGGCGGACCGGCCGGAGAACTACACGTTCTTCATGTCGGCGCCCGACAATCCGCTGCAGGTCACCTACGGCACGGCCTTCGTCGACAGCGCCGGGCTGACGGCCGATACGGTCGGCGCCATCCGCTCGCTGCAGGATCTGCAGAAGGGCAACTTCAGCCAGGCGGCGTTCGACGACCTGGCCGAGGGCGGGCGCAACATCCTGGTCTTCGTCCACGGCTTCGCCAACAGCTTCGCCGATGCGCTGACCCGCGCCGCCTTCAACCGCGAATGGCTGGCCCAGTCGGGCGTGAGCGACGCGGACACCGCCGTCGTCACCTTCAGCTGGCCCTCGCGGGGCCAGCTGCTGACGGTACCCTTCCCCACCCTGCCCTATCGCTCGGACCAGCGGATGGCCGGCGGCTCTGGCCTGCCGCTGATGCGCTTCCTCGCCAACCTGCTGCCCATCCTCGAAAAGGCCCGCGCCAACGGACGGCGGACCTTCCTGCTGACCCACAGCATGGGCAATCTCGCGCTGCAGGCGGCGGTGCAGGCCTGGTTCGACAACGGCAACGGCGATGCCGACATGTTTGACCACGTCTTCCTGGCGGCGGCCGACATCGTCGACGATGCCTTCGACGCTTCCGCGACCAACAGCCTGTCACCGCTCTGCCGGCTGGGCCGCCGCATCACCTTTCTGCACAACCGAAACGACCAGGTCCTCGACAAGCTCAGCGAGACGCTGAACTTCTGCCACCGCCTCGGCCAGGACGGGCCGCGCGGTGGCGGCGACACTCTCCTGTTCCCGCCCGCCATCTACCGCCGGGTCGATTGCAGCGGCTTCACCGACTACGACACCGGCTTCGCGGGTTCGCACCAGTACTATCGCCGCTCCGCCGGCGTCCGCACCGAGATCGCGGCGCTCATGGGGGCTTAGATCATCCAACCTCCCCCGTCATACGGGGGAGGTGGCCGAAGGCCGGAGGGGGAAAGCCACACCAAGGATCATATCGTTGCATTCCCCCTCCCTGCCCTCCCCCGTGTGACGGGGGAGGAGGATGAGGGCACACCATTTCGACACACCTTGCCATCATCATGCGGAGACACACGCCCCCGCGACAGGAGACACGCCATGACTGCGCCCCGCCCGTCCCGCACCCATGTCGGCAACCACAAGCTCCACCCCGAGACGTTGATGCTGAGCTACGGCTACGACCCGGCGCTGTCGGAGGGCGCGGTGAAGCCGCCGGTGTTCCTGACCTCGACCTTCGTGTTCGGCTCGGCCGAGGAAGGCCGCGACTTCTTCGACTATGCCGCCGGCCGCAAGACGCCGCCCGCCGGAAGCGCCGCCGGCCTCGTCTATTCGCGCTTCAACCATCCCAACAGCGAGATCGTCGAGGACCGGCTCGCGGTCTACGAGGGCGCCGAGACCTGCGCGCTGTTCTCTTCCGGCATGTCGGCCATCTCGACCACCCTGCTCGCCTTCGCGCGCCCCGGCGACGTGGTGCTGCATTCGCAGCCGCTCTATGGCGGCACGGAAACCCTGCTGACCAAGACCCTGTCGGGCTTCGGCATCTCGGCCGTCGGCTTCGTCGACGGCGTGAACCGGGACGCGATCCGCGACGCTATCGCCGAGGCGCGCAAGAAGACGATGGGCAAGGGCCGCATCTCCGTCATCATGATCGAGACGCCGGCCAACCCGACCAACACGCTGGTCGACATCGCCCTGCTGCGTCGCCTCGGTGAGGAGATCGCGCGCTGGCAGAACGGCGTCGCGCCCGTGCTGGTCTGCGACAACACCCTGCTGGGGCCGGTCTTCCAGCGCCCGCTCGAGCACGGCGCCGACGTCTCGCTCTATTCGCTCACAAAGTATGTCGGCGGCCATTCCGACCTGATCGCCGGCGCGGCGATGGGACGGAAGGAGATCATGGGCCCGATCCGCGCGCTGCGCGGCAGCCTCGGCACCCAGCTCGACCCGCATTCCTGCTGGATGCTGGGCCGTTCGCTGGAAACGCTGGGGCTCCGGATGGAGCGTGCCAACGCCAACGCCCGCATCGTCGCCGAATGGCTGGCCGCCCATCCCAACGTGGCGAAGCTGCACTATCTCGGCCTGCTGCCGGAGGGCTCGCCCGAGAAGGCGCTCTACGACCGCCAATGCACCGGCGCGGGCTCGACCTTCTCCTTCGACATCAAGGGCGGCGAAAAGGAAGCCTTCGCCTTCCTGAACGCGCTCAAGATCTTCAAGCTCGCGGTGAGCCTCGGCGGCACGGAATCACTGGCCAGCCACCCCGCCGCCATGACGCATTCGGGCGTCCCGCTGGAAGTCCGCGACCGCATCGGCGTCCTGGACACGACGATCCGGCTGTCGGTGGGGATCGAGCATCCGGACGATCTGATTGCGGATTTGACGCAGGCGTTGGCGGTGGTGGCGTGACCTGTGGAAACGGCGCGTGATCCAATCTTCTTCGGCCAAACGCTGCCCCTCATAATTATGCAAGCATCATGGTAAGTCATACTTGCATTTTTGACTGAATTTTGTATTTTTGCACGCATCCAATGAAAGGATGCTTGCATGAAAGCGGCGGTGGGAAAGGCAAAGGGTGGTTTCGCTCGCGCCGAGTCCTTAGGGGCTGATAAGCGCAAAGAAATTGCGAAAAAAGCTGCCGATGCTCGCTGGAAGCCTGTGGAATCTGTTTACCCCCGCGTAACTCATCGCGGCATCATGAAGGTTGCAGATATTCAGATTCCTTGTTTCGTCTTAGACGACGGGCGACGTGTGATTTCGGGTCGCGGCATGACGGCGGCGATCGGAATGAAAGGTCGTGGCCAAGGCGCGGCTCGCATTTCAGACCATCCTGCGATCAGATCAAACATATCCAGTGATCTCGCTCTGGCTATTGAAAGCCCCATCCTATTCACGGGGGGCTCGCCTCGCGGCAATGCGGTGCCCAGTTCCGGCTTTGAAGCAGTTGTTTTGCAGGAAATCTGCGAAGCATTGTTGCGTGCTCGAGACAATAACGAGATTAGGACTGATCAAGAAAGGAGATACGTTCAATTCGCCGATATGCTTATTCGCGGCTTCGCGCGCGTGGGCATTGTTGCACTGGTCGATGAGGCGACTGGCTTTCAAGAGATTCGCGATCGCCACGCCTTGCAGGCGATTCTAGACGAGTATTTGCGGAAGGAACTCGCCGCTTGGGCAAAGCGATTCCCCGACGAATTCTACGAGCAGATTTTTCGACTGCGCGGATGGACTTGGAAGGGCCGCGGCGTTAACCCACCTCAAGCTGTTGCTGGATATACGAAAGATATTGTCTATGCGCGCCTTGCACCGCACATCATCGCCGAACTCGAAAAGCGTAATCCGATAGAGAACGGACGACGTCAAAATAAACATCATCAATGGCTCACAGATGATGTGGGCCATCCCGCGCTCGCTCAGCACATTCATGCTGTTGTAACATTGATGCGCATCGCACCCAATTGGGATCAATTCAAACTGTGGCTCGACACCGCGCATCCCAAAAAGGGCGACACCCTGCAATTACCGCTTATGGCTGATGTTTCGCCGGCTAGGTCAAGCGAGACATTGCCGCTGTTCGAATCTATTGCGCCTTCTTCAGAATGAGCTGCCGCGTGATTTCGAAGGTTTTGGGGAGCGAGAGTGGCGGAATCAAGAACTACCGCTAGGAGAATTCTGCCTAATCGTACAATCGATCCAGGTTCAGACTTCGCTAATCCAGATGTAGAGGCCGACTACATTCGGACCGTCGCACAACTTGAGAATATGCCAGATCCCGAATATGAGGGCTGCCTTTCTCTCAAGGACGTACTCCGTGCCCATTACTTGATTGGCGATTTCTTTTACTCCGAAGGCTTTGGAATGGGCGGCCTCGGCCCTCGCGACATGGGTCTTCTGCAATCAGCCGTGCATCGGCAGCACGTCGGGTATGGAGGGAAGCTTAAATGGGAAGACAAGTTCCATGTTTGCGCAACCCTTCTCTTTGGCCTCGTAAAAGACCACCCCTTCCATGATGCGAATAAACGGACAGCAATGTTGGCTTCAATGCATCATCTGGCACGCCAGAAGAGAACACCAACAGTCACCCACCTCGAACTGGAGAACTTTGTCGTCGACATCGCAGAGAACCGTTTAAGCAAATACACGCGATTTCAAGAATTTATCAGTGAGGGCGTGGCCGACCCTGAAGTTCACATGATCGCATTTTACCTTAGGCGTCACACGAGGCAGATAGATAACCGACAATACACGATCACTTATTGGGATCTTAGACGCATTCTGAACCGCTTCGGATTCGAAATGCAGAATCCCAGTAACAACAGCATTGATGTAGTTCGGCTTGAGGAGGTTCGCCGATTCTTCCACACTCGTATTGAGAAGCGGTTTGTCACTCGCATTCGCTTTCCAAGCTGGACAAAGCAGGTCGACGCCAACACGCTAAACCGGGTTCGAGAAGCGACTGGGTTGACATACAAAGAAAATGGTATCGACTCAAAAGACTTCTTTTTCGGCACCGAAGAAGTTCGCTTGCTCATAGCCCACTATCAAGAACCACTACGAAGACTAGCGGATCGCTAGTTCTAAGTTGCGCTTACAAGTCCCACTCACCGCTGCACCGCCCCCTCCCGCGTCTTCCAGAGCGACCAGGCGATGCCGGCGGCGATCAGGCCGAAGGTGACGGCGAGGCTGGCGACCGGCGGGAACTTCGCGTCGCCCAGGAGGAAGTCCGAGACGAAGATCTTGGAGCCGATGAAGATCAGCACCGCGGCCAGCGCGTGCTTCAGGTAGTGGAAGCGGTCGATCATGGCCGAGAGCGCGAAGTAGAGGGCGCGCAGGCCCAGCACCGCCATGATGTTCGAGGTGTAGACCACGAACGTGTCGGTGGTGATGGCGAAGATCGCCGGCACCGAGTCCACGGCAAACACCAGGTCCGCCAGGTTGATCACCACCAGGGCGAGGAACAGCGGCGTCGCGGCCAGCGCCATGCGGCCGGTGCGCTCGTCGGCGCGGAAGACGAAGAAGCGGTCGCCGTGCAGCTCCTGGGTCACCCGCATCCGCCTGGAGATCCAGCGGATGGCGGCGTTGTTGGCGAGGTCCGGCTCGGAGTCGGTCGTGAAGAACATTTTTATGCCCGTCACGATCAGGAAGGCGGCGAACAGGTAGAGCACCCAGTAGGCTTCGCTGACCAGCGCCGCCCCCGCCGCGATCATGAGGCCACGCAGCACGATGACGCCGATGATGCCCCAGAGCAGCGCGCGGTACTGGTACTTGGCCGGGATGGCGAAGAAGGTGAAGATCAGGCTGATGACGAAGATGTTGTCGATCGACAGCGCCTTCTCGATGAAGAAGCCGGTGAAGTACTGCATGCCGAGCTCGTCGCCCTTCTCGACCCAGACCCAGACGCCGAAGGCCAGCGCGATCGAGATGTAGAAGGCCGAGAGCTTCAGCGATTCGGCGATGCCCATCACCCGGTCCTCCTTGTGCAGGAGGCCGAGGTCGAAGGCGGTGAGCGCCGCCACCAGCGAGACGAACGCCAGCCAGAACCAGACCGGCGTGCCGAGGAAGGGCTGGACCAGGAGCTCGGTCATGCCGGGGTCCGATGGGTGGGGCGGCGCATGGTCGTTCGTCCTCTCGCGGGTGTGACGGCCCAAGATGGGCGAGGACGTGCGATTGCAGAAATAGATTTGATGCGCCTGGATTGATAGTCTCTATCTATCGCCTTTCGGATGCCCGGCATGACCACCCTGCGCCAGCTCTCCTATCTCGTGGCCCTCGCCGACAGCCGCAGCTTCCGGCGGGCCGCCGATGCCGTGCACGTTGCCCAGCCCACGCTCAGCCAGCAGGTGCGGGCGCTCGAAGCGCGCCTCGGCGTCACCCTGGTCGAGCGCAACGAGAGTCCGGTGCAGCTCACGCCGATCGGCCGGGACCTGGTGACGCGCGCGCGGCGCATCCTGCTCGACGTCAAGGATGCCGAGGAGATGGTGCGGCGCTCACGGGCCGGCATCGCCGGCACCATCCGCTTCGGCGTCACGCCGACGCTCGGCCCCTACCTGATGCCGCGCATCGTGGCCTCGCTGCACCGGCGCTTTCCCGACCTGCGGCTCTACATCCGCGAGGGCATTCCCGACGAGCAGGCGCGCGAACTGGCGCGCGGCGCGCTCGACATGGTTCTGTCGCCCCTGCCCGTCTCCGGCAGCGACCTGCACATCGAGCCGCTGTTCCGCGAGCCGCTGCACATCGTCTGCCCGCCCGAGCATCCGCTGGGCCGGGCCGCGAGGGTGCGCCGCGGCGACCTGGCGGGGATCGGGTTCCTGAGCCTCGACCGCCGCCACCATGCCCACCGCCAGGCCCGCGAGATCTGCGAGGACCTGAAGGCGACCCTGCTCGAGGATTACGAGGGCACCAGCCTCGACAGCCTGCGCCAGATGTGCGGCTCGGGCCTGGGCTTCGCCATCCTGCCGGAACTGTATCTGCGCTCGGAGGTGGGCGGCACCGACATGGTCACTCGCTTGCCGATGGCCGGCTGGAGCGCCACCCGCTCCCTCGCCGCGGTGTGGCGCGACGGCTCGGCCTACGCCGACAGCTACGCCACCATCGCCGAAACGATCGCGGCCGAGGCGCGGACCATCCTGGCGGGACCGGCGCTGTAGGACGTCCTCGCGGTTTTTCCGTCGTCTCGACCGGAGCGCCGAAGGCGCGGAGTGGAGCAACTGTATTGTTGAGAGGGGAGTGGATCGGCGAGGGCTTAAGCGAG
>VFQN01002823.1_pt1 | contig 26020 bp, 18 predicted proteins | sample 3512371 | NCBI WGS metagenome assembly VFQN01 (sample SAMN10412370, study PRJNA504923) | tailings metagenome | isolation source: Replicate 2 from Balatoc abandoned mine | place: Philippines: Itogon, Benguet | collected 2017-08-28 | reverse complement strand
GCGCGAAGGCCAACATGCAGCGCCAGGACGTGCTCGCGAACAACCTCGCGAACGCTTCCACGCCCGGCTTCCGCGCCGAGCTGCATGCCTTCCGCGCGGTGCCGGTGCAAGGCAGCGGCGCCAGCACGCGGGTCTATGCGCTGGAGACCACGCCCGGCTACGACGCCAGCCCCGGCGTGATCGCCAACACCGGCCGGCCGCTGGACGTGGCGATGCGCGGCAATGCCTGGCTGGCCGTGCAGGGCCTGGACGGCACCGAGGCCTACACGCGCGGCGGCTCGCTCGAGGTCGGCCCGGATGGCGCGCTGCTCACCCGCAACGGCCTGCCCGTGATGGGCGACGGCGGCCCGATCCAGGTGCCGGCCAACAGCGAGGTCAGCATCGCCGCCGACGGCACCGTGAGTGCGCGCGGCGCGAACGGCCGCAACACCGCGGTGGGCCGGCTCAAGCTGGTCACGCCGGAAGCGCCGCTGGCGCGCAGTGCCGACGGCCTGTTCCGCGCCGCCGACGGCGACCTGCCGGCCGATGCCACCGCGCGGCTGCAGGACGGCGCGCTCGAGGGCAGCAACGTCAGCCCGGTCGAGACCATGGTGGCGATGATCAGTGCGGCGCGGCAGTTCGAGGCGCAGATGCGCATGCTGCAGACCGCCGAGGGCAACGAGAAGGCGGCGGCGCAGCTGCTGTCGCTGTCGTAGGCGACGACGTCAGGAACGAAGGAGAAACGATCATGATGCGATCGCTGTGGACCTCGAAGACCGGCATGGAAGCGCAGCAGACGCAGCTCGATGCCATCTCGCACAACCTCGCCAACGCGGCGACCAACGGCTTCAAGAAGTCGCACGTGGTGTTCGAGGACCTGATGTACCAGAACATGCGCCAGGCCGGCGCCAACACCAGCGAGCAGACCACGCTGCCCACCGGGCTGCAGGTCGGCCTGGGCACGCGCGCGGTGGCCAACGTGCGCAGCTTCACGCAGGGCAACCTGCAGCAGAGCAGCAACCCGCTGGACATGGCGGTGCAGGGCAACGGCTTCTTCGAGATCCAGATGCCCGACGGCACCGTGGGCTACACCCGCGACGGCTCCTTCCAGGTCAACGCGCAGGGCCAGATGGTCACCAACAACGGCTACCTGCTCAACCCGGGCATCACCATTCCCGCCGAGGCGCAGAGCGTGACGGTGGGCAATGACGGCACGGTCAGCGTGGTGCTGCCGGGCAACGCGCAGCCGCAGGCGGTGGGCCAGATCCAGCTGGCCAGCTTCATCAACCCGGCCGGCCTGGAACCCAAGGGCCAGAACCTGTTCGCGGAGACCGCCGCCTCGGGCGCGCCGCAGACCGGCGCGCCGGGCACCAACCAGCTCGGCTCGCTGCGCCAGGGCTTCGTCGAGACCAGCAACGTCAACGTGGTCGAGGAACTGATCGGCATGATCCAGACGCAGCGTGCCTACGAGCTCAATTCGAAGGCGATCCAGACTTCCGACCAGATGCTCCAGAAATTGGGCCAGCTGTGATGAACACGTTGATCCGCACCGCTGCCGCAGCCGCCGCGGCCACGCTGCTCGCCGGCTGCCAGGTGCTCAATGCGCCGCCCAAGGTCGACGTGGCCGAGCCCACCACCGCGATGCCGGTCGCCCAGCCCGTACCGGCGATGAACAACGGCGCGATCTTCCAGTCGGCGCAGTACCGGCCGCTGTTCGAGGACCACCGCGCCCGCCTGGTCGGCGACACGCTGACGGTGCAGATCGTCGAGAAGGTCTCGGCCAGCCAGAAAAGCACCAGCAGCATCGACAAGAGCGGCGAGCTCAGCGCCGGCGTGACCGCGCTGCCGCTGGTCAACCCGAACTCCTTCGGCCGCGCCAGTGCCGCCGGCACCTCGAGCAACACCTTCTCCGGCAAGGGCAGCACCGAGAACACCAACAACTTCTCGGGCACGATCACCGCCACGGTGACCGGCGTGCTGCCCAACGGTCACCTGCTGATCGCCGGCGAGAAGCAGATCGGCGTGAACCACAACGTCGACGTGCTGCGCTTTTCCGGCCAGGTCGACCCGCGCGCCATCCAGCCGGGCAACACGGTGCCCAGCGCGCAGATCGCCAACGTGCGCATCGAGCACCGCGGCCGCGGCGCCCAGGCCGAGGCGCAGGGAATTGGCTGGCTGGCCCGCTTCTTTTTGAACGTTCTGCCGATCTGAGCCCGCGAAGAATGGCGTCATGGACCATGACGCCCACTCCGCCCGCCCGGACCCGGTCGAACGACTGATCCGCACGCTGATCGCGCTGGCCGCCGTGCTGGCCAGCGCCGCCCTGTGGTGGCCGGCCGCGGCGAGCGCCGCGCGCATCAAGGAGATCGCCAGCGTGCAGGGCGTGCGCAGCAACCCGCTGGTGGGCTACGGCATTGTCGTCGGGCTCGACGGCACCGGCGACCAGACCACCTCCACGCCCTTCACCGCGCAGAGCATCGCCGCGATGCTGCAGCAGATGGGCGTGACGGTGCCGGCCGGCGCGAGCATGCAGCTGAAGAACGTGGCCGCGGTGATGGTCACGGCGCAGCTGCCGCCGTTCGCGCAGCCGGGGCAGACGCTGGACGTCACGGTCTCGTCGCTGGGCAACGCCAAGAGCCTGCGCGGCGGCACGCTGATCGCCACGCCGCTGAAGGGCGCCGACGGCCAGATCTACGCGCTGGCGCAGGGCAACCTGATCGTCGGCGGGGCCGGCGCCTCGGCGGCCGGCTCGAAGGTGCAGATCAACCACCTCAGCGCCGGCCGGGTGCCCGAAGGCGCCACCGTCGAGCGCGCCGTGCCCACGCCGCTGAACCAGGGCGAGCACATCCAGCTCGACCTCGCCGCCAGCGACTACGGCACCGCCCGCGAGGTGGCACGCACGATCAACGCGAAGATGGGCGAGGGCGTCGCGCAGGCGCTCGACGGCCGCGCCGTGCGCGTGCGCATGCCGGCCTCGCCGGACGCCCGTGTGGCCTTCCTCGCCGACATCGAGAACCTGCCGATCGAGCGCGCCGCGCCGGCGGCACGCGTGGTCATCAACGCCCGCACCGGCTCCATCGTCGTCAACCAGGCGGTCACGCTCGCACCCTGCGCGGTGGCGCACGGCAGCCTGTCGGTGACGATCAGCAGCACGCCGGTGGTCAGCCAGCCCAACCCGCTGGCCGGCGGCGAGACGGTGGTGCGGGACAAGGCCGACATCACCATCAACCAGCAGCCCGGTTCGCTGATCCAGATGCCGGCCGGCACGCAGCTCGTCGACGTGGTCAAGGCGCTGAACTCGCTGGGCGCCACGCCGCAGGACCTGCTGGCCATCCTGCAGGCCATCAAGGCCGCGGGTGCGCTCAATGCCGAACTCGAGGTGATCTGATGGCGATCCAACCTTCGGCCTCGCTGGCCACCGACACCCGCTCGCTCGAGGCGCTGAAGTTCAGCGCCGGCAAGGATCCGAAGGCGGCCGTCAAGGAAGCCGCGAAGCAGTTCGAGGCGCTGTTCATGCAGCAGCTGATGAAGAGCATGCGCGACGCCAGCATGAGCAGCGGCATGCTCGACAACGAAGGCTCCAAGCTGGGCACCGAGATGCTCGACACCCAGTTCGCCACCAAGATGACCGGCCTGCCCGGCGGGCTGGCCGACATCATCGCGAAGCAGCTGGAGCGGCAGATGAGCGGCGCGCAACCGGCCATCCCCGACGCGGCCGCGTTGTCCGCGGCGCCGCTGAACGGCCGCAAGGGCACGCCGGGCCAGGCCGAGTTCGTCGGCCGGCACAGCGACGCCGCGCGCGCCGCCGAAGCCGAGACCGGCATCCCGGCCGCCTTCATGATCGCCCAGGCCGCGCATGAATCGGGCTGGGGCCGGCGCGAGATCCGCAATGCCGACGGCTCGCCGTCGAACAACCTGTTCGGCATCAAGGCCGGTCCCTCGTGGAAGGGCGCCGTGGCCGAGGTGACCACCACGGAGTACATCGACGGCCAGCCGCGCAAGGTGACGGCGAAGTTCCGCGCCTACGCCAGCGCCGCCGAGAGCTTCGCCGACTATGCGCGGCTGATGAAGACCAGCCCGCGCTACACCGGCGTGCTCGCCAACGCCACGAGCGCCGAGGGCTTCGCGCAGGGCCTACAGAAGGCCGGCTACGCCACCGACCCGGCCTATGCCGACAAGCTGGCGCGCACCATCAACACCACGCTGCGCCTGCAGCGGGCCATGACCTGAAGGGCATCCGAGCATGGGCGCTTCCGCACTGATGTCGCTGGGCATGCGCGCGATGACCGCGAACTACGCGGCATTGCAGGCCACCGGCCACAACATCGCCAACGTCAACACCGAGGGCTATTCGCGCCAGAGCGTGGTGCTGGAGACCAACGGCGGCCAGTTCACCGGCGCCGGCTTCTTCGGCAAGGGCGTCAACGTCGCCAGCGTCAAGCGCGAGCACAGCGAGTTCCTCACCCGCGAGGCCTCCACCACCCGCGCCATCGCCGCCGCCGACGAGACGCGCAGCACCCAGCTGCAGCAGCTCGAGAAGGTGTTCCCGCTCGGCGAGGACGGCCTGGGCTACGCGGCCACGCAGATGTTCAACGCCTTCGTCGACGTCGCCAACAAGCCCGCCGACACCTCGGCGCGCCAGGTGGTGCTGGCGCGCGCCGGCGAGTTCGCGTCGCGGCTGAAGTCTGCCGGCGAGCAGCTCGACACGCTGCAGCAGGGCGTGACCGAGGAGCTCAAGGCAAGCATCTCGCAGGTCAACATGCTGGCCAGCCGCGTGGCCGAGCTGAACCAGAAGATCGCCGCGGTGAAGGGCTCCGGCCAGTCGCCCAACGACCTGCTCGACCAGCGCGACCAGACCATCAACGAGATGAGCCGCTACCTGCAGGTGACGACCATCGAGGCCGGCGACGGCAGCATGAGCGTGTTCATCGGCGGCGGCCAGAAGCTGGTGCTGGGCAACCAGACCACCACGCTGGTGGCGGTGGCCGACGTGTTCGACCCCTCGCGGCTGCAGCTCGGCGTGAACGACGCCGGCACGCTGCGCGAGATGCCGCAGGAACTGGTGACCGGCGGCGCCATCGCCGGCCTGATGCGCTTCCAGAACCAGGACCTGGTGTCTGCGCGCAATCAGCTGGGCCAGATCGCCGCGGCGGTGGCCGGCAACGTCAACCGCCAGCAGGCGCTCGGCCTGGACGGCAGCCAGCCGCCGGCCACCGGCGCGCCGCTGCTGAGCGTCGGCGGGCCGCAGGTGCTGCCGGCGAACACCAATACCGGCAGTTCGACCGTCACCCTCGCGATCGCCGAGCCGATGGAGCTGCAGGCCAGCGACTACGAGCTGTTCCGCGACCCGGCCCTGCCGGCGGGCAGCTACACGCTGACGCGGCTGTCCGACGGCACGACGCAGACGGTGACCAGCGGCATGGTGGTCGACGGCATGCGCATCACCGTCGGCGCGCCGGCCCCGGCGGCCAACGACCGCTTCCTGCTGCAGCCGGTGGCCGCGGCGGCGCGCAATGCCGCGCTGGCGCTGGAGAACACCCGTGGCATCGCGGCGGCCTCGCCGGTGGCGGCCACCTTCGCCGTCGACAACATCGGCACCGCGTCGATGGCTTCGCTCAGCGCCACCGCGGTGAACGCCGCGGCCGCACCGCTGACGGCGACGCTGACCTTCACCAACGACAGCGGTGCCTACAACTGGGAACTGCGCGACGCCAGCAATGCGCTGGTGCGCAGCGGCACCGGCACCTGGGCGGCCGGCACGCCGATCCGCAGCGATGCCTGGACGCCGGCCACGCCGGCGCAGCGCTTCGACTGGGCGCTCGACCTCAGCGGCGTGCCGCGCAGCGGCGACGTGCTGACCGTGGGCAATACCCCGTTCCCGGCCTCCGACAACGGCAACGCCCGCGCCATGATGGCGCTGCGCGACGCCGGACTCGTCGGCCAGCGCACCCTGGCCAGCGGCACGGTGGTGCCCGGCGCGAGCGTCACCGACGCCTACGCCAACGTGCTGGCCGAGGTGGGCGTGCGCGTGCAGAGCGCGCAGCTCTCGGCCAGGCAATCGGCCTCGATCGCCGACCAGGCGGAAACCAATCTGCAGGCCAAGGTCGGCGTCAACCTCGACGAGGAAGCGGCCCGCCTGATCCAGTTCCAGCAAAGTTACCAGGCCGCGGCGAAGATGCTGCAGGTGGCGCAGTCGCTGTTCGACACGCTGCTGCAGACCGCCGGTTGAACCGAGAGGCACCCATGAGTCTGCGCATCAGCACCCGCGGCATGACCGAGGCCGGCATCGAGACGCTGCAGAAGCGGCAGGTCGAGCTGGCCGAGGCCCAGGAACGCCTGACGACCGGCAAGCGCGTGCACAAGGCCAGCGACGACCCCGCCGCCGCGGCCCGCGCCGAGCGCGCGCTGGCCGGCCAGATGCGCGCCGAGACCAGCCAGCGCGCGGTGGACGCCAGCCGCACCGCGATGTCGCTGTCGGAGACGGCGATGGGCGACGCGATCGAACTGCTGCAGCAGGCGCGCGAGGCGATGGTGGCGGCGGGCAACGCCACCTACAGCGACCAGGAGCGCCGGAACCTGGCCGAGAAGGTGCGTGGCATTCGCAACCAGCTGCTCGGCGTGGCCAACCGCACCGACGGCGCCGGCACCTTCCTGTTCGGCGGCCAGGGCGCGACCACGCAGCCCTTCGTCGACGCCCCCGGCGGCATCGACTACCGCGGCATCAGCGGCGAGCGCCGCACCGAGCTGGCCACCGACCTGCCGCTGACGGTCAACGGCGACAACGTCTTCATGACCGCACGCACCGGCAACGGCGTATTCCAGACCAGTGCCGGCGCGGGCGTGACCACCGCCTGGATCGACAACGGCCAGGTGAGCAACCCGGCGGCGCTGACCGGTTCGACCTACACGCTGCAGTTCAGCGTGTCCGGCGGCGCCACCACCTACGCCGTGCTGCGCGACGGCAACCCGACCGCCGTGACCGCGGCGCCCTACGTCTCGGGGCAGGACATCACCGTCGACGGCATGACCTTCCGCGTCAGCGGCGCGCCGGCCAACGGCAACAGCTTCACGGTGCAGCCTTCGAGCTCGACGCTGTCGATCTTCGACGCGCTCGACCGCGCTGCCACCCAGCTCGCCACCGGCGGCCGCAGCAGCGCCCAGATCGCCCAGGGCAACACCGATGCGCTGCGTGACATCGATCAATCGATGGCCCAGCTGCAGGGCGCCCGGGCGGTGGCCGGCGAGATGCTGGTGCGCATCGACGGCGAGACCTCGCGGCTGGACGACCAGAAGCTGGCCAACCAGATTCAGCGCAGCAGTGCGGAGGATTTGGACATGACCGAGGCCATCTCGAAGTTCCAGAACATGCAAACCGGCTACGATGCCGCGCTGAAGTCCTACTCGATGGTGCAGCGGCTGTCGCTGTTCGAGTACTTGAGAACCTGAGGTCCAGATGCTGGATGTCGCGATCCTCGGCCAGGTGGCCTTCGGCTACTCGCCCTTCATCGACAAGAACCGCTCGGTCACGGCCACGCGGCTGACGGTCTTTCCGCTCAAGCCCGACATGGTGCCCGACGCGGCGCAACTGCTGCACGCGGTGGGCGGCGTCTGGCCGGCCGACGGCGCGCGGGTGTCGCTCAACGTGGCCAGCGAGTCGCTGCTGCAGGACCTGATGCAGGCCCAGCCCTCGGGCAACGTGATGGTCGAGATCCCGGCCTTCATGGCCTGCGACCCGGCGAACACCGCCGCCATCGTCGCGCTGCGCGCCAACGGCAACGTGCTGATGCTCAAGGGCCGCCCGCTGCAGGAGCTGCCGCGCGAGGTGCTGCCCTGCTTCAAGTATTCGGTGATCGACGTCGCCGACGACCGCCGCAGCGACGGATCGAAGCCGCCGCCGGGCGTCGAACGCAACATCCCGCACGTGCAGGCCGGCGTGCGCACCATCGCCGAGATGGAGCAGTCGTTCGCGCGCGGCGCCGAGGCGGTGCTCGGCTGGCCGATCGACGACGCGGTGCAGGCCGGCAACGCCAAGTCGCGCGCCGGTCAGCCCGACCTGCAGGCGATGGTCGAGCTGATCCGCCAGGTCGACGCTGCCGAGCCGATCGAGAAGCTGGAGAACACGCTCAAGCGCGATCCTTCGCTGGCCTTCAAGCTGATGCGCTACATCAACTCGCCGGCCTTCGGCCTGCGCGTGGAGATCAGCTCGTTCCGCCACGCCATCATGATGCTCGGCTACAAGCGGCTGAAGCGCTGGGTGGCGCTGCTGCTGGCCACGGCGAGCAAGGACGTCAACATGAAGCCCGTGATGTTCGCCGCCGTGCGCCGCGGGCTGCTGATGGAAGAGCTCGGCCGCGCCGGCAGCGACGAGGAGATGCGCAGCGAGCTGTTCATCTGCGGCGTGTTCTCGCTGCTCGACCGCATGTTCCAGCAGCCGTTCTCCGAGCTGCTGTCGAACATCCCGGTGCCCGAGCGCGTGTTCCAGGCGCTGGCCAAGGAGGAGGGGCCGTTCCAGCCCTACGTGAACATGGTGCGCGCGATCGAGAACGAATCGCTGTTCGATTTCCGCGAAGCCGCCGATGCGCTGATGATGAGCGTCAGCGAAGTCAACCGCGCGCAGCTGCGCGCCCTGACCGCCGCCTCGCAGCTGGAATGAAAGGTCGAACGGCCCCGTGGCAGTAAGGGGCCCGATCCGCCCCGAAACCCGGCTGCCGCTGGCGGCCTGGATGCCCCTGCTCGACACCCTGGGCGACGCGGTGCTGCTGTTCGACGCCGAGGGCGCCGTGCAGATGGCCAATGCGAGTGCGCTGGCGGCCTGCAGCGGCGTGGTCGGCCAGCGCGTGGAGGCACTCGGCCCCTGGCTGGGCGAGACCGCCGTCGGCTGGCTGCAGGCGGCCCAGCGCGGCGGCCCGCGCGCCGCCGATCCGCCGGCAGCCACCCTGGCCGATGGCCGCCGCGCCAGCCTGGCCTGGCGCCGGCTCGACAGCGGCGAGGGTGTGCTCAGCCTGCGCGTTCAGGGCGTTGCCGCACCGGCACCGGCCATGGCCACGCCCGCGCACGTCGTCGAGGAAGCCTTCCGCCTGGTCTGGGACGCACCGTTCCCGGCCACGCTGCAGGACGACGACTTCCGCCTCGTCGATGTCAACCCGGCCTACCTCGAGTTCACCGGCTACACCCGCGAGGCCCTGATCGGCCGCGACCCGATCGAGATGCAGCCAGCCGAGGACCGGCCGCGCACGCTCGCCGCCCGCGACGCCTTCCTCGCCCTGCGCGGCGAGGCGGAGACCGGCCCGCTGTTCGAGCGCCGCCTGATCGACGCCGGCGGTCGCGAGCGCTGGTACCGGGCGGCGCGGCAACGGGTGTCCGATGCCCAGGGCCGCACGCTGCTGCTCGTGGTGATGCAGGACTCCACCGCCGAGCATGCCGCGCGCGAGCGTGCCGACCGCTCGGCGCGCGAGCTCGATCAGTGGTTCGACCTCAGCCCGGTGGGCATGGTGCTGTTCGACGAGCGGGGCCTGGTGGTGCGCAGCAACCCGGCCTTCGAGAGCCTGGTGGGCAGCGTGCCGGTGACGCTGCCGGAGGCCGACGAGGCGCTGCGCGAACTGCTGTGCTGGCAGGGCGAGGGCGTGGCCGCCGAACTGCGCCCCGGTGCCGCGCCGCTGGAGCGCCAGGTGTGGATGCCGCGGCCGGGCGAAGCGCCCCTGCGGCTGCGCGCCGTGGTGCGCTGCTACAAGTCGACCGGCGGTTCGCCGCGCTTCATGGCCGTCGTCGAAGACCGCAGCGTCGAGGAGGAGCGCGATCTCGCCCAGCTGCAGATCGGCGCGATGATGGACACCGCCGGTGTCGGCCTGGCCACGTTCCAGGAATCCGCCGGCTGGGTGCGCCAGCGCCAGGGCGGCAGCGGCGGCGGCGCGCCTTCGGCCTTGCAGGCCATCGGCCGCGACGTGGTGCTGCCCGAGTCGATTCCCGAGTACGAGCGGCTGCAGCGCGCGCTGCGGCTCGGCGAGCGCGCCGAGGTGCGCTACGCCGTGCGCCACCCCGAGCTCGGCCAGCGCTGGCTGCTCACGCGGGTGGAGCCGGCCACGCTGGCCTCCGGCCAGCGCACCACCTCGGTGGTGACGCTGGACGTGACCGAGCAGGAGCAGGCGCGTGCACGCAGCGAGGAGCTGCTGCGCGAGATGACCAGCATCCTCGAGAGCACCGTCACCGGCATCGCCCACCTGCGCGGCGAGCACCTGGTGCGCTGCAATCATCGCTTCGAGGCGATGCTGGGCCTGCCGCCGGGCATCGCCGCCGGCCGCTCCCTGCACGAATTGTTCGATGCGCAGCCACAGGTGCTGGAGGCCGCGGCGCAGGCCCAGCGCACGCTGGCCAAGGGCGAGGTCCTGGAGACCGAGTTCGAGTTCACGCCGCCGGGCCAGGCACCGTTGTGGTACGGGCTGTCGGTGAGGCGCACCGACGGTGCGGCCGGCGCGGTGGAGCTGATCGCCGTGCTGTCCGACATCACCCGGCTGAAGCTGCAGCAGACCGAGCTGGAGCTCGCCGCGCGCGACCGCGAGCTGATGTTCAGCCTCTCCGAGGTGGGCATCGCTTCGGTGCGCGACGGCCGCATCCAGCGGGCCAACGACGCGCTCGCCCAGCTCGCAGGCTGGCCGGCGGCCGACCTCGCCGGTCTGACGCTGTCGATGCTCTATGCCGACCCTGCCGACTACGCGCGCCGCTGGCCGCACCAGGAGCGCGAGCTGCGCGTTCATGGCCGCTGGAGCGGCGAGCTGCAGTTGCGCTGCCGCGACGGCAGCCTGCTGTGGGTGCAGCTCGGACTGCGCCTGGTGCAGCAGGGCGATCCGTCGGCCGGCTTCATCGCCAGCTTCGTCAACGTCGACGCGCGCCATCGCGCCGAGCTGGCCGTGGCGCTGCAGGCCGAGCGCACGCGCGCCATCCTCGACTCGGTGCTGGTGGGCATCGTCACCGTGGGCGACAACGGCATCGAGTGGATGAACCGCTCGGCCCGGCGCATGTTCGGCGGCGACCTGGCCGACTTCCTCAACCAGCCGATCTCGACCGTGGCCACGCCGGAGCCGACCCACCCGTTCCGTCGCACCCATTACCTCCAGGAGCTGGCCGAGGGCCAGGCCGAGACCTTCGAGTGCCGCGTGAAGGCACGCGACGGCCGCGAGTTCTGGGTGGTGGGCAATGCGGTGGCCACCAGCCGCGAATCGACCGGCCGCCAGCTCACCTACGCGCTGCTCGACATCGAGCGGCGCCGCCAGGCCGAGGCGCGCATGTCGGAGGCGCAGGCCTCGCTGCAGCGCATCATCGAGGCGGCGCCGATGGCGATCACGCTGCGCGAGGCGCGCACGCTCAAGGTGCTGCAGGCCAACCAGGTGGCGGCGCGCAACGCCGGCATGACGCCGCAGCAGCTCGTCGGCCTGGCGCCCGAGCAGCTGTTCGATGCGCCCACCGCCGCGCAGCGCCGCGCCGACATGGAGCAGGCGCTGGCCGGCCGTGAGCTGAAGCAGCACGAGTACCGCATCGAGGTCAACGGCGCCACGCAGGTGTGGGACGCCCGCTACCTGCCGCTGTCCACCCAGCCGGGGCAGCCGCCCGACCAGCTGCTGCTGGTGGCCACCGACGTGACCGAGCAGCGCGCCGCGCAGGAGGCCCGTTTCGAGGCCGCCATCGCGCAGCGCGAGATGCTGGTCAAGGAAGTGCACCACCGCATCAAGAACAACCTGCAGGGCGTGGCCGGTCTGTTGCAGCAGATCGGCCAGCGCAAGCCCGAGGTGGCCGGCGTGATGTCGGAGGTGATCGGCCAGGTGCAGGCCATCGCGCAGGTCTACGGCCTGCAGGTGGGCGCCACCGGGCCGCTGCGGGTCAAGAGCGTGGTCGAGGCGATCGCCGGTTCGGTGCAGCGCACCTTCGGCCGCACCATCCGCTTCGCGCTGGAGGGCGCGGCGCCGCACCGCTGGGCGCTGCCGGAGGCGGAGTCGATCCCGATCGCGCTGACCGTCAACGAGCTGCTGACCAATGCCGTCAAGCACAGCGCCGGCGCCGAGGTCTGCTGCACGCTGACCTGCGGCGAGGAAGGCGTGCGCATCGCCATCGGCAACGTCGGCCGGCTGCCCGAGGGCTTCAACCTGGCGCGCGTGCCGGGCGGCGTCTCGGGCCTCGGCCTGGTGCGCGCGCTGCTGCCGCGGCGCAGTGCTTCGCTGGCCATCGAGCAGCAGGGCGAGCACGTGATGGCCACCGTGACGCTCGACCCGCCGAGCATCTCGCGGCTCGATCCGGCATGACCGGGATGGCTGTCTTTCGCGGACAATCCGCGTCAACTGTGATCTCGCGAGAGGGCGCGACGGTGGCTTCGACGGACAAGGGCACGATCCTGGTGGTGGACGACGACCGGCTGGTGCTGGCCACGCTGGTCCACGGCCTCGTGCAGGCCGGCTACGAGGTGATCGACGCCGACAACGGCGACGACGCCATCCTGCTCGCCCGCGAGCGCCGGCCCGACCTGGCGCTGCTGGACATCCGCATGGAAGGCAAGAGCGGCTTCGACGTGGCCGAGACGCTGCGCGACAAGTACCGCATCCCGTTCATGTTCCTGTCGGCGTTTTCCGACGACGCCACCGTGGCCCAGGTGAAGGCGCTCGGCGCCGTGGCCTACCTCGTCAAGCCGCTGGACATCCGCCAGATCGTGCCGGCGGTGGAGGCGGCGCTGGCCAACGTGGATGCGCGCCGTGTGTCACCCGTTCCGGCCGTGGCGGCGCCCACGCCTGCAGCGGCGGAAGCGCTCGACCCGGTCGTCGCGATGGCGGTGGGCGTGCTGATGCACCGCTACTCGCTGGCCCGCGGCCCGGCACTCGATCGTCTGCGCCGCCAGGCCGCGACCGAGCAGCGTGCGCTGGCCGAGCAGGCCGAGCGGCTCCTGCAGGCCGTCGAGCTGCTGTCGAATCCCGGCGAGTAGGCCCGGGTCAGCCGGGCGGCAGCGAGAAGTGGAAGCTCGCGCCGCGGTCGACTTCGGCCTCGGCCCAGACCTCGCCGCCGTGGCGCCGCACGATGCGCCGCACCGTGGCCAGGCCGATGCCCGTGCCCTGGAAGTCGCTGGCGCTGTGCAGGCGCTGGAACACGCCGAACAGCCGCTCCGCAAAGCGCATGTCGAAGCCGGCGCCGTTGTCGCGCACGGTGTAGGTGTCGGGGTGCTGCGGGCGACGTTCCAGCCAGACCTCGGGCGCGCGCGACTTGCCGGTGTACTTCCAGGCGTTGCCCAGCAGGTTCTCCAGCACCAGGCGCAGCAGCGTCGGGTCGCCCATCACCTGCAGGCCCGGCTCGATGTGCAGCGTCACCTCGCGGCCAGGCGACTGGCGGCGCAGGTCTTCGGCCACGTAGGCGGCCAGCTGCGAGAGGTTGACCGGCTGGCGCGTCAGCGGCTGCGTCGACAGCCGCGACAGCGTCAGCAGCGCGTCGATCATCGCGTTCATGCGCGCCGCGGCACCGAGCACGCGGTCGAGGTGGTCGTTGCCGATGCGGTCGAGCGAGCCGCCGTAGTCCTCCTTGAGGATCCGGGTGAAGCCCTCGACCACGCGGATCGGTGCGCGCAGGTCGTGCGAGACGGTGTAGCTGAAGGACTCGCGCTCGGCCTCGCTGTTGCCTGCGGCCGGTGCGCTGGCCGGCTCGTCCAGCACCCGCATCGTGCCGGCGTAACCGGCGAAGCGGCCCTCGTCGTCGGCGAGCGTGCGGCCGCGCAGCAGCACGCGCCGCACCGGCTGATCGGCCGCCGGTGCGAACCGGCCCTCGATGTCGTGCAGCGGCGCGCGGCTGTCGAGGGCCTGCTGCAACGCCTTCGGCACGACGGGGGCGACGCGCTCGGCCAGCCCGAGGCCGACGCCTTCGACCGGTGCGGCGGCGCCATCGGCCGGCGGACGCAGCTCGACCAGCCGATGCGTGGCATCGGTGCGCCACTGCCAGACGTCGAGCTGCTCCTGCAATGCCCGCAGCTCCTCGCGGGCGCGGCGCAGGGCGTCGCGCGTGCGGAGGTGTTCACGCGCCCACAGCGCCGCGAGCAGGGCGCCGATCAGCAGCGAGGGCAGGACGAAGCCCCAGGGGGACAGCGCGGACATGCGACCGATTGTAAGGAGCGCCCCCGTGCCGGCCGGCCGGTCGCAGGGTTCAAGTTCGGGGGCGGGGCGCCGAAGACGAGCTGTGCCTCGCTGCACCGACCGACGATGCTGTTTCGACTCTCTCGCATCCTGTTCTGGATGGCCGCCGCTGCGGCCGCCACGGCCCTGTTCGGGCCGCCACGGCTGGCCACGCCGCTCACGGCGCTGGCCGGCATCGCCGTGCTCGCGGCTTATGCGCTGGCGCGCATCGCGCTGCGGCGTGATCGCCGGGCCGCTGCAGCCGTCGCGCCCGACAGCACCCCGGCGCGGCTGGACGCCGCGGCTCTGGCCGACATCGCCTTGCGACTGAACCACGCCACCGCGGGGGCCGCGTCCCTCGAAGGCGCGGCGCTGGCCGCGGCCGCGACGCTGCGCGCCGAGCTCGGTGCGCGCGAGGCCACCGTCCATCGCGTCCGCGACGTGGTGCCGCCGTTCGTGGACCTGCTCACGATCACGGCCGACGGCCTGGCCGGCATCGAACACCGCGTCCGCCTGGAGCGATCGCCGCTGGGCGAAGCCGTGCGCGAGGGCCGAGTGGCCGGCGCGGGCAGCGGCCCCTTCGCGATTCCCGTGCGCGGGCAGGACGGCACCTGGGCTGCAGTGATCGAGCTCGGGCCGGTGGCCCTGCAGGCCGAGCCGGGTGGTCTGGAGGCCCTCTTCGAACGGCTCGCCGGGCGCCTCGCGCAGTTGGCGCGCGCTGACGCGTCAGGCGAAGCCACGCTTGGCGAGCCCTGCCGTGACATCCTCACGCCAGGGGGTGACTGCGAGGCCACGCCCTGCTGGGCGCAGGGTGGCGGATGTCGGACACAATACCCTGAAACAGTTGTCACCCCGGATTCCTTGCCCGCCGCCGCCGTGTCCGTTGCCCCGCACCGCTCGTCCGCGCCCGCCCAGCTCGATGCCCAGGCGCTGGAGCGGCTGCGCGAGCTCGACCCGAAAGGCGAGAACCAGCTGATCGAGCGGGTGCTGCGGGCCTTCGAGACCTCGGTCGTGCGCCTGCTGCCGCAGCTCGAGGCGGCGCAGGCCAGCGGCGACCGCGCCGGCGTGCGCCACGTCGCCCACACCCTGAAGTCCTCCTCGGCGAGCATCGGCGCGCTGGTGCTCTCGCAGCACTGCGCCGCGGTCGAGACCCTCATCCGCGAGGACAGCGCAGGCGACCTCCGGGCGCCGCTGGCCGCGCTGGTTGCCGAACTGGACGCGGTTCGCCTGGCCATCCGCAGCATGCTCGACGCCGCCTCATGAGCCCTCACGCCGCCCGCGACGACGACGATCTGCCCGGCCAGCCCCGGGTGCTGCTGGTCGACGACGACGAAGTCAACCTGCTGCTGACCTCGATCGCGCTGCGCGAGCGCGGCTTCGACATCACCGAGGCCACCGGCGGCGAGCAGGCGATGCGCATCCTCACCGAGTGGCTGCCCGACGTGGTCGTGCTCGACGCGATGATGCCCGGCCTCGACGGCTTCGAGACCTGCCGTCAGCTGCGCCAGCTGCCCGGCTTCGAGTCGCTGCCGGTGCTGATGCTGACGGGCCTCGACGACGACGCCTCCATCACCCGCGCCTACGAGGCCGGTGCGACCGACTTCTTCGTCAAGTCCACCCAGTGGAGCCTGCTGTCGGGCCGGCTGCGCTACCTGCTGCGCTCGGCGCGCACCCGGCTCGAGCTGGAGCGCAACAAGTCGCGCCTGGCGCGCGCGCAGGACCTGGCCCGCATGGGCAGCTTCGACTGGAAGCGTGGCCACGGCGGCCCGGTGTTCTCGGCCGAAGGCCTGCGCGTGTTCGGCCTGGCGCCCGACGAATCGCTGCCGTTCCGCACGCTGCTGCGCATGTTGCCGGCGGAAGACCGCGCCGGGCTGCTCACCGTGCTGCGCGAAGTCATCAAGCACAGCTCGGTGCTGGCCACCGACGTGCCGGTGACCCTGCTCGACGGCCGCCAGCGCATCGTGCACGTGGAGGCCGAGCCGGAGTTCAACGAGCATGGCAACCTGATCGGCTACACCGGCATCGTCCAGGACGTGACCGACCGGCGCATGGCCGAGGACAAGATCAAGCACCTCGCCAACTTCGACGGCCTGACCGGCCTGCCGAACCGCCGCCAGCTGATCTGGCGCACCGAGCGCGCGCTCGAACACGCGCGGCGGCTGGGCCACCAGGTGGCGCTGCTGCTGATCGACCTGGATCGCTTCAAGGTCATCAACGACACGCTGGGCCACGGCGCCGGCGACGAGTTGCTGATGGAGGTGTCGCGCCGGCTGCGCTCCTGCGTGCGCCACTCCGACCAGGTGATGGAGAGTTCGCTGGAGGCGATGGGCTCTCGCTCGCACCGCACGCTGGAGGCCGTCGGCCGCCTCGGCGGCGACGAGTTCGTGGCGCTGCTGCCCGAAGTCTCCGACGAGCGTGACGCCGAGCGCGTGGCCAAGCGCATCCTCGACCTGATGCGCGAGCCGATCTTCGTCGGCGGCCAGGAATGCTTCGTGACCGCCAGCGTCGGCATCGCGCTGTACCCGCGCGACGGCGGGACCATGGCCGACGTGCTGCGCAACGCCGACGTGGCGATGTACGCGGTGAAATCGGCCGGCCGCAACAACGCCACGCTCTATTCGCCGATGCTCGCCGGCAAGGGCCGCGAGAAGCTGGCCCTCGAGACCGACCTGCACAAGGCGCTGGAGCGCGAGGAACTCGTGCTGCACTACCAGCCCAAGATCGACGTGCGCAGCGCGCGCATGATCGGTGCCGAGGCACTGATGCGCTGGCGGCGCGGCGGCCAGCTGGTGCCGCCTGGCGACTTCATCCCGCTGGCCGAGGAGACCGGGCTGATCAACCCGTTCTCCGAGTGGGCCATCAAGGAGGCGGCGCGGCAGGCCCGCGAGTGGCAGGACAGCTTCGGCTTCGCCGAGTCGATCGCCGTCAACCTGCCCAGCCGCCTGTTCGAGCGCACCGACCTGGTCGAGCACATCCACAACGCCGTCAGCACCTACGGCGTGCCGCACCACTCGATCCAGCTGGAGATCACCGAGACGGGCCTGATGAAGGAACTGCAGAGCGTGATTCCTTCGCTGCACCGGCTCAACGAGATCGGCGTGGAGATCTCGATCGACGACTTCGGCACCGGCTACTCGTCGCTCGCCTACCTGACCACGCTGCCGATCTCGGAGCTCAAGATCGACCGCAGCTTCGTGCGCGACCTCGGCCTGACGCCGGCCAGCACGGCGATCGTCAAGGCGATCATCTCGCTGGCCCGCGCGCTCGGCCTGCGCGTGGTCGCCGAAGGCGTCGAGAGCCTGCGCCAGATGGAAGCGCTGCACAAGGAAGGCTGCTGGCTGATGCAGGGCTTCCTGTTCAGCCGCCCGCAGCCGGCCGAGGACGTCGAGGCCTGGCTGCAGCAGACCGTGCTGCCGCGCAAGGCGCCGTGGATCGGCAAGGTCGGCGAGGACGACCTCGGTGATGCGGCGCGTGCGCTCGATGCGCGCGGCCCGCGCCTGAAGCCGGCCGGCTGACCCTCACCCTCCGACGACGATGGACACCACCCGCACCCCGGCCGCGCGCCCTGGTGCCGAGACGCTGCCGGCGCAGATCGCCAAGGCGGCGCTGCGGCGCCTGGTGCTCGACAAGCTCGAACCCACGCCCGAAAACTACGCCCGCGCCTATGCGCAGGAAGCCGGCGAAAAGCCCGCGGCGGCCGACGACGGCGCCGCGCTGGCCGCGCTGATCGGCAAGCTGGTGCGCGGCGTCGAACGTGGCGGGCGCCACTGGACGGCGGCGCGCCGCAAGGACAGCCTGCAGCGGGTGCTCGAAGGCAGCCGCAGCGATGCGAAGCGCCTGCAGCAGCGCCTGACGCAGCTCGCCGCGAGCTGGGACTCGGACACGCCGGATGCCGGCGTCGAGACCGAACCGGCGCCACTGGACGAGTTGCCGCCGGTGTCCGCCGCAGCGGCGCCGGCGGTCGAGGCGCCGATCGCGCTGAACCTCGACGGGGTGGCCGACGATCGCCCCTGGGGCCGCATCGTCGGCACGCTGGGCGACACCACGCGCCGTGCCCTGCCGCCGCAGGACGCCGCCGCCGAACAGCTGTCGCAGTCACTGGCGTCGCTGGTCGAGCGCGTGGGCCGCGAGGGGGCCTCCCAGCCGCTGGCCGATGAGCTCGAGGCAATCTGCCGCCGCGCCGGCATCGTGCTGCAGCATCGTCATCACCTCGTCGACCAGCTGGGTGCGTTGTGCCAGGAGCTCACCGCCAGCCTGACCGACCTCGCCGAGGACGACAGCTGGGCCCGCGGCCAGTGCGACGCGATGCGCGTCAAGCTCGACGAAGGCCTCACCGCGCGTGGCGTGAAAGCGGTCAGTGCGCTGCTGCGCGACACCCGCGAGCGGCAGGGCACGCTGCGTGCCGAGCGCGAGAAGGCGCGCGAGGCGCTGAAGACGCTGATCAACCGCATGCTCAGCGAGCTGGGTGAACTCGGCTCTCAGACCGGTCGCTTCCACGAGAGCGTGGGGCGCTACGCCGACGTGATCGAGAAGGCCGATTCGCTGGAGAGCCTGGCCGGCGTGGTGCGCGAGATGGTCGAGGAGACACGCACCGTGCAGGCCCTGGTGCAGCAGACGCAGTCGCGGTTGCAGGAAGAGCATGCGCGCGCCAGCGAGCTGACCTCGCGCGTCAACGAACTCGAGGGCGAGCTGCGCCGCCTGTCCAGCGAAGTCTCGACCGACCAGCTCACCCAGATCGCCAACCGCCGTGGCCTGCTGCAGGCCTTCGAGGCGGAGCGCTCGCGCGTCGAGCGCGAAGACGTCGCGCTGGCCGTCGGCCTGCTCGACATCGACAACTTCAAGCGCCTGAACGACGAACTCGGCCACTCCGCCGGCGACGAGGCGCTGCGCTCGCTGGCCGCGGTGGTGAGCAAGAGCCTGCGGCCGAGCGACATGGTGGCGCGCTACGGCGGCGAGGAATTCGTGGTGCTGCTGCCGGCCACGCCGGTGGACGAAGGCCAGCAGATCCTCACGCGGCTGCAGCGCTCGCTGTCCGGCGGCCTGTTCATGCACGAGCAGAAGCAGGTCTTCGTGACCTTCTCGGCCGGCGTCACGGCCTACCGGGCCGGCGAGAGCATCGAGGCGGCGCTGGAACGCGCCGACCAGGCGCTCTACGAGGCCAAACGCACCGGCAAGAACCGCACCTGCATCGGATAGGCAGGATTGTCCGCCGCCGGGCCGTCCCAAGGCGGACGGCGCCCCTTGGGGGCAGGAGCGAAGCGACTGGGGGGCTCTACTTCGCCCAGGTGTCCTTCAGGCCGGTGATGCGGTTGAACACCGGCTTCGCCACCGTGTGATCGACGCGGTCGGTGACGAAGTAGCCGTGGCGCTCGAACTGCACGCGCACGTCGGGCGCCAGGGCGGCCAGTGACGGCTCGATGTAGCCCGTCACCACACGCTTGCTGGCCGGATTCAGGCTGGCCTTGAAGTCGCGCCCGCCGGCATCCGGCTGCGGTTCGGTGAAGAGGCGGTCGTACAGGCGCAGTTCGGCGGGCACGGCATCGTGCACGCCCACCCAGGTGATCGTGCCCTTGACCTTGACGCGGTCCGCGCCCGGCGTGCCGCTGCGCGTGTCGGGCACGATGGTGGCGAAGACTTCCGTCACCTCGCCGGCCTCGTTCTTCGCGCAGCCGGTGCACTCGACCACCAGGCCGTATTTCAGCCGCACCTTGTTGCCGGGGAAGAGGCGGAAGAAGCCCTTGGGCGGCGTCTCGGCGTAGTCGTCGCGCTCGATCCACACCGACGGCCCGAGGCCGAAGCGGCGCTCGCCGAGTTCGGGCCGCTGCGGGTGCGCCGGCGCGTGGCAGGGCTCGCTGGCCGCCTCGCCGAAGACGTCGCGCCAGTTGGTCAGCGTCAGCTTGAGCGGCTCGATCACCGCCATCGCCCGCGCCGCCTTGCCTTCCAGGTCGTCGCGCAGCGCGATGTCCAGGCTCGCATAGTCGGTCCAGCCGCCGGCCTTGCTGGTGCCGGCGCGCTCGCACATCAGGCGGATCGCCTCGGGCGTGTAGCCGCGGCGGCGCAGGCCGACGATGGTGGGCATGCGCGGGTCGTCCCAGCCGTCGACGATCTTCTCGTCGACGAGTTGCTTGAGCTTGCGCTTGCTGGTGATCACGTAGGTGACGTTCAGCCGCGCGAACTCGTACTGGTGCGGCCGCGGCTGGGCGAGCAGGCCGAGACGGCACAGCGTGTCGAGCAGCCAGTCGTAGAAGGGCCGCTGGTCCTCGAACTCCAGCGTGCAGATGCTGTGGGTGATCTGCTCCAGCGCATCCTCGATCGGATGCGCATAGGTGTACATGGGGTAGATGCACCAGCGGTTGCCGGTGTTGTGGTGCTCGGCGTGCTTGATGCGGTAGATCGCCGGGTCGCGCATGTTGATGTTGGGCGACGACATGTCGATGCGCGCGCGCAGCACCATCGCGCCATCGGGATGCTTGCCGTCGCGCATCTCGCGAAAGCGCGCCAGGTTCTCTTCCGGCGTGCGGTCGCGGAACGGGCTGGCCGTGCCCGGCGTGTTGAAGTCGCCGCGGCTGGCGCGCATCTGCTCGGGCGTCTGCTCGTCGACGTAGGCCAGCCCGGCTTCGATCAGCGCCTCGGCGGCGCGGTACATGAAGTCGAAGTAGTTGCTGGCGTAGTAGAGGTGGTCGACGCCGTTCGCCTTCCAGTCGAAGCCCAGCCACTTCACCGCGTCGAGGATGGAGTCGACGTACTCCTGCTCTTCCTTCTCCGGGTTGGTGTCGTCGAAGCGCATGTGGCAGATGCCGCCGTACTCGGCCGCCAGGCCGAAATTCAGCGTGATGCTCTTCGCGTGGCCGATGTGCAGGTAGCCGTTGGGCTCGGGCGGGAAGCGGGTGCGGATGCGCGCGGCGTCGAGCGGTGCGCCGGCATGGTGGGCGGCGTCGCCCGGCGTGCCGGCGAAACGGCGCTGTGCGTAAGTGCCCTGTTCGAGGTCGCGCTCGACGATCTGGCGCAGGAAGTTGCTGGCAGGAACGGTTTTGGGGGTCTCGCTGGCGGGCGCTGAGCTCATGGAGTGATTCTATCGACGCGGTCTGATCGCGATCCCCCGTCGGAGGGAGGCGGCGGCAACATGTCTTTACCTTGAACCGTCAACGACGCCCCCCCGGCCGGCCGTTGTCGGCATCAGGTGCGCAACGCCTGCGCGCCGCCCAAGGAGAAACACGCATGAACAAGTCCCTGATTGCCGCTGTCGCCACTGCCGCCGGGCTGCTGGCCGCCGGCACCGCACGGGCCGGCGACGTCCACTGGTCGATCGGCATCAACCTGCCGCCGGTGGGCACCGTGATCTCCAATGCGCCGGTGTACGCGCCGCCCCCGGTGGTGTATGCGCCCCCTCCCGTCGTCTACGCGCCGCCGCCGGTGGTCTACCAGCCCGCGCCGCGGGTGGTCTATCCGGCCCCGGTGGTGGTGAGCCGCCCGGTGCCGATCGTCTACGGCCAGCCCTACTACGGCCACCGCCACGGTTGGGGTGACCGTGACCGTGACGGCATCCCGAATCGCTACGACCGCTACGACAACCGCCGCGACTGGGGCGACCGCGACCGCGACGGCATCCCGAACTGGAAGGACGGTTACGACAACCGGCGCTACGACTACCGCGACGAGCGCAAGTACCGCCACTGAATCACATCGGCTTGAAGCGGTGGGCGTAGAGCCGGCTCACCGCGAGCCGGTCGGGCAGGCCGCGCAAGGTCAGCGTGACCTTGCCGGCCTCGTCGCGCATCGCGGTGGCAATGGCATCGCAGCGCACCACGGTGCCGCGGTGCACCTGCCAGAAGCGCTCCGGGTCGAGTTGCGGGAGCAGTTCGCGCAGCGAGGTGCGGATCAGGTGCTCGCGCTCGGCGGTGATCACGCGAACGTACTTGTCGGCCGCCTCGAAATAGATCACCTCGCCCACCGGCACCAGATGGATGGCCGCGCCGTGGCCGGCCTGGATGACGTTCAGGCGTGCCGGTGCGGCCGCCGGCAGTCCCAGGCCGGGGCTGGCCAGCAGGGCGCGCAGCTGCGACAGCGCCGCCTCGGCCGGCGCGGGCGTCGCCGCCTCGCGCTGCTGCAATGACTGGCGGAGCCGGGCGATCGTCTGCGCCAGCCGCTCGGGCTGAACCGGCTTGAGCAGGTAGTCGACCGCGGCGCGCTCGAAGGCCTGCAGCGCGTACTGGTCGTAGGCGGTCACGAACACCAGCAGCGGCGGCGCAACGCCGTCGGGCCAGTCTTCACCAATGGCCTCGGCAGCCTCCAGCCCGCTCATGCCGGGCATGCGGATGTCGAGGAAGACGATGTCCGGCCGCTGCGCCAGCGCCATCTCGGCCGCCGCGACGCCGTGCGGCGCGATGTCCAGCACCGCGAGTTCCGGCCACTGGCGGGCCAGCTCGCTGCGCAGGTGCGCGGCGAGCAGGGCCTCGTCTTCGGCGATGAGGGCGGTGGTCATGGCGCAATCGGCAGTCGCACGATGGCCAGCGTGCCGCCTTCGGCATCACCGGCGGGTTGAAGGACCAGCGATGCGCGCTCGCCATACAGCGTGGCCAGGCGCTCGCGCACCTGCTGCAGGCCGAAGCGCGTGCCGTCGCCGGCCGGCTGGTCGAGGCCGACGCCGGTGTCGCGCACGCGCAGTTCCAGCACAGCGCCGCTGCGCGACGCGCCGACCTCGATGCGCCCGCCTGCGACGGCCGGCTCCAGCCCGTGGCGGATGGCGTTCTCCACCAGCGGCTGCAGCAGCAGCGGCGGCACCGCCACGCCGGCCAGCGCGTCGGGCAGGTCGAGCTGCGTGTGGAGCCGTTCGCCCATGCGCACCTGCATCAGCGCGAGGTAGTCGGCCAGCCGTGCGAACTCGGCCGAGAGCGCATGCCGGCCGGTGCGCGACGCATCCAGCGTGGCGCGCAGAAAGGCGATCAGCCTGTCCAGCATGGCCTGTGCGCGAGGCGGGTCGAGCGCGATCAGCACGCGCAGGTTGGCCAGCGTGTTGAACAGCATGTGCGGCTCGAGCTGCGACTCCAGCAGCTTGAGCTGCGCCTCGGCAGCCTGGCGCTGCGCCTGCTGGGCGCGTGCCTCGATGTCCGCCAGCCGGCCGCGGGTGTAGAAGACCCAGGTGGCGATGACGCCCGGCACCATCGACATCAGCAGCAGCGTGAGCGCCCGCTGCGGCCCGCCGAACAGCAGGCTCGGCACGTCCTGCCCGGTGATCAGATTGCCGACCGCCTGCCCGACCGCGAAGCCCAGCACCGTGCCGATGACGATGATGGCCGCCATCCACGGCCAGCCCGGCCACTGCGGATCGGCGCAGTCGTCGCGCCGGCGCACCCAGCGCGCGGCGAGCAGCCGGCCGCCGTCGATGAAGAACCAGCAGGCGAAGGTGATCGGCAGCGCATAGGCCATCGAGGTGGCGATGCGGTGCGGCGCCGGCAGCGAGAAGAGCAGCGCGATGCCGGTGCCGACCAGCATCACCTTCGCGCCGCGCCAGGCGAAGCTGCGGCGGGGCTGGGGGCGGATGGGCGTGGCGCTGGCGTCCATGGCGGGCCATTGTGCGGCGTCGGCACGTGCGCGGCGCCGGCCCTGCGACGAAGCGCCGCGATCCGGCGCGAAACGACAGCCGCGCGGTGCCGGCGGTGATCAGCTCGCCAGCCTGGCGCGGATCGCCTCGACGCGCGCACGGTTGACGCCGAAGTCCTTGCGGCCGACCCGGGAGGCCGAGCGCACGTGGACCACGCCGGCGCGCGGGTCGAACCAGAATTCGCAGTCGTCGACGAAGCGCATCCAGCGGGTGGTGAACTGCACGTAGAGGTAGCCGGGGTCGCTCTTGACCACCTTCGCGCCTTCCATGTCCTCGACGATGCGGCGCAGCCGCTCGAGGGTCTGCGGCCCGCCGTCGACCACCGCGAACGGCTCGATCTGCGCATAGGCCTTCTGGGGGTGATCCGGGTACAGGCCGGCCTGGCTGCTGACGCTGTTGGGCGTCATCGAGGGCGGCTTCAGGCGGCCGTCGCGCGTGCCCAGGTCGTTCGGCATGCGGCCGGCGAGCAGCCCGAACTGGGCGGCCAGCGAGACCGCGACGGCGATCAGCAGCAGGACGAGGAAGACGGTCTTGAGCAGGCCCATGGCGTGGCGACGGGAAGGTACGGCAGCGCGCATTGTGGGGCCGCGGCCGCAGCGCTGGCCTATAGTGCGCGCTCCGCCACCCGACGACAGCTCGATGCCGATGCACCGGACGTTGCGTGAACGACTCGCCGCGCCGACAGTGACTCTGCTGGCCGCCGCGCTGCTGGCCGCCTGTGCAACGCCGCCGCCGGCGCCGCGCCCGGCCGCGCCGCCGGCCAAAGCGCCGCAGGCGCCGGTTGCTGCGACGCCGGCCGCGTCCATGCCGGCACCTGCGCAGGCCGCCGCTTCCTCGGCTCTTCCCGCGGCGGCACCGCCCACGGCTCCCTACGGCGCCGCCGTGATGGCGCGCTTCCCCGATCCCCCCGTTCGCTACGCGACGCCGGCCTTCGAGCCGGGCCGCACGTCGTTCACCAGCCAGGCCGAGCTGCAGGCGCAACTGCGCGCGCTCACCCGCGAGGCGAAGCAGGCGTCGCTGCGCGCGCAGATCCTGGTGGCGGGCGTGTCGCAGACCGGCCAGCCGATCGAGGCGCTGCTGCTGAGTCGCCAGGCCGACCTCTCGCCGGCCGCGATGCGGGCCTCGGGCCGGCCGACCGTGCTGCTCGTGGGCCAGCAGCATGGCGACGAACCGGCGAGCGCGGAGGCCTTGCTGGTGCTGGCGCGCGAGCTGGCCCAGGGCGAGCTGAGTGCGCTGACCGAGCGCCTGAACGTGATCGTGCTGCCGCGCGCCAACCCCGACGGCGCCCAGACCGGCCGGCGCGCCACGGCCAGCGGCATCGACGCCAACCGCGACCACCTGCTGCTGCGCACGCCCGAGGCGCAGGCCATCGCCGGGCTGATGCGCGACTACGCGCCGGTGGTGGTGGCCGATGCACACGAATATCCGGCTGTCGGCCACTATCTCGACAAGTTCGGCGGCGTGGCCCGCGCCGACGTGCTGCTGCAGTACGCCACCGCGCCGAACGTGCACGAGTTCGTCACCCGCGCGGCCGAGGAGTGGTTCCGCCAGCCGCTGCTGGCGCGGCTGCAGCGCGAGGGACTGAGCGCCGACTGGTACCACACCCTGTCGACGTCGCCGGAAGACCGGCGCGTGGCGATGGGTTCGCCGCGGCCGGACATGGGGCGCAACGCCGCCGGGCTGCGCCACGCGGTCAGCCTGCTGGTCGAGACACGCGGCGCCGACCTCGGCCGCACGCACCTGGCCCGCCGGGTGCACACGCAGGTGCTGGCGATGACGAGCATCCTGGCCAGCGCTGCCGCGCGCGCCGACGACCTGATCAAGCTGCGCCGCTTCGTCGACACCGAGACCGTCTCGCGGGCCTGCGGCGGCGAGGTCACGCTCGATGCGGCCGCGACGCCCAGCGAATACGTGCTCAAGCTGATCGACCCGGCCAGCGGCGCCGACATGCCCGTCGGCGTGGCCTGGGATTCGTCACTGCAGCTGCAGCCGCTGAAGACGCGCATGCGTCCCTGCGGCTACTGGCTCGCCGCCAGCGAGAGCGAGGCGGCGATGCGCCTGCGCGGCCTGGGCCTGACGGTGCAGCGCATCGAGGAGAAGGGCGTGGTGCGCGGCGAGGGCTTCCGCGAGACCTCGCGCTCCGCGCTGGCCGATGCGCCGGGCGCACTGCTGCCGCAGGTGGAGGTGGTGCCGGCGCTGCTCGACGTCGACCCCGGCAGCTGGTACGTGCCGCTCGACCAGCCGCTGGCCGCCCTGGCCATCGCCGCGCTGGAGCCCGACACGCCCAGCAGCTACGTGACCCACGGCC
>VFQN01002822.1_pt1 | contig 26024 bp, 22 predicted proteins | sample 3512371 | NCBI WGS metagenome assembly VFQN01 (sample SAMN10412370, study PRJNA504923) | tailings metagenome | isolation source: Replicate 2 from Balatoc abandoned mine | place: Philippines: Itogon, Benguet | collected 2017-08-28 | reverse complement strand
TTGGTAGGCGCGATTGGACTCGAACCAACGACCCCCACCATGTCAAGGTGGTGCTCTAACCAGCTGAGCTACGCGCCTGCTGAAAGGTGCGCATTCTAGCCCAAGCAAGCGGCATCAATCAAACAAAATCAGGGGCTTGTCAGGGCCTGTGCAGACCGCCTCCACCCGGCCGCACTTACCGGCGGGACGCCCCGAGCACGCCTTTCACCTCGCGGACCAGCGCCAGGACCTTCTGCAACTGGCCGAGGTCGGTGATTTCCACGGTAAACCGCATGCGCGCACTGAGATCGGTCGAGGTCGACCGCGTCGCCGTGACATTGATGCGTTCGCGCGACAGGACCTCGGAAATGTCCCGCAGCAGGCCCGTACGATCCACGGCATCGACCACGATGTCGACCGGAAATGTCGTGCTGCCCGGCGCGCCCCATTCGGCCTCGATACGGCGCCGCGGGTCAAGCCGGGCGAGGTTCGCGCAATCGGCCCTGTGCACGCTGACTCCGCGTCCACGGGTGACAAACCCGACTATGGGTTCCGGCGGCGCCGGACGGCAGCACTTCGCCGGCGTGGTCAACAGCTTGTCAACGCCGACCACCAGCACGCCGCCCCCGCCGCCGGGCTTGCGGATGACCACACCCTCCGCTGCGGCAGGTGCCCCGGCAGGCGCCTCATCCGGTTGCAGAGCGACCTGCAGCGCCTTGGGACCGACTTCTCCGCGCCCCAGGCCGGACAGCAGATCGTTGAGCCGGTCGAAACCCATGTCCGCAGCCAGCTGGTCCAGGTTCAGCCGGCTCAGGCCGCGGCGCTGCAATTCCTTCTCGAGCTGCGCGCGCCCCTGCGCAATGTCGGCCTCCAGGTTCAGGCGGTTGAACCACTGGCGCACCTTGGCACGGGCCCCCGCGCTTTTCAGGAAACCAAGCTGCGGATTGAGCCAATCGCGGCTGGGGCCGCCCTGTTTGGCCGCCAGAATTTCCACCTGCTGCCCGTTGGCCAGCACAGTATTCAGCGACACCATCACGCCATCGACCTTGGCACCGCGGCAACGGTGCCCGAGCTCGGTATGCACGTGATAGGCAAAATCCACGGGAGTCGCCCCCTTCGGCAGATCCACCACCCGCCCCTGCGGGGTGAACACATAGACGGAGTCCTCGAAAAGGCCGGTGCGGAACTGTTCGGCAAATTCGCCGGTATCACGCACCTCGTCCTTCCACTCCAGAACCTGCCTCAACCAAGCGATTTTTTCCTGGTAGCCGCGGTCCTGGCGACCGCCCTCCTTGTACTGCCAGTGCGCCGCGACGCCCAGTTCGGAGTGCTGGTGCATTTCGTGGGTGCGGATCTGCACTTCCAGAGATTTGCCCTCGGGTCCGATCACCGCGGTATGCAGGGAGCGGTAATTGTTAGCCTTGGGCTTGGCGATGTAATCATCAAACTCCTTCGGCAGCGGCGACCACAGGCTGTGAACGATGCCCAGCACGGCATAACAGTCCTTCACGTCGCGCACCAGCACCCTTACCGCGCGGACATCATAAAGTCCTTCAAAATCAATCGCCTTGCGCTGCATTTTGCGGTGAATGCTGGCAATGTGCTTGGGCCGGCCGCTGACCTCCGCGACAATCCCCGCTCGCGTGATTTCCCCCTTCAACTGGGCCACTACATTTTCGATGTACCGCTCGCGATCCAGCCGCTTTTCATCCAGCAGCCGCGCAATGCGCTTGTAACTGTCGGGGTCGCGCACCCGCAGCGCCAGATCCTCCAGTTCCCATTTGATTTGCCAGACACCGAGGCGGTTGGCCAGGGGCGCAAAAATGTCCTGCGTCAGCTCTGCGATTTCCGTCATCTGCCGCGAATCCCCGAGCCGGATCGCCGCCCGCAGCTCCTGCAGATGATCGGCCAGCTTGATCAGCACCACACGCACATCCTGGACCATCGCCAGCAGCATCTTGCGCAATGCCTCCAACTGCGCGGCCTGTGCTTCGGCACGGGGCGGCGCGGCGCGGTTCGACAGCGCGCCGATTTCGCCCATGCGCAGCACACCCTCGGCCAGCTCCGCCACCGTGGCACCAAAACGCTCACGGATGCCCGGAAGCAATTCCGGCCGTGCCCGCAGCAAAGGCACCAGCAAAGCAGCCGCCACCGACTCATGATCCAGGTCGAGCTGCAGCACGATCTCCGCGACCGCCTGTGCACGCTCAAGTGCCGTTTCGCCGCTCGGTAGCGCAGTGCTGCCCGTTGAGGAAATCTCGTCCGCCGCCGCCTTCAGCATCAGGCCTGCCGGTCCGTCAAAACGCGCAGCCAACCGTTCCGCCCAGTCCCCGGACTGCGGATTCTCAACATTAACCAGCTGCAATTGATGTTTCCTGACCATGTAACCCGCCTGAACCCTTGATCACCCTGCAAAAATCCGGTGAGTTTGCCCCAAAATGGGGCGGCCGCACCACCGCCGGTCATGTGGCCCCATGAGTGCCCACGGGACATCTGCGGACTGGCCGCTTTTGCCGAATGGCATACCGGTTGCTTAAGCTGTGTTACAAACAGTCCACAGTGGCCAACAGGAACCCCACCATGAGCGGCAAGCCATCCTACGACGAAATGCGCGCCCCGAACGGCGTCGTCCGCTCGCATTATCGCGCTTACGCCGACTGGCTGGACGGCAAACCCTCCGATTTTCTGCCGCAGAAACAGCGCGAGGCGGACGCACTGTATACCCGCCTCGGCATCACCTTCGCGGTGTACGGCGACGAATCCGGCACCGAACGCTCGATCCCCTTTGACATCATTCCCCGCATCATCCGTCCCAATGCCTGGAAAATCATCAACGATGGCGCCTGCCAGAGGGTGCGCGCACTCAATGCCTTCCTGAAAGACATCTACCACGGCCAGGAGATCCTCAAGGCCGGAATCATTCCCGCCGCCCAGGTCACCGGCAACTCGGCCTTCCGCCCTGAAATGCGGGGCATCCAGGTTCCCGGCGACGTTTACGTGCACATCGCCGGCGTCGACATCGTGAAGACCGATGCCGGCGAGTTCTATGTGCTGGAAGACAATCTGCGCACGCCCTCCGGCGTCTCCTACATGCTGGAGAACCGCAAAATGATGATGCGGCTGTTTCCCGAGCTCTTCGGACGCATCCCGGTCGCCCCGATCGACCATTACACCGACGTGCTGCTGGAAAACCTGCGCGCCGTGGCGCCCGAACATGTCAGCCAGCCCACGGTCGTCGTGATGACCCCAGGCGCCTACAACAGCGCCTATTTCGAACACGCCTTCCTCGCCCAGCAGATGGGCATTGAACTGGTCGAGGGCCAGGACCTCTTCGTCTCCAACAACTGCGTTTACATGCGCACCACCGCCGGCCCACAGCGGGTCGACGTGATCTACCGCCGCATCGATGACGACTACCTGGATCCGAAGGCATTCCGTCCGGACTCGGTGCTCGGTGTGCCCGGCATATTCGACGCCTACCGTGCCGGCAACGTCACGCTTGCCAACGCCATCGGCACCGGTGTCGCCGACGATAAATCGACTTACCTCTACGTGCCGCAGATGATCGAGTTCTACCTCGGCGAAAAACCGATCATCTCCAACGTGCCGACATACCGGCTGGGGAACACCGAAGACCTCGCGTATACCCTTGCGCACCTGCCGGAACTGGTGGTCAAGGAAGTACAGGGATCCGGCGGCTACGGCATGCTGGTCGGACCGACCTCGACCAGGGAGCAGATCGCCGAATTCCGCAAGCGCATCGAACTGAATCCCGCCAACTACATCGCCCAACCCACGCTGGCACTGTCCACCTGCCCGACCTTCCGCGATTCCGGCATCGTGCCGCGGCACGTCGACCTGCGGCCCTACGTGCTGTCCGGAAAGGAAGTCACACTGGTGCCGGGTGCCTTGACCCGCGTCGCGCTGCGCGAAGGTTCGCTGATCGTCAACTCGTCCCAGGGCGGCGGCACCAAGGACACCTGGGTGCTGGAGGACCTGCCATGCTGAGCCGGCACGCCAACAACCTCTACTGGATGTCGCGGCAGATCGAACGCGCGGAAAACACCGCGCGCCTGCTCGACGTCACCTACCAGATGTCACTGCTGCCCTACCGCGTGACCGACGTGGCGCAGTCCTGGGCGGAGCCCTGGGCACTGCCGCTGGTGATCAACGGCCTCGCCAGCAGTTATTACGCAAGGAATCCCGGGCCTCTGACCTCGGAGAAGGTGCTGCGCTTCATGGTCACCGACAGCGGCAACCCCTCGAGCATCTGCTCGCTGATGCATGCCGCGCGCGAGAACGGTCGCAGCATGCGCGGCGTGATGACCTCGGAGATGTACGAGGACCTGAACGCCATCTGGCTGGAACTGCGCAGCCGCAGCGAAGCAGCGCTGGCCCAGGGCGGCATCAACGAGCTCTTCGAATGGATCAAGACACAGTCGCACCAGTTCCGCGGCGTGACCTTCGGCACCATGCTTCGAGACGAGGCCTACCAGTTCATCCGTCTCGGCACGTTCACCGAACGCGCCGACAACACGGTGCGCCTGCTCGACGTCAAGTACCACACGCTGCTGCCGAGTGCCGCGGATGTCGGCGGCGCGGTCGATTACTACCAGTGGAGCGCCCTGCTGCGTTCAGTCAGCGCGCTGAGCTCCTACCGCCGCATCTACAGGGACGTCATCACGCCGAAACGCGTCGCAGAACTGCTGATCCTGCGTGACGATCTCCCGCGCTCGCTGCATGCCTGCATGAACGAGATCTACGAAATCCTGCGCGACCTCTGCAAGCGCGATTCGATGGAGCCCGAACGCCTCGCCGGCGAACTCCACGCCCAGCTGCATTACGGCCGCGTCGAACAGATCATGGAAACGGGCCTCCACGAATACCTGATGGAATTCCTGGAAAAACTGCACCTGCTCAACGACGAACTGAACCGCCACTTCCTCGCGCCCGTCTACGATGCCCCAGCGGCGCGGCAAACCCCATGACCTGGAAACTTTGCAGCCGCGCGGCTTGCTTGTCAGCCATTGCGGCTTACCCTATGCTTCGCCCCATCCAATTTCCCGTTTCAGATCCCGATGACTTACTGCGTTGCGGTCACCCTCAAGGCCGGCATGGTGTTCGCGTCCGACTCGCGCACCAATGCCGGCGTCGACCACGTCTCCAGCTACCGCAAGATGCGCGTGTTCAGCAGGGACGGCGACCGCGTGATCGTCATCCTCAGCTCGGGCAACCTGTCGATCACCCAGAGCGCCATCAACCTGCTCGAGGAGGACCAGCGCCAGCCCGGAACACGGCGAACCCTGTTCGACGCGCGCTCGATGTACGAAGTCGCGGAGATGGTGGGACAGGCGCTGCGCGAAGTCCGGCTACGCGACGGCCCCTACCTGCAGCAGGCCAATGTTGATGCAAGCGCCTCCTTCATCGTCGGCGGCCAGATCGCCGGCGGCCGCCAGCGGCTGTTCCATGTCTACAGCGAGGGCAATTTCATCGAATCCACCGCCGAGACGACCTATTTCCAGATCGGCGAAAGCAAGTACGGCAAACCGGTCATCGACCGCGTCGTCAAGCCCGAAACCAGCCTGCTCGAGGCCACCAAATGCCTGCTGGTCTCCTTCGACTCGACAATGCGCAGCAACATCTCGGTCGGCCTGCCGATCGATCTGCTCATCTATCGCGCCGACACGCTGCGCGTCGCCTTCCAGCACCAGATCAATGAAAGCGACCCCTACTTCAACATGGTCCACCAGCGCTGGGGGGAAGGCCTGCGCAAGGTTTTCAGCGAGCTGCCCAACCCCGACTGGAACGTCGGCTTCGAGCAGTAAGGCAGCCGCCGTCGCGGCGGAAGGATGCCGCCGGTGAGCATCCAGGTCGCCCTGCACCACCGTACACGCTACCGCTACGACCGCGAGGTCGGACTTTCCGCGCATGAAATCCGCCTGCGTCCGGCTCCGCACTGCCGCACGCCGATCCTGTCCTATTCCCTGAACGTCCTGCCGGAAAAACACTTCATCAACTGGCAGCAGGACATTTTCGGCAATTACATCGCGCGTTTCGTATTCCCGGAAAAGACGCGCGAACTGGAAATAACCGTCGATGTGGTGGCCGACATGACGGTGATCAACCCCTTCGACTTTTTCATCGAGAGCCACGCCGAGCGTTTCCCGTTCAGCTATCGCGGAGAACTGCTGCGCGACCTCACGCCCTACCTTGCCATCGAGGAACAGGGACCGCTGCTGAAGGAATGGCTCACGGCATTCCGTGCGGCCAATACCGGAGAAATTGCCACCATCGATTTCCTGGTCGCCATCAATCGCCAGTTGCAGCAGGACATCCGCTACCTGGTCCGTATGGAACCCGGCGTGCAAACCTGCGAGCAAACCCTGCAGAACCGCAGTGGATCCTGTCGCGACAGCGGCTGGCTTCTGGTGCAACTGTTGCGCCGCTGCGGGCTCGCTGCACGTTTTGTATCGGGCTACCTGATCCAGTTGAAGGCCGACCAAAAGCCCCTCGACGGCCCCGCCGGCACCGAGCGCGACTTCACCGACCTGCACGCCTGGGCAGAAGCCTACATCCCGGGCGCCGGCTGGATCGGCCTTGATCCGACCTCCGGCCTGCTCGCCGGCGAAGGCCACATCCCGCTCGCCTGCACGCCGTCCCCGGCCAGCGCAGCGGCCGTTACCGGCAGTGTTGACCCCTGCGACACGCAGTTCGATTTCGACATGTCGGTCACGCGCATCCACGAAGATCCGCGCGTCACAAAACCCTATGACGCCGCGCAATGGGAGGCCATCAATGCGCTCGGCCGGCAGATTGACGGCGAACTGATCAGGCATGACGTGCGCCTGACCCAGGGTGGCGAGCCGACCTTTGTTTCCGTCGACGACATGGATGGTCCGGAATGGAACACCGCGGCGCTGTCCGACAAAAAATGGATACTTGCCGAACAGCTGGCATGGCGGCTGCGCGAACGTTTCGCCCCCGGCGGCCTGGTGTTCTACGGCCAGGGCAAATGGTATCCTGGCGAACCGCTGCCCCGCTGGGCCCTGGGCATCCAGTGGCGCAATGACGGTGTACCGCTGTGGCGCAATCCGGAGCTGATCGCCTCGGACAGCGCGGCGGCCGGCGCCACGGCAGCCGATGCACGACGCTACGCCGGTGCATTGACTGCAGCCCTGAATCTGCCTGCGGTCCGTCTGTTGCCGGCCTGGGAAGATCCGCTGACACACCTCTCGGCAAGGAAAGCGGCGCATACCCCGGGCAACGCAGACCCCGCGGGTTACGTGCTGCCGCTGGGTGCCGGCAGTGCCGGCTGGATCAGCTCGGCCTGGCCACTGCCCGAGGACCAGGTCATCCTGATCAACGGCGACTCTCCGGTCGGTTATCGCCTGCCGCTGGGCGCACTGCCGAGCACTTTGCCCGATGGTGCAAAACCGGTGCGTACGGCACTGTGTGTCGAAGTACGCGATGGCCGACTCCACGTCTTCCTCCCTCCCTTCGAAAACCTCGAACCGTATATCGAACTGGTCGCGCGCATCGAAGACACTGCGACCGCCCTTGGACTCCGCGTCCGTCTCGAAGGTTATGAACCGCCAGCCGATCCACGGATCACCGTTCTCGGCGTGACTCCCGATCCCGGCGTCATCGAGGTCAACATCCATCCGGCCGCGACCTGGGAACAACTGGTCGGCAACACCACCGCCCTCTACGAGGAAGCGCGTGCCACCCGGCTCGGCACCGAGAAATTCATGCTCGACGGCCGCCACACTGGAAGCGGCGGCGGCAACCACATCGCGCTGGGTGGCCCCACCGTGGCCGACAGCCCGCTGCTGCGCCGACCCGACCTGCTGCGCAGCCTGATCAGCTACTGGCAGAACCATCCCTCGCTGTCCTACCTGTTCTCGGGCATGTTCATCGGCCCGACCAGCCAGGCACCGCGCGTCGATGAGGCCCGCGACGACAATCTCTACGAACTCGAAATCGCGTTCCAGCAGATGGCGCTGCTGCAGGCCAAACACGGCCCTGCACTGCCGCCGGAACTGACCGACCGCCTGCTGCGCAATTTCCTCGTCGACCTCACCGGCAACACCCACCGCGCCGAATTCTGCATCGACAAGCTCTACACCCCGGCCGGTGGCCGCGGCCGGCTGGGTCTGCTCGAATTCCGCGGCTTCGAAATGCCGCCGCATCCGCAGATGAGCCTCGCGCAGATGCTGCTGCTGCGCGCGCTGGTGGCCTGGTTCTGGCAGACCCCTTACGAATCAAGGCTGGTTCGCTGGGGCACGCAGCTGCACGACCGCTTCATGCTGCCGCATTTCATCGCAGCGGATTTCCACGACGTGCTCGACGACCTGCGACGCGCCGGTTACGCCTTTGAAGACGGCTGGTATGCGCCCTTCCACGAATTCCGTTTCCCGCGCTACGGCACCGTCACCTACGGCGGCATCGAAATCGAACTGCGCCAGGCCATCGAACCCTGGCATGTGCTCGGCGAGGAAATGGGCCGCAACGCCACGGCGCGTTATGTCGACTCGTCGGTGGAACGCCTGCAGGTGCGCGCCCGCGGACTCACCGAATCCCGGCACGTCATCGCCTGCAACGGCCGCGCGATGCCGATGACGCCCACCGGCACGCCAGGCGAATTCGTCGCCGGCGTGCGTTACTGCGCATGGGCGCCGCCGTCGGCGCTACACCCGACCATCGGCGTGCATGCGCCGCTGGTTTTTGATGTCGTGGATACCTGGAGCGGGCGGTCGATCGGGGGCTGCACCTACCATGTGTCGCATCCGGGCGGACGCAACTACAGCACCCTGCCGGTCAACGCCAACGAAGCGGATGCCCGCCGCATCGCGCGTTTCTGGGACCATGGACATACCCCGGGCCCGATGAGCATTGCTCCGGAGATGACCAATCCGGCATTTCCGATGACCCTCGACCTGCGCTGGCAAGCAACTCGCCGATAATTTTATAAGTATTTGTTTTTATTAATTTTTTAACGGAATTCGGGGCGGCAGGCACAAAATGCTCCGCGGCGTTCGCCGCCGGCGAATCAATGTTTTGCCGGCGCCTTGTCCAGACCTGCCAGCATTCGCCCTGCGACAAACACCGAACCGCCCGCCAGCCGGTCCGGCAGCACCTGCCGCAACACCGTCACCGAGGGCACGCGGCATTCGGCCAAAGTCGACTGAAACAGCTGCGTGACCTCGGCCACGTCATCCTGCGGCTGCAGCGGCCAGGCAAAACCCTCAAACAGCGAATCGTCCAGCGGCGTGCTGAGGCTCAGCCGCAGTTCGCCGGCGCCACCGTCGAGACGGTGCGCCGACAGCACGGCTTCAGGATCGCCTATGGCCATGCGGAAACGGCGCAGCGTATTACCGAGGAACAGGCTCAACGCGGCCTCGAGCTGGGCACGGCGGCCGGACTGCGCCGCGAGCAGCAAGGGCTGCGGCGGACGCGGCATCGGCAGGATTTCGAGTCCGGGCCGGACTAGCTGGCGCGCCAGTTCCTTCGTCAGGGGCATGCCCCAGCTGCCGATGTTGGACGCCGACTCGAGGAAGGACGGCAGGTGCTGCGGCGTGATGCCGGCACCGGTGATGAAACGCAGATGCACCTGCTCGCGCCCGCCGGCCACGGCAACCGGCTCCGGCTGCAGCGTGTCGACCGGCGCGCGCTGCGACGGATCAATCGCCGCACGCCACAGCGCAGAGGGCGACACGGCATCCAGCGCTTCCGCACTGCAAAGTGCGTTGCCGAGGCCGAAGTTGCGGGTCACGCCGACGGCGCCATGCTCCTCCAGCAATGCCGAGATCCTGCCGACATCAGGCAGCACACCCGGCACACTGCTGCGATTGCGCGCCCCCGCAACGATCACCAGCGGGATCGCAAAAAAACGCAGCCCGATGCCCTCGCCGCCGGCATCGACAGCCGCCGCCAGCGCGCGCACGACGCGCTGCGCAAGGGCCGGTGGCTGCGCGCGACGAACCGCGCGGAGTCCGTCATCGTCGCCGGCAGCCAGTGCCTGCAGCAGCACCGTCTGCAGTGCAGCGTCGTTGCCCTCCGCCGCCGCCGCCGCAAGCAGCGGATGATTTGCGATACCCGCGGCTTCCCGCGGGTCAGGCAGTACTTCCGTATCAGTCAATCGACCCTGGCTCCCGAGGCTTTGACCGCCTTGCCCCATTTTTCGATTTCGGAACGGATATAGGCGGTGAACTGTTCCGGCGTGTCGCCGACGAATTCGGCGCCCTCGGCGATCATGCGGTCGCGCAGATCCGGCGCCTGCAGCGCCTTTGTCGATTCCGCGTGGAGTTTGGTGATGATGTCGCGAGGTGTGCCAGTGGGTACCGCCATGCCGAACCAGGAACCCGTCTCGTAGCCCTTCAGTCCCTGCTCGTCCAGGGTCGCAATGTCCCTGGCTGCGTCAACGCGCTTGAGGCTGGTCACACCCAGCGCACGCAGGCGACCGCTGCGCGCATGCGGCAGCGTCGATACCATCGCGCCAAAATAGACCTCGATGTGGCCGGCGATGATGTCGGCGATCGCCGGCGTTGCACCTTTGTAGGGCACATGAACCATCTTCACGCCCGACATCGACTTGAAAATCTCGCCGGCAAGGTGGTGCGGGCTGCCGATGCCGGTGGAGCCGTGGCGCAGCGAGTTCGGATTGGACTTCGCCAGCGCGATCAATTCCTTCGCGTTCTTCACCGGCAGCGAGGGATGCACGACCACGATGCCCGGCACCCTGGCGAAATTGGTGACGAAGGCGAAGTCCTTCAGCATGTCGTAGCCGAGCTTCGGATACAGCGTCGGGTTGATCGCGTTGGCCACCGTCGGCATGAACAGCGTGTAGCCGTCGGGCGGCGCCTTGGCGCCGAGCTCGGTGCCGATGTTGGTGCCGGCACCGGGCCGGTTGTCGATGATGACCTGCTGCCCCCAGGCCGCGGCCAGTTTCTGGCCCACCGCGCGGGCGAGCATGTCCGAAGTACCGCCGGGCGTATATCCGACGATGTAACGGATCGTGCGGTTGGGATAATTCGCCGCCCCCTGCGCCTGTACCGCTCCGGCCGCCGCAAGCAAAGCGCTTGCCGGTAACAGGTATTTGTATAACTTATTGATTTTTAACATATTTTCTCCTCCCGATAAAATCCCGCGTCACTCGACCTTGGCGCCCGACTCCTTGACCACTTTCGCCCATTTCGCGAAATCAGCCTTGACCACGCGCGCGAATCCCTCGGCACTGCCGCCCACCGCATCGGCACCCTGCGAGTTCAGCCGTTTGACCAGCTCCGGATTGCCGAGTGCGGTGTTCAGTTCGGCGTTGACACGTCGGACGATGGCGGACGGCGTCCCCGCGGGCGCGAAGATGCCGAACCAGTTGACCACCTCATACCCCTTCACCGTTTCGGCAATCGCCGGCAGTTCCGGAAACGCCGCCGAACGTTTCGGTCCGGTGACCGCAAGCCCGCGCAGCTTGCCCGAGCGCACATGCGGCGCCAGCGGCACTGCACTGGCAATTGTCAGGCCGATCTGGCCGCCGAACATGTCGGTGATCAGCGGACCCGTGCCCTTGTACGGAATATGCTCCATGCGGATGCCGGCCATGCTCTTGAACAGTTCGACCGCGAGGTGGCTGGATGAGCCGCTGCCGGCCGATCCGTAGTTGATCTTGCCCGGATTGGCTTTCGCGTAATCAATCAGCTCCTTCACGTTTTTTGCCGGCAGCGAGGGCCCGGAAGCCAGCATCAGCGGCACCGCGACGAATTGCACCACCGGCGTGAAATCGCGGATCGCGTCGTACGACACCTTTTTGTAGAGGTGCGGATTGATCACATGCGGGATCGAGGAGAAGAGCAGCGTGTAACCATCGGGATTCGCCTTGACCGCGATCTCCGTCGCAATCAGGCCGCCGGCGCCGCCACGGTTGTCGACCACCACCTGCTGGCCGATGCGCTCCGACAGCTGCTGCGCCGCGATGCGGCCCAGGATGTCGGCGGCGCCGCCCGGCGGGAAACCGACCACCAGGCGCACCGGACGCTCGGGATAGGTGCTGGCAGCGGCGGCAGTAAACGCGGCACAGGCCGCTGCTGCTGCGGCAATGGCGGTCATGGCATGACGGATATTCATATTGGCTCCTCGTTGTCGTTATAGGGGGTTCAGTAACTGCAGGCAGATCGGCAACCGGCTCCCGGCCTCAGCGAGTCCCGGAGTCTGAGCAACAATCGCGCCACTGCCCTGAAACAGCAATTACCAGCCCAGCACATAGGCCGGACGCCGCGGATCGGCACCGCCGTGCAGCACGCCCTGCGCATGGTCGTTGACGATGGTGCACACGGACCCGGCGAGCCAGGTCATGTCGTCCCACCAGTAGATCTTGTGGCCCATGGCCGCCAGTGCTTCGCCGGTGGACTTGGCGATGCGCGATTCCAGGTAGAGCCTTCCCGGGAAGTACGGATGCGGCTCGAAGGAACCCGGATAGCTGTAGTTGGCGAAACGCGGCGCCTCCACCGCATCCTGCACCGACATGCCGAAGACGTTGATGTTGAGGAAGACCTGGATCATCGCCTGGATCTGCACGTCGCCGCCGGGTGTGCCGAAAGGCATGTAGGCCTTGCCGTTTTTGAGCGCCAGCGCCGGATTCGGCGTCAGCCGCGGACGTTTGCCCGGTGCCACCGAGGACGGGTGCGAAGGATCGGCCCAGGACTGGGTGCCGCGGCCCGAGCACAGGATGCCGACACCCGGAATCAGCGGCGTCTTGTCGGAGCCGTCAGAGGGCGTCGCCGAGAAAGCGTTGCCGTGGCGGTCGATCACGCAGAGGTAGGAGGTGTCGCCCGGTCCCGGCGCCTCGTCGGGCTGAGGTTCCGGCACGCAGATGTTCTCCAGTGCCGACAGCGTTTTCGGATCCCCCGCGGGCGGCATCCCCGGCCAGGCCTTGTCGTCGCGGATCAGAGTGCGCCGCCATCCGGCGTACTTGTCAGATAGCAGGCCGGTCAGTGGCACCTTGACGAACTTGGGATCGCCGAAGTGCTGGTGGCGGTCGGCAAAGGCCAGTTTCAGCGCCTCGGTGACGACATGGATGTATTGCGGCGTGTTGTGGCCCAGCGCCCTCAGGTCGTAACCCTTCAGGATGTTCAGCGCCATCGGCAGCGCCGGCCCCTGCGACCAGGCGCCGCAGGCGTGCACATCGATATTGCCGAATCTCGACTTCACGGTCGGCTCGAAATTGACCTTGAAGTTCGCGAAATCGTCATAACGCATCAGGCCGCCCTGGCCGGCGATCCATTTTGTCACCGCCTTCGCGATGTCGCCCTTGTAGAAGGCGTCACGCGCGGCCTGCAGGCCGGCCTTGCGGCCCTTGCGCTTTGCCGCGCGGCGCTCCTCGTCGGCCATGTATTTCAGCGTGCGCCCGAGATCGGCCTGCACGAAGACCTTGCCCGGCACCGGCGGCTTGCCGCCGGGCATGAACACTTTTTTGCTGGAAGGCCAGCGGCCGTAGTACTCGGTATTGGCGCCGATGAAGTCCGCCATCAGCGGATACATCGGAAAACCTTCGCTGGCGAAACGGATCGCCGCCGAGGCCACCTCGCCGAAACTCATGGTGCCGAATTTCGACAGGGAAGTGATCCAGGCATCCGGCGCCGCCGGCACCACGCAGCGCTCGACGCCGGGCGGGATCTTGCCGCCGTATTTTTTCATGAAGTAATCCGGCGTCACCGCGGCCGGCCACACGCCGAGGCCGTCAATCGAATGCACCTTGCGATCCTTCGCGGTGTAGATGATCTGCGGCGCGACACCGCCGATATTGACCTTTTCAGTCTGCAGCACGCCGATCGCGAGCCCCGCAGCCACCCCGGCATCGACGGCATTGCCGCCGGCCTCGAGGATTTCAAAAGCCGCGTGCGCGGCAAGGTAATGGCCCGCCGCAACGACATGGCGGGTTCCCATGATGGTCATGCGCTTCATTGTCATTCTTCAGTCTCCGGGGCCGCCGCGGATCCGCGGCAATGTCGCCCGATTCTACCCCCGGCGGGGCGCATCCCGGCCGGCACCGCCACAAACTGGACATCCCGCACCGGTCCTGCACGAGAGCCGCAGGCTTGGTAAACTCGGGCGCCACACCAACTGTCCGCGACGCCACGCGTACGCGACACCATCACGAGGAGAAGAACAGATGAAATCCAACCGGCTCCGGGCCGCCGCGACCGCCGCCCTGCTCACCCTGACGGCATCCGCATTTGCCCAGAACTATCCCGCCAAACCGATCCGGATGGTCATTCCGTTTGCCGCCGGCGGCAACACCGACATCATCGGCCGCATTTTCGCGCCCAAGATGGCGGAAATCATCGGCCAGCAGATCATCATCGACAACCGCGGCGGCGCCGGCGGCGCGATCGGCACCGAAGTGGTGATGCGCGCGCCCGCCGACGGCTACACGCTGCTGATGGCTTCGGCCGGCCACACCATCAACCCGGCCATGGTCAAGAAGCTGCCCTATGACTCGGTCAAGGACTTCACGCCCATCGGCATCGTTGCCGACGTGCCCACCGCATTCGTGATCCATCCCTCGCTGCCGCCGAAGAATCTCAAGGAATTCATCGCGCTGGCCAAGGCCCGTCCGATGGACATCTTCTATTCGACGGCCGGCCAGGGCACGGTCGGCCACCTCGCGTCCGAGTTGCTGATCTCGACCACCGGCATCAAGATCACCGCTGTCCACTACAAAGGCAGCGGCCCCTCGATGATCGACCTGGTCGGCGGCCATGTGCAGATGCAGTTCCCGAGCATGCCGGCCGCGGTGCCCTACGTGGCCCAGGGCCGCCTGCGCATGATTGCCCAGACCGGCGAGAAACGCTCGCCGGCGGCGCCGGGCGTGCCGACGATGATCGAACAGGGGCTGAAAGACTTCGTCGTCTCCAGCGGTTTCTCGATGTTCGGTCCGGCCAACCTGCCTAAACCCATCGTCGACCGCGTGAATTCCGCGCTGGTGCAGGCGCTGAAGGATCCCAAGGTCAGCAAGACCCTGCTCGACCAGGGGGCGGAACCCAACGGCAGCACGCCGGAAGCCCATGACAAGTTCAACCGCGCCGAGATCCAGAAATGGATCAAGGTTGCCCGCGCGGCCGGCATCCAGCCGAACTGATGCTGCATCCAGTGGGTTAAAATACGGGGCTGCGTGCCCCGTATTTTTTTGCCCGCATTTTCCGAACCGTCCGTTTTCCCGCTTATCGTTCCGAGACATTCCATGACCCCATTCGACTTCCAGTTTCCCTACACCTCGCAGCGCATGCCGGTGCTGGCGCGCAATGCCGTCGCCACCTCGCAACCCCTCGCTGCACAGGCCGGCCTGCGCATGCTGCTGAAGGGCGGCAATGCGGTCGATGCCATTCTCGCCACCGCGATTTCGCTGACCGTACTTGAACCGACCAGCAACGGCATCGGCAGCGACGCTTTCTGCATACTCTGGGACGGCAAGAAGCTGCACGGCCTGAACGCCTCGGGCCGCTCGCCCGCCGCCTGGACGCCGGAACGTTTCAAGGGTGCGCAGGCGATGCCGCAGCGCGGCTGGGATTCGGTGACCGTTCCGGGCTGCGTCTCGGCCTGGGCCGAAATGTCGGCCAAATTCGGCAAGCTGCCCTTCGCCGACCTGTTCGAACCGGCGATCCAGTACGCCACCGACGGCTACATGGTGACACCGACCATCGCCCGGCTGTGGGCCAACCAGGCGCCGGAGCTGAAAAACCAGCCCGGCTTCGCCGAGGCCTTCATGCCGCGCGGCCGCGCGCCGCTGCCCGGCGAGAAATTCTCCTTTCCCGCGCAGGCCAAGACGCTGGCGCGTATCGCCGAAACCAAGGGCGAAGCTTTCTACAAGGGCGACCTCGCCGAAAAAATCGTCGCCTGGTCCAAGCAGCACGGCGGCGCGATGACGATGGATGACCTCGCCGCCCACACGCTCGACTGGGTGGAGCCGATCGGCATCGATTACCGCGGCTACACGCTGCACGAAATTCCGCCCAATGGCCAGGGCATCGCCGCATTGATCGCGCTGGGCATCCTCGAAAACTTCGATGTCGCCAAGCTGCCGGTGGACTCGACCGACAGCATGCACCTGCAGATCGAGGCGATGAAACTCGCCTTTGCCGACATCAACGAATACGTGTCCGATCCGGCGACGATGCGCGTGAAACCCTCGGAGATGCTCGACAAGGCCTATCTCAAGGAACGCGCAAAGCTGATCGATATGAAAAAGGCGCAGGAACCGGCGCACGGCCATCCGTCCAAGGGCGGCACGGTCTACCTGACCGCCGCCGACGACTCCGGCATGATGGTGTCCTACATCCAGTCGAACTTCGCCGGCTTCGGCTCCGGCGTCGTCGTGCCCGGCACCGGCATCAGCCTGCAGAACCGCGGTTTCGGCTTCAGCCTGAAGCCCGGCCATGCCAATATCGTCGCCCCGCGCAAACGCCCCTTCCATACCATCATCCCCGGTTTCCTGACGAAGAACGGCAAGCCGCTGATGAGCTTCGGCGTGATGGGCGGCTCGATGCAGGCCCAGGGCCACATGCAGGTGGTTTCGCGCATGGTCGACTACGGCCAGAACCCGCAGGCCGCCGCCGACGCGCCGCGCTGGCGCATCGACACCGGTCTCAAGGTCGGCATCGAACACGGCGTCGCCGCGGACACGGTCAACGAATTGCGCGCCCGCGGCCACGACATGCCGCAGGCCGACCGCTGGTCCACCGACTTCGGCCGCGCGCAGCTGATCTACAAGCTGGAGGACGGCTATTTCGCCGCCTCCGAGCGCCGCACCGACGGTCAGGCCGTCGGCTTCTGAACACGGGAACGCACCGATGAAATACTCGCTCGGGGATCGCAAGGTGGTCTGCAAGGGCGATTACTGGATCGCCCCCAACGCCGTCGTCATCGGCAGCGTCACCCTGGAACACAACGCCAGCATCTGGTGGAACTGCGTGCTGCGCAGCGACAACGAGACCATTACCATCGGCGAGAACTCGCAGGTGCAGGACGGTTCGGTGCTGCACGCCGATCCGGGCTTCCCGCTGACGCTGGAGAAAAACGTCAGCGTCGGCCATATGGCTATGCTGCACGGCTGCACCATCGGCGAAGGCAGCCTGGTCGGCATCGGCGCGGTGATCCTCAACGGTGCCAAGATCGGCAAAAACTGCCTGATCGGCGCGCGCGCCTTCATTGGTGAAGGCAAGGAAATTCCCGACGGCTCGATGGTGCTGGGCATGCCCGGCAAGGTCGTGCGCCAGCTCTCACCCGAGGAAATCGCGCGCATCCACCGCATTTCCGAGCATTACGTGAAGAATGCGCAGCGTTACCGCAGCGAACTGAAGCCCGACGCATCCTGAATCGCCGCACCGGAAGGGACGACGCGATGGCCGAAATGAACAAATTCGGGTTCCGCATCAAGACCCGCGGCGGCATGGTGGTGGAAAACCTGATGGTGCAGGCCCGCGACCAGGCAGAGGCGGAAAACCGCATTTGCCAGATCTACCGTCACTGCGAGATCCTTGAATGCAATGTGCTCGCGCAGGACACACGCGCCGACGGCATGGATCTTGAGGGGATGATTTCCCTGATCAGCCGCCAGGAAGAACCGCGCTAGCGGTCAAGTACCGGCCTCAGTGGCCAACGCGGCGGGCGTGCACCAGGCGCAGTCCGGTCGCCACGCCGCGGCGCGGGGCGGCTTCCTGCCCCGCCGACAATGCGGTCCGCGCCCCCGGGGGCACGGTCCGCACCGCCGGCGTTGCGGCCGGCCGGTCGAGGCGGATGAACTCCGAGGCCAGCAGTTCCTCGAGCAGGGCCGCGTAATCCTGGGCGCCACGGCTTGCCGGCGCGTGCTCGAAAACGTCCTGGTTCGAGGCCGGACTTTCGGCAAGGCTGACATTCTCGGCAATGCGCGTCGCGCAGACCTCGTCGCCGTAACGCTCGCGCAGCTGGCGCTCGATGTCAGTCGACATGCGGCGCCGTGAATCGTAGCGGGTGATCAGGTAGCGGCGCGGCACACGGCGCTTCAGCACCTGCTCCAGGGCCTTCAGCGTGCGCTCCATCTGCAGCGCCCCCTTCATCGCCAGGTAATCGGTCGAAATCGGGATGATCACGCCGTCCGCCGCGAACACGCTGCCTAGGGACAGTGCCCCGAGCATGGGACAGGCATCCATCAGCACCGGCCGCGACGCCGGTTCACGTTCCAACGCCCCGGCAAGCCGGGTCAACACCGCAGGGCCCTTGCCAAACTGGGTATCCACCTTCGACAGCTCGATATGCGAAGGCACGAGCTTCCAGCCGCCGCGGGTGATCATCGCCAGCGCAGCCAGCGGCGTCCCGTGGGCATACAACCCGTAGAGGCTGGCATCGGCGCGCGGCACGGAAACGCCGCAGACGCCGGTGAGGTGGGACTGGGGATCGAGATCGATGACCAGCGGATCAGCCCCACGGCGTGCCAGCAGACCGGCCAGGTTCAGCGTCGTCGTCGTTTTTCCGACGCCGCCCTTCTGATTGAATACCGCGATGCGTGCCACCGGGACCTCCACGGGACCGTAAGCCGACCATTGATTGGACTGGGGATTTTGCGCTGTGAATCAGGGAATTGGCAACTGCTGTTTGGGCATTGCCTCAACAGATCACCGCAAGCTGCTGTCCAGCTTTGATTTGGTATCGTCAACAGCAGAAGAAAATAAAAATATCAATAAAAACAAATACTTATTACTGTACCCCCGCGGAGCCCGAAGAATTGCCGGTACCGGGAACAGCCACCACCGGATACGCGGGAGGGCGCCCAAAACATCCCGCGAACCCCGCCGCAAGCAGTGGGCGCCTGCCGTTCGCAGACTGCGAACGCGGCGCAAACGAACGTCTCGCCGGCCCAACAGGCCGGGTCCCGACCAATGGCGACCAACTTTGAATTCGGTTATCCTCGCTGGCAAATAACAAGGGGGTGTTTGAAATGGCGTTCTACGCGTTTTACGTGATCGCGATCATCGTGCTGATCCTGCATTTCACCGGCTGGCTCAAGCGCAACAACCTCGAATGGCTGGTGCTCGCCCTCGCCGTCGCCGTATTCCCCGTGGTGATTTTCCTGCGCTGAGTTTCCGCGCTGCACACAGTGCAGCCCGGGCGCCGCTCCACCCTTCTACTTCAGCAGCAGGCTGGTGCCGCTGGCGAGCAGCATCACCGCCAGCAGCCGAGAGAAGGTTTCGGCATTGATCCGGTTGCCGAGTTTTTCACCGACCACCGTCGCCAGCCACATCAAAGGCAGCAGCAGCACGAAAAGCAGCAGTATCCCCCTGTCGTAGAATCCCGCCCATGCGTAGCCGCCGATGCGGGCCACCATCTCGGCGAACCACAGCGCCGCCACCGTGGCCCGGAAGCCGGCGCGCCCGATGCCGCGGGCATTGATGTAGATCACCACCAGCGTGCCGCCGCCCCCGCCGAACAGGGTGTCGAAAAAGGCGCCGGTGAAACCCACCGGCAGCGCCCAGCGCTGCGAACAGCGCAGCTGCGGCAGGCCGAGCGCACTGACCGCCAGCATGTAAACCGAATACAGCACCAGGAAGCTGCCCAGCATCAGCACCAGCATCCGGTTGTCGAGCACCGCGAACAGCCACAATCCGGCGATGGTGCCGACGATGGTCGGCGGCAGCAGCAGGCGCAGCTCATCCCAGACGATTTCGCGGCGGTCGCGGATCATCAGGATCACGAACAGCACGAACACCAGCAGGCTGCACAGCGGCACTGCCAGCTGCAGCGGAATCACGAAGGCGAGCAGCGGCACCGCGATCATGCCGGCGCCGAATCCCGACATGCCGCGCACCACGAAAGCCAGGAAAATCGAGGCCGCGATCCAGGCCAGCTGGAAGCCGTCGAGTTCCGACATCGCCCTACTTCAGCGCCAGCGCAGTGCCGCTGACCAGCAGCACCACGCCGAGGGCGCGTTGAAACAATTGCTGATCGAAGCGCCGCACCAGCCGCGCACCCAGCCATGAGCCGACGATCACCATCGGCAGGGCAGCCGCCAGCAACAGCATCACCTGGCGGTCATAGAGCCCCAGCGAGGCATAACCGGCAATGCGCGTCAGCCCCTGGAACAGCATCACCGTGGTGATGGTCACGCGGAAGGCGTCCTTGGCAAGGCGCGCAGAGTTGAGGTAGATCACGTAGATCGGTCCTGCCGCCCCGCCGAACAAGGAACCGACGATACCGGCCAGGAAGCTAGTCACACCCGCCACCGGCAGCATCCAGCGCGGCGGTATGACCGGGGTGCGCCCGGCGAAAACCATCACGTAAACGGCATAGATCACGACGAAGATGCCCAGCGCACGCGCCAGCGGCTGCGGATCAATCAGCGTCAGCAGGTAGATGCCGAAGAACACGCCCAGCAGGCTGCCGGGAAGAATGCGCCAGATTTCGCGCCAGACGATGTGGCGCCAGTCGACCACGCCGTGTCCCACCGAGGACAGCATGTTGAGCACGGTCACCACCGGCACCGTCACCTGCACCGGGAACACCAGCGCCAGCAGCGGCACCGCCACGGCACCGCCGCCAAAACCGGTGCCGCCGCGCACCGCGAAGGCGACCGTGACCACCACCACGCAGAACAGCATCTGCCACAGCGACAGCTCATCCACCCGAAGGGCCCTCCCCGCGCAGTGCACGCCGCCCGGCATGCAGGGCCATCAGCGTCAGCACGGCGACCACGGTGACCATGCCGAAGGTGGCCGTGTAGCTGCCGCTCAGCTTGTAGACCAGCGTGAAGGCCGTCGGTCCGCTCAGGATGCCGGCGAAGTTCCATACCATCGCGCCACCGGTGGCAATGCTGACCTGTCCCGGCGGACTGCGCCGGGCAACCTCGGCGGTATAAAGCCCGTTCCAGCCGATTGCGGTGGCGCCGAGCACGGCAAACAGCAAGCCGGTTACCGCCACCGGCCATCCGGGCTGCAGGAAAATCACGATGGCGCAGCAGGCGATCGATCCCAGCGTCAGGTACTGCAGCGCCGCCAGGCAATCACCGCTGCGGTCGGCAAGCCAGCCCCAGACGATGCGCCCGAGCACGCCGAAAATCTGCGCCACCGACAGCATCAAGCCGGCCTCGACCAGTGTGTAACCACCCTCGTCCACCAGCATCACCACCGTGAAGGTGCTGACGCAGAGCTGGATGAAGGCGAGGCAGAACGCAGCCACCCCCAGCCAGCGCAGTGCCGGCATGCGCCACATCAGCCGCAGACCGTCGAACACCCGCGCCTGCACCGGCAGGTCGGGGCGGCGGTCGTCATCCCAGGAACTGCGCGCCGGCTGCACCGCCAGCAGCGTTGCCAGCGCCGAGATCAGCACCAGGGCCAGCGCCCAACGCCAGCCGAAGGCCAGTGTGACGACCGGCGCAATCAATGCCATCAAGGCCCAGGCCAGCGGCACCCCGGTCTGCTTCAGCGAAAAAATGAAATTGCGGTGCTGCGGCGGACTGTAGCGGAACAGCAGGTGCGCGGCTGCCGGGAGCAGGATGCTCATTGCCGTGCCGATGAACACCGACGCGAACACCAGCGCGATGACACTGCCATGCAGCGCGATCGCCAGGCCGGTGATGCAGCAGGCCATGCCGATCTGGGTCGTGCGGCAGCCGCCGTAACGCGACACCATCCAGGTGAACAGCATCGAGCCGAGCATCGCCGCGCCATAGATCACGCTCATCTGGTAACCGATCAGCGAAGCCTCGACGCCCAGCGCGGGCGCCAGTTCCGGCGCGATCACCGGAAACACCGCAGCGCCCATCGCCCCGGAGACCTGGGCCGCGGTGGTGGCCGCGACCACGGCGACAACACCGCCTGCCGGCACGGCCACTGACGTCGTCATGTCCTGCGCTCCGCACGCGCGGCCGCAGCCGCGAGCGCCGCGCTGGCCAGCGCCCCCGCGGCCAGCAGCACGAAGGTGCTGGTGTAACTGCCGATGCCGCGGTAGGTCGCCGCAAACAGCGCGGGGCCGGCCAGGATGCCGCCGAACACCCAGATCATCAGGCCGCCGGTCGCCACGCTGACCATGCCCGGGGGACTGAGCCGCGCGATCTGCGCGTGCATGACGCCGTTCCAGCCGTAGGCGACAAAGCCGAACAACACATAAAACACCGCCAGCGCCGCCACCGGCGGCCGGCCCGCGATCAGCACGCTGGTCACGCAGCCCAGCGCGGCGGCGAGGCTGGTCAGCACCAGCACCGTGATCGCCCGGCCGCCGCGATCGGCCATCCAGCCGAACACCAGGCGGCCGGCCATGCCCGAGACCTGCACCAGCGAGAGCATCGCGCCGGCGGCAACGAGACTGTAACCCGCCTCCTGCACCAAAAGGTTCACGGTGAAGGTGCCTATGCACAGTTGCACGAAGGAAAAGAAGAATCCCGCCATCGCCAGGTAACGCAGCACCGGGTAACGCCACAACACGCCGACACCGGTGAGCAGGTTGGTGCGTCCGGCGGCCCCCGGGTCGCGGTCATCGTCCCAGTGTGAACGCCAACGCCCCAGCAGCAGCGCCCCGGCGACCGAATATGCCAGCACGACGAACATCGACACCCGCCAACTGAAGGCGACGGTGAGCACCGGCGCCACCAGCGCGATGGCCGCCCAGCCCAGCGGCACGCCGGTCTGCTTGATCGAAAAAATCAGGTTGCGGCGCGCCGGCGGCCCGAATCGGTAGAGCAGGTGCGCGGCGCCGGCCGCCGCCAGCGCGGTGCTGATGCCGCTGCACACCGCCGCCACCGGCATCAGCCACAGCTCGCCGGCAAGCCCGGCGACCATGCCGGCCGCACAGACCCACAGCGACCATTGCATCGCACGGCAGGCTCCCCAGCGCAGCACCACGGTACCGACGGCGCCAGAAGCCAGCATCGCCGCGCCGAACAGGATGCTCATCAGGTAACCCACCGCCGAGGCATCGACGTCGAGCATGCGCGCGAGCTGCGGCGCCAGCACCGGAAAAATCGCGATGCCCATCGCCGAGGCGATCTGCGCCGCGGTGGTCGCCAATACCACCACCACTATGGAAGGCGCGGCCGTATTCGCATTCATCAGCGTCTGCGCTCCGCCCTCTGCGCCATCAGCAGCAGCCCGAAGGCGATCACCGCGGAAGCCGTCACCAGCAGAAAGGTGTTGCCGTAACTGCCGATGCCGCCGTAAGCCGCGGCAAATGCCGCCGGCCCCACCAGAACCCCCCCGAACACGAAGAAGGTGGTGCCCGCCGCCACCACGCTGGCCATGCCCGGCGGACTCAGCCGGGCGGCCTCCGCATGGAACACGCCGTTCCAGCCCACCGCGGTCGTGCCGATCACGAAAAACAGGACATAGACCAGGAACCGGTTCCATTCCGGATCAAACAGCGCCAGCAGCAGTGTCGAGGTGATGGTCAGGCCGCAGATGATCATCAGCACCTGCAGGCTGCTGCCCATCCGGTCGGCGAGCCAGCCCCAGCAGATGCGCGAGGCCGAGCCGCCGATCTGCACCACCGACAGCATGACGCCGGCTTCAACAAGTCCGTAGCGCCCCTCGGCCACCAGGTAGATCACGGTGAAGCTCAGCACGATGCGCTGGATCGCCGAAAAGATCATCGCGACCAGCGACATCCAGCGCAGGTCGGTCTGCCCCCAGACCAGGGGCACACCGCCGAACGCCGCCCCGCTTCCCTGCTGCACCCTGCCGCGGTCGGCATCCCAGATTTCCCGATAACGCTGCAGCACCAGCACAATGACGAAAATCATCAGCCCCACCATCAGCAGCGACCAGCGGTAGCCGAAATTCACTGCAATCGCCGGCGCCGTCAGCGCAGTGATCACGCCGCCGACCGGCACGCCGGTCTGCTTGATCGAGAACATGATGTTGCGCCGCTGCGGCGGCGTATAACTGACCAGCATGTGGGCTGCCGCGGGATTGAGCAGCCCCATGCCCATGCCCACCGCGGCCGAGCCGAGCGCGATCGCAGCAACATGCGGCAGCGCGAACAGCGCAAGCCCGACACCGCAGCACAGCACCGAAATCTGAGTGGCACGCGCCGCACCGTAACGCAGCACGGCCTTGCCGCCGAACATCGTCGCCGCCGTCGCCACTCCGAAGGTCAGGCTGACCTGGTATCCGATCAGGATGGGGCTGACGCCCAGAGCCTCCGCCAGCTTGGGCGCGATCGTCGGCAGCAGGATGTTCGACATCGCGATCATCATCTGCGCGAAGGTCGCGACGGCGACCACCGTCCACGGGCCGGGCATGATGACGGCGCCGGTCACGGGAGCACTCTGCAGGGAAAAATTTGCCGGAAAAACACACCGCATTGTGTGGACTGCGCCGCAATGGTGCAAGACGCACGCTCACGATGCGGTCTGCGCACCGTCGCAGTGCGCAACAAATATCAGATTTCAGTTGTTGACATGTCAGTAAATGTTTCCTAGGATTTCATCGAAATGAGCACCTCCTCCGCCAAAACCATTCCGCTGCTCAGCGAGCGCGCCTACGAGCGCGTCAAGCACGACATCATCTGCTGCCTGATAGCGCCGGGCACCGAAGTCTCCGAAGCGCAACTCTGCGAACAGTACAAGCTCGGCAAGGCGCCGGTGCGCATGGCGCTGTCACGGCTCGCCCACGACGGACTGGTGCGCGCGATTCCGCGCCGCGGCTACATGGTGACGCCCGTCACCCTCAAGGACATCCAGGACGTATTCGAGCTGCGCCTGCTGCTCGAGCCGCGCGCGGCGCGGCTCGCCGCCGGCAAGGTCGACGCCAAGCGCTTGCGGGTGCTGGACGAAATCTGCCGCGCCGGCTACCAGTCCGGCGAGGCCAAAAGCACGGCCCGCTTCCTCGAGGCCAACAAGGAATTCCATGTCGCCATCGCCCAGGCTTCGGGCAATGCGCGGCTCACCCACGCCATCGCCCAGCTGCTCGACGAAATGACGCGGCTGCTGCACCTCGGCCTCGGCTTCCGCAACCGCAGCCAGGAGATGCAGCACGAACACCGCACGCTGGTGCGGGCACTGGTCCGCGGCGACGGCGCGACCGCCGAAAAAATCTGCCAGGAGCAGATCGAGGCCGCGCGCGACATGGTGCTCAAGGCCATACTCAACAGCGACACGGTGATGAACGTCGCCATCGTCGCGGAAAGCCGCTGATTCATGACCGACACGATCCTGCACACCCTTGTCCGGCAGCTTGATGCCGCGGTGGCTGCGCCGCCGGAAAAACTCCATGGCGCGGTGACCGGCGCGCTCGCCGCCGCCGTCGCGCGCCGCGACTGGCTGAAGGATGAACAGCAGCGTGCGGACAGGGAACAGTATGCGCGCCACGTGCTCCACGCCGATCCGCAGGGCCGCTACACGGTGGTCTCGCTGGTCTGGGGTCCCGGCCAACAGAGCCCGATACACGCCCACCACACCTGGTGCAGCGTCGCGGTCTACCGCGGCGAGATCAGCGAAACCTTCTATGCGGCGGATGACGGCAGCCCGGTTCCACTGCGCACCGTGCGCCGCGGCGCCGGCACACTGAGTTTCGACGGCGGCGACTCGGGTGTCCACCGCATCGCCAATCCGGACGGCGATACGGCGGTCTCGATACATGTGTACGGCATAGATTCGGCGCAAGTCGCCACCGGCGTCAACCGCGTGCTGGGCTGACGGGACAGGCAAAGGCCACAGGGTTCATAATCACGGCGGCGGCCCGGACAGGCCGCCATTGTTTCAGCAATCATCACCAACGGAGAAATGCAATGAAAGCAGTCGTACTTCGGGAACACGGCACCCTCGACAAACTGGAATACGTGACCGATTTTCCCGATCCGGTGGTCTGCGAGGGCCACGTGGTGATCCGTGTCCGGGCGACCTCCTTCAACTACCACGACGTGTTCACGGTGCGCGGCATGCCCGGCATCAAGGTGCCCTTCCCGATGATCATCGGCCTCGACCTCGCCGGCGAAATCCTCGAAGTGGGCGCCGGCGTCAGCGGCTGGAAGCCCGGCGACCGCGTGCTGGTCAATCCGCTGAACAAGAAAAAGGGGCTGATGGGCGAAATGAT
>VFQN01002821.1_pt1 | contig 26038 bp, 45 predicted proteins | sample 3512371 | NCBI WGS metagenome assembly VFQN01 (sample SAMN10412370, study PRJNA504923) | tailings metagenome | isolation source: Replicate 2 from Balatoc abandoned mine | place: Philippines: Itogon, Benguet | collected 2017-08-28 | reverse complement strand
CGGCGGGGGGCCGGGCGGCGGGAGGGGGCGGGGTGAGGAGCAGGGCGGGAAGGGGGGGGGGGGGAGAGGGGGGGAGGGCGATAGGGGGTTGGCAGGTGTGGAGCGGGGGCAAGCAGGACCCAGCGGGGGCAAACGTCTGAGATATTACCGGCACTGAGCATCGGCCAGGGCACGCGGGATGCTGACGCCTTATTGTGCATGGCTTGCTTTGGCATGGTGACGTGTAGCTGTTGTGGGTACAACAACGGACGTTGCCTATATGATGTACATGCTTGTCTGTGGTGGATTCTTCTCCAGGCTTGACCATGTGAACCTCGCACGGCTGCTGCGGCAGCTGCAGCTGGCGGCGGCGGAGGGCGTGGCGGAGGCGGAGGCCAACGCGACGGGGCCGCCTGGCGGCGCGGCAGCGGCGCCCTCCCCGTCCGCAGCAGCGGTGGCGGCGGCGGTGGCGGCGGCGGCGGTACGGGGGGTGCGGGAGCGCACCGCGGCCCTGACGGCGGAGGCAGTGCGGCTCGTGGGCCGGCGGAAGAAGTGGTGGGTTGAGGGTTACAGGGTCACGCGCCGGGCCAGGGCTGGTTACTGGTACCGGTAGCTCTGGCGCATTGGTCACCCTCGCGTGTTAGGCGGCCAGCACGCATGCGTCGCTCAGATGCGACCGGTGAGGTGCGACCGGCGTCACGGGATTGCCGGCTTGTGTACAGGAGAGCTTGGTGTGGGCAGTAACCCACGTGGTGGCGGCCCTTGCTCCACGGTTCGCTGGCAGATGCTTATGTTGTTGGTGTGCTCACCTGGGTGAACAGCAACGCCTGAGTGACCGGCCAACTGAGCAAACCGTGGGACGACCTCCGCGACGTCGCCCTGCCGGTGGTCCCTCAGCAAACTCTCTCCCAGTCTGAATCACCATTTTGAGGTGACTGTACACTGCGTCGCACAGACGTTACAACTGCCGACTGGCCACTCAAAAGCAAGCAAGCATGTCAGTCTTGCAACCACACGACGCCCAATCAGACACGCTGGTGAATGCACCTGTCAATGCCGAGGAGATGCCGACTGAGTAAATGGGAGTGTAAGACACCCTAACCGGCCGGCTCTGCATTGGCCTGTGGTGCGTGCTCAACCATCAACCGCCAACTACCAGCCACCGACCTGCCAGGGCGCCTGAGCCCGCGGACCAACCCTGGTCCCGCAGGGACACCCCCCCCCGCATCACAGGGGCAAACACGGGTATATACTCACTCTGGACACAGCACAAGCCCCAAACCATCACACCCCTTGTAAAACAAAACGAAAGGGGCGGGCGGGCGGGAAACAAAGAAAGCGCACCTAGCCACAAAGTCATGTGCAAGGAAAGGGCGCCGAAACAGAAGCCATGGACACAGAAAGCGCCATACCCACCCAGCCGCGGGGGGTCTACCTGTGTACGACAACAATGCCCGGCTGGGCCTACCCCGTGTCTGCCCTCCGCGATTCCCAGCCACCCCAAACCAAATTTTAGCTCTCGCAAGCTCAATCTAAAATAGCATATCAGCACGTCCCTAAACACCCCAACGGTAACGCCCCCAGGTACGACCCCCGCCACGCCGCACTGGTGGTGGCCCGCACGGCCGCGCTAAGACACACGGATGCGCGGCTGCTGCACGCCATGTGCGGCCGGGTGCTGGACAGGTGGGTGTGAGATTGGTGGGCGCAGGTCCGGTAGCGCACTGGGAGACCCCGTTGCATGTGTATAAGGGACGGGGCACTTCACTTGAGCTATCCCCTGCGTACTGACACCGCCCCCTACGGGGCTACAGTGCCCTTCGCCTACCTCATACACTCGCCGTACCGACGGGAACACTGCTCCTCTAAAGGCCCTCGTTCCCTTACCGCCGGCTCTCACAGCGCCTCCTCTCGTTCGCTGTCCGCCCAGGCTCCCCGAGGCCTACAGCCGGGACCTGCTGCTCCTGCTGCGGGGGTTGCAGGCACACGCGCGGCTGTCTGCGCAGCAGCAGGCAGCCAACACACAGGTGGCGGCAAGCTCGGCGTTGCCGGCTGGTGAGCGGGCAGGCTCTGGAGCGGGCGGAGCGGATGCCGTGCAGGGGCGGCGGTTGACGCGGTACGACGGCCCGCCATCCGGGCTGATGTACGGCGTGCGCAGGTTCCTGCTGGCCAAGATGCCGACGGGCCGCATGGCGCCCGAGGTCATTGACGGGTGAGCCTAGGGCTGGTTGCTGATGGAGTGCTTGCGTGGATGGGCAACCAGGCTGTACACGATGGCTGCATGTGACATCTGCAGCGCTTGCAGCAAGGGTTGGATTTGGGCGGACCAACGTGGTTCGAGGAGCCCGTACGTGTAACACCTGCAAGAGCGGACACACATGGGCGAGGTAACAATCCTGAGTGTATACGTGTGTTTTGCCTCGCAGGCTGCTCCGCTCCTACCGGGCTCTGCACATCCGAGGCACCCTCGGCGCCCCGCTCTGCGCCGCCGCCGCCGCCGACCTCTCCGCCCGCCTGCCCATCTACGCCCCCGTGCCCCTTGCGGGCGTGCTGTGCACCCTCGCCTCCGAGAGCTATCCCCTGCCGCCGCCATTGCTCGACGCCGCCGCCGGCCAATTCGCCGTACATGCCGTGCAGTACGGCAACGGCGCCGCCGCGGCGAAGTTTTTAGGGGCGGCGGCGGCGCTGCTACGTCAGGCGGAGCGGCAGCAGCGGCAGCTGGCGGCGGCGGAGGGCAAGGACAAGGAGGGCGGGGCCGGCGGAGGGGAGGTGTGGCGGGGGCAGGTGCCCAAGCCGGAGGAGTGGATCAGGGGGAAGGAGCAGCTGCTGGCGGTGTGCCTGCAGCTGATGGCGCGGGTGAGGAGCCATGGGGATGTGAAGAGGCGGGGGCTGGGTGGCGCCGTGGCGGGAAGGACGGGTAGCGATTAGGAGGTGCTGGGCTGGCAGACGCATGCCAGCCTACTTGGCAGCCTTGCGTGCGCGTGATCTTCTTGTGTGGTTTTGGTACGCAGCAGGGTTCGAGTTTGTGGGTTTGGCCGAGCACCTGCACCTGTCCGTGAAGAAACGCGGTACTGCTGCCGCCCTGGTCGAGGTGCTTCGGGTTGACCACTCCGTCCGTTAACCCCACCGCTCTCCCTACCATGCAGGACGTGTCCTCGGCTACGCCCGCGCAGCTCGCATCGTACATGCAGGTAAGCTACTGAGCTGGTTATTGTTGAAGCCTCGCGAGGGAAAGCGTGGACGTGGAACACTGCTGACGTGGAAAAGCCTTTTACTGTACGAGGGCCGTTTTGAGGCCGTGGCACGAGCTCTTTTAAGGCACGCAAACACACGCTCTGTTGTCAAGACCCTTCCCGCGTGCTCTACCTAAGGCACTTTACTTGCCGGTCTACATTTGCCAAGAGCCTCCACCCAAATGCCAACCGCTTCTCCCGCCTGCCCCGCCCCTTCTCCCCTTAACAGGCCCTCGCACGCGTCCGCGCTCCCCTGCGCGACCTCGCATCGGCGGCACCCGCCGCCCAGCCATCCCCCTCTACCTCCGAAGGGCCCTCCCTCGAGTCCGCCGCCGCGCAGTTCCTCTCGTCGTACGGCACCGCCGTACAGCAGGCCCTTACGAAGCTGCCGCCAGACAGCGTACGGCAGCTGCGCAGGTCGTACGAGTCGCTGGGGCTGTCGGCGCCGGCGGGGCTGCTGAGTACGGGAGGTGCTGCGGGCAGCACGGCCCCCGCAGCTGCCGCTGCCGCCGCCGCGCAATGAGGTGCCTGACCGGTGTACACAGGTAGCTTGCGGTCTGTGCGGGGATGGGGAGCAGACGTCAGGCGCACCATGGCTGGGGAAAGGCGCTGAGGGGGAAGGGGGCAATACATGCCCAAAGGGGGCCCCTTTGGTGCTAGGGTTGCATCACCCGGACCTGTAGGATGGCGGTTTGTGTTGGAGGTATCGGGAACGTTGCGGGAGGAACGCGTACGTGTCGTAGGTTGCCGGGGGAACTGCATGTGGCAGCACAGGGCTAGGTTCCGGGCTGTGCGAACGTTGGTAGGTGTGGAGTTGGCAGGGTGGTTGGCAGTGGCAGCATGGACTGGGCTTGACGGCTGCGGCCCATGCGGTGGGTCTCACGGAAGCGGCACGGCTACCATGCACCTTGGCCCGCAACAGGCCACGGTGCGGCAGCGTACAGCTGGCCCTCAACTCTTCTGCTCTGCGCAATCCGATGTGATGCGTCCATGCTGTTATGGTGGCAGGCCATTACGTGGTTCATGGTGCATGCATCTGTTGTCTGAAGCGGAGGGTACGACCAGGCACGACGGCCTATGGTGCTGCGGATGGCTGGATGGGCCACGACTCCTGTCGTCGGCTTTGCGGTATTGGGAAAGACGGCTGGGCCCCAGACCATTTGGGATGACACGGTACGGTCCAGGAGGGTCCAGGGGCAGCTGTGACAGCTGCGATCCTGACAGCAGCTGCGCCAAACGCTTCATTGCCTACAAACCCAGCATTACCCAGCACTCTCCAGGCACCGAGGAGCAACGGGCTCCGGGCAACAGCTGGGCAGGGCACAGGGCAGTTCGCATTGGACCCCTCTCACTGCAGACCGCTTCCAAATTTGCACGAACGTTTGTGGAAGCGGCCAACTGCCTGTTCGCCCTTAGGTACTAGTGCAGAGTAGCGAGTTGGTGACTCAGACCCAGTTGGCAGCCAGCCCAAGGCAACACTGTGCGTCTCCTCTGCTCTGCGTCGCCGTCGGGGGCATGTGGTGAATCCACACGGGGACATCCCCTGCCCATGTCAGGCACACGTAATGCAATGCATAACCCCCTTCCCCTCATACTTACGAGTTTCCTTGCTCCGCCGCATACCGGTGCTCTCCTTGGCGATCTGGGCCCTTACTTGAGGGGGTAACGGGAGCGTCGCTCACAGCCCGACACGCTTTCAGGAAGGCCCAATAGAACAACGGTATGGAGTCCTGACATTATATACTTACTCGGACTGTAGTAGACTCTCAGGCCGAGCTTTGTTGTGAAGCGGATCGAGCTCGTGGCTTTCCGTGTGCGACACCAACCTTTTCGCTTTCGACTGCGGAACATTTAAACAAGGAAATTTTCGATTGTTGCATCCGCTGTACAACGGGTCCGACAACCTGGTATTGCCCCAACAAGCGGAGGCATGGCAGCAGCAGGAGCAGCTGCATCCAGCGCCGCTGAGGAGGCTGCTGCGCTGGACCGGGTGCTAACGCGCTTGGCGGTCACGGACGATGACAAGATGGGGCAGGTGCGCGGTGTACCTGCATAGTTGCACGCGGGGGCGGGGTGGGGTTGAGGATGGGAGGCTCAGGTAACGGCAGACGGGGGGCAGGCCAACATTACGGGACGAAACTGTAAAACGACCACGGTCGTTTGGGCACCTGTACGCGCCATGCCCACGTGCGTCGCCCTTTGGTGTGTACATGAAGTTTGGGAGCGGTGTGCTAGGGTTGCCCTGCGGTGGCGTACATTACCTGGCCCTGCAGATGTTTAGCGACGGGAGGCACAGATGGTGACCCAGATGTTGCACCAGTCTTGGAAAGAAGACGAGCAAGAGCTCTCGCAACCCAGGCACGCCGTTACCATGTTCAACAGGTGCTGCAGCGGCTCATCCCCGCCGTGGTGTCCCAGCTGCGCTCCCCCCACGACACCACACGCAAGAAGGTGCTGGAGGTGCTTAGCCACGTCAACAAGCGGCTCAAGGTGCGGCCAGAGCACTGCGGTGTGACACCAGAGCGTGTACCAGATGCTCTGAACGACACCAGAGCGTGTACCAGATGCTCTGAACGACACCAGAGCGTGTACCAGATGCTCTGAACGACACCAGAGCGTGTACCAGATGCTCTAAGAACGCTCTGGTACATTGGCGTGCGTCACGGTTGCGAAGCGACGACTGCGCACGGGTTGTGTCGCTGTTTGGGACGTTTGTGCTGGCGTGTCCCTAGTGAGCAAGAACCAAGTTCCTTGCGCCCCGTTTGCAGGGCCTCCCAGCCGTACAGCTGCCGTACAGTGAGCTGCTGGGGCTGTACACGGCTCCGGAGCCGCCGCCGGGTGAGTATCTTTTTGCCGTCCTTGCGGTTCCACATTCTCCGTGACGGCGGTGGCTCCTCACCCAAGGGGCGCAAAGAGTGGGGGTTGCGCTGCTCCCCCCGTCTCAGGACGGGTTCACTGCTTGCACCCTCAGTGAGCGCACCCTGGCCTCCGTTCCATGTAAAATGCCCGTTCACAATGCAGGTTGTGCTGTTGTGCCGTACACGTACACGTGTCGTACGACGTGTCGCAGGTCCGCCCGGCAGCTCGTACGCCATGGTACGGAACTTCGCACTGGTGTACTGCGAGATGGCGGCGGAGCGGGCGGCGCCGGCGGACAAGCTGGCAGCGGTGAGACCTGGGACCTGTTTGGGGCCTGTTGGGGTTGGCGTTGCGGCAACGTTGCTCATTCCGCTACGTACCGTCCCCGTTGTACCCGAATCTGACGCGGCCTCTTGGAGGACGAGTGCATGCCTCCTATGTACATGGCAGCGGTACACGTCTTGCAAGTGGGGTTTAGCACGTGGGGTGCGAAGGCGCGGGCAGCAGGCCTCGTTGCTAGTGGAAGGGGAGGGGAGCAGACAGCAGACGTAAAAAGGCGCTGTGGCAGAAGTCGACGCACCGGCATGGCAGAGCATTCTAGGCTCAAGTCGGCCATGACATCTGCTGTGACCGCATGTGACCACGTGTAGCGCCACACACGTCCAGCTGAGAGCATGCACCTCCTGCCTTCCCACTTCCTCGCCTTTCCCGTTTGCTTCGCAGCTGCCGGCGCTGCTTGGCGGCATCTCCCGCCGCCCCGCCGCCCACCAGGCCATTTGCCTCCGCATCGCTGCCGCCGCCCTGGAGCACGTGCCACAGTCGCTGCCGGGTGCCGTACAGCCGCCAGCCGCCATGCCAGCCGCCGCGCAGCCTGCCACAGCCGCCGCTCAGGCAGCTAGCGCACAGGAGCAAGCCGCTGGCGGCGCGGAGGGTGGCGATGCAGCCACTGCGACCGCCGCTGCTGCTGCCCCTGCGGAATCGGCGGCAATGGTGGCGCTGCGGGCAGCCTACCCATACTTGTCGGACGAGGCTGACAGGGACATGTAAGCAAGTGATGTTGCCGCTGCTGCGCAGTTTGGGTGCTTGCTATTCTGTTGGAGCGACCCTTTGGCACGCCCTAATGGCATGCGGCGTGTAGACGCGCCGCCGGCACAGAGTTACAACTGTTTTGGCTAGCGGCCGGCCATCCCCTTGACACCCTGACAAGCACCGAAATATGACCCCCTGCCACCCTCCTGCTCTCGCAACCTGCCTCTTTGGCTCCGTTGCATCACCTCCCGTACGTGCAGTTTCCTGTCGTACGGCCTCAAGCTGATGCTGTACACGCCGCGGCCTTCCGTACGTGCACCCAGTACACCGCTGGCTGCGGGACAGGTAGGCTGCTGCAGGGGCGTTGCGCCGGGCAACCCTATACCGCCCGCCATGCGAGCTGCAAGGGAGCCTCTCATTGTCATAATTTTGCCTGGTTTCACCACTTGCTTTGCACCGAGCATGCCAGGTGGTGGTATAGCAATCGGCACTTCTGCCGCACTTGCTCTGCAACCGGCTGAAACCGCACCAACAGCAGTTCTCCATCTTACCCGTCGCGCCGTGGCCACATGCCGCTCAGGCTGGGGCCGCCGCCGCCGCCGCGGCCGCTCCCCCTCCCCCTCCGCCCGGCCTCAGCGCCGCGGACCTCAAGCAGCTGGAGGAGAAGGGGCCGCCTACGCCGGAGCAGGTGGGTGCCCTCACATTGATGGACTGGTGAGATAGCCTTACCGATATAGTACAGCAGTACATCGCGTGGAGCTGCACTAGTGTACGACTGTACAACGCATCCCGCCTCCGCCAGGCGTCAACCTGCTGGCAGCTACAACAGTGACACGCGTGGATACGCACCAGGTTTACAAAGTTGTACCGTACTTTACTATTCACAGTTATAGCGCATCTCCCCTTCCAGGCCTCCAAGCGCAAGCTGGGCCTGCTCAACCTGTTGGCGGCCGCCGGGCCCACCCTGGCGCCCCCCACGCTGCTGCTGCCGCTGCTGCTGGCGGCGGCGGTGGACCCCAGCGACCCCGTGTCACGGTGAGCGACGAGGACGAGCGCATGCCTGCCCCGCATGGTTGATCTCCTGGACGCGCCGACGCGCAGCCTACACGCCACGCGTATCACCATCTCCTGCTCTCCGAAACCCGGACGGCCCCACGCCATGCCGCATCCAGGCGCGCCGTTATGCATATGCTCCCGTCTCGTATGCGCTCGTCTCCATGTAAAGCTGGCAAACACGGCATATGAACCCCCTAACGCCGCCCCCAGGCGCGCCGACGAGCTGCTGAAGCGCAGCGCGGCCCTTGACGCCGCCCGCCCCGCCGCCGACCTCGACAACCCCCGCCTGGTGGCCGCCCTGCTGCGCCTCTTCCACGGAGGGGCAGCACAGCTGGCCTACCCGTCCTCCTCCTCCTCATCCGCCTCCGCCTCTGCGTCCGCGTCCGCGTCCGCTGTGAGTAGCAGTCCCAGTGAGGGGGCGGGCGCGGCGCTGCTGGCGGCGTCGGCGGCGGCGCCGTCGGACGCTGCGTCGGTGGCGGCGCCGGTGGGGCCCGCGCTGCGGTCGCGCATCGTGGGCGTGCTGTGCAGGTGGGCGCTGGGCCAAGGGGGCGGCTGCTGCGTGTGGGCTCCTGTTGTTGGACTTCCTGGTTAGGGCGCTGGGGACCTTCCATTTCGACTGGATGCATCCACTTCGCCTGTCCCCTCGTGGTGCGTGCTCTCCATGCCCTTACTCCGCAGGAGCATCACCTTCGCCAACACCTTCCCAGCCTCGCTGCTCACCATCCAGGAGTGCGCCCTGCCCTCACAGCTGCCGGTCACCGCGGCGGCGGCGGGGGCTGGCGGCGCCGCCGCCCCCAGCGCCGCCGCCGCCGCCGCCACCGCGCCCCTGACGGGCGTGAACGCGCGGCTGCGGCAGCAGGGGCTGGAGCTGTGCGTGTGGGTGTTCAAGCACGCGGGCAAGCACCAGCTCAAGGCCATGGGCCCGGTGGCGCTGCAGGTGGGTGGTACGAAGCAGTGCGTCAAAGTACAGATAAGCGAAGAAAGCGCGCAGACAGGGGTGGAACAGGATGTGTTCTATAAGACACCAAGAGTTATGCGTGCGCGCGTGTACGTGCGGGCTGGGCATGCGGGTACGGATGGGGCTGGCTTCAGGCATGGAGGCCGGTGGCGCGACTGGTGGACGGGTGCATATGCCCCTCACCCCCGCTCAGTAGTCTTTTGCAACCTCTTCGTCAAATGGCTTGGACTGCGCCCCCGCACCCCCGCGCCCCAGGGCCTGCTGGACACGTTGGACGCCACAGCCGCCGCCGCCCACAGCGACACCAGCCTGATGAACCTTAGGGGCTTTGCGTACCAGGTGGGGACCCGTAGCAGGCAGCAACCGGGCGCGCATTGACTGTGGCAAGGGCTCATCTAGGGCGTTGCAGTTTTGCGTTGCCTTGCTTTGGCAGCAGCCTGAAGGTTATGCCACTGCTAAGCAGGTGTCCTGTTGTGTTGTGCTGTGCAGGCGGTTGGCAGCCTGGCGCAGCGAGTCCCGGAGCTGCTGCGGGGGCGCATCGATGTGGCACGGCGCTTCTTTGCAGGTGGGGTGTATGGGTGTCTTTCGTGGGTCTGAACTCCTCCGCAGGTACACGGGCTTATACTGCAGGCAGGTGGATTTCCGGGGTGGTCGTACCGTTAGGTGCAGTCCACGTTCGGCGAGCACCCAGCTGGCTTGCCACTGGCCATTTGGCGTTGCAATAACCCTAAACTCCGCGTACACAACAACAACTGCTGGACTCCCGGCAACCCGGATGTGAGGGCAAATTAGGACGTAGGTCTACGCTCCTCCGCAAGTACACGGGCTTATACCGCAGGAAGGTGCATTTGCGGGTTGGTCGTACCATTATTGTCAGCAGGGAGGAAGGCCCCCGGCGCAGTCGACGTCCGGCGAGCACCGAGCTGGTTTGCCACTGGCCATCCGGCATTGCAATAGTCCCCAACTCCTCTTACACACCGAGTGCTGGACCCCTTCCGACCCGGCCATGCCACGGCGCCTGTCGTTCCCCGCAGCCCTGTCGGACGAGCCCCCTGGCGTGCGGGCGGCGGTGCAGGAGGCGACCAGCACCCTGTCGCGTGCGTTCGTGCAGCAGCACACACCGGGGGCGGGGGCGGGCGACGGCAACGGCGATGGCAACGGCGATGGCGGCGATGGTGGTGCTGACACTGACCAGCTGGATGAGCTGCTCCTGGAGAGCGTCACCAGCCCCAAGGTACGTGTTTCTGTTCTGCTTCATGCGCCTTGCATGGTAATGCCGGAGCTGTGCCGTGCGTTAACGGGGGCCATGTCAGTACGCGGCGGCCGGCAAGGAGGTGCGGGAAAGCGGAATGCAGGGCCCGCAGTGGCAATGAGCCCATGTTAGGGCTGTGTGGCCTCGCCACCTGAAATGTAGCACAAAAAGCCAACAAGAGCGTGTCCCATTGTTTGCCGTACAGTACGGTACTATGATTGCCATCCTCTTCATGTTGCGCGCTGTGACGGGGCCTCGGCGCATCAGACCGACAAAGCGCCCGCCCCCTTTGCCAACTGCCCAACCGCCAAACCGCCAACCGCAGGACGCAGTGCGCGTGTGCGCGGTGCAGTGGGCGTGCAGGCTGTTCCCCTTCCACCACGTGCCCGCGCGCTGGGTGTGTGTGTTAGCAGCTGGGGACTCCAAGCACGAGGTGCGGGAGCAGGCGGCGGCGGGGCTGCGTCCGCCGGCGCGCGGTGCGGCTGGAAGCGGCAACGCCAACGGCGGCGGCGGCGGCTGTACGACAGGACACGTGCCGAGGCTGTACGACGTCCTGCTGTACGTGCGGTCCAAGCTGCCCAGGTGGGTGCGCAAGTTGGTACGGCGGTCGCGAAGCCCCTCTGGCTGTGCCGCATGGATGCCACATTCAACGGCGCCCAGCCTATGGACGCGCTGTCCTGTGAGCCCGGCTCCTTTGTAATGGCCGTCCGAGGCCCGTTTCCATCCATGCGCCAGACACGTCCCTGCCCCTCTCCCCGTCCTAAACACCCTTGCAGGCTCCGCTCCCCAGTGGACGTCCTCAGCACGCTGCCCCTACCGCCCCGGTCCACGCTGGCGCTCATCAGCCTGCTGAGGGCCTGCCGCCCATCCGCAGCCCCCTCCACTACCACACCCACGACCGTGCCCGCTGCCACGTCTGCGGACGCCATGGACGTGGACACTACTCCTGCTGCTGCACCTGCTGTTGCCGAGCTGCCGTCTTCGGGTGTGCCGGGGCGTCTGGCGCTGTCCGATCCGGCGCTGGCGGCAGGGGACCCGGCGGCCCTGGTGGCGGCGTACGCCACTGCGTTGGAGGCTGGGTGTGCCCGTGTTGAGGTGAGGCGCGGGGTTAACCGCGGAGCGGCAAAGAGGAGGCCGGGGAGGGGGGCCGGGGATCAGCGATGTGCAGGCTAAATGTTAGCCCAGTCAGCACTGCATACGCCACTGCGTTGTATGCAGGTTGTGCCCGTGTGTAGGTGAGGCGTCGCAGCTGCTGGCCCTTGCCCACCATGACCTCCTGACCTCCTGAGTGTTTTTTCGGCAGCGCAATCGGCACAGCGATCGACGGTAATGTCCCTTGGTCACGTAATGATTGCTTTCCTATGAAAATGTGCAATGCTCTGCAGGGCAGCGGCGAGGTTGCGGCGGCGGCGCTGGAGGGTCTTGTAGAGGCGACGGCGGAGGACCAGCTGGGGGTCATCGCAGCGAGGTGGGCTAAGGGGGCTAGGGCCTCGCGCGTTACTGCAGATCTGTGGTTGTGCCTTGAGCCAACAGTGCTGCCCCCAGTTCGGGGCGCACAGGGCGCAACAACCTACTCGTGAGGACGATCACGAGGATTCCACCCCCCCACTGCTCCTGCAGGCGCGGCCCCCGTGTGCCCTGCGCTGTGGAACAGCTCAAGTCAGTTACCATTGCTGTATTTCAGTTTCCTTTTAAGGAGAATTCCCTTCCTCACCGCCCTTCCCCCTGGGGGTGCTTTATTATCGTTTTACTTTCAAAACCTCTTCCCCCCCTGCAGGTACGCCCCCCGCGTGCCCTGGCTGCAGTCCCTCCTTGGCATCAGCACAAGGCTTCTAGTGAACAAATATCGTACATAAGGGTGATCACCGCGCACCCCTCGTACGTATATTTGTACAATATCTACTCATATCTGTTTCCTTTCCGCTGCAGGTACTCGGCCCGCGTGCCCTGGCTGCTGTCGTTCCTGGGCCACACGCAGGCGGCGGCCAGGACGGCGGCGGCCCGCCTGCTGGGCAGCCACGTGGCAACCGCCCTGACAGCGGAGGCAGCAGCGGTGAGTGGACGGGCAAGTGTGCTGCCTGTTCAGTAGGCAGCTAGAGCCCGCTATGCATGAAGTGCTTGTTGGCTGCGCAAGCGCCTGGGCGTGGCAACCGCACTGACCGCCGAGGCAGCAGCGGTGACCGCAAGTGCAATAGCAAGGGCCCTGCACGAGAGGGTAGGCCAATACGCAATAGCTCGTTCGCTCTGCAGCTAGACGTGCAAACGCTGGTCGATAGTGCATGCGGCTGCTGTGAAGCCATGTCGTCCAGCTGAGGCAGCCGCGGCCAACGCGGGGTCGCCAGTAGCGGAATGGACGTTCCGAGCGCTGCCTCATGCATCGCCAACGACGATGGCCGGCCGTTGAACATAACTGCATGTCATAACCGTGCCACGTTAGCTGTGTGAGACCAGGCCTAGTTATTTCAAATGCGTGTTGCGTTGAAGTTCGCGATAATCCCGTTGGTGGTTTCACAGGAGCTCGTGACGGGGCTATGCGCCCAGTTGGGCCCCCTGTCGGGCGATGGCGTGGCGGCACATCCATCTGCCGCTGCTCATGCCGCTGCTCATGCCGCCGCTGGAGTGTCGTCATCCAAGCAGGAGGAGATGGAGGGCTGTCTTATGGCGCTGGGTGGGTCGTTGGCGGTTGGGCAGTTGGTACGGCTGACTTGCCGGCCTCCTGCTCCTGCTGGTCTGCTCACGCCCTCTGCAGTAGGGTTTCCGTGACTCCCTGACGCCTTATATTTGAATCGTCGCGGTCCACGCTCCTCCCCAGGCTTCACGCTGGCTCAGGCGAGCGCGGGCAAGGCCCCCCTGCCCCCTGCCGTACCAACCAACTCCGCCACGTGCGTCAGCAGCAGGGGGGTCCTCACCCTGGCGGGCGTGCTGGCCCACGCCACCGCCGCGCCGACCCTGCGCGCCACCGCCGCCCTGGCCCTGTCGTACGCATGCGCGTACGGCATGCACCCGGCGCTGCTACAGCCCAGCAAGGCCGCTGCCGCTGCTGCTGCTGGCACAGAGGAGGCAGCGGCAGCGGGTGATCCGATGGCGGTGGAGAGCACGGGCGATGCCGGCCCGGAGAGCAAGGTGCAGAAGACGGAGGCCGACAGTACGGCAGGCGCCTCCGGTACGGCAGGCGGTACGGCGGCCAAGACTGTGTACGACGAGGTGGCGGACAGGGTTCTGGAGCTGTTGCAGGACAAGGAGCCCAAGGTGGTTGGGAGGGCGGCGGCGGCGGCGGGCTACCTGGCGGGAGGCTGGGGCGGCGCGTGGGCTGGCGGCGCCGATGGCGGCGGCGCGGGAGGTCCCGCTGCGGCGGTGGTTGCGGCGGTTGGCGGGAGGCTGCTGGGCGGCCTGTTTGGGCTGTCGGGCAGCAAGTCGGAGGACGTGCAGTTTGCAGGTGCGTGTGGTTGCGACGTGATAGATAGTACACACGCACCTACGAGTGAGCCGTGGTCCTTAAAACACTTGCTGACACACACTGACCGCTCCACGCCTTTGCGTCTAACGCGCCACAGTGGGCGAGGCGCTGGCGGTTGCGGCGTGGTGAAACACACACCCACAAAAGACACCTGCTAACACGTACCTGCTGCGTCGTACTGTGCACTTCAACGCCCCACAGTTGGCGAGGCGCTGGCGTGGGCCTTCGGAGGCATCCCCCTGCCTCCCTCCGCCGTGTTGGCCACCAACCACACCACCCTGGCGGACCACTTCGGCACCGCGGCCCTGGAGCAGGAGGAGGACGAGGGCGAGGAGGGGGCCGAGGCGGAGGGGGCGCAGAAGAAGGAGGCCCAGGGCCAGGAGAGTGCAGATGGTGGCGGCGGCGGGTCGGTGCTGCAGGGCGCCATCCTGGACAGGCTGCTCAAGGAGCTGGTGGTCAGCCCCAAGACCGAGGTGCGTCCACCACTCTGCACGCTTTAGTTAACGTAACTTCAAGAGCCTCGGAGGCAAGCATACGAGCGGCACCACCTGGGCCCTCCCCTGGGCACCACCGCCGTTGCTTGCTGGCATGCTGGCCACAAGCGGCGGGGCTCGGCCACCAGTCCCCGGGCCCCAGCCTCCACGCCCGAACGGCCGATTGCCAAAATACGCGCATGAGGCATAACTGCTGACCGTGCATGGTCCTGCACCTTACCCCCCAGGTCCGCTGCTCCGGTGCGGTATGGCGTGTCCTAGTCTTCATGCACCTGTCTCGCACTCTTGTCGTATCTCTGTACAGCCGCTTATTATGCTGGTTGCCGCTTGCTGCCCCTTGGCCCCCCAGGTTCGCTGCTCCGGTGCGGTGTGGCTGGTCAGCCTGCTGGGCTTCTGTGGGGAGGCGCGGGCGCTCAAGGAGCCGGAGGCGCTGCCGCGCATCCAGGTGGGGGATGGCGGGAGGTGGAGGTGGAGGTGGAGGTGCGATTGCAGGGGTGCATACCGGTATGTGCTGCATTGCCATGAGGCATTGCGGGGCAGCGCACGGGGACCTCACAATTCGAAGCTGAAAGAACGCACACGCTAGCTTGGTTCAGTCACAGGTAGAGGCTCTGCGCTGTGGTCTGAGGTGTTTTGATGACCCCTCTTAACCTGCCGGCGTAGGTTCCCTCGACGTTAATCCCTCCTCCCTTGCACCCGTGCCCACTGTCCCTCCCCACCAGGACGCCCTTAGCACACTGCTGGGTGACCCCAACGAGCTGACCCAGGTGTGTAACAGTGAAGCGTTGGGATAGATCGCAGTAGCTTGGTGCAGTAAAGACAGATGGGTCTCAGTGCTCGGTGGGTGCTACATGGGGTCCGTGGCCTCCCTGTTTGCATAGGGCACGCGCCAGGAGCTGAGCCGTACACACCTGTGTTCTCATCCTATCGCATCGCGCCCCTGTCGCACATTGGATGCTTTCCACTGCTGCAGGAGATGGCGTCCCGCGGCGTGTCCCTGGTGTACCGCCTGGGCGACGCTGCCGTACGGGACAAGCTGGTGGGCGCGCTGGTGGGCGTGCTGCAGGGCGGCGGCGCGGCGGGCGGCGGCGCCGGCCGGCCTGTCAAGCTTACGGGAGACACCCAGGTGGGTGCTGTATTCACTTGTCACGCTGCTGTACGTTTTCCTGGTAATGGGGATTGCTTGGCCTGGCTCACCTTAGCTGCAAACGTGTTGGCATGTAAGGGCACTTACGCACCTTGTCCACACGCGATACTTTGTGCAGAGTGGCCACAATGTGATCTGGCTGTCCGCCTGTGCCCACGTCACCTGCAAAGCCTTCGCCACAAACCATGGCGCATGCAAGATCGGCTCTACTGACCACGAAAAGCTCCTGCACTCACTTCCTCGTTCCTAAATCTCGTGCATATCCGTGCTCCCCAGATCTTTGAGGAGGGCGCGCTGGGCACCGCCCCGCCCAGCGGCGGCAGCGGCAGCGGCAGCAGCGGCGCCGGGGGGGCGGCCGGCAGCGGCGGCGGCGGCAGTGGCGGGGGCCTGTCCACCTACAAGGAGCTGTGCGCTCTGGCCACGGACCTGGGCCAGCCGGACCTCATCTACAAGTGGGTGCTGCGGCATGTGTCTTAGCTGTACAGCTCGCCGCCGCCGCGGCACACCGACAGTTGGCTGACTCGGGAGTTATTGTCCCCTTAGCCACGGAACCCGCTCACTCGCTGACCCAAGCGTTGGGTTTGGGAAATGGGCAGCGGATGGTTCCCGCTTCTATCCTTCCACGCCTCCCACAGCCCACCGTTGCGCTGGCCATCCGGCAGTCTCTCTTCCGGCTCGCACCACTTGGAACAACCCTTGCATATAAATCACGACTCCAACCCTTGCATATAAATCACGACGTATACTACCATCCCCAGGTTCATGGACCTGGCCCATCACGCCGCAGCGCTCAACTCCCGCCGCGGCGCCGCCTTTGGCGTGGCGGGCATCGCCCGTCTGGCGGCCAAGGGCGGCGGAGGGGCGGGCGGCGCGTTGGCCAAGCACCTGGGAACGCTGGTGCCCAAGCTGTACAGGTGCAAAACATAATGGTTGGTTTTTGTTTTTTTTGTCTTGTTTTGTCTTTGTCTTTTGTTCTTGTTTTGTTCTTTGTTTTTGATCTTGTTTTGTTTTGTTCTTTGTACTACTTTGCCTTGGTTTGTATTTGGCAGTTGATGTGCGCTGGCCAAGCACCTGGGCACCCTAGTGCCCAAGCTGTACAGGTGGAGCCCCAAACCACTTCACTTGTACCCTACAGCTTTGTTTGTTGTCCATGCTTGAGTCCCACATGGTACGCAAGAAAGTAGTTGGCGGATGGGAAGAGCGCGCACCTCGGTGCACACCGGTGCTCACTGTGTTAAGGTGCAGCCCATTGCCGTCCTGTGCTCCAGGGCCCCGTCATGTGGTGCCGTACCCAGCTTATGGTTTCCCTTGCCCCTCCCCCCGGCCCCCAGGTACACGCACGACCCCAACCCGCGGGTGCAGGAGGCCATGGTGGCCATCTGGCGGGCGCTGGTGGACGACCCACGGGCCACCCTGGAAAAGTGAGTGGTACGGCATTATGAGTAACGGAGCTCTCTTAGGCCACAGCCTTATAGCGGTCCTATGTGTGATGGTATGCTAGCCAAGCGAGTTAACACGGGGCCCGCGTGAGGGGGTCATATGGGCCACCCGCAGTAGTGCGGGCTTCGGTCCGATTGCCGTACCGCTACCTTACGCACCTGTCGTACCGCCGCCGTACAGGTACTTTGGCCCTGTGATGGAGGACCTGCTGCGGGAGATGGGCGGGCGGCTGTGGCGCAACCGCCAAGCGGCGTGCGGCGCACTGAGCGACCTGCTGCAGGGCAGGAGGTGGGGAAAAGGGGGGCGGGGGGGTTGGAGATAGAGACGGGAACGGGACATGGGCAGGAGGTGGGGGAGGGGCGGAGATGGGGACGGGGCATGGGGTAGTGGTCGATGGTTGCAGTTGTGGAGAGGGTATCCGCATGTGCGCTCTGCGCATTGAGCGACCTACTGCAGGGCAGGAGGTGGGGGAAGGCGTGCATGTGCGGAAACTGAGGAGAGTGCGTGTGTGCATTCAGTGTGTGCAAGGCCGCTGCAGGAGCGAGGCCCTCCTCATGCTTACGGAGCAACGCCTGTCCCTTTCCGTGTTTCACCCATGTGGTTGTAGGTGGTCGGAGCTGTCCCCCTACTTCACCCGCATCTGGACCATGATGCTGAGGGCCATGGTGGGTGCTGGGCTCTGGGCCTTGTGCGGAACAGATCACAGCGCGAGGGGTAAGGACAAGATATAGCCCGCTGTGAGTGGTGCTCTGGTGGGATGCAGAACACGGTATTCTGGCAAAGCGGCTGGGTACGCCCAGGCCTTGACGAGGGGCCGTCCCGTAACCGCTGTTTCCGAAGGGATGTATCGGGAATACCGCCTTTGGTTTTCAGGGCCCAGCGGTCATTCCTGCAGACCCCATGCTAAATACACCAGCCCTGCCCGGCGCAGTCCGCTGCTGACTCATGCCGTACACCCATCGCCGCACTTGCCGTACAATGCAGGACGACATCAAGGACAGCGTGCGGCGCGCCGCGCTGTCGCTGGCCCGTACGGTCCGCGGTCTGACGCTGCGGCTGGCGGACCCCCAGCACACGGGGCAGCAGGGTGAGGAGGGGGAGAGGGCCGCAGGACGTGTGTTGCGCTGTGCTGGGCTATGCAGGACGGCCGTCTTTGCTATGGGTACCTCGCGGACTGCAACGCTGCGCTGTGCGCCCTTGCAGGCTAGATGGCGGCTCTCTGTAACGCCTGGGGTACCGGTACGCTTGGATTCGACTAAACCTGTATTACGTATACTTCGAGTTCGCTAACCTGTCTCATGTCGTTGGTATGCACGATGGGCTCCTCGCAGACTGTGCCGCTGTGCTTGCGGCGGTGCTGCCGCTGCTGCTGGACAAGGGCCTCACCAGCAACGTGGCAGAGGTAAAAGTATCAGTTTAACCACTCCATACGTCATGCGACGATGTTCAGCTAGTGTGCGGGTTCGCATGCAGCACATGGTGGGGGGAAGGAACGTGGGAGGCGGGCGCGGAAGGGTGTGGCTGCATGTGGGGATGCAGCATGCAAGGTGCTTGGCTGTTGCTGCTGGCCCCGCCGTGCCCTGGGTGCACCCGGCGGGCTCTCGTGCGTGTGTTCCCGCCCTCATCACCACCCCATCATCGTATCATACTATCACTTCGTCTTGTGCTGACACTTCATCGCACCATGCATACCCCTGGCCCCCAGGTCCGCGCTCTGTCTGTGGAGGTGCTGTCCCTGACCTCCCGCTCCGCGCCGCCCGCTGCGCTGCGGCCGCTGCTGCCCGCCCTGGTGCCCCCCCTGCTGGAGGCACTCAGCTCCCTGGAGGACTCCCGGTGCGCCTATCTCAGTTCTCTACTCGCCACCATTGTCTCCGACCCTTTGCTTGCAATCACTGCTGCATACCGTTTAGCGGGTCCCATGCACTGCCGCGACAGCATGCCGACCGGTCAGACAAGCGCAATCGCAGTCGCACACGTGGCACAGGCACGAGCAGGGGACGGATCCGTGTCTGGGCCCCAGGTCCACAAAGACCTAACCAACACACGTGCCCCTTAACCCACAACCCGTTTGCCCCCAGGCTCAACTACGTGGAGCAGCACGCGGAGCGGTTGGGCTTCGACAACGAGAGGCTGGAGGGCGCGCGCGTGGCGGCGGCACGTGCCTCGCCGCTGGTGAGGCGGGCGGGCGACAGGGGGGGTAGAAGAGGAGTGCCTTGGGACTTCCGTGTAGTGCACTTTCGTTGTGGGATATGCACACCATCCGTTCCCAGACCCCAGCTCGTCAGGTCCCGAGGGCAGGTGTGGCACACGGTTGAGGTGGGCGGGGGGCAGGAAGTTAAAGGGATTGTGCACAGTGTTTGGGACTCAGTACAGAGCACAGTGCCACTGGTTTTCGGTGAGCACGCGTGGCGGCGGCACGTGCCTCGCTGCTGGCGCATGCATGGCAGGCATGGGACAAACGCAGGCGTTGCCGTGGAGTTGCCGTGGGGATGGCAAATGGCTGAGGCGAGCGAGGCCCATGCTGTTTACGTAGTCATTCAAGGGACGCTGTACCGGTACTCCTCAGTGCCAGCTGAAGCACACCGGTGCCCTTGTGTAGTCAGCAGTGTGGGGCCAAGGTGGTTGCCTCTCGGGACCACGCAGATCCCCACGGCCCCATGCGGGTCCCCACACCTCTGCACCCAAGGTGACCGCCTGGCGGACCGCTCCGAGCTGTCCGCACCTCATGCACCGTGTGTATTATGCTGTTAACACCCACACACGCACGCCTCTGCCCCCAGGGTGACACGCTGGACCTGGCTGCCCGCCTGGCGGACGGCTCCGTGCTCCCCGAGCTGGTCCCTGTCCTGGTGGCCACCGTCAAGCGCGGCGTGGGGCTCAACACCAAGGTAGGGTGCGGGCGTGTGTATTAACACTTGTGGATCTAGTAACTGGCTGTGCACCAGGAGAGCTGGTTCCTGCCCTGGTCGCCACCTTGGAAAGGGGCGTGCGGCTCAACTAAGCCCTATACCATGAGTGCTCCACGTGTGTGTCATTGGTACCAGGCGCACGTCCGGCAAGTGTTAAAAACACACTATTAAAACTCCCTGCCCGCCACTCCCCAGGTGGGCACGGCGCGCTTCATCCGCAACATGGCCTCGGGGCCACGTGCCGCCCCCGCCGCGCCGCTCACCGGCAACGCCCTCGCCGAGAAGGCGGCGGGCGGCGGCGGCCCCTCCGCCGCTGCTGCTGCCGCCACTGCTGCTGGTGGTGGCGGCGGCGGCGGCGACCTCAAGGCCCACGCGGGCCCGCTGCTGCGCTGCCTGGTGGCGGCCGTCAAGTCGGAGCGCAGCGGGACGGTGCGGAAGGCGTACGCGGCGGCGGCAGCGCAGGTGTGAAGGGTGGCGTGGGATGTGGGTTACGGGGCGCGGGGTGTGGGGTGGGGCGTGGGGCATGTCCCGCATGTGCAAAGGCAGGGACCGCAGTTATGTGTCGGCGCAGGTGCACGGGGTTGCCCGGGTTTGAGGGGCGTGCAGATGCGTGAGGCGTGGAGGTTCAGGTGAGGTCCTGCTGCGCAGGTGGGGTGCCGGTCGCGGGGCGTGGGTTATGGGGCCGCGCACAACGTGAGTAGATCAAAGCGAGCGATGTTGCATCTGCGCAAACATATCAGGGCTGGGTTGTAAGAGCGTCATGTGGATGGAGCCGTATGGGGGCGGGGGGCCAAGTACCACGTGGCAATGGAACGCCACTCCCTATCGGCATAGCCCGCCTCCATGGGCTTAGGGTGCGCACGGCCACCAGTCGCTGACCGGCACGGAACGCAACCCGCCGCCAGGTCGTTCGGCACGCCGGCGAGAAGCGGTTGGACAAGTTCGTTGCGGAAGCGCTCGCGTCGTACACCGACCCTGGCGCGGACGTGGACTCCAGGTGCGTGCGCGGCCTGCGTTGCACCTGCATTGCCTTGGCATGCCACAGTGTTCAGACGTCTTGAGCAAGATAGCAGCTACAGCACGGCACGGCCGCCTTAGCCGCCTTGTCGAACAGACCAGCATAACGATACCATGACGCACCAGGTGTAATCCCGTCCGCCCCCAGGCTGTCCGGCGGCCTGCTGCTGCGGGAGCTGCTGCGGGCTGCTCCCGAGGCGCTGCGGGCGCGGGACGCCGAGGTGCTGCCCACCGCGTTCGGGGCGCGCATGGACGAGGACAAGGACGTGGCGGCGGCGTGGGGGGAGGTGGGTCTTGGGGTGCGCGTACAATGCGAGAAACCGGTGGGTCTTGGGGGAAGAGGGTCGTTTGGCTCCGAAGGAGTGCACGAGTTAGGGCGCGGAGGTGAAGCCCATGGCAGTCAGTCATCACAATGACGCGCCGCCACATGGTATGCTGGTTACTGCATGGAGCGCCGTTGACAGCATTCGAGCATGTCGTGCCCGAGCCGTGGGCCAGGTTGCACTCTGGCCTGCCGTGCCCTGTAGGGCTGGCTGATGGAAGTTTTCCAGGAGTCAACCGCCGCGTCCTGAACGTGTGTTGCCAGACCCGTCAGGAAGCTAGCACTCATTGTCGTTGCGTTCTTGCGTTGTCCCGGAGCAGGTGTGGGAGGAGGGCGTGTCCTCGGAGCCGGCCGCCCTGCGGCTGTACGCAGGGGAGATCTCGGCCGGCCTGGCGGCAATGCTAGGCGGCCCGCAGTGGGGCCGCAAGAAGGCGGCCGCAGAGGCGCTGGTCAAACTGACTGAGGTGCGCTTCTCCTTTTGGATTCATTCCACCGTTGCCTCTTTATGCATACTGGTTGCCAGCACACGACAGCTAACGTGGGGCCAAGCTGACCGAATTGCGCGTAGCGTTCCGGGCGTCGAAGTTCCAACGACCCCTCACCATGCTCGTTTCCTGCCAGCCCCAGCGGCGCCCGTTTACGCGTGACCTACGGCTGGACCAGGCCGACCATGCATGGTGACCCATGGGTCGATCGTCGCAATCACGGCCAGTGCAGTAGCACACGCGCTGGTTGCTTCACGATAGCCCGCTTCTCCGGTTTTCTACCTCCCCTGCCTGTGGCTCTCCCGCCTTCCGCAGATCGCGCCTGATGCTCTGGGTCGCCACGCCGTGGGGCTGCTGGCCGCCCTGCAGGTGCGTGCAGGCGTGTGCGTGTGCATCCCCACATCCCACTGCGCAACGCACCTCAGCCCTGTGCCGCACCTGTGCTGTGCCTCGTCGCGCCTGGCGCCGTGCACGGACGCACTCGACGAGGCGTTCTGCCATCACTGACAAGCACGCCTGCCTCGTCGTACGACGTACGACGCAGGCGGAGCTGTCTGGCGGGCGGCTATGGGAGGGCAAGGAGGCGCTGCTGAAGGCTGTGGCGGCGCTGGTGGGCGCCGACCCACGGGTCGTGACCCAGCAGCACGGGGAGGGCGGCGCGGCGGACGGCGGCAGGGGCGTGGTTGCCACACTCATGGCAGCGGCAGCCAGGAAGAAGGTGGGTCGCACTAGGCGGGCAGGACGGCCGGAAGAAACGGCATTACGTTTCGGGTGTAAGGCAGGCTGGTCTTAGGATGCTTTACTGGGTTGGGTGGGACGCATGCGTGGGGTTGCAGCCGGGCCATGGTTGAGGGGCCGCAATGGGACGTGTCGGTGAGCGCAGCACTGGGGTTACAGTAGCGGATAAAACATTCACACGTGTCCCTTTTGAACTTCACCCGCAGTCGTCCTTCCGCACCGCTGCCCTATCGGCGCTGGAGTCTGTGCTGCGGGCGCTGCCGCACGACCACTACACGCAGGTGGCCTCGGCCCTGCTGGCTGCCGTCACCAGGTGGGTTAGCTCTGTGTGGGTTAGCTCTCCGCCTTCCAGTTCCACTGCAGACTGCGCTGTACCAGGCTACTAGGCAAGCAGCTGCTGCATGCGCACAGTGCAGCCACTGTCAGAGCACCAGTCTGCGGCCGTGTGGCCCCCCGTGTACCTAGTCCTACCACCTGCGTTACCTCCTGCCGTCTGCCCAAGACCGACTGCAACTGTACGGCCTTCCAACCACCCGCACCCGCCAGGCACTGCGAGGCCCCCAGCGCAAGCACCCCCTCGGCCACGGAAGGCTCCGCCGCGACCGCCGCCGCCGCCGCCGCCGCCGCTGGCGACGACGCCGAGGAGGAGAAGCCTCTGCCGCTGGCCGAGTCCCTCGCCTGCCTCGCCGCCGCCTTTGCACACGTGGGGCAGGCTCCAGGGACCATGGCGGCGGCGGGCGGCGGTAGCGGCGGCGGGGATGACGCGGCGGCGGCGGCGGTGGCGGCGGCGGGGCAGCCCCTGGCGGCGGCGCTGGGTGCCGTACTGGCGGCGCAGCTGCCGTGGCAGGCCAAGCTGGCGGCGGCCAACGCCACGACGGCAGTCGCGCAGGTAGGGCCACCTCACCGCTGCAGAGCAGCTTTGCGTCAGTAAGCACTACCGCCGCCATAGCTGCTACATCGGCATATTCTCAGTATGGCACGGCGAAGACCTAACCCCGCACCCTGTAAGATGCAGCTGCAGCAGATGCCACCGCCGTCGTCGTTCCTAAGGTACTATTGAGACCTCAGGTAGCCGTGCACACTTGCCCGCTGACGGCATGCTCTGGTGCGGCACCATCAACCTCCCTGCGCGCTCCTTGACGCCCCCTCTCCCCTGCACACTGCTGCCCTTGCGTCCCCCAGCGCTTCAGCGCGACTCGCGTGGCCCCCTCCCTGGCCGCTTCCACTCTGGGTCCCCTGGCCCCCCGCCTGCTAACAACCGCCAACGACCACCGCATCCAACAGCTTCGACTGGCGGCGCTGTCCGCAATGGCAGCCATCGCCGAAGCAGCGGCGCCGCCGCCGTCGCCGGTGGCGGCTGGCGACGGGGGTTCCGGAGCCGCAGCCATGGAGGTTGACGCCGGTAGCGGCGGCGCAGCAGGGGTGTGCGGGTGGAGCGAGGAGGACAGGGTGGGGCTGTTGCCGGGGCTGCTTTCGGGGCTGGGGCAGCTGGCGGAGGAGGACAAGGCGGCGGCGGTGGCGGCGGCGGCGCTGGGGGTCAAGGCGGCCCTGCAGCCGTGGGTGGCGGCGGGGGCGAAGGAGGGTGGTGCGGCGAGCTGAGCTGGATGGGTGTGTGATGTGGTGGGCGCGCTGTTGAGGAGCTTCGGTTCCGCCGCTGTGCATGGTGGGAGGGGAATGGCGCGATTGCGTTTCTGTGAAGAGGGGGCATGAGCTTGCGGGGAGAGGAGGAGGAACGGGGGCCAGGCGGCAGGTGGAGGGCTTCTTTGGTGCTCGTATGCTTGGATGGTTGTAGTAAACTTCAGGGCGCGCCCCGGTGTTGTTACCGGTTGGCCGTTGCGCGTCGGTCCGGTGCGGGGATGGGGGTAGGAGACTAGGAGCCACCTTGAGCTGCCAATTGCAGCCCGGTGAAGGCCACATGCAAGGTGCTGTGGCTCTTTGACATGCAGTATTTTGTTTAAATGCAACATTGGCGCAGCCTTTGCCACCTCTCACCTCTCGAAGGCGTTTTCCGGCTCTCACCTGTTGGCCCATTTGAACTCCGCGAACTGAGGCATCCAGCCCATCAGAGCTCTCTGCTGGAAAGCAAATGACCCACTGTTGTACCATGCTGTACCATGTCATGGAACGCGTATCCTAAGGGCGGAACGGAGCCGTGAAGTGCTAAACGTTAGTACAGCCATACAGGGGAGGCCCTGGGAGGCACGTGTGTAAGGGCTGTACGTATGCTTCCCATGCCCTGACGCTTGCCCATCCAGGCCCATCCCAGGTACCCAGCAGCCAGCACCTGCTGTAACCTGTAAGCAGTCCAGCACCAGTGGCTGCGCGGATGGGCGTCATAGGGGCCGGTGCCCTCAGGTGCCCTGATTCCCTGGCCCTGCCGCGTGTTGGGGCTTGGGGGTACCGGGGGTTACCCAGCGGCCCATTCAGGAGAAGGCATAGGGCATGCAAGAAATTAAAGGTGCCAGGCCGGGTGGAGCTTGCCCAAGTAGAGCAAGCACTTCGGTGGCTAAGGGTGGCTCCTGCTGCTAAAGCAGCATTTGTTTGTTTGTGTGTTTGTTTCTTACGTGATAGGATCCGGAACCCAGGAGGACCCGTCACGAGCCAGGGGCTCCAGGGTCATCGCAAAGACTCTAAGACACGCAGCCAAACGCTGCTGAACCGCTGCCGTCTGAAGGCGTGAAGGGAGGCTCTGTGCTGCTACTGCCCTGCTACTGCCCTAGTACCGGTAGTGCTACGTGCCTGGCGCGCCGTTGCATTTGGTCAAACGGAGCTTCCACGCGCAGAGTCAGTGCGCTGCTGCAGAGGCTGAGTGCCTGACCATGACCAAACCCTACAAAACCAGTGGACATAATCGCGCCAGGGGTTGTTGCGCATGTTGTTGGAAGCTTAGGCACTAAAGGCAGCCGTTTCCTGAGCAAATGGGGTTCAAGATTCGCGCCAGGGGTTGTTGCGCCGTTGTTGGAAGCTTAGGCACTAAAGCCAGACGTTTCCTGAGCAAATGGGGTTCAAGATTCGAGCCTGCACAGCGATATGCGCCGTGCCTGTGACCAGACGTGGTTGGGCTTGACTAAACCTGGGAGAAGTCCAATAGGGGTGTTTCTATGGGACGACCGCGAGGTTCCTGGGGAGTTCCTAGGCGGTTCCTAGGGCGCTCGTCCAGCCGGTCGTACGCCCAGTTCCTAGGGGCTTCCTGGCGCCAGGACCGCGACAGTCGGTTAAAGTTCGTTACTTTGTGAGTCGACCTGCGAAGTGCCCAAGCCATGTATAATGTGATTGATTAGACATAATAGCATATTTAGATCATCTAATCTATGTCTAATCTATGTTAGCATCAATCGAGAAAGTTGACAAATGTACTGCAGCATCCCTGCAATGGCCGTCCGAGCTATTTTACTGTCAGGGTTCACCGCTTGCCCACGCCGCTCAGGCAGTTAGGCTGCCCCGCCAACGCTGTCCCACCTCATGCCAGCTGGCCACAAGCGGGTACCAGTTGAGGGGTCTCAGGCCAAGCGTTTGAGTACAAGCAAGACACGGCTCCGCCTGGCGCCCAATGACTTCATATATCATAAGCCGTCACTGTCGAGGCTCTCCGGGGCCCTCAATCGCATCACAGGTGTCCTGAAGCTGCGACATGTGCGTGCATGTCTCGCTCCGGGGTGCCAG